>Ga0207695_10001992_pt1 | contig 31518 bp, 28 predicted proteins | sample KBSC54metaG_FD_184354 | JGI IMG/M metagenome (GOLD analysis project Ga0207695, IMG submission 184354) | Corn rhizosphere microbial communities from Kellogg Biological Station, Michigan, USA - KBS C5-4 metaG (SPAdes) (version 2) | ecosystem: Host-associated > Plants > Roots > Rhizosphere > Soil... | reverse complement strand
AGTCGGACTGGCTCGAGGGCTCGGCGATGATCGGGCTGTACGTGCTGGTGGCGGCGGCCTTCTGGTGGGGCTGAGAAAACCGCCGCCCTACGCGATGCTCACTCAGGCGTCGCGGCGCTTGAGCGTCCACCCCGCGACGATCAGCAGGACCACGGTCCACAGCGCGAACACGCCGAAGCCCTGCCAGGCCGAGAGCAGATCGTTCTTCCCGGGGGCCGACTGCGCGACCAGGTGGCCCGCTTCGGTCGGCAGGTAGGCGTGGATGTGCTTGCCCACCGAGCCCGGCAGCAGCTGGGCCAGCGGGGCCAGCACCAGGACGAAGCCGATGACGCCGGTGATCGAGCCGGCGGTGTGCCGGATCAGGGCCCCGATGGTCATCGCGAACAGACCGAGCATCGTCAGGTACAGCCCGGCCCCGATCAGGGCCCGCAGAACGCCCTTGTCGCTCAGGCTCACCGGGATCTTGTCGTGCAGGATCGGGGCCGCGATGGCGAACGCCCCGAAGGACACGGCCTCGGTGACCACGAACGTCACGGCGGCGAACACCAGCGCTTTGGCCGCCAGCATCGGGATGCGCTTCGGGACCGCGAGCAGCGAGGCCCGGATCATGCCGGTGGAGTACTCCGAGGTGATCACCATCGCGCCGAGGACGCAGATCGCCAGCTGGCCCAGGAAGAAGCTGGAACCGAGGATGTTGCCGGTCGGGTCGCGCAGCCAGGCGGCCTTCTGGTCCGGGTCCATCTTGTCCCAGCCGTTCACGGTCAGCGCGGTGATCAGCGCGGCCAGGCCGAGGGCCAGGACCACGAACGCGAGCAGCGACCACATCGTGGAGCGCACGCTGCGGAACTTCGTCCACTCCATCGCCAGCAGGCGCGGGAAGGCGGCGCCGGACCGGCCGCTCCCGGCGGCGGTGGGCTCCGGGCTCGTGGCGGTCATTCGTCGGCCTCGCTCTCGGAAACCGGCTGGACCGCCGGGACCACGGGTACGTCCTGAACCGGAGGCGGAACCGGGTCGCGGTGCTGGTCCATCTCCACGTGGTACTCCACCGAGCCCCGCGTCAGCTCCATGAAGGCCTCCTCCAGCGAGGCGCGCTGCGGGGTCAGCTCGTGCAGGACCACGCGGGCCGCGGCGGCCTTCTCGCCGATCTCGGCGGCCTCCATGCCGCGCACGACCAGGGAGCCGTCGGCGGCGGGGGTCACCGTGACCGGGGCCTGGGGGTCGGCGCCGTTGCCCGGGACCGCTTCGCGCTCCAGCTCCTTGGCCAGCTGCGCCGGCTGCGGCGTGCGCACCAGCACCGAGCGCTCGGAGGAGCGCGCGATGAAGGCGTCCACCGACTCGTCCGCGATCAGCTGTCCGCGCCCGATCACCACCAGGTGGTCGGCGGTCTGGGCCATCTCGCTCATCAGGTGCGAGGAGACGAAGATGGTCTTGCCGGCGGCGGCCAGCGACTTCATCAGGTTCCTGATCCAGAGCACGCCCTCCGGGTCGAGCCCGTTGACCGGCTCGTCCAGGATCAGCACCTGCGGGTCGCCCAGCAGCGCCGCGGCGATGCCGAGGCGCTGGCCCATGCCCAGGGAGAAGCCGCCGGCCCGCTTGCGCGCCACCTCGGTCAGGCCGACCAGGGCCAGCGCCTCGTCCACCCGGGACTTGGGCAGGCCCTGGCTCTGCGCCAGGCACCACAGGTGGTTGTAGGCCGAGCGGCCGGTGTGCACGGCGCGCGCCTCCAGCAGCGCCCCGACCTTGCGCAGCGGCTCGCGCAGGTCCGAGTACGGGACGCCGTCGATGGTCGCGGTGCCGGAGTGCGGGCGGTCCAGCCCGAGGATCAGCCGCATCGTGGTGGACTTGCCGGCGCCGTTCGGGCCGAGGAATCCGGTGATCCGGCCCGGTTGGACCGTGAATGTCAGGTGGTCCACGGCGGTCTTGTCGCCGTACCGTTTGGACAGGTCGTGCACTTCGATCACGGCGGCCCCCTGAAGACAGCGTGAGACGGAGCCGGCATGGGCGCCGACTCCGCCTCAGCTTACTGAAAAGGCCTGCGAAACCGCGGCCTACGCGTCCTTCTTGCGCATCACGATTGCGCCACCGATCACCGCGACGGCGACGTAGACGAGGAAAACGCCGAACCCGGACCATGGCGAGAGCATGTCATCCTGCGGACGCGTGGAGATGATCTGCAGCCCGGCGTTGAACGGGATCCACTTGCCGATGTCGTGCCGCCAGTTCCCCGGCAGGAACTGCACCAGGATGAACAGGATGAACAGCAGGCCGACCGAGGCGGTGATGGCGCCGGCGGTGTGCCGCAGGATCGCGCCGAGGCCGAAGGCCAGCAGCGCGCTGGCCGCCATGTACAGGCCGCCGCCGAACACCGCGCGCAGCACACCCTGGTCCGACAGCGCCACGTGGATGCCGTGGCCGGAGTAGATGCTCGTGGCGATGAAGAACGACGTGAACGAGCAGATCAGCCCGACCGCCAGCGCCACCAGGGTGACCACCATGCTCTTGGCCCAGAACAGCGTGGCCCGGCGCGGCTGGCTGGTCAGCGAGGTGCGGATCATGCCGGTGCTGTACTCGGCGGTGATCGCCATCGCGCCGAACACCACGATCACCAGCTGCCCGAAGAACAGGCCGGACATGGAGATCGCGGTCCAGTCGTCGTCGCCGCCGGTGCTCGGGTGGCCGGAGGAGCCCAGGGCGATCAGGACCCCCAGGCCGATGGTGATGACCATGGTGATCAGCAGCGTCCAGAAGGTGGAGCGGACGGTGCGGATCTTGGTCCACTCCGAGTGCAGCGCGGCGCCGAAGGTGGCCTTGGCCTGCGGGAAGGGGTTGGGGCCGGCGAAGGCGGGCTGCTGGCCCGGGCCCGGGGCGAAGCCGGGCTGGCCGTAGGGGCCGGGCTGGCCGGGCTGGCCGGGCTGCGCGGGGACGCCGGGCGGGCCGTACTGCCCGGGAGCCCCGGGCGGGCCGCCGAAAGCAGGGTTCTGCGGTGCTCCGTAACCCGGCGCCGGCACCGGCTGCGTGCTGACGTGGTCCTGGGCGAAGCCCGGGTTCTGCGGCTGCCCGGTCTGCGAGGGGGTGCTCATCTCAACGGGCTCCGATCATCTGGCCGGGGGCGGCGTACGGGTTCTGCGGTCCGCCGGGAGCGCCCGGTCCGCCCGGTCCGCCGGGGCCCTGCTGGCCCGGGCCCACGGCCCGGTACTCGACGTCGTCCTTGGTCATCTCCATGAAGGCCTCCTCCAGCGAGGCCTGGTGCGGCGCGAGTTCGTGCACCCGGATCTGGTTGTCGAAGGCCAGGTCGCCGATCTGCTGCGGGCTGGCGCCGCGCACCGTGATCAGGCCGCTGTCGTCGTTGCTGACCCGGGCGCCCTTGCCGGCCAGCAGCTGCATGAACTTCATGGCGTCGGGGGTGCGGACCGTGACGGTCTGCTCGGAGTTGTGCGCGATGAACTCCTTCACCGAGCAGTCCGCCTGGAGCCGGCCGCGGCCGATCACGATCAGGTGGTCCGCGGTGTGCTCCATCTCGGACATCAGGTGCGAGGAGACGAACACGGTGCGGCCCTCGGAGGCCAGCCTGCGCATGAACTCGCGGATCCAGCGGATGCCGTCCGGGTCCAGGCCGTTGACCGGCTCGTCGAACATCAGCACCCGGGGATCGCCGAGCAGCGCCGCGGCGATGCCGAGGCGCTGGCCCATGCCCAGGGAGAAGCCCCCTGAGCGCTTCTTGGCCACTTCGCGCAGGCCCGTCAGCTCCAGCACCTCGTCGACCCGGCGGGCCGGCAGGTGGTTGGACTGCGCCAGGCACAGCAGGTGGTTGTAGGCGGAGCGGCCTCCGTGGATCGCCTTGGCGTCCAGCAATGCGCCGACCTCGCGCATCGGGGCCACGGCCTTGGCATAGGGGCGGCCGTTGACGGTGACCGAGCCGGACGTCGGTGCGTCCAGTCCCAGGATCATCCGCATGGTCGTCGACTTTCCGGCACCGTTCGGTCCGAGGAAGCCGGTCACCACCCCCGGTCGCACGGTGAACGTCAAGCCGTCTACGGCTTTCTTGTCGCCGTACTGCTTGGTGAGCCCTATAGCTTCGATCATGCGGTAGACCGTATCGGGGTTGAGGGGGCGTCGTCGTCGCTCTTAGGTCTTTCGTTACCGGCCTCCGCATTAGCCCTTCGTAGGGGGGAGGTACCGTGGATCACGATGAGCACCGAGATCCGCGCGACCACGATCCTGCCCGCCGAGCGCCGGCCGGTGACCCTGACCACCGCCGACGGCCTGCAGCTGGTCGGCGAGCTGGCGCTGCCCCCGCAGGGCCGGACGCCGGCCGGCACCCTGGTGACGCTGCATCCGCTGCCGACGCACGGCGGGTTCATGGACAGCCACGTCTACCGCAAGGCGGCCTGGCGGCTGCCGGCCCTCGCGGACCTGGCGGTGTTGAGGTTCAACACCCGCGGCACGGTCTCGCCGGCCGGCCGCAGCCAGGGCGAGTTCGACAACGGGGCCGGGGAGCGGTTCGACGTCCAGGCCGCGATCGAGTTCGCGGACTTCACCAGCTTCACAAATTTCGGTGCGCTGCCGAACCGGTGGCTCATCGGCTGGTCGTTCGGGACCGACCTGGCGCTGATGTACGGGGACGACCCGACGATCGACGGCCTGATCCTGCTGTCCCCGCCGCTGCGGTACTCGCGGCCGGAGGACCTGGACCGGTGGGGCGCTTCCGGCAAGCCCGTCGTGGTGCTGGTGCCGGAGTTCGACGACTACCTGCGTCCGGCCGAGGCCGCCGAGCGGTTCGCGAGGATCCCGCAGGCCGAGGTGATCGGGGTCGAGGGCGCGAAGCACCTGTGGGTCGGGGAGAAGTACGTGCAGCGGGTGCACAACGAGATCGTGCGGCGCGTGAACCCGGCGGCGTATCCGCTGGCCACGACGTGGGACGGGGAGTACGAGACCTTCGCCGAATAGCCGCCTCCAGCGGATATTCGGTTGGCGCGGACCCGGTCCGCGGCGAGTATCGAAGCCATGGACAAACCACGCCAGGCTGCCGACCGGGGTTCGGGGAGCAGCGACCCGCAGATCATCCAGTGTTACAGCCACGGCCGCGTGGTGCAGATGCCGTCGCTGCGCGGACGGAGCCAGGACCTGCGCGACCGGCTGCTCAAGCACATCGCCTACCGTGCTTTCGAGCTCGGGCGCGGATACAGCGAGCAGGAAGTCAACGCCGCGCTGATGTCCGTCTTCGACGACTACGTGGCGCTGCGCCGGTATCTCGTCGAGAGCGGGCACCTCATGCGGGATCAAGCAGGCCGGGAGTATCGGCTTCCGGCTGTGGCTCTGGCTCCGAAGTAGACGCCGGCGCCTCGGCGTCCGGATCACGGTCCTGCGCCGGCAGCACGATCTGCCGCACGAGGACCAGCAGCCCGGCGGTCAGCGGGATGAACAGCAGCGCGCCGGAGACGCCGAGCAGGGTGTAGCCGGCCAGAGCGGCTATCACCGCGACCGCCGGCGGCAGGTCCACGGTGCGCGACATCACGCGGGGGTAGATCAGGTAGTTCTCCAGCTGCTGGTAGAGCACGAAGAAGATCAGCGCCGCGAGGGCCTTGACCGGCGAGTCCAGCAGCAGGACGACGGCGCAGGCGATGAACGCGCCGAAAGTGGCCCCGATGATGGGGATCAGGTCGGTCAGGCCGACCAGCAGGGCCAGCGGCAGCGCGAACCGGACGCCCATGATCGCCAGGGCCAGCCAGCTGGCCAGCGTCGCGCAGGTCGAGACGACCAGGGCCCCGGAGACGTACCCGCCGACCCGGTTCAGCACCCGGTCGGTGAGGTCGGCGGCGCGCTCGCGGCGGGAGCGGGGGACCAGCTTCAGGCCGCCGGAGGTCATGGCCGGCAGCGAGCCGAGGAAGTACAGCGTCAGCATCAGGATCGTGAAGGCCTTGAAGACGCTGGTGAGCACCGCCTTGCCGAAGCCGAACGCGCCGCCGGCCAGGGTCTTGGTGGTGTCGGCGGTGGTGAACCAGTTCTGCAGCTTGGTGATCAGGTGGTACTTCTTGTCCAGGTGCTGGACGGTGGAGTTCTCCTGCAGCTTCTTCAGCCCGGCGGGAACTCCGTTGTGCACCAGCGACGAGGTCTGATCCGTCAGCGGCTTGGCGATGACGACGATGAAGCCGGCGAACAGGGCCAGCGCGGCGAGCGCCACTATCGTCACGGCCCACCGCCGGTGGAACCCGCGCGCGGTGAGCATCTCCACGAACGGATTGAGCCCCGCGGCCAGCACCAGCGCCATCGTGATCATGACGATGATGTCGACGACGTTGAAGAGCGTCTTGCCCAGGTAGTACGCCGCCAGCACGCCGAATCCGCCGACCAGCCCGATCGCGAACGGCGGGGTCCGCGTCAGCGCCGGCTTGAGCGCCGAGGACCGTCCCGGCGCGCTGCTTCCGGAGTCGGTGGGAACCTGATCGGCGGCGGTCATGAGGCGAGCTTAGTTGAGGCGCACGCCGGAGGGTCGATGGCGGAGCGCGAATACCCGGATCCCGCCCGGGCAACTCCACCGGCCCCACCCCGGGTCTGCATGGTCGGAAGGAGGTGCCGATGAACATCGAGGACGAGGCGGAGTTCCGCGAATTCGCGGCCGGCCGCTGGACGTGGCTGGTGCAGGCCGCGGTCCTGCTCACGGGGGACGCCGGGCACGCTGAGGATCTGGCACAGACGGTGCTGGTGCGGGTGTTCGCGTCGTGGTCGCGCGTGCGCGCGGCCGAGGACATGAACGCCTACACCATGCGGATCCTGATCAACCAGAACAAGAACCGCTTCCGGAAGCGGCGGGTTGTGGAGGATCTCACCGCTGTGCCACCCGAGCGCGGCGCCGCGGGCGATCCGACCGCGCGGATCGCTCAGCGGGCCGGGTTGCTGGCGGCGCTGGCCTCGCTGCCCAAACGGCAGCGGGAAGTCGTGGTGCTGCGGTACTGGGAGGACTACAGCGAAGCGCAGACAGCCCAGATCCTCGGTTGCTCGGTCGGCACCGTGAAGAGCCAGGCCTCGAAGGCGCTGGCCAAGTTGCGGACGCACGCCTCGGTGCTGGCGTCGCGCTGATCACCCACCCACCATCACGGAAGACGGGATCGCATGAACGACGAGGACTTCGACGGCTCCGCCCTGCGCGAGCTGCTCACCCCCGCGGTCGCCGACCGCGGCCGGACCTCCGCGCCCACCGACGCCATCGTCGCCGCCGGGCGCCGCCGCGTCATCGGTCGGCGGACCGCTGTCGCCGGCGGGGCGCTGGCGATCGTGGCCGCGGTGCCGGTGGCCGCCACGGCCATCGCCGCCGGGCCCGACAGCGCGAGAACACCCGCCGTCTCAAGCGCTGTGGGGACCACACACAGCCCGGCGCCGACACACTCCGAGGCGCCGGCGCAGCCCAAAGGCGGCATCGCCCCGAAGCCGACCGGGCAGCACTCGACGAACGCGGGGCTGCCCAGCGTCCCGACCACCATCGCCTCCGGCACCGTCGAGGGCCGCACGTGGTCGGTGTCGGCGCTGACGGTGGGGGGCAACAACGCTCTGACCGCCGGCCAGAAGTGCCTCGGGCTCGTCCTCACCGTGGACGGCCGGGTCTCGACCGCCGGCGGCGCGCCGGCCATGCCCTACTGCCTGCCGGTGAAGAATCCGGCGCAGTACCTGTGGGGCTTCCAGGACACGCTGAAGTACTACTACGAGAACGGCGCGGGCACGCTGCAGATGGGCATGGTCAAGTCCGACGTCGCCAAGATCGTCGCGCACGTCGACGGCCTGGCGCCGGTCACCGTCGGCACGGTCCCCGCACCCGGCTTCGCCGAGCAGGCCTTCTACTTCATCCCGATCGCCAAGGACCAGGGGTTCCGCGTGATCCTCGACGAGTACGACGCGCAGGGCGTGAAGATCGGCACCTACGACAACTCGGTGCCGAACCCCGGGAAGCAGTGATCTGACATCGCCTCGGACCTGTGAGGCGTTCGGCGAGAACGCAAAGCGCCCCCGGACTCACCCAGAGAGTCCGGGGGCGCGCTCGCGACACGCGGCCGGCCGAGCCGGCCGGGGCTCGCGCCGGAACCGAGGCTCCGGCACGGAAGCACGAAAGCGCAGAAGCACGAAACCGCCCCGCCGGCCCGCCGGCGGGGCGGTTTCGTCTCAGCGCTGCGCCGGGATCGACGCCTCGTCGGCCTGCTCCAGCTCGTCCTCGGCCTGGTCCAGCGCCGCCAGGGCGTTGACGTTCACCGCGCCGCCGGTCAGCGTGGCCAGCATCTCGCGCACGTTGTGCAGCTGCGCGTTGATGCTGTCGCGGCGGTGGGTCAGCGCCGCCAGCTCGCGCTCGGCCTCGCTGCGGATGCGGTCGGTCTTGCTGCGCGCGTCGGCGATGATGTCGTCGGCCTGGCGCTGCGCGGTCTCGATCGTCGAGCGCGCGCGGCGCTCGGCGTCGGTGCGCATCTTCTCGGCCTCCAGGCGCAGCTGCTCGGCCCGGTTCTCGATCTCGGCCAGCCGCTTCTCGGCCTTGGCCTGGCGCGCGGCCAGGTCGCGCTCGGACTGCTCGCGGCGCTTGGCCAGCTTGGTCTCGAAGTCCGTGGCGGCAGCGGCGGCCTTGGCCCGGGTCTCCTCGAAGAGGGCCTCGGCCTCCTCGCGCTTGGTCGCCGCGTCCTTGGCCGCGGTGGCGCGGACCTGGTTGGCGTCGTCCTTGGCCTTATCGACGATGCGGACGGCCTCGTCGTCCGCCTTGGCCTTGCGGTCCTTGGCGTACTGCTCGGCGTCGGTACGGACCTTCATCGCGGCCTGGTCGGCCAGCTCGCGGTGCGCGTCGGCGGCGCGGCGGGCCTCCTCGCGCAGGTCCTTGGCCTCCTCCTCGGCCAGGCGCAGGATCTTCTCCACGCGCGCGCCCAGGCCCGCGTAGCTGGGCTCGCTGTCCGCGAGCTGCGCCTGCACCGTCTGGTTCTCCAGGTGGAGTTCCTCGATGCGCTTCTCCATGGACGCAGAACGCGAATGGGCCGCGTCCCGCTCGGCGATCAGCTTGGTGATGCGGTCGTTGACCTGGACCGGGTCGTACCCGCGGCGCACTTGCTCGAAGCCGTGCGGCGAATGCATGTCGCTCATGAGATCCCTGTCGCGATTCACTGGCCCGCGTCGGGCCGGGGGTGAGTGAACAATCTACAAGTGGCGGTGAAGGTGTACCGATGTGAGGGGGGCGAAGTGAGGTGGTGTAGGGGAATCCTGGCACGAATCCCGCCCGGCTTCGACCTGGTGGACCGTAATCGAACAAACAGTCCCGTCGAGCTTCGCCGGCGTCGAGGGCGCGGCGGCGGTCAGGCGTTCACGGGCCGTGGGCGCGAACCTGCGGCGCGTCGTGACGCAGCGGCGGCGGCGGAACACACACGGGAATCTCAGTCCTCCGACGGCGGCCCGACGGGAACGGAGACCGACGTGGCGAGCGCGTCCAGCACGCCGTGCACCCGCGACATCTCGGCCTTGATCTCCTGCTTGCGGACCTCGATCTCCTCGACCTCGCGCTGAGCCTCGGCGCGCAGCTGCTCGCTCTCGTCCTTGGCCTTGGCCACCAGCTGCTCGGCCAGCTCCCGCGCCTCGGCGACGGTCTCGGCGGCGGTCTTGCGCGCCGTGGCCAGCGCGGTCTCGGCCTCGGAGTTCGCCTGCTCCCGGGTCTCCAGGGCCTTCTTGTCCGCGGCTTCCAGCACGCCGTCCGCGGTCCGCCTTATCCGGTCCACATCCGCCTTGGCCGCCGCGGTGACGCGCTCGGCGTCGTTCTCGGCGGTCGTGGTGACGCGCGCGGCCTCCTCGCGGGCGGCCGTGAGCATCCGGTCCACCTCGTTCTCGCTGTCGGCCCGGACCTTGACCGCTTCCGAGCGAGCCATCGCGACCAGCTTGTCGGCGTCCCGGCCGGAGGCCTCCAGTTTGCGGCCGGCCTCCTCGCGGGCGTCGCTGCGGATCTTGTCCGCGTCGGCGCGCGCGGTCTCGGCGCTGACCGCCGATTCGTGGTGGATGCGCTCGGATTCGGACTTCGCGGCCTTCACCATCGCCTCGGCCTTCGTCCGGGCCTCGGCCAGCGTCGCCTCGGCCTCGGCCCGCATCGCCGCGGCGTCCCGGCGCGCCTCGGCACGGACCTGGACCGCCTCTTCGGCGGCCTCCACCCCGAGCACCGCGGCGGCCGCCTCGGCCTCGCCGCGGATCCGCTCGGCCTCGGCGATCTGGCGGTCGGCGGCGGCCTGCGCCTCCTCCACTATCCCGGCGACCTCGGCCCGGACGGCGGCGGCGTAGCGGGTGCCCTCCTCGCCGATCTTGCGCGCCTCGGCCTGCGCGGCCTCCAGCGCCTCGGTGGCCGTGGCCTCGGCTGTCTGCCGGGTCTGCGCGGCGTAGGAGTCGGCTTCGGCGCGCGTGACCTCCGCGGCCCGGTCGGAGTCGGTCTTGGTCTTCGCCGCGTACGCCTCGGCCTCGGCCCGCAGCGCGGCCGCGTAGTCGTCGGCGGCGGTGCGGACGACCTCGCCGGCGCGCTCGGCGTCGGCCTTCGTCTTCGCCGCGTACACGTCGGCTGCGGCGCGCGTGGTGTGCGAGTACTTCTCCGCCTCGCCGCGGGCCTCCTCGACGGCGCGGTCGGAGTCGGCCTTGACCTGCGCCGCGTACGCGTCCGCCTCGCTCCGCACGCCGACCGAGTAGTTCTCGGTCTCGATCCGGAGGTTCTCGGCGATCTGCTCGGAATCGGCCTTGGTCTTGGCGGCATAGGCGTCGGCCTCGGCGCGCATGCCGTTGGAGTGGTTCTCGGTCTCGATGCGCAGGCGGTCGGCCGCGTGCTCGGCGTCGGACCTGGTCTTGGCCGCGTAGGCGTCGGCCTCGGCCCGCACCCCGGTCGAGTAGTTGTCGGTGTCGATCTGGAGCTTCTCGGAGGCGAGCTCGGAGTCCGCCTTCGTCTTCGCCGCGTACGCGTCCGCGTCGGAGCGCGTGTTCTCCGCGTAGGAGTCCGCCTCGCCGCGGATCTGCGCCGAGTACTGGTCGGCGACCTGCTGCATCTGCTGGGCGTAGCCGTCGGCGTCGGCGCGGACCTTGCCGGCCTCGGCGTCGGTGGTCGCGCGGATCTGCGCGGCGTAGGTATCAGCGTCCTGCCGTGTGGTCCGCGCGTACTGGTCGGTGTCGGTGCGCAGCTTGTCGGTCTCGGCCTTGACCGCGTTGCGGGTGTTGTCGGCGTAGACGTCGGACTCGGTGCGGACCTTGGTCGCGTAGGTGTCCGCCTCGCCGCGGGTGTTCTGCGAGTAGTGGTCGGCCTCGGCGCGCGCCTTGGCCGTCTCGGCCTCGGTCCGGGCCTGCAGCTCGTCGATGCGCGCCTGGGCCTTCTCGCGCAGCCGCTGGAGCTCCTCGCGGGCCGCGTTCTGCATGGCCTCGACGCCGGCCTCGGTGTCCACGCGCAGCTGCTCGGCGGCCGTGTGCGCCTCGTCGTGCGCCTGCTGCGCCGCCGAGTGCAGCTCGCTGGCCTGGGCGTGCAGCGCCTCGATCTGGCCGCGCAGCGGGGCCACGTCCTCCTCGGCGGCCACGCGCGTGGCGTCGGCGTCGCTCTGGCCCTTGGCGATGAGCTCCTCGACGGTCCGGGCGACCTGGTCCAGCCGCACCGCCGCCTGTTCCTCGGCCTCGGCCAGGATCCGCGCGGCGTTCCCGGTGACCTGGTCGGCCTCCGAGCGGGCCTCGGCGCGCATCCGCGCGGCGTCGTTCGCCGCCTCCTGGCGGGCCTGCTGCACCTTCGCCTCGGTCTCGGCGCGCAGCTGCTGCGCCGCGGCCTCGGCCTCGCCGCGCACCCGCATCGCCTCGGCGCTGGACTCGGCGCGCGTCCGCTCGGCCTGCCCGCCGGCCTCCATCAGGATCCGCGAGGCCTCGGCGCGGGCGGAGTTCACCGCGGCGTCGGCCTCGGCCTTGGCGGTGGCGCGGATCTGCGCGGCGTGTTCCTGGGCCTGCGCGGCCTGGCCGTTCGCTGAGGTCAGCACCCGCTCGGCGTCGGCGTTGGCGCCCTCGCGGGTCTTCTCGGCCTCGGCGCGCGCCGCGGTCCGCATGTTCTCGGTCTCCATGCGGACGTGCTCGATGGCCTGCGCGGTCTCCATCGCTATCCGGTCGCGGCCGGCCTCGACCTCGCCGCGGGCCGCCTCGATGATCCGGCCGCGGTGCGCCTCGGTGTCCGAGCGGACCTTCTCGGCCCACGCGGCCATCTCGTTGACCTGGGCCTCGGCCTGCTGGCGCTTCTCGGTCAGCTCGCGGTCCAGCGACTGCCGGCGGTTGCCGACCTCGGTGTGCCACTCGGCTTCCAGCTCCGCGGAGCGGTGCGCGGCCTCCTCCAGCAGGCGCGCGGTCTTCGCGCGGGATTCGCGCAGCTCGCGCTCGGCGGCGGCGCGCACCTGGTCGGCCTGGATCTGGGCGTTGCGGAGCATCTGCTCCACCTGCCCGGAGATGTTGTCGAAGCGGGGCTGCGCGGCCAGGCGGCGCTGCTCGTGGAGCTTGGAGCGCAGGACCTCGATCTGGTAGCGCAGGTCCTCGGTGTCGGTCAGCGCCTCGTCGCGGGCGGTGCGGAGCTTGTCGAGCTCCTTCTCCATCTCCGAGAACGTGGCCTCGACGTCGTGCTTGTCGTAGCCGCCCGGCTCGTCGTCGTAGGACTCGTAGGACTCGCCGTAGGGCGCGCGGGATCGCGGCGGGTAACCGCCGGGTTGCGCGGCGTTCGCGCCGCGGCGCGCGTGGGATCCGCGATCGCCGGCACGATCGCCGTAGCGATCGGTGCTGCGTTCGTCGAGGCGCCCTGGTCCCATGACAGTGAATCGTGTCAGATTTCCGGCCGGATGACACCTAGTCGGGCCGGGGAATGAGTAGAGGATTGGGATATTACCAGCCCGAACCAGCAGGCCGGATGACGTCGGCCGGGAGCCGGGGAATCAGAGCCTTGTGGAAGCCTCGCAGGCCGCGGCTCTGTGGTCGCTCTCCGCGGTCTCACGGCCACGTTCGGTGGTGCCCGAATTCGAAAAGCCGAGCGAAGGCACATTTCGCCTCCGCCCGGCCCGGGGATCACGCCGATCCGGTTCAGACGTTGCGGAACCGGTTGATCGCGGGGAGCAACCGCGCGCGCTTGGCCTCGTCGCGTACGCCGAGCCCTTCTTCCGGCGCCAGGCACAGCACGCCGACCTTGCCCTGGTGCAGGTTCTTGTGGACGTCGTACGCCGCCTGCCCGGTCTCCTCCAGCGCGTAGGACTTCGACAGCGTGGGGTGGATCATCCCCTTGTCGATGAGGCGGTTGGCCTCCCACGCCTCGCGGTAGTTCGCGAAGTGCGAGCCGATGATGCTCTTGAGGTTCATCCAGAGGTAGCGGTTGTCGTAGCTGTGCTGGAAGCCCGAAGTGGACGCACAGGTGACGATCTTGCCGCCGCGCTTGGTGACGTAGACGCTGGCGCCGAAGGTCTCCCGGCCGGGGTGCTCGAAGACGATGTCCGGGTCCTCGCCGCCGGTCAGTTCCCTGATGCGCGCGCCGAAACGCTGCCACTCCTTGGGGTCCTGCTCCTCGTCGTTCTTCCAGAAGCGGTAGCCCTCGGCCTTGCGGTCGATGATGAGGTCGGCGCCCATCGACCGGCAGATGTCGGCCTTGTCCGGGGAGGACACCACGCACACCGGGATCGCGCCGCCGTTCAGCGCCATCTGCGTGGCGTAGCTGCCCAGGCCGCCGGAGGCGCCCCAGATCAGGACCACGTCGCCCTGCTTCATCGCCGCGCCGTTCTTGGAGACCAGCTGGCGGTAGGCGGTGGAGTTGACCAGGCCCGGGGAGGCGGCCTCCTCCCAGGTCAGGTGCGCGGGCTTGGGCATCAGCTGGTTGGTCTTCACCAGCGCCAGGTGCGCCAGGCCGCCGAAGTTGGTCTCGAAGCCCCAGATCCGCTGCTGCGGGTCGAGCATCGTGTCGTCGTGGCCCTCGGCGTCCTCCAGCTCCACGCTCAGGCAGTGCGCGACGACCTCGTCGCCGGGCTTCCACTTGTTCACCCCGGGGCCGGTGCGCAGCACCACGCCGGCCAGGTCCGAGCCGATCACGTGGTAGGGCAGGTCGTGGCGGCGCGTGAGTTCGGACACTTTGCCGTAGCGCTTGAGGAAGCTGAAGGTGCTGACCGGTTCGAAGATCGAGGTCCACACCGAGTTGTAGTTGATGGCGCTGGCCATCACCGCGACGATGGCCTCGCCCGGGCCCAGCTCCGGCGTCGCCACGTCCTCCACGTGGAGCGAGCGCCGGGGGTCCTTGTCCCGGCTCTCCAGTCCCGCGAACATCTCGGCCTCGTCGGCGTGGACGGTGACCGCGCGGTAGGAGTCGGGAAGCTTCAGGTGCGCGAAGTCCTCGGCCGGGGTGTCCCCGGCCTGGATCGCGGCGAGGATCTCTTCTGTCTCGTGCTGCATCGTCGGCCTCCAGGGGTCGGCGGCGTCGCGGGCCGGGGCTTGCCGTCTGTGAGGGCAGTACGGCAGTCGGCCCTGGGAGTGAGGGCTGGAGCTACTCATTGGTAACTATGGCGCTCCGTCCGCACCCTGGCTAGGTGGGCCTTGTCACAGATTCCGTCGGGTCCCTATCACCCTGCACCATCTTGACGAGACAGGCGACGTGAGTGATACCGATGCGCTGTGGTGAAGCCGAGGGACGTATAGAGCGCCCGCGCGGGAGTGTTCTCTTCTTCGACTTCCAGGTAGCTGTTCTCCGCTCCGTGCTCTGCGGCGAACGCCAACAGGTCCCGCAATACGATCCGCGCCAGACCGCGCCGCCGTGCGTGTTCCGCGGTGGCGATCGCGGCGATCCCCGCATAACCGGTCACTGTGTCTATGGCGACGCGGCCGACAGAGAGCGCTTCCCCTTTGTCGGCGCGCACTACGGCAAAGGCGATCAGGGCATCGCCTGAGGTGAGGATGGCGCGGAACTCCGGGATGCCGTGACCGCGGCGGTAAGCGGTGAAGTAGTCCTCGGGCAGTTCTGTAGTGACTTTCGCTACATGGAGCGGGTCCGTTGAACTCTTAAGCGTTTCCCACGCAGGCACCAATGGCGCGCACTGGCGGAGGGCGGGGCGCTCGGTTTCCGGATGGCCGAGTTCGGCGATCGCTTGGTCGAGGGGACTGCCGTCGACGGTCTGTACGCGTGGGGGCAGACCGCGCTCTGCGTACCATTGCGCGACCGCTTCCAGCGTCTCGCTCAGCGGCATTCCGGAATCGCCTAGAGGGACCGCCGAGTTGGCGCGCGAGGTGTGGCCGCCGGCGGCGCGCAATTGCCATCCACCTATGTACGCGCGCTCCGTATAGCCCCATCCCGTAGCGGCGATCGCTTGTAGATCCATGCGCGGAGGCTAATGGGACGTCCCCCGCTACGCAGCCAGGTATCGCAATACGGCCAGCACGCGGCGATGCCCCAGGTCGTCGGGCTGGAGGTCCAGCTTCATGAAGATGTTGTTGATGTGCTTGCCCACGGCGCTCTCGCTGACCGCGAGTACATCCGCGATCGCGGCGTTCGCGCGCCCCTCGGCCATCAGCGCCAGCACATCGCGCTCGCGCGGCGTGAGCCGGTCGAGCGGGTCGGCGGGGCGGCGCACCAGGAGCTGCGCGACGACTTCCGGGTCCAGCGCGGTGCCGCCGGCGGCGACGCGTTCCAGGGCCTCGATGAAGGAGTCGATGTCGGCGACCCGGTCCTTGAGCAGGTAGCCGACGCGCGCGGTGTCGCGGGCCAGCAGGTCGGTGGCGTAGCGCTCCTCGACGAACTGGGACAGCACCAGGACCGCCGTGTCCGGAAACCGTTCGCGGATCCGCACGGCCGCGGCGATGCCCTCGTCCTTGAACGTGGGCGGCATGCGGACGTCGGCCACGACCGCGTCCGGCCGGTGCTCCTCCACGGCGGCCAGCAGCGCGGCGCCGTCGCCGGTCTCGGCGACCACCTCGTGGCCGGCCAGTTCCAGGACCCGGACCACCCCGGCGCGGATGAGGACCGAGTCATCCGCGATCACCACCCGCATGGATCCCCCTGACCAGATACAGATCACACCCCGCAGGGCAGTTCGGCGGTCAGCACGGTCGGCCCGCCGCTGGGAGATGCTAGCCGCAGCCTGCCGTCCACCGAAGCGACTCGCTGCGCCAGGCCGGTCAGGCCGCTGCCGTGCCGGGCGTCCGCGCCGCCGACGCCGTCGTCGCTGACCCGGATCAGCAGCCGGTCGTCGTGCCGGCTGACGTCGACCGCGGCCTGCCTGGCCCGGGAGTGCTTGACCACGTTGGCCAGCGCCTCGGAGACCACGAAGTAGGCGACGGTCTCCACCGACGCGCTCAGCGGTCCGGTGGCCCCGACCTTCAGGCGTACCGGGACCGCCGAGCGCGCGGCCACCCCGGACAGTGCGGCGTCCAGCCCCCGGTCGTCCAGGACCGCCGGATGCAGGCCGCGCACCAGGTCCCGGATCTCCGCCATCGCCTCCTTGACCTGTTCGTGCGCGTCGATGATGACGGACATCGCCTCCGGCGGGACGTCCTTGAGCGTCTTGCGGGCGATGCCCAGGTGCACCGCCAGCGACATCAGGCGCTGCTGCGCGCCGTCGTGCAGATCGCGCTCGATGCGGCGGCGCTCGGCGTCGGCGGCCTCGACCGCGGCGGCGCGGCTGTCGGACAGCGTCTGCACCCGGTGCGCCAGCACGATGGTCTCGCTGGGGCCCAGCAGGCGGCGGGCAGCCGTCTCGTCGGCCCTGGCCAGCAGGCCGACCAGGCGCGGCGCCAGGAAGGTGGCGGTGCCGGCCAGCAGCAGGTAGGCGCTCTCGCCCCAGAGCTTCGAGCTGGTCCCGCGGCCGACCGTCAGCGCCGTCATGACGTGCTGGGGCAGCTTGACCACCACGAAGACCGCGATCAGGTCCGTGAGGCACAAGGTCGTCACCGCCAGGCCGATCACCGGCCCGGTGATCAGGTGGTACAGCACCTGCCGCCACAGCGCCTCGGACCGCACGGCCTGGCGGATCTGGCCGCGGGTCAGGCGCGGGGTGTCGACCTCGTGGATCTCCAGGCCCCGGAACGTGCGGAAGCGGCGCCGCTGCCACCGGGTCAGCAGCGGCGACAGGGCGAGCACCGCGGCGAGGACGATCGTCACCGAGAGCAGGAAGCGGCTGATCCCGGTGTCGCCGAAGCTCAGGAGGACGACCACCGGCTGGCTCCCGACCAGCAGCACCATCATCGAGCCCGACCACAGGGGCAGGCCGGAGAGCAGGAACACAGCCTCCTGCCCGGCATGTCGCCAGCGGAACCTCAGAGCCTGTCGTGTCGTCGGCACGTCATCACGGTATTGCCGCAGGTCGGGGGAGGACCATCCCGGTGGCCACACCCCGGGGGTGGTGCTGGCCCCACCCCCGAATCGCCAGGTCGCACTACTGATCTGGCAGCCGGCCGTGACCAGCATGGGACGAGTCCGGAACACCTCTTCCCCGTTCGCTGGAAGGACTCCCATGTCCCGCGTGGTCATCTTCTCCGCCTCGGTCGGCGCCGGCCATGACAGCGCCGCCAAGGCCCTCGCCGACCGGCTGACCGCGCGCGGGTTCGCGGTCGACCGGCACGACTTCCTGACCCTGATGCCCGCCGGCCGCGCGGTGTGCGGCTCCTACCGGCGCATCATCACGCACGCCCCGGCGCTGTATCAGTGCATCTACTCGCGCACCGAGCGCGCGGCCCGACCCGGGCTGGTGCAGCGGCACCTGCTGCGCGGCGCGGAGCAGGCGGTGCTGGACGCGATACCGGCGGACGCGGTCGCGGCCGTGGCGACGTATCCGCTGGCGGCGCAGGTGCTCGGGAGGCTGCGCGCCTCGGGGCGGCTGGCGGTGCCGGTGGTCGTGACGTTCACCGACTTCTCGGTGCACCCGCTGTGGATCGCGGCCGGCGTGGACCTGTACCTGGCACCGCACGCGGTGACGGCGGCGCAGGCCGTGGCGCACGGTGTTCCCGCGCGGCGCGTGGCGGTGGCGCGTCCGCTGGTGTCGGCGCGCTTCACTCAGAGGCCGGCGACGGGGAGGTCGGCGGCGCGGCTCCGGTTCGGCCTCGCCGGTGCGGACAAGCCGCTGGCGCTGCTGCTCGGCGGTTCATGGGGCGTCGGCGACATCGAGGAGACGGCGCACGACCTCGCGGCGTCCGGGGCGGTGACGCCGGTCGTGGTCTGCGGACGCAACGACCTGCTGCGCGGCCGGCTGCGCGCGGCGGGGTTCCCGCACGTGTTCGGCTGGGTCGGGGACATGCCGACGCTGATGGCGGCGTGCGACGTGATGGTGCAGAACGCGGGGGCCTCCAGCACGCTCGAAGCCTTCGCGACGGGGCTGCCGGTGGCCACCTACCGCAGCCTGGTCGGCCACGGCCGGACCAACGCGGCGGTGCTGGACGAGGCCGGGCTCGCCGTGTGGGTGCGATCCGAGAGGGAGTTGGCCGGGACGCTCAGGGAGCTGACTTCGGGGGTGCGCGGGCGACGGCAGCAGCGCGCCGGGTCGGCGATGGTCGGGGAGGGGGCGGATGCGGATGCGGTGATCGTGGACGGACTCATCGGCCCGGCCGCTGAGGCGGTGGCGGTCTGATGGCGACCTTCACCTCCATGGCCACGGTGTTGGCGCATCCGTTCCCGGCGATGACCACCTTCGGGCCGGTTCGCAACCGGGTGCTGCCGGGTCTGGCGGCGCGGGGTTCGGCAGATCATGTGGCGCTCACCTTCGACGACGGACCCGACCCGAACTCGACTCCGCGCTTCCTGGAATTGCTCGCGGCGCGCGACGTGCGCGCGACCTTCTTCCTGCTCGGCTCCATGGCCGAGCGTGCACCGGGGCTGGTCTACGAGATCCAGGCGGCCGGGCATGAGATCGGCGTCCACGGCTGGCATCACCAGAGCCTGCTGTTCCGCAGTCCGCGCGCCACCGACCAGGACCTCACCCGGGCCCGCGACCGCCTAGCCGAGCTCACCGGCGTGCAGCCGGCGCTCTTCCGGCCGCCTTATGGCGTGATGACCGCCTCGGCGCACCGCACCGCCCGGCGCCTCGGCCTGCGGCCCACGCTCTGGACCAGCTGGGGCGAGGACTGGACGGCGCGCGCCACGCCGAGCAGCGTGTACCGCCAGGTCACCAAAGATCTGCACGGCGGCGGCACGATCCTGCTGCACGACACGGACTGCACCGCCAAGCCCGGCTCCTGGCGCGCCACGCTCGGCGCCGTGCCGCTCCTGCTCGACCACTGCGACGAGCGGGGCTGGCGCGTCGGCCCGCTGCGCGAGCACCAACGCAAGGCATCAAGAGTGTGATGGTCGCCCGGATGAGCCATCCGGGCGACTCCATCGGAGTGAGGGGCCGGTCCGTTTATCAGTGCTCGTCGCCCTCGGCGGCCTGCACCAGCTCCACCAGCACCCCGTGCGCGTCCTTCGGGTGCAGGAAGTTGATCGAGGAGCCCATGCTCCCGCGCCGTGCTTCCGGGTACAGCGAGCGGACGCCCTTGCCGACGATGTCCGCGGTCGTGGCGGCGACGTCCGCGGTGCCGAAGGCGACGTGGTGCACGCCCTCGCCGTTCTTGGCCATCCACTTGGCGATGGCCGAGTCCTCGCGGACGGGCTCCAGCAGCTGCAGGTAGCTCGCGCCGCCGTCGCCGGTGTCGTTGATCTTCAGCATGGCCTCGCGGACGCCCTGCTCCTCGTTGACCTCGGAGTGGAAGACCTCGAAGCCGTAGGTCGCGCGGTAGAACTCGACCGTCTCGTCGAGGTTCCGGCACGCGATGCCGATGTGGTCGATGCGCGTCAGTGGTGAAGACAGTGAATTCGAAGAAGACGACATGGGGGACATCCTTCCGGGAGCGCCTTAAATGCGCGCGGGGTTGTGTCGAAGACGACACCCTAAGCTACTGACGAGTAACTTACTCGTGACTAGGCTGGTGGCCAGCAACAGCTCTACTTTTCCCCTCACCCCTCGACACTGGAGAGCATCGTCGTGAGCGCTACCACGAAGTCGGTGATCGTCGCAGGCGCACGGACCCCGATGGGCCGTCTGCTCGGCTCCCTCAAGAACTTCTCCGGCGCCGACCTCGGCGGGGTGGCCATCAAGGCCGCCCTGGAGCGGGCCGGGGTCGCGCCCGAGCAGGTGCAGTACGTGATCATGGGCCAGGTGCTGCAGGCCGGCGCCGGGCAGATCCCGGCGCGGCAGGCGGCCGTGGCCGCGGGCATCCCGCTGACCGTCCCGGCGATCACCGTCAACAAGGTCTGCCTGTCCGGGCTCGACGCCATCGCGCTGGCCGACCAGCTCATCCGGGCCGGCGAGTTCGACATCGTGGTGGCCGGCGGCCAGGAGTCCATGACGAACGCCCCGCACCTGCTGCCCAAGTCCCGCGAAGGCTTCAAGTACGGCGCCGTTGAGATGCTCGACGCCATGGCCTACGACGGCCTCACCGACCCTTGGGAGAAGATCCCGATGGGGCAGACCACCGAGGCGCACAACGCCCGCCTGGGCATCGAGCGCGCTCCGCAGGACGAGTTCGCGGCCCGCTCGCACCAGCGCGCCGCCGCCGCGCAGAAGAACGGCGTCTTCGAGGCCGAGATCACCCCCGTGGCGATCCCTCAGCGCAAGGGCGACCCGATCCTGTTCAGCCAGGACGAGGGCATCCGCGCCGACACCACCGTCGAGGGCCTGGCCGGGCTGCGCCCGGCCTTCACCAAGGACGGCACCATCACCGCCGGCACCTCCTCGCAGATCTCCGACGGCGCCGCCGCCGTGGTCGTGATGTCGAAGGCCAAGGCCGAGGAGCTGGGCCTGGAGTGGCTCGCCGAGATCGGCGCGCACGGCAACGTCGCGGGTCCGGACACCTCGCTGCAGTCGCAGCCCTCGAACGCCATCAAGCACGCCCTGGGCAAGGCCGGCCTGACCGTGGCCGACCTGGACCTGATCGAGATCAACGAGGCCTTCGCGGCGGTCGGCGTGCAGTCCGTGAAGGACCTCGGCGTCGACGAGGAGATCGTCAACGTCAACGGCGGCGCCATCGCGCTGGGCCACCCGATCGGGATGTCCGGCGCGCGCCTGGTGCTCAGCCTGGCGCTGGAGCTCCAGCGGCGCGGCGGCGGGACCGGGGCCGCGGCCCTGTGCGGCGGCGGCGGGCAGGGCGACGCCCTGATCATCACCGTGCCGCGGCGCGGCTGACCGGCGCGCGGATAGGATCTCCGGCCGTGGCTGGCAACGATGTGACGGACCTTGTCGAACGCGCCCGCAAGGGCGACCCGCGTGCGGTGGCGAGGCTGATCTCCCACGTGGAGGACGGCTCCCCGCTGCTGCGCGAGGTGATGGCGGCGCTGACCCCGTACGCGGGCTCGGCGTACGTCGTCGGCCTCACCGGCTCGCCCGGGGTCGGCAAATCCACGTCCACGTCCGCGCTGGTCACGGCGTTCCGCGCGCAGGGCAAGCGGGTCGGCGTGCTGGCCGTGGACCCCTCCTCGCCGTTCTCCGGCGGCGCGCTGCTCGGCGACCGCGTCCGGATGCAGGAGCACGCCACCGACCGCGACGTCTACATCCGCTCGATGGCCTCGCGCGGGCACCTCGGCGGCCTGTCGGCGGCCACGCCGCAGGCGGTGCGGGTGCTCGACGCAGCGGGCTGCGACGTGGTGCTCATCGAGACGGTCGGCGTCGGCCAGTCCGAGGTGGAGATCGCCGCGACCGCCGACACCTCGGTGGTGCTGCTGGCCCCCGGCATGGGCGACGGGATCCAGGCGGCCAAGGCCGGGATCCTGGAGATCGGCGACGTCTTCGTGGTCAACAAGGCCGACCGCGACGGCGCCGACGCCACCGCGCGCGAACTCGGCCACATGCTGGCGCTCGGCGAGTCCCGCTCACCCGGCGACTGGCGCCCGCCGATCGTGAAGACGGTCGCGGCCACCGGCCAGGGCATCGAGGAGTTCGTCGAGGCGCTGGACAAGCACAGGGGCTGGCTGGAGGAGAACGGCCAGCTCGCCGAGCGGCGGCGCTACCGGGCCTCGGTGGAGATCGAGGGCATCGCGCTGGCGGCGCTGCGCGCGCGGATCGGCGACCTGCGGGGCGACCGCCGCCTCTCGACGCTGGCCGAGCGGGTCGTGGGGCGGGAGCTGGACCCGTATTCGGCGGCGGACGAGCTGGTGGCCGGGGTCAGCGATTGACGCGGCTCACGGACGTCGTCATCGACTGCCAGGACGGATCCGTTCGAGATCGATGACGAAGGGCGCGCGGATTACTTCCGCGCGCCCTGTAGAGGTTTCGCGGCAGGCTCAGTTCTTCAGCGACTTGTGCAGCCAGAACGGCCCGGTCGGGATCACCGAGGCGATCAGCACCACGAGGAACCGCTTCGCGTCCCAGTTCTGCGTCTGCTTCACGGCGTAGGCCAGTCCGACGTACGCCAGGAACAGCAGGCCGTGGAGCATGCCGAAGACCATCGTCGGGGCGGGCATGTGCGCGGCGTACTTCAGCGGCATCGCGATGCCCAGCAGGATGAGGAAGGACACGCCCTCGGCCAGCGAGACCACGCGGAAGCGCGCGAGCTTGGTGTCCTCGGCTGTGGTCACATCGGCAGTGGTCACGGGGTTTCCTCGCACTTCGCAGGGGTTATGGCCGACAACGTGTCGGTATATCCCGGGCAGAATATCCGACCAGGTACCACGCCTGACGCACCTCCCCCTACGCTGGCACCCATGCGTGACTGGAACAGGCGCCATTGTGCGCGTCGGGGGCATGAGACCTACGCACCGGCCGGCCCCGGGGTGGAGTCGGAGCTGGCCGCGAGACTCCAGGTGGAGACCGTTCACGGGCCGGCATGGCGGTGCCTGCGCTGCGGTGACTTCGTCATCGGGGATCCCAAGGGGAGCGGACTGGCCGAGCTGGCGCCGATCGTGCCGCGGGGCAAGGCGCTGCGGGACCTGTTCATCCTGCGGCTGCTGGCGATCGAGCGGGTGGTCCGCGGGGTGGTGATCTTCCTCATCGCGTGGGCGGTGTGGAAGTTCGGCAGCAGCCAGAACGCGGTGCAGCGGCTCTTCGAGTCGGACCTGAGCGCGTTCAAGCCGTTCGCGAACCACTTCGGATGGGACGTGGAGCACGCGAGCATCGTCGAGCGGATCCGCAAGACGTTCGACTACAAGCCGAAGACGATCCACACGGTGGCGCTGCTCCTCGGGGGATACGCGCTGCTGGAGACGGTCGAGGGCGTCGGGCTGTGGCTGGTCAAGCGCTGGGGCGAGTACCTGACGGCCGTGGGGACCGCCATCTTCCTGCCGCTGGAGGTCTGGGACGGCTACACCAAGATCCACGAGCACAAGTCCTACATCCTGGCCATCTGCACGTTCGCCATCAACGTCGCGGCCGTGGTCTACCTGCTGGTCTCCAAGCGCCTGTTCGGCATCCGCGGCGGCGGCAAGGCGTTCGAGGCCGCGAAGCACGCGGACGCGCTGATGACGGTGGAGCTGGCGGCGTGCCGGCGGGACCTGCCCGCGGCGCGCGCGGACCTGTCGGAAACGGTGGTGCTGAACCGGGCTCCGTTGACGGACCCGACGCCCGACGCGCCGTGACGCGGTGTGGCGGGGTGCAGCGCGACACGGAGTAACACGCACCGACACGCACTGACTCGCACTGACACGTTTCAACGCGCCGGTGAACACCCGGCGGCCCGCCGACCTGTGACCGGTGCCACCGGGTTCACCAGGCCGGCGGGTTCGGCCCGTTGCAAGTTCAACCACTGCCGTAATCTGGGACCATGACCACCGACGGCACCGACGAACCCGCCTGGCTCGACGACACCGAGCAGGACGTCTGGCGCCGCTACATCTCGGTGATGCGCCTGCTCCCGGACCGCCTCAACGCGAGCCTGTCCAAAGGCCACGGCCTGACTTTGATCGACTACGAGGTCCTGGCCCGCCTGTCCGAGGCGCCGCTGCGCCGCATCCGGATGACCGAGCTCGCCGAGGGCGCGCTGCTGTCGAAGAGCCGCCTGTCGCACCAGATCAGCCGCATGGAGAAGGAAGGCCTGGTCCGCCGCGAGCCCTGCGAGACCGACGGCCGCGGCTTCTTCGCCGTCCTCACCGACCAGGGCTGGGAGAAGCTGCTGGCGGCGGTGCCGATGCACGTCGCGGACGTGCGGGAGGCCTTCATCACACCGCTGAGCCGGGAGCAGCTGGTCGTGCTGGGGGAGATCCTCGACGTGATCGGGAAGGGCCTGGAGCCGGGGCGGGGGTGATTCGGCGCTGCGGGGGACCTCGACTTGCAGACCACCCCGACCACTGTCACGGTGACCACTGTGAGCGCCCCCGTCGACGACCCCGAACCGGACCTCGGCCTGGCGTCGGGAGCGACGGACGCCGCGACCGTGGCGCTGGATCCCGATGAGCGCGCTGAGGGGCACTCCAGCATCCCGGGGATCGCCGGGCTGTCCGAGCGGCGCAAGAACCGGGCCTTGGCGGTCTGCCTGCTCGTCGGCTTCATGACCCTGCTCGACGTCTCCATCGTCAACGTCGCGCTGCCGTCGATGCAGAAGGGCCTGTCGGCCACGCCCGCCGACCTGTCGTGGGTGGTCTCCGGCTACGCGCTGACCTTCGGGCTGATCCTGGTGCCCTCCGGCGTCTTCGGGGACATGGTCGGGCGGCGGACCGCGTTCCTGGTCGGGCTGGCCGCGTTCACCGTGGCGTCGGGGCTGTGCGGGATCGCGCCGGGGGCGGCGTTCCTGGTGGTCGCGCGGCTGGTGCAGGGGTTCGCTTCGGGGATTCTGGGGCCGCAGATCTCCGGGCTGATCCAGGAGATGTTCAGCGGGGCCGCCCGGGCGCGGGCGTTCGGGTACTTCGGGGCCACGGTGGGGCTGGCGACGGCGGTCGGGCCGCTGGTCGGCGGGCTGCTCATCGCGGCCGGCGGGGAGGAGCACGGCTGGCGCTGGGTGTTCTTCGTGAACCTGCCGATCGGGATCGTCGCGTTCGTGCTCGCGCTGCGGCTGATCCCCGGCTGTGTCGGCGCCGGCCTGGCGAAGACGCGCGGGCGCATCGACTGGATCGGCGTGACGCTGCTCGGCGCCTCCGTGACCGCCATCATGCTGCCCTTGGTCCAGGAGCAGCAGTGGCAGGGCCGCGGCAAGTGGTGGCTGGTGGTGCTCGGCGTGCTGCTGATCCTGGCCTTCGCGCAGTGGGAGCGCCGGGTCGCCCGCGTCGGCAAGACCCCGCTGGTCCCGCCGGCCCTGGTGCGCATCCGCTCCTACACCCGAGGCAGCCTGCTGGGCCTGCTCTACTTCGCCGGCTTCACCACGATCTTCTTCATCTTCACGCTGTTCGTGCAGAACGGCCTGAACTACAGCGCCCTCGAAGCGGGCCTGGCCACGACCCCCTTCGCCCTCGGCTCGGCGGTGAGCGCCACCCTCGGCGGACGCCTGGTCGGCAAGCACGGCCGCCCGCTCGTGATCCTCGGCATCGTCCTGGTGTTGCTGGCGACCGGGGCGGCGATCCTGCTCGTGCACTGGGTCCACGGCCGCGGCGCGGGCGTGGCGACCGCCGGGCCGCTGCTGGTCGCCGGCGTCGGCTCCGGCCTGGTCATCGCGCCGAACCTCGCGCTGTCCCTGTCGGAGGTCCCGGTGTCGCGCGCCGGTACCGCCGGCGGCGTCATGCAGACCGCGCAGCGTCTGGGCTCCGCGCTCGGCATCGCCTGCGTCGGCGCGGTCTTCTTCTCGCGGATCAGCCACGGCAAGGGCTTCGCGAACGCCTTCCAGGCCGGCGGCGTCGTCGCGATCTGCTTCGAGGCCGCCGCGCTGGTGGTCGGGATCGCCGACTGGCGCAGCCGGAAGACCGACCCCGACACCCCGGAGACTTCGGAGACTTCGGGGACCCCAGACAGCCTGCAGGGCGCCGACAGCTGACAAGCTGGTGCGGTGAACGAGGACGCCCTCCACGGCATCGCGGCGCTCGTCGCCCGCCGCCCCGGCCAGGCGCAGCTGCACGTCCTGCACCACGGAATCCCGGTCCTCGACCTGTCAGTACGCTGCGAACCGGACACGCCGTTCCTGCTGTGGTCCACGGGAAAACCGCTCACCGCGATGGCCGTCCACCTCCTGGCCGAACGCGGCCGGCTCGACCTCGACGCGCCGATCGCCGAGCACTGGCCCGAATACGGCCGCGCCGGCAAGCAGTCCGCGACGCCCCGCCACGCGCTCACGCACTCCACCGGCGCGCCGCTGTCCACCCGGCACGTCGTCGGCGACGCCCTGATCATGCACGACTGGGAGCGGTCGGTCCGCGCCGCCGCCGGGGCCCGGGCCAAACACGAGCCGGGGCGGTCGTCGGCCTACCACATCCTGAGCCAGGGCTTCATTCTCGGCGAACTCCTCCACCGCGTGACCGGCACGCCGCTCGCCGAGTATCTGAGGACGGAGATCCTCGTCCCCGCCGGGCTGAACGACACTTCGCTCGGGCTGCCGCCGGCCCGCTGGGATTCCCGCGCTGTCCTCGAACTGCCGAAGGCGCCGGAGCCCAAGACCCGCCTCCCCGACCGCCTGAAAGTGGCCCGCTTCGCCGCGAAGGACGTCCGCACCGCGCCGATCCCCGCCGCGACGGTCCACTCCACGGCGCGCGACATGGCCCGGTTCTTCCAGCTCCTGCTGGACGGCGGCAGCATCGACGGCGTCCCGGTGTTCAAGCCGGAAACCGTGCGGGCGGCACGGAAACCGGCCGCCACCGAAGCCGCCGGCGTCCACGGCGACCCGATCATCGGCCACGCAGTCCGCTGGGCCCACGGCTTCCAACTCGGCTGGGGCGACCGCCCGGTCGACACCGCAAAGCCGTTCGGCACCACGGCGGGCACGGAGGTCTTCGGCCACAACGGCAGCAACTACTGCAACGCCTGGGCCGACCCCGACCACGACCTCGTCTTCGCCTACCTGACCGGCTACATGGCCCCGCGCGGCCCGGCGCTCGCCTGGCAGACCGAGCTCAGCGATCTGGTCCGCACCGCCGTCACCGCCTGACTCGAGCGCAACCGCTACGGCAGCCGCCCCGGCCGCTTCTGGTTCCGCTTCCGCACCGTCCGCGCATCGGCCCGCGGCCCCACGACATACGGCCGCTGGTCGCGCGCGAGCGTCGCCACCCACGGCACGAACGGCCACGCCACCGAGAGCACCAGCACCGCGATCCCCGCCAGTCCCAGCCCGGCCACCGCGTCCGACGCCCGCACGATCGCGGCCAGCGTCGTGGCCAGCGCCAGGGCCAGCAGCGTCCAGTCCGGGATCCGGTTGCGCCGCAGGTTGATCGCGATGCGACTGCGCAGAGCCTTGCGGATCTGCGGCCGGCCGAACAGGCTCGCCGCGATCAGGCACAGCGCGACCTGCGCGACGTCGTCGAGGACGATGTGGTGCGGGTTCTCGTCCGCGTCGTGGATGTGCGCCTGGAACGTGAACCGGGTGATCTCGTCGCGCCAGACCAGCACCGGCAGCTGGTCGCCCTCGCGCACGGAGTCCGTCAGGTCGTGCGAGGAGCTGAGGGTGACGGTCTGGCCGTCGCCGATCGCCGGGTCGAGCCAGGCCTTGGTGGTGTACCCGTGCGCGTTCTTGCCGGTGTTCTTCGATGCGTAGACGAACTCGACCTTCGCCATGGTGCGCAGGACGCAGTCCTGCGTCTGGGCCGCCTGCGCGGCGCAGTAGGGAGCCTTGTCGTACGCGTCCTGACGGCTCTGGTCGGTGACCAGTTTCAGCGCCCCGGCGACGGTCAAGGCCGCCGTCCCGATCGCGACCACAGTGCAGACGGTCCGGCCGATCCAGCTGCCTATCCGGGCTCTGCGGCGCCGTCCCGCCGTCCGTCCTGATAGGTCGATAAGGTCCAGCGTCCGCCCCGTTTTCGCCACGGGCCAGATGATACGCGCAGCTCACGGGGACCGGGACCCGTCTTTCGCGCGCGCCGTCCACTTCCCGGACGCGGGTGGAGCGATAGAGTCCACAGTGCGAGAATGAACGTCTCAAGCCAGGTCGATGAGGATCGGAGCCGCACCATGCCAGCCCTGCGGTCGCGCACCAGCACCCACGGACGCAACATGGCGGGGGCGCGCGCGCTTTGGCGGGCCACCGGCATGGGGGACGACGACTTCGGCAAACCGATCGTCGCCGTCGCCAACTCCTTCACCCAGTTCGTCCCCGGCCACGTGCACCTGCGCAACGTCGGCGAGATCGTCGCCGACGCGGTCAAGGAGGCCGGCGGCGTCGCCAAGGAGTTCAACACCATCGCGGTGGACGACGGCATCGCCATGGGCCACGCCGGCATGCTCTACTCGCTGCCGAGCCGCGAGCTGATCGCCGACGCCGTGGAGTACATGGTGAACGCGCACTGTGCCGACGCGCTGGTGTGCATCTCCAACTGCGACAAGATCACGCCGGGCATGCTGATGGCCGCGCTGCGCCTGAACGTCCCGACCGTGTTCGTCTCCGGCGGCCCGATGGAGGCCGGCAAGACCACGGCCATCGAGGGCGTGGTGCACTCCAAGATCGACCTGATCGACGCGATGATCGCCTCGGCCAACGACACCGTCACCGACGAGCAGCTCGACGGCATCGAGCGCTCGGCCTGCCCCACGTGCGGCTCCTGCTCGGGCATGTTCACCGCCAACTCGATGAACTGCCTGGTGGAAGCGTTGGGGCTGGGCCTGCCCGGCAACGGCTCGGTGCTGGCCACCCACGCCGCGCGGCGGCAGCTGTTCGAGCGGGCCGGCAGCACGGTGGTCGAGCTGGCCCGGCGCTACTACGAGGGCGACGACGAGTCGGTGCTGCCGCGCGCGATCGCCACCCCGGCGGCGTTCGGCAACGCCATGGCCCTGGACGTGGCGATGGGCGGCTCCACCAACACCGTCCTGCACCTGCTGGCCGCCGCGCAGGAGGCCGGCGTCGGCTTCGGGCTCAAGGACATCGACCACGTCTCGCGCCGGGTGCCCTGCGTGGCCAAGGTCGCGCCGAGCAGCCAGTTCCACATGGAGGACGTGCACCGCGCCGGCGGCATCCCGGCGATCCTCGGCGAGCTGAACCGCGGCGGACTGCTGGACGGCGACGTGCACTCGGTGCACGCCCCGACCCTGCAGACCTGGCTGGACGAGTGGGACGTGCGCGGCGGCAAGGCCTCCGAGGCCGCGATCGAGCTGTACCACGCGGCGCCCGGGGGCGTGCGCACCGTCGAGCCGTTCTCGACCGCGAACCGCTGGGCCAGCCTGGACACCGACGCCGAGAACGGCTGCATCCGCGACCTGGCGCACGCCTACACCAAGGACGGCGGCCTGGCGGTCCTGTGGGGCAACCTGGCGGCCGACGGCGCGATCGTGAAGACCGCCGGCGTGGACGAGAAGATCTGGGAGTTCGCCGGGCCCGCGCGGGTCTTCGAGTCGCAGGACGACGCCGTCGAGGCGATCCTGAGCAAGAAGATCGTCGAGGGCGACGTCGTGCTGATCCGCTACGAGGGCCCCAAGGGCGGCCCCGGCATGCAGGAGATGCTGTACCCGACGTCGTTCCTGAAGGGCGTCGGCCTGGGCGCCAAGTGCGCGCTGGTCACCGACGGCCGCTTCTCCGGCGGCTCCTCCGGCCTGTCCATCGGGCACATCTCCCCGGAGGCGGCGGCCGGCGGCGTCATCGCGCTGGTGGAGGAGGGCGACACGGTGAAGGTCGACATCGCCACCCGCAGCCTGCACCTGGACGTGGACCCCGAGGTGCTGGAGCAGCGGCGCGCGAAGCTGCTGGCCGAGCTCGGCGGCTACCGGCCGCGCGAGCGCGACCGCCAGGTCTCGGTGGCGCTGCGGGCCTATGCCGCCCTGGCCTCCAGCGCCTCCACCGGCGGCGTGCGGGACCTCGGCCAAATCGGCAAGTAGCCCCGTGGAGCACCACCCGGTACGCATCGGCGCGAAACTGGTCCCGCAGGGGACCACCATCGCCGCGCTGCGCGCCTTCTGGCGCCTGGCCGACGAATCGGGGTTCGACCACCTGTGGGTCTACGACCACCTCGCCGGGGTCGGCAACGCCGCGACGGTGGCCGAGCCGGACCCGGCGATCGACCTGTTCGACGGCTGGTCGCTACTGGCCGCGATGGCCTCCGAGACCCGCAGCGCGCGCATCGGCTGCATGGTCACCGCGAACTCGCTGCGCCACCCGGCGGTGCTGGCCAAGATCGCCACGACCGTGGACCATCTGTCCGGCGGCCGGCTGGAGTTCGGGATCGGGACCGGCTGGGCCGAGTACGAGCACCGGATGCTCGGCATCGAGGTCGGCAGCGGGCGTCAGCGTATTGAGAAGCTCGGCGAGGCGCTGCGGATCCTGAAGGCCCTGTGGTCCCCGGAGCGCTTCACGGACTTCGCCGGCGAGCACTACACGCTCGACAAGGCGGTCCACGCGCCGAAGCCGGTCCAGCGCCCGCACCCGCCGATCTGGCTCGGCGGTACCGGTGAGAAGCGGATGCTGAAGCTGGTCGCGGAGCAGGCCGACGTCTGGAACACGGTCAATCACAGCGGGGTCGACGAGGCTGTCCGGCTTTCTGGCGTCCTGGACCGGTGGTGTGCCGAGGTCGGCCGGGATCCGAAGGAGATCCGGCGCTCGGTGCAACTGCGGCCGGATCCGCGCCGGGTGGTGGACGACGTCGCGCCGTGGCTGGACGCCGGGTTCACCGAGATCGTGCTGTTCTTCGCACCGGAGCAGCCGCTCGCCGACCTGGAGAAGGTCGCCGAGCGGCTGCCGGTATTGCGTGCTCTGATCTAGGACATCCCGAGATCTAGGACATCCGAGATCTAGGACATCCCGAGATCTAGGACGCCGGTTCAGGGCGTCCCCTCAGGGCGTCAGTTCACGTTCAACGCGTTGTCGTCGACGACGAACGACGTCTGCAGCGAGGAGTCCTCGGTGCCGGTGAACTTCAGCGTGATGGTCTGGCCGATGTAGCCGGCCAGGCTGAAGGAGTGCTGGGTGTAGCCGCTGTTGTGGTTGAGGTTGCTGTAGGTGGCCAGGGTGCCCACCACGGTGCCCGAGGAGTTCAGGACCTGCACGGACAGCTTGTCGTAGGCCGTGGAGGTCGTGGTCTCGGAGGTGTCGATGTGCAGCCAGAAGGAGAAGGTCGCCGTCTTGCAGGTGGCGGCGATGCTGACCTTCTGCGCCAGGGTGTCGGTGTGGGTGGTGCCGTAGCCGTCCATCCACGCGTCCCAGCTGCCGGAGTGGGCCGGCTCGGAGGCGGTGTCACTGTTGATCACGCCGGCGGTCGCGGTCCACGGGGACGCGCTGCCGGTCTCGAAGCCGGCGTTGCCCAGCAGCTGCGCCGCGGTGCAGCCGCCGCCGGAGGGGTTGACGGTCCAGGAGAAGGTCGTCGAACCCGAAGCGGTGCCGGAGGACGCGGTCACGGTGACGCTGGAGGTGCCGGAGCCGGTGGGAGTGCCGGTGATCGCGCCGGAGGAGCTGATCGACAGGCCGGCCGGCAGGCCGGTGGCCGAGTAGGTCAGCGACTTGCCCGCGGAGTCCGAACCCGAGATCTGCAGGGTGCCTATCGCGGTGCCCTGAGTC
>Ga0207695_10001991_pt1 | contig 31541 bp, 33 predicted proteins | sample KBSC54metaG_FD_184354 | JGI IMG/M metagenome (GOLD analysis project Ga0207695, IMG submission 184354) | Corn rhizosphere microbial communities from Kellogg Biological Station, Michigan, USA - KBS C5-4 metaG (SPAdes) (version 2) | ecosystem: Host-associated > Plants > Roots > Rhizosphere > Soil... | reverse complement strand
TGCCCCCTCGGATGCCGCCACGGCGTTCGAGGACCTACGCCGCGAGGTGAGCCTTGCACGCGCGGCAGTGGAAGGGCTGACCGCCGCACGTGAGCGCATCCCCGATTATAGCGAGACGCTTGGTGCGATGCTCGCCGCTCTGAGGGATGTCACACAGCGCATTGGGAAAATCGAGCACAGTCCTGCCATCAGCCTGTCGCCAGCTGCGATGGCGGCCGAGATCTCAGACGCCAGTGAGGCAGCACGCACGGCGGACCGGAAGCAGCTGCACGACACGCGTGACGAGCTGATCCGGGCGATCGGTCGCATCGATGCGATGGTCGATCATGGCCGCGCTGCGCATCACCAGCAGCGGCTACTCATCACCACCGGCTTCGCCGCCGCGGCCGGAGCAATGCTGCTGATGGCGATCCTGCCAGGGGCGATCGCCAGATCGCTTCCCGAGCGCTGGCATGTGCCGGAATGGATGGCCGCGCGGACGATCGGGCTTGACCAGCGCGAGGCTGGCAAGAGGATGATCGCGACGGCCGGCAGGGAAGCAGCAATCGGCGGCAGGTAGGTGCTTAATGGTCGCCGTTCGGTATCTTTCGCTGTTCCTAGGAACTGCCATCGATTGAGCTGAACTCTATGACAGCTGTGGGGTGGGTTGCCGACCGGCTGGATTTGGGACCGCCAAAGGACATAGCTGCCCTTGAGGCAGCCGACCGACGTGCCGGTTAGGGAGCAACAACCTGATCGAGATAAGCACCGTAGCCTTCACGCTCCATATCATCACGAGGAATGAACCGCAGCGAAGCTGAATTGATGCAGTAGCGCAGCCCACCGCGATCCTGTGGACCATCCTCGAAGACATGACCAAGATGGCTGTCGCCATTGCTGGAACGCACCTCGGTGCGGATCATGCCGTGGCTCGTGTCACGGAGTTCAGCAACATTCGCCGGCTCTATCGGCTTGGTGAAGCTGGGCCAACCGCATCCGGATTCATATTTATCAGTCGATGCGAACAAGGGCTCGCCCGACACAATGTCCACATAGATGCCCGGCTCCTTATTGTGGAGATATTCTCCCGTGCCCGGTCGCTCAGTCCCGCTCTGCTGGGTGACGCGATATTGTTCCGGCGTAAGCGCCGCCACGGCTTCGGCTGTTTTTCGATAGTGCGTCATGCGAGGTCTCCTCGGATCCGGATGTGGGAACAGTCGTTGCGGCGTTTCAAGAGGCGGCGCCTTGATGCTGAACGCGCACGCCTATGCGTGCCCCTGTCATTAAGACACCGATGCATAGTAGGCCTGCTGCAAGCGCGGCGGAAAGCCCGAGGCCGTCGTCGATGAGGCTCTTTGCCGCGTCGCCAGCTTTCAGACTGACCCAGAACAGCGCAGGGGTCCAGATACAGCCGGTCATCACGATCACGGCAAAGCAACTCCGCCAGTCCAAGCGAAAGAATCCGCTGCCAAAAAAGACCGGCAGCCGCATTCCCGGAATGAACCGCGCCAGACCGACCACCCAAAAATTCGCGCTGCGCAAGGCACTGATCGAACCGACCGCCCTTGGCTTTTCAAGGATTGATCTTCCCCAGCGCGTATCACCTGCATAACGGCCCGCCACGTGCAGCATCAGGTCGCCCGCGATCGTACCGGCCAGAAGCGCGCCCAGCGCTATCATCGGCGGAAGAACGGCCTGGGAGACGAGAACGCCCACGATAACCGCGGTGGCGTCCTCAGCCAGCAGCGTCGCAAAAATGATCGCTGCGCTCGTGGCGATCGGATCGGCGGCAGTCGCCATGATCAAATCAGCGATGGTGCCAGCTTCCATGGATACCTCCCATTCCACGGATAACCATGGCTGGGCGAGCATCGGCGATAAAATAGCTTTGGCGCATCGTAATGATGACCGACGGGCATTTCACCTCATCCGCGGCAGGATCGAAAAGCATCCCACATCGAATGGAGGATGCCGTCATGGTCCGAACCTATACACCGATCGTGCTCACGCTCTACATCGCGTTCGTCTTCATCCAGTCGCTTTTCTTCAAGTTTACCAACGCGCCCGAAACCCAATATATCTTCGGCACGCTTGATGCCTGGGCCGGGGGCCTGGGACTTCCGGGCTTGTTCGCGCCGCGCGGCATTTTCTCGCAATATGTGATCGGCAGCGCGGAATTGATCGCCTCGGTCATATTGTTGGCAGCGCTGCTGCCGCACCTGCAGTGGCTGAGGCCGATCGGCGCGCTGATGGCGCTTGCGGTGATCTCCGGAGCAATCCTGTTCCACCTGTTCACGCCGTTGGGCATTTCCGTCCTAAACGCGGACGGCACCCGCGATGGCGGGCTGCTCTTCGGCCTCGCGTGCGGCGTCTGGATATCCGCAGCAATCTTGCTGGTCTTCAGCCGGGATATCATTGCCGGCTGGCTGCCGCTGGGGAGGGCCGGCGCATGATCGACACACCCGAAATCGCGATCACGACGCGATCGCTTGCCGCGGTTCAGGCCATTCACCGCTTCGGCGCCGAGCTGCTCAGCCACGGCTGCCATGCCAGCGTGATTTTCGAGGCGCTCGCCCATGATCCCGATTGCGCGCTTGCCCAGGCCTATGCCGCCGCGCTTTTCCTGACCCAGATGAGCCGTGACGGCCACGCCCAAGCAGCCCCCCGGCTAGCGGCAGCCGAAGCGCTGGCCCGCTTCGCGAGCGTGCGGGAGCGTCAGATCATCGCCGCGATCGGGCAATGGGCCGCCGGCGACGACGCTGCCGCAATCCGGCTGCTCCACGATGTCGTGCGTGAATATCCGCACGACCTCATCAGCGCGAAGCTTTGCCAGATCCTTCAACTCGGGATCGGCGACATCGCCGGCATGGTGCGGACGGCATCGATCGCAGCCATGGCTGAGCCGGAGGGCGGATTTGCATCGGGGCTGCTGGCCTATGCACTCGATCAGGCCGGTGAGACCGACCGGGCCGAGCAGCTCGCCTATCGCGCACTCGATCGCAATCCGCTCAACGATCCCTGGGCGCAGCACGCGCTTGCTCATGTCCATGCTGCTCGCGAAGATTGGGTACAAGGCCGATCCTTCTTACGGGCGCATGCGGCAAGCTGGAGCCGCTGCTCATCGTTCATGTTGACCCACAACTGGTGGCATGCCGCCTTGTTCGCACTTGAACTGGATGAACCGTCCGACGCGCTGCGGTTGTTCGATGATCGGGTCTGGGGCGTCCGCAAGCAACATTGCCAGGACCAGATCAACGCGATCTCACTGCTTGCGCGGCTTGAGATGCACGGCGTGGACGTCGGAGATCGTTGGGATGATGTGGCCGAGCACGTCAAGCCACATATGACCGATCGCATCAGCGCCTTTCTTGATCTCCACTATCTTTATGCCCTGGCCCGCGCGGGTCGGGATGAAAGTGCCAACGCGCTGCGAGATGAACTGCAAGCTCGTTCCGCGCATGACCATTCCCTTGTCGGCGCTCTTGCGAGCGGGCTGGTTGCGCATGCAAGAGAGCAGTGGCGGGAGGCCGCTCTAGCTATTGGCCAAGTCCGCAGATCGCTTCTGTCGCTGGGCGGTAGCCAGATTCAGCGCGACCTGTTCGAACAGCTTTTCCGGAACGGCCTGACGCGTAGCCGCGCTTTCGAAACTGCCCCGAAGGTGCGCGCTTATGCGTGAGGAAGGGCCTATCGCCCGCGCCATGCCGCCGTTCGATTGTACGGCGCCCGCCTTGTCGCATTTTGAATTTTGGCCAGCTTGGCTCTTCTATCTGCCGATGTGGATTTGGATCGGCTGGCTCGCGATCCGGCATGGCAGGCTCCGGCTTCCCTTGCTGGCAAATCCGCGCATGCCGGCGGGCGGACTCGTCGGCGAATCGAAGCGCGATGTGTTCAATCAGCTGCGCGGCGAGGAACGCAGCACGCTTGCGAATTATGTCGTTCTCTACCGCGCCGGGGCCGCAGCCACCCAGCTCGTGGAAGCCGAGGTCAGAATGGCCCGGGCCGGACTTTCCTACCCCATTGTCGCGAAGCCAGACATGGGGTGCCGCGGCGCCGGCGTGCGGCCTGTGCACAATGAACGGGAACTGCTTGCCTATCTCGCAGCATATCCGAAGGGCGAATGCCTGATCCTGCAGAAGCTGATCGACGCGGAAGGGGAAGCGGGGGTTTTCTACGTCCGGAAGCCGGGCGAGAGGCAGGGACAAATATTCTCGCTCACGCTCAAATATTTTCCGCATGTGATCGGTGATGACATCAGTACGATCGAGCAGCTTATTCGCGGTGATGCCCGTGCGGGCCAGCTGACCCAACTCTATCTGCCGCGCTTCGCCGGACGCTTGAACGAGGTACCCTCCGCTGGCCATCCCATTCGCCTCGTTTTCGCCGGCAATCATTGTCGCGGCGCGATCTTTCGGAACGGCAATCGCTGGATCACCGAAGCGCTGCGGGAGCGCTTCGACCGCATCGCCGACTGCATCCCGGATTTCCATTTCGGACGCTTCGATATCCGCTTCACCGATTTCGAGGCCATGCGCCGGGGCGAGGATTTCACCATCGTCGAGTTCAACGGCGCAGGGGCGGAAGCCACCCACATCTGGGATAGCCGCATGACGCTTTTCCGAGCTTGGCGGACGCTGATGCGGCAATATGCGCTGCTGTTCGAAATCGGCGCGGCCAATCGCGCCCTGGGACACCGGCCCGAAAGCCTGTGGCGGGTCGTTTGGCGGTGGCGGCGTGAAAAGCGCGCAAGTCTGCGCTATCCCCCCACCGCGTGAACCTACCGCCTCCTCTCGATTGGCAAAGTGCCGGAATTGGACCCGGCCCCGACGTGCCGGCGGAATATCGCGTAACCCGCGAGAATTGGCGACTTTATCCCTTTTCGCGCTGGGCGTTCCAGCACACGCGGGAGCTGGTGCCATCGCGCGCCCTTTCCCCCAGCCCTACGCCTCGCGCACTTTCCGTCATGCCGGTCGATCTGGGCAGCCTCCGTTTCGACGATGGCGAGGGCAATCGGATTGGCTGGAATGATTTCCTGCAACGGACCTACACTGATGCACTGCTAGTCCTACATCATGGACAGATCACCTACGAATATTACGGAAATGGCATGACGGCTGCCAAACCGCACATGCTCTTTTCCATCGCCAAGTCGATCGTCGGCTTGGTGGCCGAACGATTGATCAGCGCCGGTGTTATCGATCCGTCCCATAGGGTGGCCGATTGCCTTCCGGAGCTTGGAGGAACCGGCTTTGCCAAAGCGAGCCTGCGCCATCTGCTCGACATGACCGACGGCGCGAACTTCGATGAGAATTATGACGATCCCGACGCCGAAGTGCATCTTTATTCGGCCTCCTATTGGCGGCCCGAACGAGGACTGGGTGGTGTCGCAGCCGCGCTCCCCAAACTGGTGCGATCCGGCACTGGGCCTGGTGCCGAATTTCTCTACCGCACCCCCGTGGCGGACGTTGCCGGCTTGATGTTGCGGCGTCTCACCGGTCGATCGCTTGTCGAATTGGTCGAAAACATGATCTGGCAACCCGCTGGTTGCGCCGACGAAGCCTATATGCTGCTCGATACCGCCGGCATGGAGATCGCCGGCACGGGGTTGAACGCGACCATGCGCGATCTCGCCCGCCTCGCGCAGTGGCTGCAGGAACCGGGGCAGGCTACATTGCTCGGCGGGCTGCTCGCAGGCGGCGATCGGCGATTATTCGCCAAGTCCCGCTACGGTGATCGGGGCGAGGGCTCCTACCGAAGCTTCTGGTGGATAGGTCACGAACCCTATGCTTCGATCGCCGCTCTGGGCGTGTTCGGGCAGCGGCTCTACATCGAGCCCGAAGCGGAGCTTGTGCTTATCCGCTGCGGATCACATCCAGTTGCCAGCAACCTCTTCACCGACGCCATTCACCGCAATGCCATTGCCACGCTCAGGGATCATCTTTCCTGATCAATCCGCCGCCGGCGTATGGACCATCTCGCCGCCCATCGCCTCGTGCAGCACGAAGCCTTCGAGCGGATCGACCTCCTCGCGCCATGGCGCGCGATCAAGCGTCCGCATCGTATGTTGATATCCCGCCTGCCAGCGCTGTCGAATGCCTGACGGGCTGAAATCAACGTCTTTGCTATGATCCTCATAATCAAGCACCGGTGCCAATAGGCGGATGACATGCATGCGTGTCGAGCAGCCATAGGACGCCATCTCGCGGATATCGGTGTTGCGCGCGCGATCTTCCGGGATCATCGCCGACAACTCCGTGATGATATGCCGCAGCTTGTGGATCTGGCGCTGCCGCTTGATGTGCGTGGCCGCGCGGCTTGAATATTGCACATCCTTCTGCCGGTTCATCACGTCCCAAATCGATTGCGGCTCGGGGCCGTGCGGGTTCCAGATGTGGACGGCATAAACCATCGAATTGCGGCGTGGATTATCGTCGAACACGACTTCAACCGGCGTGTTCGAAAGAATGCCGCCGTCCCAGTAGAGCTCGTCATCGATCCGGACGGCCGGAAAAGCGGGCGGCAGGGCCCCGGATGCAAGCACATGCCGGATGTCGAGCGGCATGTCGCGGGAATCGAAATAGGCCATCTCGCTGGTTTGTACGTTGCAGGCGCCGACCGTTAGCCGCGTCGGGCCCGCATTGACCTTCTCGAAATCGATCAGATCGGCAAGCGTTTCGCGCAGAGGATCGACCGAATAATAAGCGGCCCCTTCGGCGCCAAGCGTCGTATGCGGACTGAGGAACGCAAGACCATTGGGCTTGAAAAAGGCTGGTATGCCCTGGGCTACCGCGCTGAAGGTGCGCAGCGGTGCGGACATCATTGCCGGCAGCATGTCGTCAAAGAAATGGCCGTGCTCGACGCGCTTCCAGAACGCCCGCAGCTTGCCCATGCGCTCCGACGGTGCATTGCCCGCGATGATCGCCGCGTTGATTGCGCCGATCGACGTACCAACCACCCAGTCCGGCTCGATTCCAGCCTCGTGCAGCGCCTCATAGACGCCCACCTGGTAGGCGCCCAATGCGCCGCCGCCCTGAAGGACCAGCACCTGCTGGCCCAGTCCGTGAAGTTCCTTCTTAATGATGTCACGCATATGCCGTTCCTTTCAGGCTGACGGTGCGGCGTCACCGGTGATGAGCCGGGCGCCGCGTTCGAAGGTGAGATAATTCCAGAGCCAGCTCGCCCCGACGACGAAGCGGTTGCGGAAGCCGACCAGAAAGAAGATGTGCGCCACGCACCACAGCAGCCAGGCGCCAGGGCCTGACATCGTCAGGCGACCGAAGTCGATCACCGCGCGATGACGTCCGATGGTGGCGAGATTGCCATAGTCGCGATAGCGGAAGGGCGCGACGGTGCGGCCCTCGAGCGCCCGGATGATTGACAGCGCGGCGTGCCTGCCCTGCTGTTTGGCGACGGGCGCGACGCCCGGCAGCGGCGTGCCGCCGGGACCGGGACAGGATGCGGTATCGCCGATCGCGAAAACATGGTCGATGCCCGGGACCCTGAGATCGTCCCCGACGACGATCCGTCCTGCCCGGTCACACTCTGCGCCCAGCCAATAGGCTGCAGGCGATGCGCGCACTCCGGCTGCCCAGATGGTGGTGTGGGTTGGAATGAAACGGTTGCCGACGCTGACTCCATCGGCCGCAACATCGTTGACTGGATGGCCTAGCATCACTTCGACACCCAGGCCCTCGATCGATTGACGTGCCTTTTCGGAAAGCGCGCGGGGAAAGGTCGGCAGAAGCCGTTCGCCCGCCTCGATCAATATCACGCGCGAGCAATGCGGCGTGATGTTCCGAAAGTCCTTCGAGATCGAGCGGCGCGCCAGCTCGGCAATGGCGCCGGCCATTTCTATGCCCGTCGGGCCGCCGCCAATCACGACGAATGTCAGCAGTGCCTGCCGTCCGTCACCCTGTCCTTCAGTCTCCGCCTTTTCCAGCGCGAGCAGCACCTTGCGCCTGATCGCAGTGGCGTCGTCCAACGTCTTGAGGCCCGGCGCATGCTCGGCCCAGGCGTCACGTCCGAAATAGCTATGGTGTGCGCCAGTCGCGAGGATCAACCAGTCGAAACGAACCGACCGGCCTCCGGCGAGCGTTACCTGGCGTGTCGTCGCGTCCACGCCATTCACCCGGTCGAGCACAACCGTCGTATTCGCGTTGTCCTTGACGATCGCCCGGATCGGCGTGGCGATGTCGGCCGGCGACAGCCCCGCCGTTGCCACCTGATAGAGCAGCGGCTGGAACAGGTGATGGTTGCGCTGATCGACGATCGTCACATCGACTGGCGCCTTGCGGAGCGCCTTTGCCGCCGCGAGACCGCCAAAGCCGGCGCCGACGATCACCACCTGGGGGCGGTGTTCAGTCATGGCATCCTGCTTCGCGAAGTTCCGCGAGCACGCCTCTGGGTTTGTCCTTGCCGAGGTGCAAGCCCAGGATAGGCCGCGTCGGTTGGCTGCGCGGCGGGATGACCTGCCGCGCGCCAGGCCCTGCGTAGAAGGCTGCCAACGCTGGCATGAGTGACGTGTGTATCATGGCATTTCTCCTCATTGTGCGGTCCAGCCGCCGTCCATCGGCAGTGCCGTTCCGGTGATCGATTTGCCGTTTTCGCTGCAGAGGAAGACGGTGAGCGCGCCAAGTTCATCGACTTCGGCAAAGCGCTTGCTGGGCTGCGCGGCGAGCAGCACGTCCTGGATCACCTGATCGCGCGTGATCCCGCGCGTCTTGGCGGTGTCGCCGATCTGGTTTTCGACCAGCGGCGTCCAGACATAGCCAGGGCAGATCGCGTTGCAGGTAACGTTGTGCCGCGCGCCTTCCAGCGCGACCACCTTGGTCAACCCCACCACCCCATGCTTTGCTGCGACATAGGCGCCCTTGAACGGGGACGCGACCAGCCCATGTGCGGACGCGATGTTGACGATCCGGCCCCAGCCGGACTCCTTCATCATGCCAAACGCGGCGCGCGTGGTGTGAAAGGCTGCCGAAAGGTTGAGCGCGATGATCGCATCCCATTTGTCGACCGGGAAATCCTCGATCGGGCTGACATGCTGGATGCCGGCATTGTTGACGAGGATGTCGACCCGGCCGAAGCCCCGCGCCGTCTCTTCGATCAACGTGCGTGCTCCGTCCGGATCGAGCAAGTTGGCGGGATTATAGACGATACGCGAGCCGCTTTCCTTTTCGAGGTCGGCGCAGGTGAAATCGATCTGCGTGGGATCTCCCAAGCCGTTGACGACCACGTCCGCGCCGGCAGACGCAAGCGCGCGGGCGATGCCGAGGCCAATGCCGCTGGTCGATCCGGTGACAATCGCGACACGGCCCGAAAGCTCGGGTGCGGCAATGAACTGTTCGATGGGCTGGATGTTCATCTGATCCTTCTCCTGAAGCTGGTGGGCTCAGGATGGTGGGATCGCGCGATGATCTGAAATGCCGTTCCTGCATCAAATCGATGCAGTCATCCAATTATCCCCGAAGCGCGGACAATCGTAATTTCCAGATCGTCACGCAAAGGAATTGGGATATGAACGTTTCGAACATTCTTCGCATTGCGGCTGCCGCCGCCACCTTCGCCGCCGCAGCACCTGCCTTCGCCGGCAGCTGCCCGCAAGGCCAGGAACAGGCCAATCCACTTGCCGGCGCGCCCACAATGCCGTCGATGGTGACAGACGACGTCATCGGCTCGGTCGATCTCGCGAAGGAAATCAACGTCGACAATCGCGATCTGCGGCTGCGTCGCCTGATCGTACAGCCGGGCGGGATCGTTCCACTTCACAGCCATGTTGGCCGCCCGGCGCTTATCATCACCGTCAAGGGCGAGATGAGCGAATATCGCAGCACCTGCGCGGTGCCCATCGTCCACAAAGCTGGCGAAGTGGCGAGTGAGTCCGGCGGCATTTCGCACTGGTGGAAGAACACCGGCAAGGTTCCCGCCGAGTTGCTCTCCGCCGACGTCAAGGCGCGCGACTAGGTCCAGTCACCACCGGCAGCGGCGAGCCCCAACCGCTTATGCCGGTGTCCAGGGCGTGGCGCTCCCGTCGAGAGGATGCGGGGGCGTCACGCCGATCACCTCCAGGAAATCATGCCATGTCGGAACGCTATCACCGCGGCGTCGAAATTTTGCAACAAATCGGCCTTAGCGGCCGGGACGCGGCAGCCAACCGGGTCGCCGAGTTGGCACCGGACTTCGCGCGCATGGCGATCGAGTTTCCCTATGGCGATCTTTGGTCCCGTTCGGACCTGGACATGGCGACGCGAGAACTCGCAGCCATCGCAGCCCTGGCTGCTATCGGCCATGCACTCCCGCAACTCCGGACGCACGTGATGGCTGCGCTCAATCTTGGCTGCACGCGCGGCCAGATCATCGAAATCCTCATGCAGACCGCCGTATTCGCGGGCTTCCCCGCGGCACTGAATGCAACCGAGAGTTGTCAGGATTTATTGGCGGACGGCGAATGCCATGACTGTCACGCAACTCTGGCGAAGGCCGACCAGTCATGATGGCGGGCCTCCTTCACGAACGCCCCCACGGCCGGGGAATGCGGCCGCCCGCGCACCGTCGCAAGGTAGATCGTTCGCGAATAACCCGGCTCGATCAACGGGCGCACCACCAAATCCTGATCGATCACGCAATATTGCGGAAAGAAGCCGAAGCCCAGCCCCGCCTTGATCATCCCCTGGACCCAGTCGTCTCGGGTCGAGCTGAACACCTTGCGGGTGGAAACACCGCGCCGCATGAAATCCTCGGTCACCATCTGGAAAACTTCGCAATTGGAGCGGCCGACATAGGGCTCGCCATTGAGATCGGCGACAGTGACCGCGCTCTTGGCGCAAAGCCGGTGATTGGGCGGCAGCACGATCACGAACGGCTCTTCGAAGATCGGCACCTGATGCAGCTTGTCGGGCAGTTCCTCGGGAATACCGATGATGCCGATTTCAAGATCGCCTTTCTCCAGCTTCTCGATCATCGCAGGCGCACCGCCATCTGCGACCGAAACCTCGACTTCGGGATGCTGCGCCTGGAAACGCACCAGCAGGTCCGCGATGATCTGTGGCCCGATCGTGCACATCGCGCCGATCGTCAGCGTGACATTTTCAAGCTTCTTCGCCGCCTTTGCCGCCAGCCGCGCCGCCTGCGCGGAAGCATGGACCGTCTCCAGATAAGGCATCATCATCCGCCCCAGCTCGGACAGATGTGTGTTGTTGCGCTCGCGATTGAACAGCGGCCCGCCCAATTCGTGTTCAAGCTGCTGGATCGCACGGGTCAGCGCCGGTTGGCTGACGTTGCACTGCTCGGCCGCGCGCGTGAAATTGAGCGTCTGCGCCAGCGCCATGAAATAGCGAACCTGCTGCATTTCCATCGGCGTGCCCTCCGAACGACGAGGAGAGCACGCTTATTACTATCCCTCAACGAAGCGCGCCAGCCGCGCGTGCATTCTCGGAGACAGAATGATGCTTATGCTCGCTGAACCTTCACGGCTGCGGGATCTTTCAGTCCGGCTCGCTGGAAGCGACGCCGATATCGCCGCCGCGCAGAAATTACGCTGGGAGGTGTTTTACGGCGACATGGGCGCCGTAGCGGACGAGCGGCTGAACACCCCTGGCCTCGACTGCGATCGCTATGACGCAGTGTGCGATCACCTGCTGGTCGAGGATCGGGCAGGCGGAGAGCCCACCGTCGTCGGAACCTACCGCCTGCTCCGCCAGAGCGTCGCCACTCGCCATCAGGGTTTCTACACGGCGGACGAATTCGATCTTGGCAGCTTCCTCGCCTCTGCTGACGGAGATGGCGAGTTGCTGGAGCTTGGCCGGTCCTGCGTTGCCCCCGCCTACCGCGATGCCGGAACCATCCAGTTCCTCTGGCGTGGCATCGCGCAGTATCTGATAACCCATGGCATCGGCCGCATGTTCGGCTGCGCAAGCCTCCCCGGCACGGACCCGCAAGCCCACGCCGCGCCGCTATCCTACCTCTTCCACCATCATCTCGCGCCGACTGCGCTGCGGGTTAGCGCTCCCGCCGGCCATCGCGTTGATATGGCCATGCTCCCCGTGGGCGGCTACGATCCCCGCCAGGCGATGCGCCTGCTCCCACCGCTCATAAAAGGCTATCTGCGCGTCGGTGCTATGGTCGGGGATGGTGCCGTGGTCGATCGCCAGTTCAACACGGTCGACGTCTTCATGGTGATGCCGGTTCAGGCCATAGCCCAGCGCTATATGAGCCGTTTCGGCGCCGCTGCCTGAACAATCAGGTTACCTTTAAGTGTTCGGCGACCAACTCTCCATGCGAAGCACAAAAGCGAGTTCGTAAATGCATGCTGGATCGACCCTAGTCGTGAGTTAAGCACCTCAGCTCTTGGCGGGATTCATCCGTTTCGATGCGATCATGGCAGCAACGATTGTGCCGCACATCGCACCGAATGCCAGCCAGGCGTAGGGGAGCAGCAGCGGCAAGCCGATGAGGATCAATCCGTCATTGCCCCCGGGAACGAGGCTGCTTCCTACACCCATGAGCAATCCGCCAACCACGCAACGAATGGCGTCCGCGAGGGAGGGCTTGCGCCAGCTCAGCCGCCCCGCAGTCCATCCGCCCAGCAGCGCGCCTGTGAACAAAGCAAGGAGCAGAACAAATCGCGAGCCAACCATCGCCGCCATACCATGTGCAATCTGGGCCAGCACATCGGTGTACGCCCAGGCACCGACCGTCAGCAGCATGATCACGAAGGTAATGCCGATCAGTGCCGTTGCGTGGTGGGGAGACCAGACATGCGCGGCGAAACGCCTCCGCCTGAGGGCTGAGCCCGCTTGCCAAACGCGCCAGGTACCAAACATCAGAAAGAGCGGCAGCAATAACCGTGAGGTATCGAATATCAGCGATGACGCTCCGGATGGCATTGCGCGCACCATTCCGGATGCCGCGATTAACCAGCAACCAAGGAAGAAGCCGATCGGGGTCATCAGATAGGCCCATTCACCCGATCCGATGCGTGCAATGGCCCCGAAGACGCAGGCTCGGTTCACATAAGCGCCGTAGCCAAGCAACGCGCCACCAAAAAGGGTCCAGCCCGTTACGGCGTAGCTGGCGGGCCGCATCGGCAGCGCGCCAAACAGGGACGCGAGCAACAGCCCACCGGTAACCCACATCGACGCTTCGACGATCGCCACGAAGCGGGTTCCGCGGCGATGGTGCACGATCTCGTCCATTGCCGCGACCGTGCAGGTGGCTCCGCGCTGGATTGCATAGCCCATCAGGCCCGCGCAAAGCAGCGCGAGAGCGAAGCCTGTAATGCCGGCCAGACCTGATGCCTGGCCCAGGGTCACTTGGTTGCCGCCGATGCGATCGATGCCGCCACCTCGCTCGCCATTTTGAGCTGGGCACCCCGATTTTCGATGCGGTAGCGGCTAGCGATGAAATTGAAATCCGTCCACGCGATCCAGACCGTTCTGTCGGCATCCTGCAAGACCAACATACGAACCGGCCAATCAAGACCCGCATAGGGATTGGAAGTCAGGAACTGGATGCCGAGCGGCGGATTGCCGAACAGCACGAGCGTCGAGCGAGCAAGTTTGATGCCGGCACCCTCACCCAAAGCCGTCTGATCGATCTCGTCGAAGAAGCGGATACCTTTGGCTGCGACGTCCGCCTTGATGCGGGCAATAGTTTCCTCGAACCCATAGACGCTTTTGACCCGGACAACGCCTCGCGCAGGCGCCGACGACGCTACGTAGGCGACAGGCTGTGCAACCGGGGTTGGAAGGTTGGGAAAGCTACCGCTCAAGGCGAGGGTGGCGAGAAGAAGGTTCATGGCACGTCCTTTCTGAAGTTGCTCGGAGTCCTGCCAAGCGAACTAGATCGAACTGACCGCTCCTTAAAATCGCCGTTCCTCATCGTTTCCATGCAGGTTGGTCATCGCCGGCGGTACCGGGATTCACGGCCGCTTTCGGGAAAGCGCCGACGCAACTTAAACGGCCGGAACTGGGTCGAGAGCCGTCGCGGCCGGCCGGAACGGAGATGAAGGACATTTGGCGCGAACATCTCCATGGCCAATCAAGGCCGTGGAGAAGAAAGATGGGACATTCGCATTTCGATCCTGCCATGCAGAACCGGCCTGCATGGAACGCGGGCAAGATGGTGGGCACAAAACGGCCGCTGACCCAAAAACAGATCTGGGCAGTACGCTTCTTCCTTGATCGCGAAGGACGGCTTCGCGATCGAGCGCTATTCGACCTTGCGCTGGACAGCAAGCTGCGAGGTTGCGATCTGGTCAAGATCAGGATCGGCGATCTCATCTCCGGCGCGGAGATCCGGACCAGATCAATTGTCATCCAGCAGAAGACGGGCAGGCCCGTGCAGTTCGAGCTGACCGCGGATGTGAGAGCAAGCCTGCTCGCCTGGCTGGAACGACGCGGCGGCGCCGTGGATGATTATGCTTTTCCCAAGCCGCATTGATCACGCGGGCCATCTGAGCACCCGGCAATATGCGCGCCTGGTCGATGAGTGGGTCACCGCAATCGGCCTACGAAGAGCGGAATATGGGACACACTCGCTTCGCCGTACGAAGGCGGCAATGATCTACCGGGCAACTGGTAATCTGATAGCAATCCAGATCTTGCTCGGCCACACCAAGATCGAAAACACCGTTCGATATCTGGGCGTGGACATCGAGGACGCCCTCATACTTGCTGAGAGAACAGAAATCTGATTTCGGCGACCCATCAGTGCTGCTGATGGGTCGCTCCGTCGGGGTGGAGCTACTAGGCGCCTTCATCGCGGATTGTCAGACGAGGCAGCTTGCCATGTCAAGTAGGCGAGGTCGGTCAGACGTGCAGTTCCGCCCCCAAGCGGAGAGACCACGGCGAAGAGCCAGTCTGAGGGAGATGGTTCGCCATCACGGCTCTAATATGCGCCGAATCCTCATATTATTGGATCACCAGCGGCCAATTCCCATTTCGCGCCTTATGGAGATGCCGTTCCCTCGTTGAACTGGTCCCTCACGAGGAAAAATAACGCGCAGTAAGAGCCTACAAGGCTGAGGGAACTGGCGAAAGCGGCCCCGGCCGCGCCAAACGGATGAGCTAGCAGCATCGTGAAGACGGCGTTGAGCAGTGTCGCAATGCCGAGGATTAGGGCGGCCCGATGTTGTCGATCGATCAGCACCAGCAGGCTTGCGATTGGTCCGAAGGCGGCCGCTATCACATGGCCTGCCAATAGGATGAGCAAAGCTGGATAAGCGGCCACATAGTCCGGCCCGAACAATCCGAGGATCAGCTTGCCGGCGATCGCCAAAATGCTCGCAGCGGCCAGGGAGGCCAGCAGGGTCCATCGCCGGGCCACCCCGAAAAAGGCGGCCAATGCCTTGCCGTCGCCGCTCGCATGGAGCGCTGCCAGCCGTGGCTGGGCCACGACGCTCGTGATCATTAGCAGGAAGGAGACCAGCGTGGCGGTGCGCACGGCCGCGATGTAGATTCCGACTTCGCGCGGACCGAGCAACGCGCCAACCACGATGGGGTCGCCGTTCATGCGTAGCATCTGCGCACCGTTGATCAGCATCTGCATGGTCGCCACCTTGCGCCAGATCATCAGATCCCGCCGACTCGCACCCGAACCCATGACAAGGCCCAGCCTTCGGTGCACGAACAGGTGTTGGACTGCGGTCACCGCCAGATAGGCGGTCAGGCAGGCGATCACGAACGCCGTCGCGGATCGTTCGGCCGACACCGCCACCAGCACGGTGCCGATGACGAGAAGCAGGCTTGGCCGTCCGACCTGCTCGGCGAAGGTGGCCAGACTCATCCAGTTCATGCCGCGCGCAAAGGCGGCATCGATATTGAGAACGGCCATGACAGGGATAGCCAGCATCGCAACGCGGAGCGCCGGCAGATAAGGAGAACCAGGCAAAGCGAATTCGAAGATTCCGGCCGCGATCATGGCAATCGCGAAGGAAACGCCGACCGTCGCATGCCAGCAATATCTGACGAGACCCCGCATGTGATCGAAGTCTCCGAGCTCGCGATATGTAGCGAGAAAGCGGACGCTGGTCGATGTGAGGCCGAGTCCGGCGAGCGAGCCCAGCACTGCTACCCAGGTCCACGCGAAGCTGTAGATGCCGAATGAGCGCGTATCCATCCAGCGCGCCAGGAAAATCTGACTGACGAACAGCAGAAAGCCGCCCGACAGTCGAACCGCCGATACAATGCCGACGTCGCGGAAGAACCGCCCGTGGGTACTGATCGTCAGCCACCGTAACAACCTCGAGATAGATGAGCGTCCCATTGGGCGTGCATGTGACGCGAAATCGATCCTGCCGCCAGCCCCGCGCCCGCAGTTAACTCTCTATATTTGGCGATTTTATGCGATTGGGGTATATTTCCTTGGCGGGGGCAAGGGACAAAGGATGCGCAAGTGAGCGCCGGGGGCACTCCCCGCAAAGTTGCGATGGTGGCGGCATGCCCGTTCCCCTATGCGCGCGGTACTCCGATCCGCATCCAGCGTATGGCCGAGGCGCTGGTCGCGCGGGGACATTCGGTGGATGTCTATACCTATCATTATGGCGCGCCAGCCGATACGCCTTCGTTTGGGATTGTCAGAATCGCCGGGATGCCGGGATACCGGCGGGGCGCTCCAGGCCCGAGCATGATAAAATTGGCGGTGCTCGACCCCCAGCTTGCATGGTCGCTTCTACGGGGACTTCACAGACAGCATTATGATGTCATTCACGCACATCATGCCGAGGGCCTTTTGGCGGCGCAGCCGGCCGCGAAGCTCTCGGGGACACCCATCGTTTACGATGTGCATACGCTGCTGGGCAGTGAGTTACCATACTATAGAGGCCTGCTCCCGCGTGGTCTGTTCGGGTGTTTGGGCCGTGGCATCGATCGTTCACTTCCGCGGCTCGCCGATCATGTCATCGCCGTATCGGAAGAAATCCGCGCCCTGTCCATCCAGCACCGGACAAAAGATGCGGTCTCGCTGATTCCCAACGGCGTTGAAAATGAGTTGTTCGCTGCACGCGATGACCGCGACCGCCGGAGGGGCAATCGTCTCACCTACGCCGGCAACCTGGCTGCGTATCAGGGCTTCGATCTCCTGCTTCACGCGTTTGCACGGGCGCGATTGAGGCGCCGCGACATTCGGCTTCAGCTGATCACCGATGACCCGTTGAACGGGCACGCGGTGTTGGCAAAGGCGCTCGGCGTCTATGATGCGATTGATCTTTCCAGTGTGCGGCTGCAGGATCTCGGCGGGCGCCTGGCCGCGGCGGACGTCGCGGTGAACCCGCGCGTCGACTGCGCCGGCCTGCCGCAGAAGCTGCTGAACTACATGGCCGCCGGCTGCCCGATCGTAACCTTCGCAGGGTCGGCCAAGCACATAGTTCACGAGCGGACCGGCCTCGTGGTCGCAGACAATGATGTCGACGGGATGGCATCGGCGATGCTGCGTCTACTGGATGATCGGTCGTTCGCCGGCCGGCTTGGGCGATCAGCGCAGGATTTTGCGCGTGCTGAGTTCAGTTGGGGGAAGGTAGCAGAACGGGTCGAGGAGGTTTACGCGACGGTGATCGGGAAGCGGCGGCGATGATCGCGCGGGAAGCCCCGGTCACTGCCCTGATTGTCAATCATAATGGCGGGGACCGGATCCTGCGGGTGCTGGAGGCGCTCGATCGCCAGCGCTTTCCGCTGGCAGCGATAATCGTTGTCGATAACGCTTCCGACGATGGCAGCCCCGAGAGGATCAGCGCGCTCCATCCGCATGTTCAGCTGCTCGACATGGGTTGCAATGCGGGGCTGTCGGCCGCGCGAAATGCGGGATTAGCCGCCGCGAAGACACCCTACGCGTTGATGCTCGATCACGATATCTATGTTGAGGATGGCTGCATCGAAACGCTGGTGGAGGCGCAAGCCAGTTCGGGCGCAGCCGTCGTCTGCCCGCGCATTCGCCTCATCCCCGAGCGTGATATCGTGCAGGCCGATGGGGCAGCGCAGCATTTCCTCGGCACGATGATCCTGCTCAACGACTATCGGCGGCTGGCCGAGACGCCCCCCGAATCGGGCGAGACCGAAGGCTGCATCGGCGCATGCATGTTCGTCGATCGCGCCAAGGTCATCGAAGCGGGCGGCTTCGATCCGCTGATCTTCTTCTATCTTGAGGATCATGAATTTTCGTTGCGCATGCGTTCGCTCGGGCACCGCTTCTGGTGCGAGGCGACGGCCGAGGTTTTTCATGAGCGTAGCTCCGGAACGCCCGGCTTGTCCTATCGCGGCAGTGGCGGCTATCCGGTCAGGCGCGCCTATTTCACCATGCGGCATCGCCTGCTGACCATGCTGGTGCATTATAGATTGAGGACTTTGGTTATCCTCGCGCCTGCCTTGACGCTTTACGAGATGGCGTCCGTGGTCGCTGCGATCCGGAAAGGATGGCTGCGGCAATGGTTCCGAGCGTGGGGCTGGCAATTCCGCCATTGGAGCTCGATCGCGGAGCGGCGCCGACGGATGCAGCGCTTGCGCCAGCGTAATGACCGCGACCTTCTGGTCGGGGGCGCCATCCCACTCGTATCTGGGTTTCTCGGATCCTCGATCGAGATCCGGCTCGCGCGGATGCTTGGCGGCGTGCTTGAGGGTTACTGGCAACTCAGCAAACGATGGATCGGCTGATGAACGCCACAGCTGACAACACAAAGATATCGGTGGTCATCCCGTGCCGCGGGCATGCCGGTCCGCTTGCGGCCTGCCTCAGCAGCGTCTTGCGTCAGAACTGCGCAGGCCATTTCGAAGTCATAGTCGTCGATTCAGCCGCCGATCCTGCCGTTGCGAAGGCCTGCGAGGCCTATCCTTCAGTGCGTTTGATCCGGCGCTCCGAAGGCTTGCTGCCGGGCGCTGCGCGCAACCTTGGCGTTTCGCAAGCGCGGGGAGAATTCCTGGTTTTCATCGACGCCGACTGCGTTGCCGAACCTGGGTGGATTGAGGCCCTTGTCGACGCTCTTGGCCAGGCAGTGCTGACGGGCGGCGCCGTGCAGGATGGCAAACCTTGGCACCCGGTCGCAGCGATCGATAATTTTTTGCAATTCGCCGCTCAGCCCCCGGGCCGGCCGAAAGGTCCCGCACCCCTTTTGCCGAGTTGCAGCATGGCGATCCGGCGCGCCGAGTTCGAAGCCGTTGGCGGCTTTCCCAGTATAGCGGAACCTGCGGGGGAGGATGGGCTCTTCTGCCTACGCGTCGCGGCCCGCCGGCCGGACCAGATCCTGTTCGTCCCCGCCGCGCGCATCCGCCATTTCGGCCGCGAGACGGTCGGCCAGCTTTGGGCGCACCAATATCGCTTTGGTCATGCACGCAGCGTTCTCGCATTGCATCTTACGCCCCTACAGCGCCAGCTCGGGCGCCATTGGGCAATGGCGCCATTCATCGCCGTCAAGCGGCTGGGCTGGCTGCTTGGCCGCGCCTTGGCGTGGCAGCCTTCGGCACTTCTGAAGATGCTTCTGTTCTTCCCTTTTCTTCTGATCGGAATGGGCGGTTGGTGCGCCGGTTTCCGTCAGGGCTGCAACGCCATCGAGATGGCGGGCGATCCGGAGAAAGGTGCGGTTCATGCCGCAGAATGAGCGCGCTCCGCTCCTGATGGTGGGGATCGATGCGGCCGAGATCACGCTCGTCTCGCGCTGGATTGAGGACGGCAGCCTGCCCAATCTGCGACGGGTGCGTGACCGGGGTGTGTTCATGCCGCTTAAGTCGACGGCGGATTGGCTGGTGGGGTCGCCGTGGCCCAGCTTCTATACCGGCATGCCACCGAGCGAGCATGGACTCTATCACTATTTGATGTGGCGCCCCGAACTCATGCGCCACGAGCGTCCGACGCCGCAATGGATGCCGCTTGCGCCGTTCTGGCGCGACATCGCCCGGCGCGGACTTCGTGTTGCGGCGGTCGACGTGCCGCTCGCTTATGCGCCCGATGATTTTCCAGGGCGTGAAATTTGCGGCTGGGCAACGCACGAGACCTTGCAGCCCGCCTGTTCCCAGCCGCCGGGCCTCCTCGACGATATCCAGAACCGTTTTGGGCGGCCGCCATTCGACGACGAAGAGGCCTATATGCTGACCGCGTGGCAGCTTCTGCAGGTTCGTGATCAATGCATCCGTACTACTCAAGTCGTGGCCGAGGCGGGCGCAGCCATGTTTACGGACGAAGGCTGCGATCTTTTCGTCCTGTGCTTCGCCGGCAGCCACCGAGCCGGCCACCAACTATGGGACGACGCCAATATGCTTGGTCACGCGTCGCCCGAGGAAGAAGACGCGCTCCGCGATGCTCTGCGGCAGATTTACATCGCGGCCGACCAAGGGCTTGGTCGGTTGATCGATACGGCCGGCCCTGCGGCGAACGTGATGGCGTTTTCGCTCCACGGCGTGGGCGCCAATCAGTCACGCTACGAAATCCTACCCGACATGTTGTCGCTCATTCTTGCTGACGAAGCGCGGACTTCGAAGGCGGGCCTGCTCGACAAGCTCCGCGGGTTGGTTCCAGCTGGCGTTAGAAGCTGGACAAAGCGCCGCCTTCCGCTCGCGTTGCAGGACTGGCTGACTCTGTTCTGGCGCACGCGCGGCATCGATTGGCGGAAGACCAGCGCGTTCGCCAACTTCAGCGACCTTTACGGCTATATCCGTATCAATCGCAGAGGACGCGAGGCCGAAGGGATCGTGGCGCCTGAAGATTATGAGGCGCTGCGGGATCGCATCATCGCGGGGCTTTCGACCTTCATCGATGCCGACACCGGTGAGCCCATCGTGGAAGAAGCCAAGCGAATCGAGGACATCTATCCAGACGGCCGGATGCGGGCGCATCTGCCCGATATCATCGTCCGGTGGGTTCCCACCGCGGCCGCCGGCCATCGCAGCGTCACCTCGCCGCATTTCGGGACGATTGCCTGGCCCACGCCCGGCAGGCATCCGCAGGGCCGCAGCGGCAATCATCGCGATCAAGGCTTTCTGATCGCGGCCGGCCCGGATATCGCGCGCGAGAACGGTCGGATGCCAGGGCATATCCTGGACCTGGCCCCCACGGCTTACGCCTTGCTAGGGCTCGATGTTCCCAGCCAGATGCACGGCACGGCGCTGCTCTCGTCCAAACTGGCAGCCGATGCCGTTCATTGACGCGCGGCAGTTCGATCGGGTGGATATCGAGACCGATATCTGCATCGTTGGCGCTGGAGCGGCTGGTATCGCCATGGCCTCCGAACTCGCCGGAACGCGGCTGCGCGTCGCGCTCATGGAAAGCGGCGACTTCACGTTCCGGCACGGCCCGCAGTTGCTGTATCGCGGGCGCAATGTCGGCCTGCCGAGCTTTTCGATCGCGAAATCGCGGCTACGCCAATTTGGTGGTTCCACCACGCAATGGGCCGGCCAGTGCCGCCCGCTGGATCCAATCGATTTCGAGACGCGCGACTGGATACCGCGCAGCGGCTGGCCCTTCGGTCGCGAAGTGCTCGATCCCTATTATACTCGCGCGCAGCAAGTCTGCTCGCTGGGCCCCTACGACTATCGCCCCGAGGCCTGGAAAGATGCCGATGATGGGGCGCTTCCCATCGATTCAGCGGATCTGGAAACGCGCATTTACCAGTTCAGCCAGCGCCCAGATTTCGGGATCGCCTATCGCGACATGCTCGCGAAGGCGGATAATGTCGATGTCCTGCTCAACACGAATCTTGTCGAAATCGAAACGCAGCCACCGGTTTGTGAGATTTCGGGATTGCGTTTCACCGCGCTCTGCGGGCGGAAGTTGCGGGTCAGGGCAAAGGCGTATGTGCTCGCCTGCGGCGGGATCGAAAATGCACGTCTGCTGCTTGCGTCCAATCGCGTGGCGAATCGTGGGATCGGAAATGATCATAATCTAGTCGGCCGTCATTTCATGGATCACCCCTTCTTCTTCCTGGGCGCGTTCGAACCCGCCGAGCCCCGTTTCGATCGCAGCTTCCATGTGATCGAGAAATATGGCGCGCTGCGCGTCAATGCAGCGTTCGGACTGACCGAAAAACGCCAGCGCGACGAACGATTGAATGGCGCTTCAGTCTATTTCATTCGACGTGCGCGGTCGAAGACCTTCGGCTCCTACTTCTCGCCGGGTGGCGTCGCTTTCGCGCGATTGATTGAGGTCGCCCGTCATTCGGAACTGCCTGATGGCCGAATGTGGCGTGATGTCATCACCGCGACGAAAAGCCTCGGCGCGGTCGCGAGGACAGTGGCCAAGCAGACGCGCGAAGCGATCCGTCCCGACCCCGTTCTTGTACTCCGCGCAACAGTCGAGCCGTCGCCGCAGCCTGACAGCCGGGTCATGTTGGACGCGGTTAGGGATCGCCTTGGCATGCCGCGTGCCAAGGTCGATTGGCGCATGAGCACGGACGATCGCAGGGGCTTGGACCGTCTGCTCAATCTCATGCGGGCCGAGCTGCCGCGGATGGGTTTGGGCAAGATCGTCGATGAAACGACCACCAACGAAGACGGCTGGCACGCGAGCATGTCCGGCGGGAAGCACCACATGGGCACTACCCGCATGCACGCCGACCCCCGATGTGGCGTCGTCGATCCCGATTGTCGTGTTCACGGTATCTCGAACCTATTCATCGCGGGTAGTTCGGTATTTCCGACCGCAGGCTACGCAAATCCAACCCTGACGATAGTTGCGCTTGCGCTTCGACTGGCAGATTACCTTAAAGTCGCGGTTCAGCCCGCCAGCGTCACCACCTTCCCGGGCTAACTTACCCCGACTGCGCGCAATCGCCGCCGTCCGGCTAGCCTATCGTCGTGCCCGAAGCTGTCATTTTTCATACGCCCCAATCAACGTGCACATTCGATTTTGCGCAGAACGGACCGAAAAGGGGTGGATTCCTGCTCGACCGCTTTTAGGACCGTGAAGCGGATAGCTGCCGTCGCTCGCTGCTCGGTGGTGCGACAGCACGCGTCTGCACTGGGTTCTTTCACACACTCCATATCTTTCTAAAAACTGTCGTTTGCTCAGCTAGTTCGCTCGCGGACGGAGTTCTTGGCCCTGCCCTCATCGGTGCCGCGGGCGATATCGGTGTCGCCATGCGAGATGCCCTCGAGGATCGGGCAATCGGGGCGATCGTCCCCGTGGCAGGCGTCGGCCAGGTGGAGCAGGGACAGGCGCATGGCTTCGAGCGCCTTCGCCTTCCGGTCCAACTCTTCCGCCCTCGCCAGTGCGAGCGCCTTCACCTCCGAGCTGGCGCGGTGGGTACTGGACCAGAGCGCGAGCAGCGTGCCGATCTCCTCGATCGGAAAGCCGAGGTCGCGCGCATTGGCGATGAAGCGCAGCCGGTTGACGTCGGCGTCGGAATAATCGCGATAGCCGCTGTCGCGCCGCAGCGCCCGCGGCACCAGGCCGATCTTCTCATAATGGCGGATCATGCGCTCGGAAACGCCGCTCGCCTTGGAGGCCTGCCCGATATTCATAACGACTGCCCGTTGAGCCTGAGCGCGTTGGTGACGACGCTGACGGAGGACAATGCCATCGCGGCGGCAGCGATCATCGGCGACAATAGGATGCCGAACAGCGGGTAAAGCAGGCCGGCCGCGACCGGAATCCCCGCCGCGTTGTAGATGAAGGCGAAGACCAGGTTCTGGCGAATGTTGGACATGGTCGCCTGTGAAAGGCGCCGTGCCCGGACGATTCCATTGAGGTCGCCCTTGAGGAGGGTGACGCCGGCGCTCTCGATTGCCACATCGGTGCCCGAACCCATGGCAATGCCCACATCGGCAGCAGCCAAAGCCGGCGCATCGTTGATGCCGTCCCCGGCCATCGCCACGACCCGGCCCTCCTTCTTGAACTTCGCGACCACCGCGCTTTTCTGATCGGGGAGAACTTCGGCCTCGACCTCTTCGATCCCCAACTTCGCCGCGACCGCCTCGGCCGTCGTCCGATTGTCGCCGGTCAGCATCACGACCCGAATGCCCTCCTTGCGCAATGCTGCGAGTGCCTGCGGCGTCGTTTCCTTAACTGGATCGGCGATCGCGAGCGCACCCGCGACTTTGCCGTCGACACCGATGAAGATCGCCGTCGCGCCCGTGCGGCGAAGGTCGTCCGCCTGCGCGCTCAGTCCGGACGTATCGACGCCTCGATCTTTGAGGAACGCCGCGTTGCCCAGCACGATCCGCTTGCCCTCAACAACGCCAAGCGCGCCGCGCCCGGTGGGCGAGTCGAAGTCGGTGACGTCCGGGAGATCAAGCTGCCGCGCCTTAGCCGCCTCTACGATGGCGAGCGCCAGCGGATGCTCCGATGCGCGCTCCACCGCCGCCGCAAGTCGCAAGAGTTCCGCTTCATCGAAGCCGGCTGCAGGCACGATGCCGGTCACGGCAGGATACCCTTCGGTGAGGGTGCCGGTCTTGTCGACGACCAGCGTGTCGACCTTCTCCATGTGCTCCAGCGCTTCGGCATTCTTGATCAGCACGCCAAGCCCCGCACCGCGCCCCACGCCGACCATGATCGACATCGGCGTCGCGAGCCCCAGGGCGCAGGGGCAGGCGATGATCAGCACCGCGACGGCCGCAACCAGGCCATAGGCAAAGCGCGGCTCCGGCCCCCAGATGCCCCAGCCGATGAAGGCAAGCACGGCGATGCCGATCACGACCGGTACGAACCAGCCCGAGACCTGATCAGCCATGCGCTGGATCGGCGCGCGTGACCGCTGGGCCTCAGCCACCATTTGGACGATGCGCGCCAGCATCGTGTCGCGCCCGACCTTCTCGGCAACGATCACGAGGGCGCCGGTCTGGTTAAGCGTGCCGCCAATCACCTTGTCGCCTACCGCCTTGGTGACCGGCATCGACTCTCCCGTCACCATCGACTCGTCGAGCGAGGAACGGCCATCGGCGACGACGGCGTCGACCGGCACCTTCTCGCCGGGGCGAACGCGCAGTCGGTCTCCGACGGCGACCAGATCCATGCCAATCTCTTCGTCGGTGCCGTCCGGCCTGATCCGGCGCGCGGTTTTGGGCGCAAGGTTGAGCAGCGCCTTGATCGCACCTGAGGTGCGCTCGCGTGCGCGGAGCTCCAGCACCTGCCCCAGCAGGACCAGCACCGTGATCACCGCCGCTGCCTCGAAATAGATCGCGACGCTGCCGTCGGCTCCCCGAAAGGCGGGCGGGAAGATACCGGGCGCAAGCGCCGCGACCATGCTATAGGCCCAGGCGACCCCGGTGCCCATTGCGATCAGCGTAAACATGTTGAGGTTGCGGCTTTTGAGTGATGCCCAGCCGCGCTCGAAGAAGGGCCAGCCCGCCCAAAGCACCACCGGTGTTGCCAACAGCAGCTGGATCCAGGTCGACACCCTCATCGGCACGAGATGGTGGAGAGCGGGGAAGATGTGCCCGCCCATCTCCAGCAGGAGCACTGGCAAAGCGAGCACGAGGCCGATCCAGAACCGTCGCGACATGTCACGCAGTTCGGGACTTGGTCCGGTCTCGGCCGTGACCATCGCCGGCTCCAGCGCCATGCCGCAGATGGGGCAGGCGCCCGGATGGTCCTGACGGATTTCGGGATGCATCGGGCAGGTCCAGATCGTCCCCGCAGGAACGTTTGCCTGCGGTGCAGGGGGGCTGAGATAGCGTTCAGGCTCGGAGACGAATTTGGACCGGCAGCCTGCGCTGCAGAAGTGGTAGCTCATCCCGGCATGATCCGCACGATGCAGCGTCTTTAAGGGATCGACCGACATTCCACAGACCGGATCCCTGACGCGGTTCCCGTCGGCAATATCTGCTTTATCATCATGATGGTGGTGCTCATGCGCCATCGAACAGCTCCTATGGGCTGAACTCGTGCACCCTGACACTATGTCAAGGTCAAGGGCGCAATTTCATTGTCGAGCTGCTTTGACCCGGACCGTCGGGAAGTGGCGCGCCAGCCGGCCGGCCTCAGCCTCTCCGCGAAGCGAAGAAGTTGTAGAGCGGCACGAATACCAGCGTGACATACCATCCCCACGCGAAGCTCTCGGCGAGGCCGAGGAAGAAGCTTTGCCAGCTTATGAGTTCGAAGCCGGGCAGGAAGATCGAGAGCGAGGAATGGCGGATCGGCAGTCCCGGGAACAACAGGTAGCCGATCACGCAGAAGATGTAGGAGATGCTCAGGAAAAGACTCAGGCTCAACCCGAAGGTGATCAGCGGAATCAGGTGATGGCTCGATACGCTCCGATGTGAATCATGCTGTGCCATGCTGTCCTCTCCCCGTTTCAATGACCGTTGATGGCCGAGTGAAGCTTTCGGGCGCGGCCTCGAACGTGTCCCGGCACTTCGACGAGCAGAAATAATAAGGGCGCCCGTGAAACACGCTCGACTTGGCGCCAGCGGTTGCCACCATCATGCCACAGACAGGATCACGCGCTTCGGCCGGGGCCTGATGACCATCGCTTTCGTCGTGATGTCTCCTATGATGGCCGTGCCCCATCATGTGCGCGCCGCAGCCGAAGCGCATCATGACGAAGAACAGCAAGGCCCAGAACAGCAGATAGACGACCGATTGCATGATTACATGCCCTTCATCTGGCCCATTGGCATGCCCCGCATCATCCCGGGCGCCATGAGCAGGCTGTTCGCCTTCTGCTTCTGCTGGGGAGAAAGAGCCGCGTAGAGCTGCACGAGTGCGGGGCGCAGGCCGCGCAAATTGTCGCGCATCATGCCCAGCATGCGGTCGTGCCGGTCGAGGCGTTCGACGGGCGAGGCTTCGGTGTTGCGCTGGAGGCGCCCATCATCGTCTGATGCATCCGGTCCATATCGGCGGCAGCCTTGCGGAGCGCGTCGGCATAGGCGGTCCAGACGCCCGCCTGCGCCGGCGTGATGCCGAGTTCGCTGCGCTGCCGGCTCAGCTGCTCCTCGATATGATCCGACATCTTCATGCCGTCCATCATGCCGGAGCACATCTCGCCGCCGCTCATCATGTTCCCGCTCATCATACCATGCTGATCGTCCGCCGGCTTGGTGGCCTTCGGGGGCGCGGCGGGCGCTTCTGCTCCGGCTGGCGGATGGTGGCCGGCATGTTCATCCTGAGCGACGGCTGCCATCGGCGCCACCATCACCAGCAGCGCCGTGCCGACGGCATAATAACCCAATCTGATCATGAGTGCCTCGTCGATCCTACTTCAGCATGACGTGCCGTCGCCGCGCGATTGCCGCCCCAGCGGGGAATGAAGGCCGGTACGTCCTCCACGTAGCGGCGATAGTCTTCGCCGAATTCGCGCAACGCATCCTGTTCCTCATGGCGCGCGAGGCGCACGTACATGACGACCAGAACTGGAAACATCGCCAGCGTCAACAGCGTCGGCCATTGCAGCAGGAAGCCGAGCATAACGAGAATGAACCCGTCATATTGAGGATGGCGCACGCGCGCATAGATGCCGTCCGTCGCAAGCTGGTGCTTTTGCTGCGCGGCATGAAGCGGTTTCCAGCCCGCTGAGATCAGCCAGAAACCACCGCCGATCAGCACGAAGCTCGCGATGTGGAAGGGGCCGGCATGCGGATTGACCTTCCAGCCGAACATCATCTCGAGCAGATGACCTGCATCGTGCGAGAACCAGTTCACGTCCGGATAATGCGACTGCAGCCAGCCGGAGAACAGATAGATGGTGAGCGGGAACCCGTACATCTCGGCAAACAGGGCAACGAGAAATGCACTGAAGGCGCTGAAGCTTCGCCAGTCGCGCTTCGTCTGCGGCTTGAAGAAGCTGAACGCGAAGAGGATGAACACCGCCGCATTGACGATCGCCAGCCCCCACAGGCCATAAGCCGGTGCCTCATTGTGCGTCATGACGGCGTCCCCTTGTTCGGCTGGAGAGGCGGACTTGCGGCGGCGTCCGTACCCGCGGAATGACCGCCGCCATGACCGTGGCCGTGATGCATGAAGAGATGCATCACCGGACAAGCCAGAAAGATCAGATAGGGGAGGATGCCGAACAGATGGGCGCGGTGCGCGGTGAACAGGTAGAAGCCGCCGACCAGCAGGAATCCGATCAGGACGATATTTGCACGACGATAATAATCAGTTTGGGTTGAGTGGTCATCCATCGCTCAGCCTCCTGGAACCGGCGCCTCGTCAAGTCATCGCCTGAACATGCAATTGCCCCGCGGCTCGACGGCTTACGGCGTCGACTCCTTGTTTGTTACGGGTGCAACTTCCTTCACAGGATCACCAGCAGCTATACGCAATTGCCCGGATCGCCCGGACCCAGGTCAAATGGCGGTAGGGGTGGATTCCTGCCTGACGGCTTATGGGCGCGCCAAAGTCGATAGCTGACCTTGATCACAGCTTGCCGACACGGCCGCTTCCGCCGGCCGGACCTCCCATGTCGCATGCCGACGATCGAAACGCATGGGATGACGCGCCGAAGTGACGACAGCGAAACGCCTGTCGGCCTGCGAGTGAGATCATGAAGCTGCAGTTACATCAAACCGATACGGTCCAATGAATTTGGCATTTGCAGTGGCATCGAAAAGGCGCATTGAGAACCATGGACATTCACGGGACGCTTAGTGAGAACCTCCGCGCCACGCTGAAAAGCGTACTGCGATTCCGGAGCCTGCCGGTCCATAAAGACACATTCGCTTATTGGCACGATCTTCTGAATCATGGCCAGAATGAAATCCGCAATGGGCATCCAAGCCCAGAGGTTAGCGAATTAGTCCGCAAGCTTGGCATGGAGCTCATGGAGCGCCGCAATTGGCAAATGAATGCCGGGCGGTGAAAAGGGCTCGTGAGTCGACAATAGGAAAGGCTCAGCTTGGGAGAAGTGGCAGGCCATTGACTTAGTCGTACCTTGGCCACGTCTCCGGCCTGCTACATTTTTTGACTGCAGCCGGCCCTGCCCATTCGACAAAACAGCTCAAAGATTGTCCAACGGCGGCGCTGCCCCGATCATGGTGGGGACGCCGCGAAGCACGCCTTGAAATCTCGTCAAAGGCTCACCCAAGGAGATGCCCCTACTCTCGATACGATATTCGCGGATCGTGTCTTCATGCGGCCCCGTTCGCTTTTTAACAACCGAGATTGCACGCCGGACGCGCCCGCTGGCCTCGAAATACCGCAGCAGAACCACCGTGTCGGCCAGATAGGTCAAGTCGACGGGCGTCTTCATATCGCCGACCAGTCCGTGCTGGGCGACGGTAAGGAAGGTGGTAGCACCTTGCCGGTTCAGATATTGCAGCAGTTCGTGAATGTGGAGGATCAGCGCGGCTTCCTCGGGCATCGCGGCTTGGTAGCCGTTGAGACTGTCGATGACCACCGTCTTGGCCTCGTACTTTTCCACGCTGACGCGCACACGTTCTGAAAATTCGCCCGGCGACAACTCCGCTGCGTCGACCTGCTCCACCAAAAGATTGCCGCTGGCGACCATGTCCTGAAGGTCGATGCCAAGTCCTTTGGCGCGGTCAAACAGCAGGCCAAGTTCTTCATCGAAGATAAACATCGCAGCCTTGCCGCCGCGCCTGATTGCAGCTTGAACAAAGGTCAGCATGAATAGCGATTTGCCGCTACCGGCAGGGCCCAGAATAAGCGCGCTGGATCCGCTATCGAAGCCGCCCCCGAGCAGAGCGTTGAGTTCTGAGTTATCGGTTGACAGCACGGCTCGGGCGAACTTGGTCTTGTGTTCCAGTGAGACCAGGCGCGGAAACACCTGTACGCCCCCGGTACGGATCACGAAGTCATGATAGCCGCCGCGAAATGACCTGCCTCTATATTTCAGAACCCGCAGGCGCCTGCGCTCCGCCCCATATGCCGGTGCCAGTTCCTCGATGCGTATGACGCCATGGGCGATGCTGTGAACGGTCTTGTCGGTGGCCTCGGACGTGAGGTCATCGAGGAGCAGCACGCTCGCACCGTGCCGGGCAAAATAATGCTTGAGGGCCAGAAGCTGCCGCCGATAACGCAGGGAGCCTTGGGCCAAAAGCCGGATCTCCGACAAGCTGTCCAGCACTACGCGGTCAGGTTTTACCGCGTCGAACCGATCAATAATGCTCTGGATCGTCTCGCCAAGTTCGAGATCGGAGGAATAGAGGAGACTTTGCTGCTGGTTTTGATCGAGCAGGCTTTCCGGAGGGACGAGTTCGAAGATGTGAAAGTTCCCCGGCAGTTCCCAACCATGCGAAGCTGCGCCGAGCCGTAGCTCCGGCTCGGTTTCCGACAGGGTGATGTAGAGACACTGTTCACCCGCCCGCGTTCCGCTGAGCAGGAACTGGCTGGCAATGGTGGTCTTGCCCGTTCCGGGCTCGCCCTCCAGCAGGAAAATTCTTCCGCGGCTCAGGCCGCCGGCAGTGACGTCATCGAGGCCGTGGATGCCGGTAGTCGCGGTTTCCGAGAAATCCATGACCCTCTCCTCGTGTCGATAAGAGTTTCATGGTGCGCCAACTCTCCCGCCGCTGCGAATGGGACCGAAATGCCAGCTTCGCTGGAAGTGTAACGCGCGAAAACTCTATCAGGCCCCCAATATTTCAACCGAAGACCCGTCTTGGCATAGGAGAGCGACGAAGAAGTCCCTCATATACTCCGAACGCGTGCGCTGGGATGAAGCCCTCATGCGCAGTACGGCACGCACGGTAGCGGGAGCGAAGCCAAGAATTGATGAGCGGCTCGGCTTCAAGCTGTAGCTATATCCGCCGCCACGGCCCCATATTCGGCTCGGACATAAGCCTTGGCCGCGGTCGCTGTAAAAAAGCTATCATCGAGCATGATGGACGTCACCAGCGGATAGTTTTGCGAATTGTAGCGCGTCGTCCGAACTGTGACCCGAAAGCGACCGTCGACATCTTTCGAAACCAGGTAAGGGCGAACCGCGACCTTCGACATTGATGCTCTCCAATATCCCGTTGCCGATCGAATTGCCGGCGTCCCCCCTTGCGAAGGGAGCCGAGTCGAACCCGGCTCCCTTAAGGTTCTTGAGCGTTAGGCCGAGGTCTAGAAGTCCATCCCGCCCATACCACCCATTCCGCCACCCATGGCTGGCATCGCGGGCTTATCGTCAGGTGTCTCGGCCACCGCGGCTTCGGTGGTAATGAGCAGCCCAGCGACCGACGCTGCGTCTTGCAGAGCGGAGCGCACAACCTTGGTCGGGTCGATCACGCCCGCTTGCACGAGGTTCTCGTAGAGCTCCGTTTGTGCGTTAAATCCGAGATTCTGGTCATTGCCGTCGATGAGCTTACCGGCGACAACCGCACCGTCATGACCGGAGTTCTGCGCGATCTGCCGAAGCGGAGCCTGCAGGGCCTTACGGATGATGTCGATACCGCGCGTCTGGTCATCGTTCTGGCCCTTCACGGCATCGAGGACTCTTGAAGCATAAAGGAGGGCGGTGCCACCGCCGGGAACGATGCCTTCCTCGACCGCAGCGCGAGTTGCATGAAGCGCGTCATCGACGCGATCCTTGCGTTCCTTGACCTCGATCTCGGTTGAGCCACCGACCTTGATGATCGCGACGCCACCGGCGAGTTTTGCAAGACGCTCCTGGAGCTTCTCCTTGTCATAGTCGCTGGTAGTATTTTCAATCTGTGCGCGGATTGCTTCGACCCGGCCTTTGATCGCATCGGCGGCGCCCGCGCCATCGACGA
>Ga0207695_10001990_pt1 | contig 31545 bp, 24 predicted proteins | sample KBSC54metaG_FD_184354 | JGI IMG/M metagenome (GOLD analysis project Ga0207695, IMG submission 184354) | Corn rhizosphere microbial communities from Kellogg Biological Station, Michigan, USA - KBS C5-4 metaG (SPAdes) (version 2) | ecosystem: Host-associated > Plants > Roots > Rhizosphere > Soil... | reverse complement strand
AGGATGTCCGCCGACACGCCGTTGGTGATGAAGAAGCTGAAGTAGTACTGCGACGTCGTCGCGCCGCCCGGCACGATGCCCACGCAGGCGGTCGGATTGGCCGCCGGCACCGACACCGCCGGTGCGGTATTGCTGGCCTGCACCAGCGCCGGGTTGGGCACGGCGCCGATGTTGGCGGTACCGACGCAGGCCGGCAGGTTGCTCGACATCATGTAGCTTGGCGCGGTGACGGTCAGCGTGTAGACGCCGCTCGGGAAGGCGTTCTGCAACAGGAACTGGTAGAAGCCGTCGCTGCTGGTGATTTGCGTCGCCGCGCCGCCCACCAGATGCGTGGAAGGCACGAAGCCGGCCGGACCGCTGATGGTGACTTGCGCACCGGTGATCGGCTTGCGCGTGAGCGAGTCATACACCACGCCGGACGGATCCAGCGGCAGGTTCTGCTCGACCACTTCATCGGTCGCCGCCAACGTGATGCCGGTGATCTTGCCGCCGCTGGCGGTAACGCCGCGGCCGCCGCCGGAGGTCGGCGTTTGCGGCAGTACATTGCCTTCCTTCGAGAAGGCAATCGCAAAGCCGGGACCGGTCGGCAAGCCGCTGACTTCATAGCCGGGGCAATGCAGATTGTCGAACTGGTAGAAGCCGTTGTTGTCGGTGGTGGTGGTGCAGATCGGCACGCCGCCCTGCGTCAGTTGGACGGTCCAGCCGCCCACGCCCGACGCGGAGCCGTCGTCCGGACGCTGGCGGGTGTGGTCGCGGTCGAGGAACACATAGCCGTTGACGATGGGCGGACGCAGGGTCAGCGCACTGCCTTCGCCGAAGTTGTAGTTGGGCAGCACGTCGCCGGCGATCACGTTGACGTTGCGGATGACGTCGGTGTTGTTCGACAGCACCGGCTTGGTCGACGCCAGTACGCCGGGATTGCCGGACTGGATCGTGGTGCGACCGTCGGCGTACAGCGCGGGCTGCACTTCGGTGATGGTGTAGCCGCTGCCGTTGCTCGGCTGCAGGTTGGTGAAGCTGTAGCTGCCGTCGACTGCGGTGACGGTGTTCAGGTTGACCGCTGCGCCGAGGTTGTCGGTGCCGGTCAGCTTGACGACCACGCCGGCGATGCCGGTCTCACCCGCATCGACTACGCCGTTGCCGTTGGTGTCGACATACACCTTGCCGGACACCGTGCCAACCAGGATCGGGATTTCAGCGAAGTTGTTGTCGATCGAAATGGTGTTGGTGCCGGTCAGGCTGACGCTGCTGATGACCGACGGCGTGACGCCGACCGCAGTTGCCGTGCCGCCCGTCGAACCGGCCGTGGTGATGCCGTTGGCGGTGCGCGCAGGCTGGGTCGGTTCGGTCACGGTGTACGTGCCCTCAGGCAAACCGCTGAAGGTATAGCGGCCGTCGGCGCCGGTGGTGGTGGTGCGCGTGACCGCGACGCCGTTGACGTCGGTGCCGGTCAGGTCGATGCGCACGTTGGCCAGGCCGGTGTTGGTGCCGTTGAACAAGCCGTCGTTGTCGCCATCGGCAAAGACGCGACCGGATACCTGGCGACCGCTCGGCACTTCAGCGAAATTGTTGGCGACGCTGTTGGTGGCGGGCGGCAGGACGATGCCGGCGATGCGGCTCGGCGTCGTGGTCGGGCCGGTGACGGTGCCCGCGGTACCGCCGTTGCCGACGGTGCCGGCAACGGTCAGGCCGTTGGCGGTGTCGGCCGGTTGCGTCGGTTCGCGCACCGAATACGTGCCCGGCGCCAGGTTGGTGAAGCTGTAGGCGCCCGCAGCGTCGGTGGTGGTGGTCGCAATGACCGTGCCGCCGGCGTTCTGCAGTTCGATGGTGACGCCGCTCAGTGCGGTATCGGCCAGGTTCTTGACGCCGTTGTTGTTCTGGTCGAGGAACACGATGCCGCTGATCGACGACTGCACGACTTCGGCGAAATTGTTGTTCGGCGAGACCGACACCTGGCCGCTGCCGTCCTTCAACAGGACGATGTTGGAGATGCGACTCGGCGTCGTCGCCACGGGCGTTGCGCTGCCTGGCGTGCCGCCGCCGGCGCCGGAAATCGTGCCCGCCGTGGTGATGCCGTTGACGGTGCCGGCCGGCTGCGCCGTCTCGGTGACCGTATAGCTGCCGGGCGCGAGACCGGTGAAGGCGTAGTTGCCCAGCGCGTCGGTGACGGTGCTCAGGCTGACGGCGACGTCGTCGCCGCCGCCGGCCACGCCGTTGGCGCCGTAGCTGGTGCCGGTCAGCGTCATGCCGACGTTGGCGATGGGTGTGTCGGTGCCGAGTTCAAAGGTGCCGTTCGGCGTGACGTTGTTGTCCTTGAACACCTTGCCAGAAATGAAGCCGAGCGGGCTGATCACCAGGTTGGCGGTAGCCGGCTGCACGTTGTTGCCGGCATTGGTCTTGAGGCCGCCGACCGGGATGAAGTTGTTATACGTGCCGGTCACCGAGCCGGTGACATCCACGATGATGGTGCAACCGCCGGCCGGGATGGTCGAGCCGCTGCTATAGGAGACCGTGCCGCTGCCCGCGACGGCGGTGACGCGCGCCGTGGTGCAGGTGCCGCCAAGACCGTTCGGCGTGGCGACGACGATGTTGCCGGGTGACGTCGGCAAGGTGTCGACCAGGTCGGCGCTCAATGTCGCTGCGGTTGCATTGGTGTTGCCCAGCACGATGGTCAGCGTCGACTTGGCGTTGGCGGCGATCGACACCGGGTTGAACTGCTTGTTGACCGAGGGCGGGTCAAGCAGCGTCAGCGTGGCGTTGGCCGGCAATTCGTTGGTGACGCCTTCGGCGGTGTTGAGGCCGCCGGCCGGGATGGTGTTGACATAGATACCCGCGATGTTGCTCAACACGTCGACCCTGACCAGGCACGAACCGTTGGCCGGAATCGTGGCGCCGCTCAGCGTTACTGCGGTCGCCGACACCGGCGCCGTCACGAAACCGCCGGCGCAGGTGGTGGAGGCGTTCGGTGTTTGCGCCACGACCACGTTGGCCGGCAGCACATCGGTGAACGAAGCTGCCGTCAACGCGGTGGCGTTGCTGTTGGACAGCGTAATGGTGGCGCTGGACGACACGCCCGGCGAGGTCTGCGCCGGCGAGAAGGCCTTGGCGATGGTCACCGGATTCTTCACTTGCAAGGTCGACTTGGCCGGCACGCCGTTTTGTACCGGACCGCCACTGGTGCCGGTGACGTCGCCGACCGCGATGACGTTCTGGTAGGCGCCTGCGGCGGCCGCCAGCACATCGATTTCACCGTAGCAGCTGACCGTCGCGCCGCCGATCGCGGCCGGCAGCGAACCGCCGGTGATGGTGACCTTGCCGGTGGTCGGTGCGCTGATGGTGGCCCCGGTGCAGGTCGTGACGGGGTTGGCGCTGGCCGGCACCACCATGCCGGACGGCAGGTTGTCGTTGGCGATGATGTTGGTCAGCGGGACTGCGCCGGCATTGACCAGCGTCAGGCGCAGACGGGTACGCTCTCCCGGCTTGACCACGGCCGGCGTGAAGCTCTTGCTGACGCCGACGTTGCCGCTTGACGAAAGACTGGTGACGGCGGCAGTGGTATTGCTCACGCCCTGGCTGTTGGAGATCGCGCCGACCGGGATACGGTCCTGCACGGTGCCGGTGGTGATCAGCGTGACGTTGGCGGTAATCGTGCAAGTGGTGCCCGCGCCGCCGGCCAGGTTGGCGTTCGACAGCGTGATGGCGGTGCCAGCCGCATTGGCGGTAACCAGGCCGCCCTGGCACGTCGTCGCCAGGTTCGGCGACGATGCCAGCTGGATGCCGTTGAGTGCGCCGCTTGCGAGGCCGTCGACGGTGAAATAGTTGGTCAGCTTTAGATCGCTCAGCGCCAGCGAGGCGTCATTGCGGATGATGATGGTCAGCACGGCGGGCTCACCCGGCGACAGGCTCGACGTCGCGGTGGTGGCCGACACGGCGCTGACGGTGACCGACACGGCGCCGGCCGAGCTGTTATTCAGCGCGGCGCTGATTGCCGTGGTGTTGATCACGCCGCCGGTGGCGCTGACGCCGCCCACGGGAATGGTGTTGGTCCAGCCGGCGCCGCCGGTGCCCATGACGTCGAACAGCACGTCGCACTGGCCGCTCGGCGGCAGCACGATGCCACTCACCGCCGCACTGGAAGCGGCCGCCACCGCCGTGATCACCGGCGAGCCGGCGCAGGTGCTGTAAGCCCCTGACGGCGACGCCACGGTCATGTTGGCCGGCAACGGATCGGTGGCGCTGACGTTGTTGAGCGTGCCGGTGCCAATGTTGGCGAAATGCAGGCGCACGGTCGACTTGCCGCCGGCCGCGATGGTGGTTGGCGAGAAGGTCTTCGATGCTTGTAGCGCGGAGGCATACACCAGGCTGGCGCTGGCCGCGGTCACGTTGCTGACGGTGGTCGGCGCGCTGTTGTCGGGGAACTGCTGGGTGCCGGTCAGCACACCGATCGGCAGGGTGTTCAGATAGTTGCCGGCCGCACCGATGACCTTGACCTGCACCTGACACGTGCCGTTGGCGCCGAGGCCGCTGCCCGCACGCGCCGGAATGGTGCCGCCGCTCAGGCTGACGGTGTTGGCGCCCGGCACCGCCGTGACGACGCCGCCCGCGCAACTGGTCGAGGCGTCGGCAGGATTGGCGATCACCAATTGCTGATGGGTGTCCGAACTGACCGGCAGCGTGTCGGTGAAAGCGGCGGCAGTGACCGCTTGCGCCGACACGTTGGTCAGCGTCAGCGTCAACACCGAAACGGTGCCTTCAAAGGTGCTGCCCGGATTGAATACCTTGCCGATGGTCACGGTCGGATCGATGCCGGTGCTGACCGCGCTGACGTTGGAGTTCAGGATGCCGCCCGCACCGACGCTGCGTGCCGGAATGGTGTTGACCAGCGTGGCGCCGACGGCGGAACCCTTGGGCGCCATGGCCCAGAAGGTGATCGCGCAGCTGCCGGCGGACGGACCGCTGCCCGCGGGGACGGTGGGAATCGTGAAGTGCAGCGAGCCGTTGGTGGCCGGCAGCGCAGGAATATCGTGCGTCAACGCGCCACAAGCGGCGCTCAGTGTCGGCGCCGGACTCGGCAAGGCGACCACGCCGGCCGGCAACACGTCGGGCACGCTGACGTTGGCGAGCGGCGACGACGAATAGTTATTGACGGTGATGGTGTAGCGGATCGGATTGCCCGGGGCCACCGTGCCCGGGTTCGAGGTCTTGTCCACCAGCAGTTGATCGACCACGGTCACGGTGTGGGTGGCGCTCTGGCTGATGATGCTGGCGTCGGTGGTCTGGACGCCGCCTTCGGGAATCGTATTGGTAAAGGCTTGCGGCGTACCGGCTGCCGACAGCGAACCGACGAAGGGAACGGTGATCGTGCAACTGCTGTTGGCGGCAATACTGCCGCCGGTCATCTGCACGCCGAGGTTGCCGGCGGTGATGCTGACTGCGCCGCCGCACGTGGTGCTCGGCGCCGCCGCCGGCGAACCCAGGCGCAAGCCGGTCGCCACGGTTGGCGTGACGCCGTCGATCGGGCTGTCGGTGAAGTTGGTCAGCGTGATCGGCGTGACCGGGCTGGCGTTGGTCAGGGTAATCGTCAGCGTCGACGCCTGGCCGGCGCTGATGGTGGTCGGATTGAACTGCTTGGTGACTTGCAGGATGGAGCGGATCGACAGGGTCGCGGTGGCGTCGGCCGGCGGCGTCAGGTTGCGCAGGTTGCCGAAATCGGCGCTGCGGCGCACGGTGTTGACGACGTCCTTGTTATAGGCGCCGCTGGTGGTGGTGCCGATCACGTTGACGCTGATCGAGCAGGTGCCGCCGCCGGCGACCGTGCCGCCAAACGCGGTCAACGTGGTGTCGCCCGCCGTCGCGCTGAAGCTGGGCGCCACGCCCGCGCCGGTACATGTCGAGGTGGCATTTGGCGTCGGCGCCACCGCCAGTCCCGCCGGCAGGATGTCGCGCACCGCAAAGGCCGGCGAGTCGCCGGCGCCGTTCAGCGGCAGGTTGACGCCCGGATTGCCGGCATTGCTGATGGTGATGGTCAGTTTCACCGGCTGGTCGCCCTTGACGATCACCGACGACGAGAACGACTTGCTCAGGGTCGGCGCCGCCAGCGTGGTGACGTTGATCGATTGCTGTGCCTGGCTGCCATTGGCGACGGCGCCGGTATCGTCGTTGCCGGTGACGGCGCCGATCGGAATCGTGTTGACCGGCGCAGTGCCGGAAGCGGTCGAGGTCACCGGGACGTCAATCACGCATTGGCCGTTAGTGCCGCTGCCGGTCGCCACCGCGATCGGCACCTCGCCGCCGGTGAGGCTGATGACGCTGCTGCCCGCCACCGCGGTCAGCGTGCCTTGCGTCGGCACCGTCGCACCGCTGCCGTCAGTGCATGAATACGCCACCGTTCCTGCCGCCACTTTCAGTGCCGCCGGCATGGTGTCGGTGAAGGCCACGCCAGTCACCGTCGCATTCGGATTGCTGTTGATCAGGCTGATGCGGAACAGCGTGGCGTCGCCCGGATTGATCGTCAGCGGATAGGTCGGCTGCGGCACCGTGATGGAGACGTTCAGCGCTGCCAGCGCGGGCATGGAACAGAGCAGTGCGCCGACGCCCAGCAACATGCCGACGAAGAACGAACGATCAATAGCGAAGCCGAACCAACGGCTGAAAAGACGTGAGCGGTGCATGACGATACCGGAGTGTTTTTAAAGAAATCGACCGGCGTTCGCTCTGCGGCAAGATGGACGGTCGCCCTCGTTGTAAAGATTTCTGAGCGATCGAATTTTGATAGAAATTTGCAGTGGCTTTCTGACAAGTTCAGACACAAACTAACTGTCTCTGACCAGTTCTGACGAGTCCTGACGTACCCTCGGGTATGGTGCTATACTCGCGAAAATTTTTACACTGGGGGAGGGCCGGAAATGGCTCGGGTGTTACTGTTGGAGGATGAGGCAGACCTGCGCAACGAGGTCGCCGACTTTCTCCTGAGTGAAGGATACGGGGTGTCGGAAGCCGGCAATGTCGCCGAGTTCCTGCGCCAGGTCGACGACGCCGACATCGCCATCATCGACATCGGATTGCCGGACGGAAATGGCTTCGACGTCACCGAGCAATTGCGCCGCACCCACCCCCATATCAGCACCATCATGCTGACCGCGCGCGGCAGCATTGACGACAAGATCGAAGGCCTCAAACGCGGCGCCGATCATTACCTCATCAAACCGGTACGTCTCCGGGAATTGTCCGCCTACGTGTCATCGGTGTCGCGCCGTCTCGGCAAGGACAGCTGGCGCCTGCACTTGCTGGAACGGCGCCTGTATGCGCCGGACGGCCGCTTCCACGAAATCAACGCAATGGAAATCCAGCTGCTGCAACTACTGGCCCGCAACATGGGACAAGTCGTGCATCGCCAGCAGATTGCCAAGGCCTTCGGCGTCGAGTGGATCGACTACGACGAACGCCGCCTGGACCAGATGATCAGCCGCCTGCGCCGCCGCTGGCAAAACCTCACCGGCGAGAAACTGCCGCTGCGCACCGAGCACGGGCAGGGTTACAGCTTTTGCGAGAGCATCGACATCATCGAGTGACGTAGGCCTTCATTCATAGGCCCGGATCGACGCCGCCTTCTTGCGGCCGAAAATCGCCAGGCTCAGCGCCGCCAATATCCACACGCCAAAACCGCCGTACAGCATGAGCACGCCAAAGCCGTGCGCCAGCGCAGCCTGCGCCAGTGCACCGGCTGCCTCTGCCCCCTGCAATTGCTGCGCCCCCTGGCCGAGGTTGCCCGCGGCAATCGACGCCGCCGCCTGACGCAACTGCGCCGAAGACAATCCGGTGGCGAGGTGGTCCTGCAAATAAGACTGCACGCTTTCCAGCAACAACAAACCCATTGCCGCAATATTGATCGCCAGCGTGATCAGCCGCGCGCTCATGTCGATGCCCGACGCCATGCCGGCGCGATTGGGCGGTACCGAGCCGGTGGTGGTATTGGTCACCGGCGTGTTGGTCAGGCCCAGTCCGATGCCGGCCACCAGGCAGCCCGGCAGCATGGCGAGCCAGCCGGCCTGTATCGCATTGCCGCTGCCGCCCCAGTACATGAGCAGGAAGCCCAACCCGATCAGGAACAGCCCCGCCGGGATCACCGTGCCCGGCTGGAAACGCAAGGACAGGCGTTCGGCGAACGGCGGCACGATCAGCGTAGGCAGGGTGTACGCCAGCAACGCCACGCCGGCATCGACAGGGGCGTAGCCGAGCACCGCCTGGAAATACAGCGGCAGGTAAATCATCAGAGGCCAGAAGCTGAAGTTCATGCCGACCGAACCCAGCAGCGCGCCGCAAAATGCGCGGATGCGCAATACCGAGAAATCGAACATGGGATGCGCAACGGTTCGCTCTATCCGGAGGAAGGCGGCGAAGCTCAATGCCGACGCGGCTATCAACGCCAGCCCGGTCACGCTGCCGTAACCGAAATCCGCCCCCTGCGTGATGAAGAAGGTCAGCCCGAAGACGGCCAGCGACAAGCTGATGATGCCGGCCACGTCAAGCCGCCCTGCATGCGGATCGCGCGATTCCGTCACGCCGCGCAGGGCCAGCACCAGCGTCAGCGCGGTCAGCGGGACATGCACCAGGAACACCCATTTCCAGTCCAGCAGGGCCGCGATACCGCCGCCGATCAGCGGGCCGAAACCGAGGCCCGCGCCGAACACGATCCCGAAGGCGCCGAAAGCGCGGCTGCGCTCATGCCCGCCGCGGAACTGATGCGACAGGATCGCCAGCAGGCAGATCACCATGGCGCCGCCGCTCATGCCCTGCAGGAAGCGACTGGCGATCAGTACCGATACGCTGGTGGCCAGGCCGCACAGCAGCGAGGTGACGCCGAAGCAGAGCAAGGTTGCGATGAACAGGCGCTTGCGGCCATAGCGGTCGGCCAGCGTGCCCGCCGCCATGAGCACGGTGGTGCAGGCGATGGTGTAGGCGTTCATGATCCATTGCAGGTCGGCGAGATCGCCGTGCAGAAGACGTTCCAGCGTCGGCAGGATGACCGGCACGCTGGAGATTTCCAGGCCGAACATGAGCGCGGCCAGGCAGACTGAGGCCAGGGCAAGGGCATTTTTTGTAGAAGCAGAAGCTGCTGCAGGAGGCATTGCGGATATCCATCGAAGAGTGAGCAAAATCCGCAGGCCGATGACCGGCATCCGGAAACAGACCCCGATTCTGGGCAAGGTGGATTTGTGATACAAACGATTTAATTTCGCAGCACTTATTAATTATCATCATCAATAGACCTGGCACCAGTCAATGAACCTCGATCCCGCCCTGCTGCGCACCTTTGTCGCCGTGCTCGACACCGGCAGCTTCACGCGTGCCGCTGAACGCCTGCACCTGACGCAATCGGCGGTCAGTCACCAGATCCGCCGGCTGGAAGAACAGCTGGGCCGGCCGCTGTTCCAGCGCACCACGCGCAGCCTGGCGCCGACCGAAGACGGCGAGGACCTGCGCCGCCATGCGCAGCAGATCCTCGATGCGCTCGATGCGCTGGAAAGCCGTTTCCGGCCGTCACCAATTTCGGGCGAGGTGCGCTTCGGCGCGCCGGAGAATTTCGTCGGCGATCGCCTGCCGACATTGCTGTGCCAGTTCGCACGTTCGTTCCCGTCGGTGCGCCTGGACGTGCGCGTCAACATGCAGCTCGACCTGCGTGCGCTGGTGCGCAACCGGGAACTGGACCTGGCCGTCGTCATGACGCCCGAAGACAGCGACGAAGGCACGCGCATCCGCCAGACGCAACTGGTGTGGGTGGCGGCGGAGTCGTTCGACCTGGCGCCGGGTCGCCTGCTGCCGTTCGCCTTCTTCCCGGCGCCATGCATCAATCGCCACGTCGGCATCAGCGCGCTGGACGACACCGATGTGAAATGGCATACCGTCTTCACCTCGCCGAGCCAGCAAGGCATCAGCGCGGCGATTCTGTCGGGGCTGGCGATTTCCGTGTTGCCGCAGGAAGACGTCGAACCGGGCATGCGCATCGTGGACGGCGCCTACGGCCTGCCGCCGTTGCCCAAGGCTAATTTCACGCTGATCTGCGCAGGCGAGGGAAAGACGCCGGCGGTGCAGGCCTTCGGCCAGTTGATTCTGGATTTGTCGCAGGAGATTGCGCTGCGGCGGGCGCCGGCAAGAAAAAAGCAGCGGTGACCCCTTGCTCTGCGAGTAGGCTAGGAACGCACAGCGCGTCGGGACGTTCCCCCGCACACGCGGGCATGGGCTGCGGTGCATTCGGCTGCTTGCCTGTTCTCTATAAAATACGACTCATGACCGTAGCGGTACAACAATGAAACACGACAAAGACGACAAGCGCCCGGCCCGGCGACTACCGCCGCGACTGGAAATACCCCTGTCGCCGGCGGACGCGCTCGCCAGAAAACAGGCGCGCGAACGCAAGGACGCCGAGGTGCGCGGCGTCGCTTCGATCGCCGGCATGCGCGACGCCATCCGGCGTGCAAGCCGCGACCTGCCGGTCATTTCCGACGTACCGCGTGTGGGCGTGCCCGACGCTGCCGCCTTCCACGCGCTGGCGGCAAAAGGACTGCCGTTCATCATCACCGGACTGGTCGGCACGTGGCCGCTGTGTGCACTGACGCCGCAGGCCCTGCGCGACGAGTTCGGCACGCTGCCGGTGCGTGCGCGGGTCGGCGATTACGTCAACACTGCATTCGCGCCGGACCGCGCCATGCAGGACATGTCGCTGCGCGACTATCTCGATCTGGTGGCTGATGCAGATGCGGATCCGGAGTTGCCGCCCTACGTGGGCAACCTGGAAATGCGCCCGTTGAACCGGCTGTGCCACTGGCCGGCCTACTTCAAGAAGATGGGGCCGCCGCGCTTCTGGCTCGGGCCGGCGCGCACCGTGACGCCGCTGCATTGCGACTACGACGACAACATCTTTGCGCAGATTCGCGGCGTCAAACGCATCTTCCTGGCGCCGCCGCATCACGACGAATTCCTCTATCCGCGCGAGGCCAACGCCATCCTGTTCGGCTCGCCCTTCGATCCCGAGGCGCCGGATTTCGACAGGTTTCCGCTGGCGCGCCAGGCGGCAGTGACGGAATGCATCGTGCAGGCCGGCGAGATGCTGTACGTGCCGGCCGGCTGGTATCACCAGGTGCGCGCGCTGACGTTCTCACTGTCGGCCAATCGCTGGGCCAGGGCGCAACCGCTGGTATTGCGTTCCTGAAAGAAGTGTTCCGCATCCGATGCGACCACTGCGGTCACATCGGATCGGATCAGAGCACATCGGCTGCTTCAAGCAACTTCGCGCGGCTGCAACAACTCCACGCGGCGATCAGTCAACAAGGGCAGCACGCGTCCCACCACCAGTTCCTGGTAATGCGCCGACGCCTTGTGCGCATCGAGTGCCGCCTGGTCCTGGTAACGCTCGACCAGCAAGATGCTGCGCGGCACATCGACGCTTTGGTACACCTCGTAAGCCAGGCAACCCGGTTCCGCCAGCGACTTCGGACGCAGTTCGGCGATCAGGGCGAGGACGTCGCCGTGGGCGCCGCTGGCGGGTTGCCAGCGCGCCACCACCGTGATCGCGGCAGCGGCATTGTCCATTGCGTTCACTGCGGCGCTCATTGCGATACTCCTTGCAACGCGTCAACCATCGCTTCCGCCAAGGCTCCGCCGGAAGCCGGATTCTGGCCGGTCAGCAAGCGGCCGTCGACCACCACCTTGGATTGCCAGACATCGGTCGATGCATACTCGGCGCCTTCGGCGCGCAGCGCGTCTTCCAGCAGGAACGGCACGTCGGCCTGGGCGTAGCCGGCCTCTTCTTCGTTGGAGAAGGAAGTCAGCTTGCGGCCGCGCACCAGCGGCGTACCGTCTTCCAGCGTGACGCCGAGGAAGGCGGCCGGGCCGTGGCAGACTGCGGCGACGATCTTGCCGGCGTTCCAGGCGCGGGCGATCACGCGTTTCACTTCGGGGTCGGTGGCGATGTCGACCATCGGACCGAGGCCGCCGGGAAAGAAGATCGCGTCGTAGTCCAGCACGTCGACTTCGGACAGCTTGCGGCTGTGCGCCATGCGGCGGATGGCGGCGCTGTTGCGGAACGCCAGCTGGGCCGGATCGTTGGCGTCGTAGCCGTCTTCCGGTGGCGTGCCGCCCAGCGGCGAGGCGTATTCGACGGCGATGCCGGCGTGGTTGAAGACTTCATAGGGATGGGCGACTTCCGGGAAAAAGTAACCGGTGGCGCGCTTGTTGGGACCGATCTCGGCCGCATTTGTCAAAATAAACAGTACATGTTGAACGCTCATGGCAATCTCCTTGTTCCAAAAAACCGAGACATTTCGGTTAGGAAGAACGATATCAAGGAGGACAGGCATCCGGTAGCACCGCGGATGATGACGCAGTGTCAAACAATATAATACAATCAGGTATGAACGATCCCTCCCCCATCCTCGATGAATTGCGCGCCATGGCGATCTTTGCAACCGTCGTGCGCTGTGGCAATTTCGCCGCCGGCGCACGTGCGCTGGGCCTCACCCGCGCCGTCGTCAGCCACCATGTCCGCGCGCTGGAAGCCAAACTGGGCGTGCCGCTGGCCCAGCGCAGCACCCGCAGCTTCAGCCTGACGCCGGCGGGCGAAGCCTTCCGCGTACATTGCGAGCGCCTGCTCGACGAGGCCCACGACGGCATCCGCGGCATGGAACTGCTGCGCGCCGAGCCGCGCGGCGAAGTGCGCATCACCTGCTCGCATCACTTCGGCAACAAGCGCATCCTGCCGGCCTTGTTGGCGTTCCGCCGACGCTATCCGGCCATCCGCCTGCAGGTGGCGATGAACGACGCCAACGTCGATCTGGCGCATCAGGGCATAGAACTGGCGGTGCGTGCCGGGCCGCTGGCCGATTCGTCGCTGGTGGCGCGCCGACTGGTGCGCGAACCGACCATGCTGTGCGCCGCACCGGCCTATCTGCGCCGTCATCGCGCGCCGGCGTCGGTAGCAGAATTGGATCAGCATCGCTGGGTAGTCTATCCGCCGGGCCAGAAGGCGCTGACCGTGCGCGCCGGCGGGGAAAATATCGAAGTCGCCGTGCAGGGCGACCTGGTGACCGATAGCGCCACCTCGCGGCTGGCCTTCGTGCTGGCCGGCGAAGGCATCGCACGGCTGCCGGCCTACGACGCCGCCGCGCTGCTCGCTTCAGGGGAATTGGTGCACGTGTTGCCGGAAGTCGAGACCGCGCCGCTGGAAATCTACCTGGTCCACTCGCAACGGGTCGGGCCGAGCGCACGCTTGCTGCGCGACTTCCTGCTGGAGACCGCGCGCGACAATACCTGGTGAACGAGAGCCAAGCTGTCGCCGCCGGCCTCGTCTATTCGTCGCCGGCCCGCCGATGCGCCAGCCATTCTCGCGGAGACATTCCCACGCGCTGCGTGAACACACGGGACAAGGCCGACGCGTTGGCATAGCCGAGTTCGGGCGCAATCAGCTTCACCGCGCGTCCATTGCGCAGCTGCTTCTTGGCCAGCGTCATGCGCCAGTCGGTCAGGTAATCGGCCGGCGCCACTCCCACCACTTGCTTGAATCGGCCGGCGAAGGCGCTGCGCGACATCGTCGCCCGTCCGGCCAGCGCTTCCAGCGACCAGGGAAAGTGCGGACTGTCATGCATCGCCGTCAGCGCGCGCGCCAGGCGGGGGTCGGCCAGACCGGACACCAGACCGATCGATACACCGCCCTCTTCACCATGGTCGAGCAGCCAGCGCAACAGCTGCAGCAACACCACCTCGAACAGCCGGTCGGCAATCAGACGATGGCCGCAACGCACCTGGTCGGCTTCCTGAAACAATAAATCCAGCGTGCCCGCCAGCGCCGGCACGGCGGCCAGCGGCAACACGATCAACGGCGGCAAGGCGCGCACCAGCGGATGGCCGGCGCCGCCTTCGAAGTGCACCGATGCGCACGTGAAATCAGCGCCGTCGCGCGGGGCGTTGTGGAAGCGATGCGTCAGCGGCTGCGGATAGAAGAACAGCGTCGGCTCCTTCGCTTCAATCCGGCGCACCACGCCGGCGCCCGGCCGGTGCGTGACCACCATCTCGCCTTCGCGCAACACATGGAAAAACCCCCTGCCCGGCTGCGCGTCGAAGGTGCTCACGCCGCACAGCGCGCCGGTGTGGAACAGGTGGGCGGAGACCGGGAACTGCTCCAGCAGCGAAGAAAGCCGGTCCAGCGGCGGTGTGGCGTCTTTGGTCATGGCGATGAACGATATTGGACGAATAGGTATGTTGTGACGACGATTGGATACCAATTGTACCGCCATCGTCCGCACACTACTTCCTGTGCAGAAAAGCACCTGATCCCGACCAACCATCCTACAAAGGCATTCCTATGACATTGCATCCAACTTTCCGGCGCATCGCGACGGCCATGGCTTGCGCCGGCTTGTGCCAGCTGGCCGCAGCGCATGACGCGGGACACGGCGACCATACCGGCGGCATCCAGAGCGCGCCGAGCGCCAAAGTGAGCGCACCGTTCGACATCGTGCATACGCGCATCACCACCGAAGGCAACCTCGCCATCTTCCACATCGCGGTGTCGGGCAAAGCCGGCGCCAGCAAACCGGGCAAGACCGGCAAGCTGGCCGGCAGCAAGGTGTTTTCCTATGTGTGGCCGACCACCATGGATCCTTCCGTGGTCGGTTTCGAGACCAAGAGCGGCATCCTCGCCTTCGCCGTCACCAGCCATCCCGATTTCAACGACACCCCCTTGTTCGCCGGCGGCGGCGGCGACTGGCATTCGCACTGGGTCGTGCTGCAGCCCGACGACGCTTGCGGCAAGGGCGCGCTGAAGGTCGTGGATATTCCTGAAGGCGCCAAGCCCAAGCTGCCCAAAACCTGGCCCGGCCTGCCCCTGTTGATCGACAGCCCGGGCTGGAACCCGGTCTTCAAGGGCAATACGCTGGAAGTCAAAGTGCCGTTCGACGACATCGGCGTGGTGAAAACCGCCACTTTCGACGGCGTCGCCGCCGGCCTGCGCGTCAATGCCAGCGTACACAACCCGTTGCTGTGCGTGGTCGACGTCTTCAAGGTCGCCTCCGGAAATTTGTCCTTGCCCGGCAAGGTTGGCCAGTAAAGGCCATCCCTCACCCTGGCGACCATGTCGCCATCCGTTCATTTATTAATAAAGGAAACCACCATGTCCCGCATCCCGCTCATCAATCCCGCCGACACCACTGCTGATCGCCAGTCGCTGCTGACGCAGATCAACAAGGCCTTCGGTGCCACGCCCAACATGTTCAAGGCGGTCGCCAATTCCCCCGCCGCCCTCAAAAGCATGTGGGGCGCGTTCGGCGCGCTCGGCTCGGGCGTGCTTGGCGCCAGACTGGGCGAGCAGATCGCCGTCGCCATCGCCGAGCGCAATCGCTGCGAATACTGCCTGGCCGCGCATACGGTGCTGGGCAAAGGCGCCGGCGTCAGCGCGGCGCAGATGTCGGCCGCGCAAGCCGGCCAGTCGGACGATCCGAAAACCGCCGCCGCCCTGACGTTTGCATTGAAGGTGGTCGGCAATCGCGGCCAGTTGGCCGACGAGGACGTGGCGGCCTTGCGCGCCGCAGGCTTCGACGATGAACACATCGTCGAGATCCTCGCCCATGTCGCGCTGAACATCTTCACCAACTACGTCAACGTCGCTTTCGATATTCCGGTGGATTTCCCGAAAGTGGCATTGAATCCGGCGGCCTGATGCCGTGCCGCTCCGATGCCGGCTTTTCGGCGCGTCGGGGCGGCGGTCTTCATTGGAAAAGAGAGGAGGAAAAAGATGCAGATTTCAGTCTATGACACCTATGTGCAACGCCCGGACGGACGGCGCATGCATTTCGACATTCTGGTCCCGGCCACCGTCGCGGATCGCGACACGGTGCTGCAATACGGCCGCACCTACCTGGCGGCGAAAGGATTGCAGGCAACGGAACTGAAGGCGGAGAAATGCAACTATTGCCACATGGAGTCGGCCACGGCGCTGGTGGCGCAAGAGATCGCCGAGCGCGGCTTCGCGATCCTGGAAATGGAGAACTGCACCTGACCGGGACCGCGCCAGGCCTTATCGCGGCTGCAACGGCGTCGGCTGCATCCACAGCTTGTTGAGGCCGTTGTACTTCAGCCATTCTTCGCCGCCGCGCTGGCGGATGCTGTCGGTCGCTGTCGGATCGGAGAGGTCGATGACTTCCGAGTCGATGATGTCGCCGTTGCTGTCGTAGCGGAACGCCTTCACCACCGGCTTGGTCAGCCCGGCCGCGCTCTGGCGGATCACCAGGCCGAGGCGGCCGGATTCCATTTTCAGCAGCGAGCCGATCGGATAGATGCCCAGCGTCTTGACGAAGGCCGACAGCAGGGTCTTGTCGAAATGACCGCTCCAGGACGACATGGCGGTCAGCGACTCGGCCGGATCCCAGCCCTTCTTGTACGGACGGTCGGAAGTCACCGCATCGTAGACGTCGCAGATTGCCGCCATGCGCGACAGCAGCGAAATGCCGGCGCCGCTGAGGCCGTCGGGATAGCCGGTGCCGTTGATTTTTTCGTGGTGGTGCAGGCACACCTCGATGGCGTACTGCGGGATATTGGAATTCTTGATCAGGTGGTTGTAGCCGAGCACCGGGTGGCGACGCACGATGTCGATTTCAGCCGGGCTCAGGCCACCCGGCTTGTGCAGGATAGGCACCGGGATGAAGGCCTTGCCGACGTCATGCAGCAAGCCCGCCAGGCCGGCTTCCTTGCAAGCGGCTTCGTCCATGCCGATGGTGCGGCCCAGCGCCACCATCAGCGTGCAGACCGCCACCGAATGCATGTAGGTGTAATCATCGGCCAGCTTGAGCCGCACGATGCTGGTCATGGCGGCGCTGTTGCGCAGGATCGAGGCCGTCACCTGGTCGACCAGGTCCATGCAGCGGTCCATGTCGATGACGCGACCCATGCGGATGTCGGCGAACATGGCCTTGGTAGTGTCCTTGGCGTTCTCGCACAACCGTTGCGCCTGCTCCAGTTCTTCGAAGAAAGGATCGGCGCCGACCACCACCGGCAGCTCATCGCGCAGCCCCGGGGCAGCTTCAGGTTCGGGTACGGGTTCAGATTCAGGTACGTCGGCTTCAGCCTCTTCCGCTTCCGGCTCTTCCACCGCGACATCCTTGCCCTGCCCGACGTCGATCCAGCAATACGCAATCCCGCTGGCGCGCGCCTGTTGCAAATGGGCGGTATCTTTCAGCAGGAAACGATTTTTCCAGAATGGGTGGTCCAGCCATGCGGCTTCGAAGCCGCAAAAATACATCCCCAATTCGAGTTCTTCGACTTTGATCTTCTTCAAAAGGCTCATGTTTCTGCAATCTTGTCAGGCCGTGGCGAATTATCGCGTCGATTGTAATGTTATTGATCTCTCCGGCCCAAATAGTATTTGAAACATGCAGGACGCGAGGCTTTTTTTTGCCTCTTGCCAAAAAAGAAATAGTTATCCAGGCCCGGTCACACGAAGTAAGTACGCAGCGCCAGCTCCGCCTCGGCCCTGGCCTGGAGCACCGCATCCGGACCGAATGCGGTGCCCTGCACCGAAAAAAAATGCAGGTCGTGCAGGCCGATCGAGGCCAGGATGGTCTTCAGGTAAGTCGTCAGGAAATCCGGCTGGCGCGCGCGGTCGCCGGAGTACACGCCGCCCGACGACACCGCGATGTACACCGGCCGGTCGCGCAGCGTACCGATCTTGCCCCGCGGCGTCACGTCGAAGGTGCGGCGGATGCGCACCACGTGATCGATCCACGCCTTCAATGCTGACGGCACCGTCAGGTTGTGCATCGGCGTGCTGATGAGCACGATGTCGGCCTGCTCCAGTTCGCGGATCAGCTGTTCCGAACGGGAGATCGAACCCTCCGCGGAAAACCCCGGCGGCTCCTGCGCCGCACCGAGCACGGCGGCGTAGTTGCCGTCGACATGCGCCAGGCCTCCCTCGGCGGCGTTGCGGTGGACTACCGTCAGCGCGGGCGCGCGGCCTTGCAGGAAGCCAATGATTTTCTGCGCAAGCCGGAAGCTTTCGGATTCTTGGCCGCGCGGGCTGCAGCTGAGGTGCAACATGTTCATGATTGATCCATTCGAGGTTTGATGTTTCAGGTGTGATGTATTGGCGCTCATTGTAAAAACCCCATGCCCCACCTCCAAGATCCATGAACCGGCATTCTGATTGATCCATAATGGACCAGATGCACCTTGCCCCTGCGCCGGACCGGTAGCATGATGGCATCATCGTTTTCTCATATCCGGCCGACCTCCACCAGACCATGCCTTCCGCCAAGACACGCCCTGCCAGTCCCCTCGCGCCCCTGGATCCGCAGGCGGCTGCGCCGTATTACCGCCAGATTTATGACCGCTTCCGCAGCGCCATCGCCGCCGGCGTGCTCAAGCCGGGCGACCGCATTCCCTCTGCACGTGCGCTGTGCGAGGAGCTGGGACTGGCGCGCGGCACCATCGAGGCGGCTTATTCGCTGCTGGCGGCGGAAGGCTACATCCAGGCGCGCGGCCAGGCCGGCACCATCGTCACGCCCGATCTCAAACCCCGCCTGGCGGGCGCTGAACTGCCCGCGCCGAAGCAAGCGCTGGTCAGCAGCTTCCGGCCTGACTCCATCCTGCCGTTCCAGATGGGACTGCCGGCGCTGGACGCCTTCCCGCGCAAGATCTGGGCGCGACTGGGAGCGCGCTGCGTGCGCGCCATGCAGGCCGCCGACATGGCGCATCCGTCGGTCTACGGCTTGCCGGCGCTGCGTGCCGAGATCGCCTCTTACCTGCAACTGTCGCGCGGCATCAATTGCTCGCCAGCGCAGGTGTTCGTCACGGCGGGTTACCGCCACACGATGGAATTGATCGGTCACGCTTTGCTCAACACCGGCGACCGCATCTGGGTCGAGGATCCCGGCTACCCGCCCACGCGCGAACTGCTCACGCACATGGGCATGAGCGCCGTGCCGGTGCCGGTCGACGAAGACGGCATGCAGGTCGCCCACGGAATCTCGGCCGCGCCGAAGGCGCGCGCGGCGGTGGTCACGCCGGCGCATCAAAGCCCGTTGTGCGTTTCATTATCGCTACCGCGGCGGCTGGCGCTACTGGAATGGGCGGCGCGCAACGGCGCCTGGATCATCGAGGACGATTACGATGGCGAATACCGCTACGCCAGCCGCCCGCTGCCGGCGCTCAAGAGCCTCGACCGCGACGGCCGCGTGCTGTATGCCGGCACCTTCAGCAAAGTGCTGTTTCCAAGCATGCGGCTGGCCTACCTGGTGGTGCCGGCGTCGCAGGTCGAGCGCTTCGCCGGGGTCAGCCAAGTGTTTGCGGCGGGTATCCCCGCGCTCACGCAAGAGATCGTCACCGCCTTTATCGCGGAGGGACATTTCGCCCGCCACATCCAGCGCATGCGCAAGCTCTATGCAGAACGCCGCGACGCCGTCCGTACCGGCCTGGAACGCGCGCTCGGCAAGAACATCCGCATCGAATCGCCGCCCGGGGGCATGCACCTGATCCTGCGGCTGCGCGGCCGCGTGTCGGACCGCAAGCTGGTAGCGCGCATGCGCGAGGACGGCTTGTACGCCGAGGCGCTGACCGACTGGACCAGCGAGGCCGTACGTGTTCCGGGGTTGCTGGTCAATTTCACCAACGTCGCTTCAGAAGCTGCCGCCGAGGCACTCGGACGGCGCATCCTGGCGCTGCTGTAAGCGAGGAGCGGCATGCCGGCGCACAAAATCATGGTCCATAATCCAAGTCCATTTATGGATCTTCCCGACTAGACCAAGCCGATGCACCATGGGGTCTCTTCAATGACACACACAAGGACTCATCATGAACAAGCGCATCGACTACGCCAACGCTTCGCCTGAAACTTACAAAGCCTTCGGCGGCGTCTACTCCTCCCTGCTCAAAGGCAGCCTGCCCAAGGCGCTGATCGACCTGGTCTATCTGCGCGTGTCGCAGATCAACGGCTGCGCCTTCTGCATCGACATGCATACCCGCGACCTGCTCAAGTCCGGCCTGGCCGTCGACAAGCTGGTGCTGGTGCCGGTCTGGCATGAAGGCGGCGCCCTGTTCAGCGCCCGCGAACGCGCCGCGCTGGCCTGGGCCGAAAGCGTGACCCGTGTCGCCGAAACCGGCGTACCCGACGCCGACTATGCCGCCGCGACAGCCGAATTCAACGACAAGGAACTGGCCGACCTCACCTACGCGATCGGCCTGATGAATGCCTTCAACCGTTTCGGTGTTGCATTCCGTCCTGCACCTGCCGCCGCCGCTGCTGCCGCTTAAGTTATGTTCTCCACCGCGCCCGGCCGCTCCGGCCCGGCGCAACAACCACGGATATTTCCCATGGCATGGTTACTCTTGAGCATTGCAGGCGTACTTGAAATCGGCTTCGCCTTTGGCATGAAGGCCTCGCTCGGCTTTACGCGCCTGATTCCTTCGCTGGTAACGGTCGCAACCGGCCTGTCCAGCGTCGTCCTGCTGTCGCTGTCCTTGCGTACGCTGCCGGTGGGCACCGGTTACGCAGTGTGGACCGGCATCGGCGCGGCCGGCACGGCCATCCTGGGCATGGCGCTGCTGGGCGATTCGGCGGCGCCGCTGCGCCTGCTGTGCATCGCGCTGATCCTGGCGGGCGTGATCGGTCTCAAGCTGGTGACTGCCTGAACTTGCTCCAGGACACGGCCTTCATTGCCGGGAGTCCTACACAGTGTGGAGGTTGAAAGACTGCCCCGCTCCCGGCATACTGCGTCATACCCTCTGTCGGCCGATGTTGGTGATCCTGCTTGCAGCGCCGTTGCGCTCGGTCATGCGGAGGAGGTCCAGGATGCCAGACAAGGAACACCGATGCCCAGCAGTCAACCCGCCCACTTGGCGCTCACCGATGCGCAGCGCTTCCAGCTGATCATTTCGGCCATCCGTGACTACGCCATCTGCATGCTCGACCCGCAGGGCAAGGTCACCAGCTGGAACAAAGGCGCGCAGCAATTCACCGGCTACTCCAGCGAAGACATCCTCGGTTCGCATTTCTCGGTTTTTTATACCCTGGAAGAACGCGCCGCCGGCCTGCCGCAACAAGCGCTCGACACCGCCCTGCGCGACGGCAAGTTCGAAGACGAGGGCTGGCGCCTGCGCAAGGACGGCGCGACGTACTGGGCCAGTTGCATCATCGATCCGATCGTCGCCGACAACGGCGAGCTGCTCGGCTTCGCCAAGATCATGCGCGACATCACCGAACACAAGCTGGCGGCGCAAACGCTGCAAGCCAGTGAGCAGCAATTCCGCCTGCTGGTACAGGGCGTCACCGACTACGCCATCTACATGCTGTCGCCGGAAGGCAAGGTCACCAACTGGAACGCCGGCGCCCAGCGCATCAAGGGCTATGCGGCGGAAGAAGTCATCGGCACGCATTTCTCCAACTTCTATACCGAGACCGACCGTAACGACGGCCTGCCAGAACGCGCCCTGAAGACGGCCGCCGAGCACGGCCGCTACGAGCAGGAAGGATTGCGCGTGCGCAAGGACGGCTCGACCTTCTGGGCGCACGTGATCGTCGACGCGGTCCGCGGTGAACTGGGCGACCTGATCGGCTTCGCCAAGGTCACGCGCGACGTCACGGAGCGGCGCGAGACTGCGTTGGCTCTGGCGCGCGCCAATGCGGCGCTGTTCCAGTCGCAGAAGATGGAGGCGCTGGGCCAGCTCACCGGCGGCGTGGCGCATGACTTTAACAATCTGCTGGCGGTGGCGTCGAGCGGACTCCAGTTGCTGACCGTGCAGTTTCCTGCGCTTGAAAATTCACGCTCGATGGAAAGCATCCGCCGGGCGCTCTCGCGCGGCGCGATCCTGACCCAGCAGCTGCTGTCGTTCGCGCGGCAACAACCACTGCAGCCGGAGACACATGAAGTCAACACGCTCATCGCCGATTTCGAATCGGTGCTGCGGCGCGCGGGCAATTCGTCGATCCAGTTCGATATCCGCAAGAGCCCGGCGCCGGTCATGGTGAAGTTGGACGCCACACGCTTCGAGACCGCCTTGCTGAACCTGGTGGTCAATGCGACGCAGGCCATGCCGGACGGCGGCAAGGTCACCATCGCCACCGAAAAAGTCACGCTGCGGGACAAAACCGTAGGCGCGCTGCCTGGCGGTGTCTATGCCAAGATCAGCGTGGCCGACAACGGCAGCGGCATGACGCCCGAGGTGCAGGCGCGCGTGTTCGAGCCATTCTTCACCACCAAGGCTTCCGGCCAGGGCACCGGCCTGGGCCTGAGCCAGGTCTATGGTTTCATCTCGCAATCGGGCGGCGAGGTGACGCTCTCCAGCGAAGTCGGCTTCGGTTCCTGCTTCACGATTTATGTCCCTGTCGATGTCGATGCCGACACCACGAATGTGCAGAGCCCCGACCACAAGCAGCGCGCGGAGACCGTGCTGATCGTCGACGACCAGATCGACCTGCTCGACATCACGGCCGAGCTGTTCCGCACCATGGGATATGAGGCCCTCACCGCCACCAACGGCGCCGAGGCTTTGGAAGTATTGGAGCGCACGCCGCAGATCGACATCCTGTTCACTGATGTGATCATGCCCAACAGCATCAGTGGCATAGAACTGGCGCAACTGACGCGCCAGCGCCACCCGTCGACTAAGATCATTCTCGCCTCCGGCCATCCGTTCCCGGCGCTGGCGGGGAACCAGCAGCTGAGCAAGGAATTCGCTTTCCTGAACAAGCCCTACCAGTTGGCCGACCTGGCCAAGATCCTGCGCAGCAAAGAATGATCATTCCACGTCAATAAGTCAGCGTCACGATGTGCGTACGAGGTGTGGACGGTGTGGACGGTGTGGACGGTCCGGGCGGAGACAATTCGGGCGTAACGGCGACCGCCGCCTCCGGCTTGTCCAGCTGCACCGTCTGCACCGTCCGGACCGGCGTCACGCCTTCGCTGCAACTGCTGTCGGCATCGCTGCCGCGCGCGGGGAAGCGAATGATGCAACGCGTCAGCACGATCGCCGACACCGCCATGCTGCCGGTCGCCGTCGCCGCCGACAAGGCCCCCGCGATCAGCAAGGCACAGGCAGCCAGCGCCGCAATGGTCAGGATCTTGATGGCTCGGCGCAGGGTATTGCGGCGGTGATGCAGACGTGCCGCCCCGGCGCCCAGGTCGCCCTGCTCGGCGCGCCACCATGCCTCATCGGGGGTAACGGCTTCATCGCAGGCGCGCTTGCACAGGAACAGGAATTCGTCGCAGCCGCGCCACTCCTTCTCGACGCGGCTTTCCACCAGGTAGAGACGCAGTACGAAAATGGCCGCCGCCGCGATCAGGACGAATCCCGCCAGACAAGCTCCCAGCCACGGGAAATAAACTGTCACTTCATGAATCAATTCCGATTCTCCAAACGCTGATGATGGCGCGGTAGTGCCGACCTGATCATGGGGGCGCCGATGACAACATCGTAGCGATCCTTGAGCGCGCGCCCTATAGGAGAATTTCTTATTGTTGACGGGCAAGCAATGGCATTTCCCGCCTTCCCGGTGAGCAATCCGCTGACAGCGGCGGGTATGTCGACCCACAACGGGATGGGCATTGCGCCGATAGAAACAACCCCGGCTTGCAGGCAAGATGGTTTCTCGCCAACGGATCTACGGTCAAGTCCGCCGGCGTCTTCCAACGACCGGATCACGAGGAGAATTACATGTCCAATCAACAAAACGATGGCAAGCAACAACAACCCGGCCAGGCTCAGCAAAATCAATCCCAAAAGGATCAGGCCCAGCAAGATCAGCAAAACCAGCAACGCGGCCAACAAGCCGGCCAAGGTCAGAATGCCGGCCAGCAACAAGCTGGCAGCGACAAGGGCTCGCGCAATCAGCAGGACCAGAACAACGCTAGCTCCGGTCGTCAGCAAGGCAGCGCCGACAATTCCGGCAACTCCAGCATCACGCAGGGTGGCGGACGTTCGCACGAACAAGCCAACCAGCCGCAGAACAAGCAGCAAGACCAGCAGGGTTCGCGCCAGGGCCAGCAAGCCGGTTCCGGCGACCAGAACAAGCAGCAAGGCAACAATCAGGGCGGCTCCAAGCAAAGCTGATGCCCTGAGTCAAAAATAGTCTTTTGGGTTCAGGCCGCCTTCGGGGCGGCCTTTTTTATGGCAAAAAAAATGGAAACCTCGGAAGACGGTTTGCTCTATATGCCGAACCAATACACGCGCAGCAGCCACACCGCGCCGATGCCGATCAGTGCAACCAGCGTGGCGGCAATCGTCACGGGCGCCTTCGAGTGATGTCGGATATCCATGATGCTCTCCTGATGTTGTACGGTGATTGGGGACGCCGAGGATGCCTTGCCTCGCAGGAGGCGACGTCCATGTGCTCACGATAGACGCTGTATCTTCCGGCGTCAGTCGGCGCACCGCTGTTATTGCAGTAAGACCATGGCGTCGAGAGGATGCACGGATGACGCTGCTATCAGGTCTCGTCCGACTTCAAACTGCGTGATCGGCCTATTACCCTGACCGGCGCTCTGCGCGATGATGAAACCTGTCCCTTTTTGTATCGAGGCATCATGGCTTCCACCGCAACAACTTTTCTCACCCGTACTGCACCTGCACCTGCGCAAAACGAAGCGACGCACGCATCCAGCTCGGTTCTCTACCGTGCCTTGTCCGTGCCCAAGCCGTCACGAATGGCGCGTGAAGACGGCGCCCGTTATCTGCAGGCGCAACTGGACCTGGCGCGGGACTTGCCCTGCGACATGCCGGACTCGCCCGACGACTTGCAGGCATGGGTGACCGGACGCGTGGCAAGCGTGGGCCGGGAATACGCGGACTATCTGGCGGCGCGCAAGGGTGGTGCGCCGCGCCGGTATTTTCCGACCCGCTCGCATGCACTCAATTTCATCCGCGCGGTGGCGCCCACCAAGCTGGTCGACGGTTCCTGGCTGTACGGCACGCTGCCCTACTGGGAAGATCCGGATTTCCGTCCGCTGATCCTGACTTATCTGGAAGAGCTGGGCGACGGCGACCCCGCCATGAACCACGTCACGCTCTACAAAAACCTGCTGGCCACGCATGATTGTGATGACTGGGGGAATCTGTCGGACGCGCATTTCGTGCAAGGCGCGATTCAGCTTGCGCTGGGCTACCAGACCGATCGTTTCCTGCCGGAAGTCATCGGTTACAACCTCGGCTACGAGCAACTGCCGCTGCATCTGCTGATCAGCGCCTATGAACTCAACGAGCTCGGCATCGACCCGTACTACTTCACGCTGCACGTGACCATCGACAACGCTTCCACCGGCCACGCCCATAAAGCGGCGCAGGCGGTGGCGGAAATCGCCGCGCGGCAGGACGATCCGGCCGAATTTTACCGGCGCGTGCGCGACGGCTATCGTCTCAACGACCTGGGCATGAGCACCACTGCGGTCATTGCCGATTTCGATCCCGAGCGTGCGCTGGTCGCGGTACTGCAGGACAAGGCCGCAGTCGGCCGCAACATGCATTCGGACTACTGCCGCTTCGCCGGCAAGACCGTCAATGAATGGCTGGACAATCCGGAAGACGCCGGCCGCTTCCTGTACGAACTGGAACGCGCGGGCTGGATCAAGCGCGGCGGCGATCCGCAGGAAAGCCGCTTCTGGCGACTCATCAGCGGTGCGGGAGCGGAGATGTTCGGCGTCTTCAGTCCGCGCGAAGAGCAACTGTTGCGCGACTGGATCACGCGCGCCGACGGTCACGAACGCGGCATGACGCACCGTGCCGCTGCACGGGTACGGGCGACGCGCGAGGCTGTGAACGGTCGCACCGGCATCCGTCTTGTCGGCACAGACCATGCCACCAGCAATGACCCGGCAGCCCTGATCACCGCGCTGTCTCCCGGCGCGCATCACTCGGCGCAAGGACTGCAGGCAACACGTACGTTCAGCGCCAGGCTGCGCGGCTGATTTGTTTCACGCCGGTCGCGGATAAGCAAAGACACGATCATCGGTGCAGACGAACAATTGGTCGTCTTGCTTTCCGCCGATCTCATAGCCGCCGGTAAATGCACCGAACGCGGGCAGCGTGGCTTGCGCCGTGCCAAACGTAAAACACGGCAGGCGCAATGAATCGCGACCGACCGCCAGCCGCACGACAGGATGGACGTGGCCGGCCAGCACATACGCGCCGGCCAATTCCTGCGGGTGATGACACAGGGCCAGCGGCCCTACCCGCCATGGCTCATCGACAGCCGCCACCGCAAGTTGCGACGGCGGGTCGCCGGCATGCTGATCGTGATTGCCGCGCACCAGCGTCAACGTCAGATCCGGATGCGCTTCGCGCCAGCGCTGCAATGCCGCCAAGGTGGCAGGAGCGCGCGCAGTCCTGGCGTGCAGAAAGTCGCCGAGGAAGGCGATGTGCCTGACTCCGTGCGCCGCGATCAGCGCGTCCAGCGCATCCAGGTTGGCGCGGGTGGTGCCATGCGGGACCGGAATGCCGCCGGCGCGAAAAGCCGCCGCCTTGCCGAAATGAATGTCCGCCACGATCAGCATCTTGCGCGTGCGCCATAGCACGGCGCGCTGCGGCAACAGGCTGAGTTGCTCGCCGAGTACGACGATGTCCAGTGCGCCGCCGGGAGACGAATGGTTTGCCGTCATCGCGCCGCCGCCTTTTCCAGTTCCTGCAGCATGCGCGCCACGCGGTCGCTGAGCTTTTCGGTCGACAGTTTCTCGCGGAAGCGCTCCACCATCAGCGGGAATCCGAACGGCGTCGCCCGCGTGATGCTGCACACCTGCAGGCGGCGACCGCGCAATTCTTCCAGCGTCTCGCGCAGCCGCTGCAATTCCAGTTCCTGCTCCAGCACTTCGGTCTGCGCCTGCGTCAGCAACAGGTTGCCGGCGTCGTGCTTGCGGAACACTTCAAAGAAAAGGCTGGCCGAGGCCTGCAGCTGGCGCGTGCTTTTCGGTTGGCCGGGGTATCCCTGGAACACCAGCCCGGAGATGCGCGCGATTTCACGGAAGCGGCGCTGCGTCAGTTCGGTGGCGTTGAGGCTGGCGATAACGTCTTCCAGCAAGTGTTCCGACGAGAACAAGGCGCCACCCATGTCCGATGCGGGGAAAATCTCCGCGATGTCGATCGGCGTCGCGCTCAGCAATTCGAAACCATAGTCATTGACCGCAATCGAAAACGTGGCCGCGCGCCTTTGCGCCAGCCGATAGGAGATCAATGCCGCCAGCCCGACATGCACCAGCCGTCCGGCGAAAGGATAGAAAAACAGATGATGGCCTTCACGGCTGTGCAGATGCTCGACCACCAGTTTGCGTGCGGTAGGCAACGCCGACCATTGCTGCTGCAAAGCCAGCAGGGGCTTCACCGCCTGCATTTCGGGGCCGGAATAATCGTCGTGTGCCGCCTCTTCCAGGCAATCGAGCACCGCATGCGCCAGCGTCGACGACAGTGGCATGCGACCGCCCTGCCAGCGCGGCACCGCGCCAGAACCGCTGGTGGCGCGGCGCACATAGGCGGTCATTTCGTGCACGCGCACGAATTCCAGCATGCGGCCGCCGAACAGGAAGCGATCGCCCGCGCGCAGGCGCGCGATGAAACCTTCCTCGATGGTGCCGATGCGCGCGCCGCGCAGGTATTGCACCTGCATGCTGGCGTCGGACACGATGGTGCCGATGCTCATGCGGTGGCGGCGCGCGATGGCCGCATCCGGGACGCGATATACCGCGTCCACGCCGTCGGCGTCGGGCACCACGCGTTGATACTCCGGATAGGCGATCAGGCTCTGGCCGCCGCGCGCGACGAAGTCCAGCGCCCATTGCCATTGGTCGGGGCGCAGCGCGCGGTAGGAATAAGCCGTGCGAACTTCGTCGAACAGCTCCTGCGAACGAAAGCCGCCGCCCAGCGCGATCGTCACCAGGTGCTGGACCAGCACGTCGAGCGGCGTCTCCGGCACCGGTCGCTGTTCCACCTGGCCGGCTGCAACCGCATGACGGGCGCCGGCGGCTTCCAGCAACTCCAGCGTATTGGTCGGCACCAGCGTCACGCGCGACACCCGTCCGGGCGAGTGGCCGCTGCGGCCGGCGCGTTGCAGCAGCCGCGCCACGCCGCGCGCACTGCCGATCTGCAGCACCCGCTCGACCGGCGCGAAGTCAACGCCGAGGTCGAGGCTGGAGGTGCAGACCACCGCCTTGAGTTGCCCGTTCTTGATTGCCAGCTCCACCCATTCGCGCACCGCGCGATCCAGCGAGCCGTGGTGCAGCGCGATCAGGCCGGCCCAGTCGGGCCGCGCCGCCAGCAGGTTCTGATACCACAGCTCAGCCTGCGAACGGGTGTTGGTAAACACCAGCGTGCTGGCGTGGCCGTCGATTTCCGCCACCACCGCAGGCAGCATCTGCAGGCCCAGGTGACCGGCCCAGGCGAAGCGCGAGGGATGTTCCGGAATCAGCGTATCGACCACGATCTTCTTGCGCGTTTTCCCCTGCACCAGCACGCCGCGGTCGACGCCCAGCAAGGCGTCCTTGGACTGCTGCAGGTTGCCCAGCGTGGCCGACAGTCCCCACACCATCAGGTCCGGCCGCCAGCGGCGCAGGCGCGCCAGTGCCAGTTGCGTCTGCACGCCGCGCTTGCTGCCCATGAGTTCATGCCATTCATCGACGATGATGGCGTCGAGCTTGCCGAAGCGCGCCGCCGCGTCGTCCTGGCTCAACAGCAGCGACAGGCTCTCGGGCGTGGTGATCAGCGTGCTCGGCAGACTGCGCAGCTGGCGCGCGCGTTCGCTGCCGGAGGTGTCGCCGGTGCGGCTGCCGATGGTCCAGGCGGGCAGCAAGGCGCTCAGCGGCGCTTCCAGTGCACGCGCGGTGTCGGCTGCGAGCGCGCGCATCGGCGTGATCCACAGGATGCGCAGGCCGGTCTGGTTGATCGCTTTGGCGCGCTTTGCAGCGGCGCCGGGGATGGGGACGGGAGCGGTAAGCACAGGGCCGGCTTTGCCGAGCGCCGGCACGGCACGTTGCAAAGCGGCGAACCAGACCGCGTAGGTCTTGCCGGAGCCGGTGCTGGCGTGCAGCAGGCCCGACTCGCCGCGCACGGCGGCTTGCCAGGTGTCGCGCTGGAAGGCGAAGATCTTCCAGCCCTGTGCGGCGAACCAGCGCTCCACCGGCGTGCTGCGGGATCTTGCTGCAGCCCGGGGCGTGTCGTCGTCGACCTCGTCAGTCTCGTCACTCCGTGCGCGCCGCATGGCGTCCTTCCGCTTCGTTGAGCAAGGCTTGCAAGGTCGACAGGCTGTCCGCCTCGGCGATCGGTTTGTCCTCGCGAATGCGCAGGATGCGCGGGAAGCGCACCGCGATGCCGGCCTTGTGGCGCGGCGAGGCGGCGATGCCTTCGAAGCCGATTTCAAACACCATGCTGGGCTTGACGCTGCGCACCGGGCCGAACTTCTCGACGGTGCTGCTGCGGATGATGCGGTCGACGCGCGCGATCTCGGCATCGGTCAATCCCGAATAGGCCTTGGCGAACGGCACCAGCCGTCGTTCTCCGGCCGCGTCTTCGGCATCCCACACGGCAAAGGTGTAGTCGGTGTACAGCGACGCGCGCCGGCCATGGCCGGCCTGCGCATAGATCAGCACGGCGTCGACCGAGTAGGGATCGATCTTCCACTTCCACCAGGTGCCGACGTTCTTGGTGCGGCCGATGCCGTAATGCGCCGTCTTCGCCTTGAGCATCATGCCTTCGACGCTGCGGGCGCGCGCGCTTTCACGCAGTGTCGCCAGCGCGCGCCAGTCGGCGGCTTCGGCGAGGCCGATCACGGGCGCCAGGCTCAGGGCCGGGATATGTTCAGCGAGTTTTTCCAGCAGCGCGCGCCGCTCCTGCTGCGGCCGGCCGCGCAGGTCTTCGCCATCCAGTTCGAGCAGGTCGTAGGCGATCAGTGCCGCCGGCAGCTCGCCCAGCAGTTTGGCCGACAATGTCTTGCGGCCGATGCGCTTTTGCAGGTCGGCGAACGGGGCAATCACGCCATTGTTCCCCTCACCGCGCCGGACCACGATTTCGCCGTCGATGACCACGCCTTCGGGCAGCGGCAACTGCGCCAGTTCCGGGAACCGTTCGGTGATCAGCTCTTCGCCGCGCGACCATAGCCAGCTGCGTCCTTCGCGATGCACCAGCTGGGCGCGGATGCCGTCGTATTTCCACTCGACCTGCCAGTCGTCCAGGTCGCCCAGCGTGGCCGGATCGGCCAGCAAGGGATGCGCCAGGAAGAACGGGTAGGGCTGGCCGCCGCGGCGCTGGCGATCGGCCTCGGAGGGCGGTGCGATCAGGTCGGCGAATCCTTCGGCGGTCGGTCGCGTGCTGCGGTCGGTCCAGCCGACCAGGCGCTGCGCGATGGTCTTGGCGTCGACGTCCGCGATCACGGCCAGCGCACGCGTGACCAGCAACTTCGACACGCCGACACGGAAGCCGCCACCGATCAGCTTGCTGAGCAGGAAGCGGCCCTGCCAGTCGAGCACGTCCCAATACGAAAACAGCGCCGCGCGGATGGTCTCGGCGTCGGCGCCGCGCAAGGGCGCGATGCGTTCCGTCATCCACCGGTTCAGACCCAGATCGTCCTCGCGCGGGGCCGGCGGCAGGATATGCGCGATGGTTTCGGCCAGGTCGCCGACGGCCTGGTAGCACTCGTCGAACAACCACTCGTCAAGCTGCGCATATTGCATCGCGCAATGGCGCAGCAGCTTGGTCGGCACTGCCTGGCGCGGCTTGTCGCCTGCCAGGAAATACACCGCCCAGGCCGCATCGGCGCTTCTCGTTTCCTTGGCGCGGCGGAAGTAGGCCTGCAGCGCTTCCAGCTTGCGGTTGGTCGCGGTGGTGGCGTCGAGCTCGGCGTAGAGGTGGGCGAAATCACGCATGATCGGGCGAGCCTTCCGCTGGCGTATTTTTGTCGGCGTCCACCTCTTCCTCGCCGCCATATTCGGTATCGAAGGCGCCGGCATCGAGGCCGTTCTGTTGCAGCCAGCGCACCATGATGGGAATCTGGCCATGCGTGACGATGATGCGCGGCGCGCCGGTGGCGGTAATGGCGCTGAGCAGCCCGGGCCAGTCGGCGTGATCCGACAGGATGAAGCCGCGATCGACACCGCGCCGCCGGCGCGAGCCGCGCAGGCGCATCCAGCCGCTGGCGAAGGCGTCGCTGTAGTCGCCAAAGCGGCGCATCCAGGTCGAGCCGGCGGCTGACGGCGGCGCCAGCACCAATACCCGTCGCAAGAGGGCTTTGTCGTCGACGTCGCCGACCGCCAACGTCGGCGGCAAGGCCACACCGGCGTCACGATAAAGCGCATTGAGCGGCGTCACGGCGCCATGGCAGACGATGCTGCCGATGGTCGGATCGAGGCCATGCAGGATACGCTGTGCCTTGCCGAAGGCGTAGCAGAACAGCACGCTGGTGCGACCCTCTTCGGCGTTGCGGCGCCACCATGCATTGATGTCGCCGAAGATTTCCGATTGCGGTTGCCAGCGATAGATCGGCATGCCGAAGGTCGATTCGGTGATGAAGGTGTCGCAGCGCACGGTCTCGAACGGCGC
>Ga0207695_10001989_pt1 | contig 31550 bp, 30 predicted proteins | sample KBSC54metaG_FD_184354 | JGI IMG/M metagenome (GOLD analysis project Ga0207695, IMG submission 184354) | Corn rhizosphere microbial communities from Kellogg Biological Station, Michigan, USA - KBS C5-4 metaG (SPAdes) (version 2) | ecosystem: Host-associated > Plants > Roots > Rhizosphere > Soil... | reverse complement strand
GGCACCTGACTGCGGCGACTTGGCGGTGCACGAAGAGACTCGATCCCGGGAAGGAATATCTGTGGCAAGTCACCACTTCTATCGGCGGCCGCAAGAGCCTCTCGCCCGCGCCGCCCGAATCGGAAGTGCGTTTTGTCGTGTTGTCCGAAGGAGAGTCCAGCCGTCTGGCTGCGCTGGCGGCGAAGTATCCCGACGACCATGTGTTGCTCGGTGTCCTCTACGCCAGGGCGGGAGCGCTTGAGGAGGCGCGTCAAGTATGGAGTGATCCTCGAACCGGTAAACCCGGTGCCGGAGCGGATCGACTCATTCAAAGTATCGAAAGGACGGGAAAGCCGTAGTTCACCAGGTTCCCATCCGCAAGACCAATCCGGTGGTCACCTGCACTCCCTGCCCGTAACCAATTCCGTCGAGCCGATCGAGCCGGGAATACATATAGTCGAGACCGACCAGCCGGAACGCGAGCGCGCTGGTTAGCCGAACGTCCACTCCGGCTCCCGCTTTGAAAGCGAATGCATTTCCATCGCGGTCGGAAGTGTAGAGTGCATGGTCGGGATAGTCCAAGGTCTTGCCGGCCGCTTGCAGGGCCTGCGCCACCGCTGCCTTTTTCTCGGGGTCCACGGTCTCGTGAGTAATTTTTTGTCCCCCGGCCAGCAATTGCACATAAGGGCTCCAGCGGCTCGAAGCCGTCGGCGTCCAGCGCGGACCCATCAGGTATTGGAGGGAGTCGCCGGACATATTCGTTTGCAATCCGGTCATCTTGCATCCGGCGAGTTCAAAAACGATCTGCAATTGAGAATTCCAGCGAAGCGCAGCGTCCGCGCCTCCGCCGATGCACGCGCCGGCCGCTGTGGAATTCTGCTGCACGAGCGTGATGGTGGAGAATTCGAAGGGCGCCACTGCGGGATAAGAGCCGCGCTCACGGGCTGCTTGGTCCGGAACGGCGGTAGTCCCCGAGTGGTTCACTTTCATAAAGTAATACCGTGAGTTCTCTGGCCACACGTCTGGCCGCGTGTTGCGGCTCCAAGGAACATAACCGCCGAGAGCATTCGCCAATGTGCGGCTGGGATTCAATCCACCACGCAATACTGCCCTGAGGTAAGGATTCGGAATATGGTCTTCCAACCGGGCAATGATGTACTTGTCCACCGCATCCTCGGTAATCATCCAGGCCATGCCGATACTTGGCGTGACTACATGGTCGGCAAACCCCTGTTGCGGGAAACGGGCCTGTGTGGCTCCAATGCTGGCTTCGCTTATGGGACCGATTTCTTCCGCTTCACTATACGCCCAGGCGAACGCCGCGGCTCGCAATCGGCTCTTCCAGTATTGGCGGTTGCGGCCGAACTCGGCGCTACGGTAGCGCCGGTCGTTTTCAACCCAAATGAACCCTGAAACCGCTCCTTGCATTGGGTGCCCAACGTAGTTGACCAGAAACGGATCTCCGTCGGCCCAGCCATGAAGATTGCCGACGGAGTCTGTGTAGCCGCGGACAAACGGCATGTGACTGTGAAGCGCGCCATTTTCCGTTAGCAAGCGGAAGCCTTCCTCCACCCCGATGAAGGCGAAAGACTGCGTAAAGAGGCCGGACCAGTTTATATTTCCTTGTTCCGGCGCTTTCTGGATCGGAGCCAATGGCGGGCCTGGGTAGATGAACGGAGTGATGATTGGACCGGCGCTTTCCGCATCACTCTCGCCCTCAAATGAGCTTTGAGCGCTCGATTCCACCTGAGTCGATAGAAGAAACGCAATGATTGCCAAGGCACGGAGTGCTGGTGTAGTTTGCATGAAATGTCTTCGTTTGGGCGAAGCAATAGAAAACCTATGATGTTTGAGTTGGTGCATCTGTTTCAAATTTTTACAGCCGAATAAAAATGGAGCTTTCTTACTTTGGATTGAATCTAAATCAATCAGGCGTTCGAACGTCGAAGACTCCAAAGGCTACACTGAGGCCCCCCGGGTTCTGCTTACCCGGCTGACTCGTGTGATCGACCGCGATTGAAATTTCCATGCTTTCCTTGCCCGTCAACTCCGCCGGCAGTGGAAAATCGAAATGGAAGAATGTATTTCCCGTGGTCACTTGGACGGGTGACAGAGATCGTCCGTCAGCACTCAGCGTCATGGTCAAAGGTCCCGATGATAACTCCTCGCTGGGACAGATGCCCGTAACATATAAACGGTCCGAAGCGGCCGCGGGCCCGCCCAATCGCAAGGTTGCCTGCTTCGTCATCCAACGAAACCCCTGGTCTCGCGGAGACCAACCGGGGCCGAGAAGATAATCCACGAGCGGGTTTGCCATGTCAATGTGGCGCGGCGTGCTTGATTTGAGCTTGCTCCAAACGGACGCGCCGTAGACAGTAGTGATGTTCTTCAGAAGTTCCGGCCCGGGACGATAGACGACAAGCTGGCCGTTCTCAATTCCATGCAAGGTTAGCGCAGGAGCCATTACGAACTCCTCAACCCTGGACGCCGGCAGGTTGTGAATCTGCGACTCCGAGCCCGGGACCAGGAAAACATCCGAAACTCCGACCGCATGAAATCCGTAATCGAAGAATGCGCCCCAAAATAAATAGTCGTCTACGCCGTCGATCAGAATTGTTTTTCCGGGATGCAATTCACGGGCGCGCATCGCACCCATAACCAGGTTCTGGATGGCGATGCTACGGTCGTACCACCACCGCGTCGCCCTCCAGTCAACCGGAATGGCGATGGCGAAGAACCCCGCGGCCGCGGTAACTGCGACAATTCGCCAAATTCCGTGTCTCTTCCAGGCGTAGGCAAGTCCATAGGCGGCAAGCATCGCCAGACCGATGGTGGGCAGCGTGAGATAGTACTTGGTGATGTGTTCCCGCAAAGGCAACACGGGCGCCAACACAATTGCGAACCAGGCAAGAAAAAACAGAGGCAACCACTGGCGGCGCCGCGCCATCCACATCGCAAAGCCGGTGGTTAGCAGCATGAACGCGATCGCCATGACGCGGCCAACTTGTTCGGGAATGCGAGTCAGCTGGCGTAGGTTCTCGGGTTCAAAAGCCATTTGCCAATACGTGTAGAAGGTCTTGAGAATGGAGAAATCGATGTGAGGAGCGTACGGGCCGGTCACTTGTGGCTGCACCCACAGTAAATGAAAGATCACGTAACCCGCGGATGCGGCAAATAGCGGCAATGTCTTTCGAAAATACTTGGGAGCAAAAAGGAAGGTATAGCTTGCCGCGATGGCCGGGTAAACCATATTGGTTTCCATCGCCCCAAAGCCGAGAAGGAAGACTATCCACTGCCAGACATAAAATCGCCGCTCGCCTGTCTCGATATAGCGGAGCAGAAGGTAAAACGCTAATAGCAGCGAAGTGGCGCAGAGGACCAGGATGTACTCGCAAGTCCAGGTCATCACGGTGTACAGTGCCGTGTTTGCGATCCAGAAAATCGGCGCCCAGAATCCAGCCATTCTCGAGCCGGTGACACGCCGGGTAATCGCCGAAATAAGCACCAGGTTCGCAAACTGAGTCACGAACACCCATATTCGATACGGCAGCGAATCGAGGCCAAAGAGAGCGTGGAAAGCCAGAAAGAAGACGCGCTCACTGAGCGGCCGGAACGTACCATGTTGAGTCGGCGCGAAGATGACTCGCCACAGGTCGGACCAGTGATGTACCTGGGCGCGCAATCCCACCCAGACGAAATCGTCCTGCTGAAACCATACCAGCAAGCCGTACCAATAAAGCGCCAGACAGAACAGTGAAGGGACAGTCCAATAGGCTACTGCGAACGCCCGCGCCATACCCCGCTGGGTCCAGACCACCTCCGGGCTGGCCTGATTGTTAGGCAGAACGCTTTGCCGCCGCTTTCTTTGCCGGAGATCTTTGCAATGCGTCGGCGGCTCTCTTCGCTGCCCATCGCCGCTTGGTAGCTTCCACAATTCTCCTGCGGCCTTCCGGACTCAAGTGTCTTTTGACAGCCGTCTTCGCCTTCGCGGCTCGTGTAACATGTTGAGTTTGGACTTCGCCACCGATCTCCCGCAGCGCCGAGATGGCACGGTCGATCGCAGTTCTTTGGTGTTCGAGTTGAGAGATGATCTTTCCTAGGTCGTTCACTGTGGCTCCTTTTCTGTTACTGAGGTTCGACGATTAGATGATACCTGAGAGTCAGATGATACGTTCTGAATTTCATGCCGGCAAGTATTGAGGTGACAAACCAGCGAATTCAAGCCGATGAGCTTAACGTAGGTGCACCGAAGTAGGGGAATAAGCAATGCCAAAATTTAATCTAACTCAGACACAAGGTCTGACGGAACTTTTCGCCGAACCTCGGGAATCCCGCGATCAGGCGTGGCGCAAAGAATTTTATGCCGCCGTTCCCGATGCTACGCTCATGGCCTTTGAGCCGCAAGTGAGTCCCGGACCCGACCAGTTCCCGTATTTTCATCTGGCGATTCCAGATCCGGGACCTCTTACCCCCTTCTGCGTCAGTCACGTGATCGATGACGCGCTGAATAGCGGTTTCGGAATTGTCATATTTGGTGATTCGAGCCGTTCAAACGACCCGGAATGGGTCTTTAACTATGGAAATCTATTGTCATATAGTTTGTTTGGAGATTTCGAGGGCGATCCAGCCGAGCGCGAGCGCTTGAGAGGGCATGAGGCCGAGAGAAGGCCTTCCTACACTCAACATCAGGTATTGACGGGGGCGCCCAGCGAGACTTACCTGCCCACACGTGCCAGGAAGGCTTTGGCAGGGTACATGCGTTACTGGTTCGAGCATCCCGATCCGAAGGCTATCTTATTGGAGGACCCCCGCCAGTCACCCTCGCGAAGCCTTATGGTCAATCTGACGCTCGAAGATTACGACGGCGATGAAACTAAGCTTCACGCCGCCATTCATTATCTCTCCTGGTATCTGCCGGTTACCTATTCTATTGTGCCGATGCCTGAGGGTTGGACGGACTCGGGCTTCATGCCGCTTGATTAAGAACCGATCGATTAGAGCGCGGGCGACGTCGATCGAGGGGCGGCGAGATAGCCCTTGATGCGATCTTTTCCGACTTCGTTCACGACGATCTCATAGAGTTCATTGACCTCCAATGAGTAGGGCTGGCGAACCTTGGTGACCATGAATTGCACCGGCTCGTTGACAAGTCTGTCTTTCTTTTCGACTCTCTTGTCGTCCGCATAGACGTCCAGAGTGAACCGGAACTTTTTTGGGTCGGTTCTCTTGAGTACGACCTTGACACCGGCGATCGTAGATATTTCCCGGCCCTTAATGTCGAACTCGAAGTAGTTCTTTTCGCCCAGCGCTTTCAAGGCGTTCAGTTCCTTTTGGTTTGTGGCGATCTGTCCGCTTTGGACTCCCAAGTCGCCTTTCACGCGCCGGAGGTCAGCCACCGTTTTCTCCAACTGTCTGCGGTTGTCGGCAACTTCCGACCTCACAGCAACCACTTCCGTACTCACCTCGCCGAGTTTCGAATCCGCCTTCAGAGTGGCCTCTTCCACGTGAGAAATGTCCCGCTTCAACTGCGCTTGCAGTCTTTCATTCCTCGCCTGTTCATCCACCAGCCGGCGCGCCAGTTCGGATGTAAGCTGCTCAGCACGCCTCATCGCGCCGGCCTTCACTTGCCCGGTGGCGGTCTCCGCCTGACTGCGCGCGTCCTTCAACTCGGCGCGAATCGCGTTCAAACTGCGGCCCGCAGCCTTGGTAGACGATACGGTTGTGCTTTTCAGATTGGCTATCTCCGTCTTAGCAGCCGCCAAGTCGGCTGTAACGCTGCTCAACTGATTTCGGAAGCTGGCCAATTGTCCGACGGTATAAAAATTTGAAAAGAGAAGGGCCACTCCGAATCCATAGACAACCGCGAGCCTTAGGCTATTCCCAATTCCTGGAGTCACCGCGCCACTCCGCATTCAGATAGAAACCTGCGATACACTTTGGGCACTAGGATTCCTATCGACCTCATTTCAGAAATCTGTAGGAACAGTACGTTCCATACCTACAGGCGCATATGCGGGGGCTTCGTTACCGCGATCGTATTTGCTGCAGCATCTCCACCGCTTCCTGCCGGATAGCGGGGTTTGAATCCTGCGCCGCCTGCGTCAGATGCGTACGCGCGCCATCCAAATTTCGAGTGGCGAGCAACGCCGTTCCCAGTCCGAGGTGCGCCCGCCCAAACTGAGGCTGAGTGCGCAACGCTTGGCGATAGCGCTGCGTCGCTCTGACCCAATCGTTGCGGCGCGCATACAAGTCTCCGAGGATGGTTTGGGCCTCGGCGAAATCAGGCGTCAACCTTACCGCCTCTTCCAACTGCCGTTCGGCCTCGTTAAATTGGCGCTGGCTGGCAAGTGCGGCCCCGTAGCCATAGTGGGCCGGCGAGTTCGCGGGCTCCAATCGAATGGCGGTTTGATATTGACGTTCGGCTTCCGCCAAATCGCCTCCCGCAGCCAGAACGTTTCCAAGGCCGGTGTGCGCCACCGCGAAGTCGGGCTGACGGCGCACTGCTTCCCGAAGCGCATCGGCAGCCTGGTCCGGCTGGCCCGACTCCAACAGGATGTTGCCGAGCGAGTTGTAAATTTCCGGCAGGTCGGGGTCCCGGCTGATTGCCTCTCTTAACACGGACAGAGCCTCGGGATTGCGGCCCGATTCATGGTAGGCGAGGCCGAGTTCGTGCAACGTCGCCGCATCGTGCGGGTCCAGCGCTCGAGCCTGCTCGAGACTTGCAATTCCGCTTGTGATTTCACCCGCTTCGACCAGGGCGGCGCTGAGACGCCGCAGCGCGGGCAGGAATTTCGCATCGTGCTGCAGCGCTGTCTGATACATCGCGATCGCGTCTTTGCGACGGCCGGCCGCGAGGTAGCCCTGCGCGAGTGCGTAGTAAAACTCAGGCCTGCTCGGCGTGTGCGCGTGCAAGGCCGCCTCTAGCCGCGGGATGCCCGGCGCGAGATTACTTTTCTGCGCTACCTGCGCGACAGCCAGATACAGATCGCCTTGAGGATCAGACGACAGGGACGGCGGATAGTAGGGCGCCACCTCTCCTCGATACGCGGTACTCCCGATTTCGTGACGCTCCGCGAGTGGGGCGAGCAGGTCGCGCGTGGGCTTGCGGCGTACGATCCGGTGATCGGTGATGATCGAGTGAACAACGTCATCGGTCCGTCGCTTCGGCATATGGCAGGTGATGCAGTTCGCGTCTTTGGTATGGGCGCTGCTAGCGATCAGAAATTGCAGTTTCTGTTCGTGACACTTTCGGCAGGCGGCGGTGTACTGCGCGACGGCTTCTTCTCCGCGCGGAGCCTGATGCGGGTTGTGACACGTCGTGCAGATCAGCGCCCCGGCGCTTTTCTGAAAACACATGGACTGCCGCAGGCGGTAAGCCGAGCTGACGATTTCAAATTTATCTTCGCGTCCGGATCCCGGCGCGTGATCGAACTGTAGTATGTAGTCCGCTAGCGGTTCGCCGGGGCGGAAAGAGAACGTGCCGCGGCCGTAACGCTCGATGGCGGCCGGTAGATCGAAGCTGGTGGTCTCCAGATGGCATTGCATGCAGACTTCTAACTGCCGTTCGGTGGTGAGGTGCGCGGGATTTAGGATCGCGCTTCGCACTTCGGCTGCCGGGCGCCCATGCGTGACCGCATCCACATGCGCGCTTCCTGGACCGTGGCAGCGCTGGCAATCGATGCCTTCCGGGAGCCGCGCGGGATAGATGGCGTCTGCGCTGGAATGGTCACTCCCCGGGGGCAGTTGGGGATAGCTGTTGTGGCAGAAGAAGCAGTTGTACTCCACCTTGCGGCGGAAATCAAAATGGTCAGGGCGATCGTAGCCCGGACTCATGGCGAAGACCCCGCCGTTCTCCGGATACCAGGTGACGGGCAATTGGACAAGCCGGTTTTCCGCCGTGCGGTGAAGATAGCTGCGGGCGTGGTTTCCTGAGCCCATTACATAGTCGATCTCCGCTTCCATGACGTTGATTTCGGCTGCGCCCGGGCCTTTCTGATAGCGGCGGACGAAGTAGCGGCCGTCGCGGCGGATCATCTGGTAGTAGCGGTCGGACGGCTTGTGATAGAAGGATGCTCCGCGGGTGAAGTCTTCGATCATGTTGGCGGACGTGGGACGAAAGAACGAACGCGCCATGCCGGTCTCGCGGAAGGTCTTCCAATAGGATGGGTGACAATCGGCGCACAATTTCGGATCTACGTAAGTGGATGCGGCACGTGGTTCGGGCTCGTGGCGTGTGCAAGAAGCGGCCAGTAAGAGAGGCAGCGATAGCGCTGCACACTGAATGTGGCTGCTGATTTTCATGGACGGGGTTATTGTACTGCGGTCTTGATTCTCTGGTGACTATTGCTGCACCGCGGCACGTCGATGGGACGGATTATCACTGCTTATCTGGAAACATTCCAGGCTGCACCGCGCGCGTGGGAGGCTTTCGTTGGACAGTGAACTGCGTTTCGATCAACTGGATTTCGTAATGATCAAGGATGCCGGCGAGAGCCGTGCGGAGCTTCCCTGGGGCGTACCATGATTGACGGTTGAGCTCGATGAGTTTTGGGGCGCGATCTTCAAAAAGGACAATAGAGTGCCGGATCGGGTCAAGCCTGCTCGGGTACACTATGCCATCTCCTTTGCAGGGATGCGCGTGTAAGGCCTTCGACCATAATTGGGCGACGCCGTGCGATCCGGAGAACAAGCGAGCATCTGCTCCTATTCTCACCAAGGTTCCCGATTGGGTGAGATCGATCAGCTGTAAGGCCCGTGTGGCCTTTAGCTCCGCAAGCGATTTTTCCCTCAATGCCGTGGTCGTAACGATGCGTGTTCCCGCTGCTTTGGCGAACGTCTCGATGAACGCGCAGTGGAGATCGCGGCCCGCGTAGAGGACTCCATACGAGTCATCCGGTGCGTCAAACCTGTTCGCTCGCGTTTTGCCGTAGAATATCGGAGCCCTGTGTATTGAGTGTGTGCGGAAAAAAGGTTCGTCAAAGCCAATAGCTGTTATCGAGCACCGATCAAAATCCGCGCGCGGTGGCCCTAATTCTGAACCCACGCTTCAGGCGGCCCCGTGTTCGCCGTACGCTTCCGCAGCCTTTAGCACTATGCTCAGTTGACCTGCTTTTAGAGTCTCAAGCGGGCTTTTGCCTTTCAGACGCGGATTGCTACCGAGAAAGAATGCTGCCTGCATCCAGGGATCATACGGCGCCAATGCCCTTAGTACATCCTGAAGCCCCGGGATCACACCCAATTTGGTGAACTGCCAGCTCGGGTAGCGGTAGCCGTGGCGGCCAGTCGTGAGTCCGAGAAGATTTCCAGAACTACGCCGCTTCTCGACCGCCTGACGAGAGATTCCGAGAACCCCAGCGACTTCTTCGGCCGTTAGCGTTCCGCCATTCTCGTTGAGAAGTTGATTTCTTGCCTCAATCCCGCGGAGAAACGCAGGCGCTAACGGTTCGACGGAACGAAGATCCTCGACAAGTTCACCGGACGCGAGGGCGCGCACCAACACACCCAAATCTGTTGGAGCAATGGTCGCGTTGACGATACTATCTTCAGATAGTTCTTCGAATCTCATCACAGCGTTGATCGAACGCATGATGAGCGTGCGCATTAGCGGCGTGTTCTCCTCGACGCTTGCGCGCACATGCTCAAGCCACTCCGGGATATCGGCGGGGGATTGGTCAGAAGAGGATGGGGTGGACTGCGACGATCGCGATGAAAGCTTCCGGCGACGGGAACCCATGGTTACCAGATTATACTAATGAGGCAGGGAAGGAAACCGACAACTCTATATATGACCACTCTTCGGATACCGGCAGATCCGCCGGGCGGTGGACTGGGGCGGCGACCGGCGAGTTTTTTCGGCCTTATTATGTTTTCGGCCTTCTTATAATAGATACGGAGGCAGCATAGATCCGTCGCGATGATGCCGCCAATTGTCAAACCGGAGCAAGCCGAACATCGGGCTTGTATCGAGCGTGCGATAGCGTCGGTGGGGTTGGAAGGCCTCGAGCCGACCGGCGCTGCGAAGTTGATTTTCGACCGGTACGTGTCTGGTGAACTGACGATTGAACAAATGGGGACGGAGATTCGAGCGTCGAATGCCCGAGAGTTCGGGCGTGCACGCGCATCCATGGACTGACATCCCCACCAAGTGGCGTATCGATATATATTATTCTTCAAACCCTTCGATGTGCTCAGTCAGTTCACCGGGGAATCGACCTTGAAAAACTTCATCCCAATCCCCAACATCTACTCTGTCGGAAGGCTCGACCGTGATAGCGAAGGCTTGTTGCTCCTTACGGACGACGGCGCGCTGCAACATCGTCTCACCGATCCAAAATTCGACCATCCGCGCACCTACTGGGTTCAAGTGGAAGGTATCCCCGATGCCGCGGCGTTGCGCCGTCTGGAGACAGGAGTAACTATCCAGGACTACCGGACCCGGCCTGCCAAGGCGCGTTTGCTCGAGCAGGAGCCAGCATTGCCGCCGCGCAATCCGCCGATCCGCTTTCGAAAAAATATCCCAACCACTTGGATGGAAATCACTCTGAAGGAGGGCCGCAACAGGCAAGTCCGGCGCATGACGGCCGCCGTCGGATACCCCACGCTCCGCCTTGTGCGCGTGCGCATTGGATCGCTATCGCTCGACGGACTCCAGCCCGGCGAGTGGCGGCATTTGACGGCCGCCGAACTGCAGCGCCTGCGTCTATACTAATAGCGAACCCCGCGATGTCTTCCACACCGTTTGTCCATTTGCACTGCCACACAGACTATTCGTTGCTTGATGGCGCCTGCGAAGTGAGCCAGCTCATGGATCTGGTGGTGGAGCAGAAAATGCCGGCCATCGCGATGACCGACCACGGCAACCTGTTCGGCGCGGTCGAGTTTTATAACGCCGCGAAGGCGCGTGGCGTGCAGCCCGTCATCGGTTGCGAAGTTTACGTATCGCAACAGGGGCACAAGACACGCTCCGATACTGATCGCTATAACCATCTCGTCCTGCTTTGCGAGAACGTCGAAGGGTATCGCAACCTCATCAATCTCGTCTCCACGGGCTATCTGGATGGCTTCTACTATAAGCCGCGGATCGATAAAGACCTGCTGGCGCGGCACTCCAAGGGGCTGATTGCGCTTTCCGCGTGTTTGCGTGGGGACGTGAACGAAGCGTTGATGGCGGATAAGTACGACGAGGCGCGGAAGATATCGTTCGAATACGAGGACATGTTCGGCAAAGGCAATTTCTATCTGGAATTGCAGGATCACCAGCTCGATCAGGATCGCATCGTGATGCCGGCCGTGCGCCGGCTCGCATCGGAAACCGGTATCCCGCTGGTGGCGACGAACGATGCGCATTACCTGCGCAAAGACGATTCGCGCGCCCACGAAATCATGCTGTGCATCCAGACGGGCAAGACGATGAGCGATGCCAACCGGATGCGGTTCACCACGCAAGAGTTCTACATCAAGACGAAAGCCGAGATGGAAAAACTTTTTGGAGAAATTCCGGAGTCGCTCTCAAATACGTGGGAAATTGCGCAACGCTGCCATCTGAAGCTGGACCCCATTACCGATCCGTTTCCGAAGTTCGACGTGCCTCCCGGGCAGACTATCGATACGTATTTCGAATATGTGGCACGCCAGGGATTCGAGAAACGGCGCACCCGCCTGGAGCTGTTAGCGGATCAGAACAAGCTGCGCCGGCCGCTGCAGGAATACGCCGAACGTCTCGATCGCGAGATCAAGACAATTCAATCGATGAAGTTTTCGGGCTACTTCCTGGTGGTCTGGGATTTCATCCGCTACGCAAAGGAGCGTTCCATTCCCGTTGGACCCGGGCGCGGCTCGGCGGCAGGCAGCCTTGTCAGCTACGCGATGGAGATCACCGACATCGATCCTCTGGAATACGGGTTGCTGTTCGAGAGATTCCTCAATCCGGAACGCATCAGCATGCCGGATATCGACATCGACTTTTGTACGCACGGCCGTGGTGAAGTGATCCGCTACGTGACCGAGAAGTACGGACGCGAGCAGGTGGCGCAGATCATCACCTTCGGTACGATGGGCGCACGGGCGGCTATCAAGGACGTCGGGCGCGTGCTCGACATGAAGATCGGCGAAGTGGAACGGGTGACGAAACTCGTTCCGGGAGTTCTCAACATCAAGTTGAAGGACGCCTTCGCCATGGAGCCCGGCTTTGAGGAAGCGAAGCAAAAAGACCCGCGGCTGAAGGAAGTTCTCGACGTTGCCTGCCGCCTCGAAGGCATGGCCCGCAACGCTTCGGTACACGCGGCGGGCGTGGTTATTTCGCCGACCGCCCTGAAGGAACTGGTTCCGCTGTATCGCACGAACCGCGACGAAGTCGTCACGCAATACGACATGTCCGGCGTGGAAAAACTGGGCCTGTTGAAGATGGACTTCCTCGGCCTGACTACGCTGACGATTATCGCCGAGGCGTTGAGGTTGATCGAGAAGTTTCACGGTGTGAAGGTCATTCAGGAAGACCTGCCGCTCGACGATCCGAAAGCCTACGCGATCTTCTCCGAGGGGTTTACCAGCGGCGTCTTCCAGTTTGAATCGCGGGGCATGCGCGATATTCTTCGCAAGTATCAGCCCACGCGGATCGAAGATTTATGCGCGCTGAACGCGCTTTATCGCCCCGGCCCGATTGAGGGCGGTATGATTGACGACTTCATCAATTGCAAGCACGGCCGCAAGGAGGTGAAGTACGACTTCAAGGAACTCGAGGACATCCTCTCGGAGACCTACGGCGTCATCGTCTATCAGGAGCAGGTGATGCAGATCGCCAATCGCATAGGCGGCTATTCGCTCGGTGAAGCCGACCTGTTGCGGCGCGCGATGGGCAAGAAGAAGAAAGAGGAGATGGACCAGCAGCGCGAGCGTTTTGTGAATGGCGCGCGCGAGCAGGGTTTCAACATCAAGAAAGCCGAAAAGCTCTTCGACCTGATGGCGAAGTTCGCCGGCTACGGCTTCAACAAGTCACACTCGGCTGCGTATGCATTTCTTGCCTACGTAACCGGTTATCTGAAGGCGCACTATCCGCTTGAGTTTATGAGCGCTCTGTTGACGTCAGAAACGGGCAACTCGACGAAAGTAGTGAAATATATCAACGAGTGCCGCGATATGGGCATCAAGGTTTTGCCACCGGATGTGAACAAGTCGGGCAAGGATTTCACTCCGGACAACGATAGTATTCGCTTCGGACTCTCGGCGATCAAGAACGTCGGCGGCTCGGCGGTGGAATCGACCATCAAAGCGCGCGAAGAGGCTGGCGCCTTCCGGTCGATATATAACTTCTGCGAGCGTGTGGATCTGACGGCTGTAAATCGGCGGATGATAGAGAGCCTGATCAAAGCCGGGGCCATGGATTCACTTGGCGGCACACGGTCGCAGTTGTTCGCGGCGATTGATTCGGCCATGGAAACGGGCGCAAGGACGTTGCGCGACAGGCTTTCCGGACAGACCGGTCTCTTCGCGATGATGGCCGGAACCGATGAGCATGCCGATCCGCCTCTCCCGAGACTTCCGGACTGGAGCGAAAGGGAGAAGCTTTCTGGTGAGAAGGAAATGCTCGGATTCTACGTCACTGGGCATCCATTGAATGAGTACATCGACAAAGTGCGTGACCTGGCGACGCATACCGGCGAGACGCTGGAGGGTCTGGAAAAGGGCGCGGAAGTAACGGTGTGCGGAATCATCACCGGCATCCAGCGGCGCCGCAACAAAGAAGGCAAGCCGTGGGCGATTTTCCAGCTTGAGGATTTGATGGGCTCTATCGAAGTGATGGTGTTCACCACTCAGTACGAGAGCGTGCTGCCGTTTTTGATCGATGACAAGGCGGTAATGGTGAAAGGTTTGGCGTTGCCGGAAGAGGGGATGGCGACGAAGGTTTCTGCCCGTGATGTTGTTCCGCTTGAAAACGCCCGGGTCGCTCTGCCATCGCTGATTTCCATCAAGGTGGGGTTGAATGGAAAAGCGGACTCAGACAAGGCCCAGGCGTTAAGCGAACTGTTCCTGCGTAAACGCGGCGAGGCGGAGGTCCGGTTGAGATTGGAGAAATCCCGGGATTTCTCGGTGATTCTCGATGTGACCACGCGAGTTCGGCCGGACAAGGAATTCCGGGCCGAGATTGAACGAATTTGCGGGCCGGAGAGTTTGGAAATTTTGGCGAATTGAGGCCGCGAATAAACGCGAATGGACGCAGATAAACCGAAGCGCTTATCGACGTGTTTCTCCTTCGCCAAGCCTGCACTCCTCGAGCGAAGCCACGGCAGTCTCTCGCGTTACTGTTGGGAAGTCGTCGAGGAATTCATCCAAAGTTTCTCCGCCTTCCAAGTAGTCCATAAACGTTTGGAATGGCACCCGGGTCCCTTGAAACGCTGGGGTTCCGCCCAGGATGTCCGGGTCTTTCACGATGATTTCGTTGTGTGAAAGCATTTTGGTGTCTTTCTCTATTGTCGTTTTGCAAAGTTCGTGCGCTTACACTAGAAAGAGCGATGATCCATGGCTGATCAACCCCAACCCGAGATGGCGGAACCGCCGAAACCGGCGAACCCGACCTGGGAGCGTGTGCAACTCGCGCGGCATCCCAAACGACCCCATACGCTCGATTACATTTCCCGTTTATGTACCAAGTTTGAAGAGTTGCACGGGGATCGCTGTTTCGGCGATGACGCGGCGATTGTCGGTGGCTTTGCCATTTTCGACGGACGTCCGCTGATGATTATCGGCCACCAGAAAGGCCGCGATACCAAACAGAAACTTTTGCGGAATTTTGGCATGCCGAAGCCCGAAGGTTATCGTAAGGCACTGCGCCTCATGCATCTGGCTGAGAAATTCCACCGTCCCATCGTGACGCTTTTGGATACCACCGGCGCCTATCCCGGAATCGATGCCGAGGAGCGCGGGCAAGCCGAGGCCATTGCCGTAAACCTGCGCGAAATGGCGCGGTTGCGCGTACCGGTCATCAGCGTGGTGATCGGCGAGGGCGGCAGCGGCGGCGCGCTCGGACTCGGCGTGGCCAACCGCGTTTACATGATGGAGAATTCGATTTACAGCGTGATTTCGCCGGAGAGTTGCGCAGCCATTATCTGGCGCGATTCGGGCAAGGCAGAACTTGCGGCCGAAGCTTTGAAACTGGCGGCGCCCAACCTGCTCGAGCTCGGCATCGTCGACGGAATTGTTCCGGAACCGGAGGGCGGCGCTCAAAACGATTACGACCAGGCGGCCGAAGCGCTCCGAATCGCACTCCGCGCCGCACTCGCTGAATTGAACCGGATGACCCCCGAGCAACTGATCGACGATCGGTATGAAAAGTTCCGCCGGATGGGGAACTTCTTCAGCGAAGGTGTTGGTGCATGAACGCCAAGCGATTCGTCCTGATAATAGTTGGCGTACTCCTGTTTGTTGGTTTGTTGTTGTACCTGACGATTGGCGGAAAGCAGTACCGCGTGGAAGTGTGTGTGACGTACCGGCGCATTACCAACTGCAAAATCGCATCGGCAACCACCAGCCAGCAGGCAATTCGAACGGCCACGGAAAACGCTTGCGCAACCATCGCCAGCGGGATGACCGAGTCCATTGAATGCGGTAATACGCCTCCTGACAGCACTAAGTTTCTCAATTAAGTCTCTGCCGCGCCCGTTGTGTTCTCCCTGAGACGCGCGGCTTGGGTCAGAAGATAATTTCGTTCCGGCAGGCTCGTCGTTCGCCCGGCGGCTGTCTGGTAGTGTGCAATAGCGGCCTGATGGTCTCCCGCCAATTCCAGCAGATGAGCACGAACTGCGTCGAGCCGATGATGGCCTGTGAGCCGCTCGTCGGCGTCGAGACCATTCAGCAGGTCGAGTCCCGCCGATGGGCCGTACACCATGGCCGCGGCAATGGCGTGATTCAACTCCACCATGGGATTGTCAGACATGCGTTTTAGCAGATCGTAGAGCGCCAGGATCTGCGGCCAGTCGGTATCCTCGGCTCGCACCGCTTCGTCATGAACGGCGGCGACGGCGGCCTGTACCTGGTAAGGGCCCACCGATCCTTTTGGTAGGGTTGCGGTGAGAAGCGCGATACCCTCGCTGATCTGTTTCAGATCCCACAGCGTTCGATCCTGTTTCGTGAGCGGGATTAGCTCACCGTCCGGTCCTGTTCTGGCCGCGCGGCGCGCATCGGTTAACAACATGAGTGCCAACAAGCCTGCGACCTCGCAGTCCTCCCGGAGCAGCTTGTGAACGGCTCGCGTCAGGCGGATCGCCTCACCGGATAGCTCGCTTCGCTGCAGATTCGGACCGGCGCTGCTGGTGTAGCCTTCATTAAAGATCAAATAAAGCACGTGCAGCACGACGCGAAGCCTTTGGGCCCGATCCTCGTCGGTCGGCAAGCTGAACGGCACGCCGGAGGCCTTGATGCTTTGCTTGGCCCGGCTGATCCGCTGCGCCATTGTCGCCTCAGGAACCAGGAATGCGTTGGCGATTTCGATGGTAGTCAAACCGCCCACGGCTCGCAACGTTAGGGCGATTGCCGATGACGGAGTCAGGGCAGGATGACAGCACATAAAGAGCAGGACGAGCGTGTCGTCCTGCTCCGTTCCATTCTCAAAAGCGCTTGCAGGAGTCTGGTTGTCGATCTGCATGGCCGCGGCGGTTTCCCGGTGCCGGCGTGCCAGTTCACTGCGCTGATAATCCGTCATGCGCCGGGAAGCGACCTGAATCAGCCAGGCACGAGGATTCTCGGGAAAGCCTTCCCGTGGCCATTGGACGGCCGCCGCGATGAATGCCTCCTGAACGGCGTCCTCGGCGGCGGCGAAGTCGCGAAAACGGCGGATGACCGCGCCGAGCACCTGCGGCGCAAGTTCGCGCAACAGATGCTCGGAAGCGGTATCCAGGGACCTCGACGTCAGGGCAGGTCTTGTCACCGCAGCCTCGTCACAGAAATTCGTCGGGTGGCCCGGACATCACCTGCCGCACTTCGATCGGCATGTTGATAGGGTTGCCGCCAGGTCCCGGAGCCGCCGACGCCCGCGCAGCAATTCCATATGCCTGCTCCGGGCTCTCGACATCGACGATCCAGTACCCGGCCAGATACTCTTTCGCCTCCGGGAACACGCCGTCGGTGATCGGCGTCCCGTCCTTTCCGGCTCGCACCGACTTCGCCTCATGCGGGCTAGCCAAGCCTTCGGCGGCCACGAACTCTCCGGATTCCTTGAGAGCTTTGTTGAAACTGTTCATGAATGCGATGTGCGCCTGGATGTCCTTCTTTGGCCAGGCGCCAAACGTGTCATAACCAGTCTTCGGGCAGTTCATCATCAAAATGTATTTCATGTCTTTTCTCCTTCGAGTCTCGCACGATTTTGTGCGCTTTCATTGGTTAGTCGGAGCCCGCAACGCATTCTCGACATCCCGGACAGCGATATTGAAGAAAAGTTAGACCAGGAGGCTGGCGGTCGTGGCACTCCGCTGTCGCCAGAAGCGCTTGTCCCAAACGAGTGCGATAACAATCGGGATGATTTCTACGGGACGCACCCACCACGGATGATCGTACCCGCCCAAATTGGCCAGATGTAGATTCGCGCCCGTCGCATAGCTCACCAGCACTACAGTCACTGCCGCTATTCCCCAAGCGGAAGGGCGCAGTGCGACAAACGGAACGATTAAGACCAGATACCAGGCGTTCACAACAGGCGAGAGCAAGAAAAACATACCCAGAAGCAGCGAATAGTCGTCGCTGTTTTTTAGAAACCAAACATAAAAAGCGGCGAACAGCGCGAAACAGGCGATCAGCGCCGGCGCCGGCCCGATGAAGCTCTTCAGTAATCCGTAGACGAAACTGTTGAACTCCCATTGGGTCGCGAACGTCTTCATCGAGCCGCCACCCGAGGCGCCGCTGGCGACAAACGGTGCGTACAGCGCCATTGCAACCAAAATAGACACGGCCAGAGCGCGCCAACGTTTCCACAGCAGCAGTGGAACCAGAATGATGGTGAACGACCGCGCCGCAACCGCGAGTCCGAGTGCGGTTGCCGCGGCCATATCACGCTTCCGGTGCGCCAGCAAGACACTCGCGATCACGAATGCCGCAGCGAGCGCGTCGGTGTGAGCGGTAAAAGCAATTTCTTTGATCACCAGCGGTGACCACGCATAGATCACGAGCGCTGGCGAAGGCCCGATCAGACGGAAGAGCAGCAGTAGAATTCCCAGATCCGCGGCCAGGAAGATCAGTTTCAACGGCCAAAGCGCTCCCGGCGAGATCCAGTAGCCGAGTAGAAATGCAAGCTGGCACACGGGTCCATAGATGGTCGGAATCTCCGGATAGTTAATGCGGCTGAGAATCTCGTCGAATTTAGACGGTAGTTCCGTCTGGCCGAACGAGTCCGCAGGCGGGTGCTGGTAGGGGTTTCCAGTTAGCGCGAAGGTTCGGCCGTCCCACAGATAGCGGTAGAAGTCGTCTTCGTAAAGCGGTTGGCCAAGGAAGCCGATCAGGCGAAAGAGCAAAGCGAATCCAATCACCGCTGCCAGAGCCGAGGGCGGCAGTTCCTGTTTCGCAAAAACCCAAAAGACGCTGATGCCAGCGGCGCTCGCCACCGCTATCACAGTCAGGAAGAGAACGATGGACGGAGGAGTACTTTGCCGGGACGCGTACGCCAACAGGCCCCATGCTGCCGCGCTCAATGCTCCAGCGGCTACAGTAAGGCTGGTGCGCACGGAGAGAGTGTTTAAAACTTCACAATCTCGATACGCCGGTTTTTCGCTTTGCCTTCAGGAGTATTCCCATCGGCAACCTGTTTAGCGTCTCCATAGCCCTGAATCGAAACCCGCGATTTATCGATCCCATGGCTCAATAACCAGGAAGCAACCGCCGAAGCCTCCCGTTGGGATAGGACCACGTTGCTTTCCGCTGCACCTTCCGTGTTCGTGTGGCCTTCCACGCGTATCCGCCAGTCCGGCTGCCGCACCAGTACGGCTGCGAGCTCTCCGAGAAGCTTTTCAGGATCAGAGGCAAAATCGCCTTCTTTGTTGAACGACAATCCTGTAATGGCGATGCGGCCGTTCTTTCCCATTTCGTCCGCCAGGGCATCCGTGTTGACCTGATTTTCAGCCGGTACTTTCAACGCGGTCTGAATATAGGCACTCAAGTCATCATAAGAATAGGCGGATAACTGCAGCCATTGCGTATCCTTCAACCCCGTGACGAGAGGATTATCCTCTTCATCCTTGCCGGCGTAAATGACTTTAAAACCCTGCTTTACCAATACGTTTTCGTTGATCCTTACGATAGACGCAAGCGTGATGCGCGCCGGGCAAAGGTAGTAAATCACTTCCAATTCCCCGTCCATCGCTTCTTTCTGCGCTACGCCGTCCTGCGAGATTCCTACTTGAATTTCGTGATCCTCGACATCTTTCTTGTCACACTGAATGATGTTGCAGCCGGGAATTCGCGCAATCAATTCCGAGTCTTTGCAGCCGGGCTCATCCTCGCCAAGTTTGATTTCCTTTTCGATATCGTCTTTCTTCGGCGGCCGCCGGGTTTGTGGCGCGGGAACGACCTGAGCGGCCAAGGTACTCGCCAGGGCGAGCAGAAAAAGGGCCCCAAATAATTTGCTAAAGGACTTCATAGATGTATTTCAAACTTTGCCAAACTATAGCAAGGCAGACGCTGTGAGAGCAACGACTTTGATGAGGGGAACCACCCCCCGCAAATATAATCGGATCGCGCGTCTTTAAACTGTAGGGCAGTGCAGCGATTCTGTGGTGCTGGTAATGGCGGCGTAGGCGTCGGGGCGGCGATCGCGAAAGAGCGGAAACTTTGTCCGGGCTTCAATCACTTTCGATCGTTCAATCTCGACGGTGAGGATTTGCTCTTCGATCGGGCTTGCCTGGCTGATGATTTTCCCCAACGGGTCGATCACCATGCTCTTTCCGGACATGTTCCAGTCGCCTTCGCGGCCGACGTGGTTGCAGGCAGCGAAGTACACTCCGTTTTCCAGCGCGCGCGTCGATAAAAAATTCTCCCAGGGATCGCCTATAGGTGTGGCGTACGGCGCGACGATCAGTTCGGCGCCATTTAACGCGAGACAGCGGCAGGATTCGGGGAAGAGGTTGTCGTAGCAGATGGAGATTCCGAGCGTCCATTCGCCGACTCGGAAGACGGGGAACGTCGACCCGCCGCGGAAGTAGATTTTTTCCAGGCTCAGCAGTGCCGCGGGATGCACTTTGCGGTACTTGCCGATGATTGCACCATCACGGCCGATCAGCATCGCCGTGTCGTAGTAGAAGCCGGGACGGGCCATTTCAAAGATGGTCGACAACACGTAAATCCCGTGCTTGTGGGCTTGCTCCTTGATTCTCGATTGCGTATGGCCGTCGTCCGCTTCGGCGTAGTCCATGTAGCGGGAATCGCGGTACTGGGGAAAGTATTCGTTGTTGAAAAACTCGGGCAGCACAACGAAGTCGGAGCTGGCTTCGGCTGCCTTGCCAATGAATGCGCAGGCGCGCTCGACGTTCTCGTCCCGCGCGGCGGTGTGGCTGTTCATCTGGATGAGGGTCAATCGCACGGTACACGATTCTAGCAGACCCTCAACGGCGTTTTTCCCAGACCTGGGACACCATCATGCCTGCGCGCTCGTGTTCCGACTCTGTTCGCCGCATACCGGCTTCGCTGAGCAGTCTCTCGTAGGGAGGCAGCGTGCGTGTCTGGAGTCCTGTGGTGATCTTGAAGAAACGGTACATCGTCGAGAGCCAAAGCTTTGCATGCAATTCGCGCCAACCGTGTGGTGGAACGGCGAACTCGCTTACTAACCAGACCGCTCCAGGGGCCATTGTGGCAGTGAGGCGAGGAATGAGCGTGCGAGCGTGGGCTTCGGTGAAGCAGTCAAGGAAGAAGCAGGTGATCACAGCATCGTAGTGCCTCTCGGGCCACGTGGAGGACAGCGCATCCTGCTGCAGAAAACGGACACGGTCCTGAATTGCGCCGCGCCTCCGCGCCAGGGCGATCATTTCGATGCTGAGTTCAACGACGTCGATGCGGGCTTGTGGTGCGAGCGCGAGCAGCCGCTCAAGAGTCCGCCCGTCCCCTTCTCCGAGAACGAGCACTCGACGCGCGGTGGCCAGTCTATGGAGAAATGCAAATCGTCTTCGCTCGAGCGCCCGGCCGAACGCCGCGTATTCGATCCAGCGGTACCATCGCGCCAGGCGGTCGATATTCATGGAATTAGAAGTGGAATTAGCAGCACCGCGTCGGCCAGCACTCTACGCGCATCCCGGGAAATATTTTCCCCCGGCAAGATCAACGCCGCTAACCCCGCGGCACTCGCGGCCACGGCGAAATACCATCGCGAATGTCCGGCCGCGATGCACGCCACGGCCAGGAGCGACAGCCACATCCCGGCGCGGCGCTTTATCCTGCGGTTTCGTTCCCAGTTCTCAATGATCACTAGATTCGCGAAGCAGAGCGCGCAGAAGGCTGCCGCCGGCCAGCCGAGAGTTTGCACCGGCCTGGCCGTCCCGGTCCAGGCGACGAGAAAGACACCGATCGTAAACAGAATTGCGGCGGCGGGTTGTTTCCATACGCCTCGAATTCGCCCGAGCGGAAAGAGTCCGAGATAGACGATGACTCCGGCGGCGACAAGCAGTCCGTTGGCGAAGACAGCGGGACGTAGCCAGAGAAAAGTGACGAGCAGATCCGCGCAGAGGACCGTGGCCAACAGGATCCACGCGAACCGGCGGTGGCGGCGATAGAAATTGTGCCTCGGCGTTTCGGCATCGGGAGCCGAATCGCGGACATCGAGGAGGCGGTCGGCGAGATAGATCGCCCAAACGGTTAGACCCAGAGCACACCGTCCGGCCGGATACAAAGCTACCGGATAAATGCGCGCGAGAAAGTTCTGCCAAACCAGCGCCACTATCGGCGCATCCAGACTGAGCAGATTGAGCCACAGCCAGACCGGCGGACGCAATTATCGGGCTGCGGCGCCGACCCGCGACTCAGGCAACGCCCAGGCAAACATCACGCCGCCTGCGCTCGTTACAACGTACTGCCGCCCATCCAGTTCAAATGAAATCGGTGAACTTTGCATCCCGGCGCCTTCTCCCGCGTGCCACAGCGTTGTGCCATCGCTGGTCCGAAGCGCCATCACATTGCCCGCGCTGTCGCCTGTGAAGATTAATCCGGAATCCGTCGTGAGCACGCCCGCGCCCGAGCCGTTGGGCCCTAATTCATGAGTCCATCGAATCTTGCCCGTCTGATAGTCGATCGCATCGAGCACCCCCTTTCCCCAGACGCCGTAATCCGCGCCTGCCCAGCCGAATTCGCCGTCGGCCGGTTTGGCGAAGTAGATGCCGTAACTCGGGTGCGCATCCACAATGAACAATCCTGTCTTCGCGTCGAAGCTTGGCGAGCGGTAATTCGTCATCCCGCCTTCGTCGGGTGCAATCAGCCGGCCGTCGGGAGCGGGTTCCTTCGCTGGATTTGGAATTGGACGCCCCTGCTTGTCGATGCCCAACGACCAGTTCACCGGCCCGAACGGAGTGGTGAGCAGGCTTTGTCCCGTCGTCCTGTCGAGGACGAAGAAATATCCATTGCGCGAAGTCTGCATCAGCATCTTGCGCGGCTTGCCGCCGAAATCCGCATCCACCAGGACCGGCGTTTCTACTGCGTCCCAATCGTGTGTGTCATGCGGCGATGGTTGAAACGACCAAGCCAATTTTCCTGTGTCAGGATTGAGCGCCACGATACTGCAGGTGTAAAGATCGTCGCCCGGACGCGTCTTGCCCGTCAGCACCGGGGTCGGATTTCCGGTTCCCCAGTAGATCAGGTTCAGTGCCGGATCGTAGGTTCCGGTCATCCACGTCATGCCGCCCGACGTTGCGTTCGGCGTTCCCACGGGCGGGGTGGAGTCCCATTTCCACTGCGTCTTGCCCGTTTCCGGGTCGATCGATTTCAGGTATCCGGTGAGGTTGTCGAAATCGCCGGAAACGCCGACGATCACGTGGTTGCTCACGACAAGCGGCGACATTGTGGTCCAGTATCCTTTCTTGGAATCGGCGACTACGATGTCCCATCGGACCGTTCCATTCTTTGCGTTGAGGGAGATCAGGTGCGCATCCGGCGTCATGAAGTAGAGCCAGTCCTTGTACATGGAGACGCCGCGCGAACCGATGTGGAAGCCCTTGTTGGCTGGATAGGTGTAATGCCAGATTTGATGCCCCGAACGCGCGTCCACTGCCCACACATGGTCGGGAACGGTGATGTAGAGGACGCCATCCACCAACAGCGGAGAGCACTTGAGGGCGGCGTTCTGACCGGTTTGAAAAGCCCAGGCGAGGCCGAGCGCGTCGACGTTCTGCGGCGTGATTTGTTTGAGCGTGGTGTGGCGTTGGCCGGAATAGTCGCCGTGATAACCGGGCCAACTGTCGGCGGGCGGGTGCAGAAGCAGATCAGGATTCACGCCCTGCGCCGCGAGCGTTCCGCACAATATGAATGCACTGCAGAAAAGTTTCATGTTTTGGACCTTATTGGTTCGCCTAGCGTAGCGTTTGCAGATAGGCCATCAGGTTGTGAATGTCCGCGTCGGTATATTTGGCGAGCAGGTCGGCGTGCGCGTCAGCGGGAGCGTCGATCTTATACTTCACGCGGCTGGTCGACCAGGAGCGGTAGCGCCCCGTATCGTCAGTCAGGGCGACGTGAAACTCGTCGTGATATGCCAACGCGCCGCTGATGGTTTCGCCGGACGGGAGAGTGACGGCGATCTTCCCCTTCGCGCCCCTAGGATAGAGGAGGCGCTCTTCCAGTCTCAATCCTTCGTACCGCTTGGCGACATCGGCCAGATCGCCGGCCGGAGAGTGGCACGACGCGCACTTCCCCGCGCCATTGAAGTACTGTTTACCTGCCTCTACGTTGCCGGTTTGGAGATCGGTGACGTCCACGCCGCGGCGGCCGCCTTTCTGCGATTCAGCGATGGTCTTTCGTGCGTGAATGAAGGCCACGATTTCCGCGAGTTCCTGATCGGAAACGGTGAAACGCGGCATGCCGTTTTGGGGTCGCCCGTTGCGGACTACAGGACCGATTTTGTCGCCTGCTACGTCGTCGGCGACAAGCTTGGAGCGGGTGAGATCCGGCCCGTCTTCACCGCCACCGGCATCGCGGCCGTGGCAGAAGGCGCATTCCTGGATGAAGCGCGATTCCCCTGCTTGCGCCGCTGCCGACATGGGGGCTTGCGCGGCTATGAAGGATGGGCTGGAGAGCAGGAGTGTTGATGCCACCAGGCTCGATCGAAGGAAACTCGTTGGAAATTGCACCATATTGCACCCTTCATCTTACATTGGGCGCGATCGTGGGCACCTGTTGCCTCAATGGACGATGGAAATGGTGATTTCGGTTGATATTACGTTGCAGGTCTCGGCCCAGCTCCGATGTGGATCACGCCACAGCGCTTGCACCTGATACGTATTTGGGCCGAGGTCGTACAGCGAGCGGAGGTTCACGCGGCCAAAACTCGCAGTTCCTCCCGGCGAGACCTGCGAGACCGAACCTCCGCCACCACTCCGCTTTAATATGTCAAACTGATCCTTCAGCGGCCGCGGTGGAATCAGGCCACCTCCCCCGATTCGTGTGATATTGAATTCCACCTTCATCCATTGCGATGTCCAAGCTCTCACTGGAGCCGGAGCGGCCGTACCGTTTCGCACGGATAAGGAAACCAACGCTTGCTCGTTCAAGGGCACCGCCTGCTTCTCGGCTGAGAGCGCTAATTGCCATCCGTCCGTCAGTGCGCCCCACGACGTCGGCGGCCCTTCGTCCCAAGCCCGGGGCTGCTGGGCAAACCTATTGACAGAATGTTCAAAGTTACTAGTAGCTTTTGCATGAGCTTGTCGAGCGCTTAGTTCCCATGCTATCGCGCAAATACTGTTCCCCGGATGGTTACTACCTCGATGTAGCCAGAGGCATGTTCTCGGAGGCAATTGCGGCGACAAAAAACTGCGTCTCTTTGATGCGGGGGACTCCATGGTACTCATCCACCCTGCCTGGACCAGCATTGTAGGCGGCGAGTGCCAATTTCACATCTCCCCGATACTGATCCAAAAGCCGTCCGAACAATCGTGCCCCGGTGTCGATGTTCACCTTTGGATTAAAAGCATCGGACACACCGTACTGTTCCATGACCGAAGGCATTAACTGCATCAACCCCCTGGCTCCTTTCGGCGAAACCACTCGGGTCTCGAAGCGTGATTCGTGGAAGATGATGCTCATCAGGAGGCCCGGAGGCACCTTGGATCTGGCGGCAGCCTCTTCTACCCAGCGCGCCAGTTGCACTGCAGTCAGTTGTGAGCTGATGCTTGGCGTAACACTGACCGGTAGCGGCAATACGGGCGATATCGAAATCGCTTCCACTGCCGGTACGTATTGGACTAAAGTAACAGGCTCGCGTTTCGCAAACCAATACGCGTTCACTGCCGACGTCGTCAAGAGGGCAGGAACGATCAATAGGGAGAGAATCTTCGGAAAATTCTCAAGGCTACCTGATGAGTGATACCGCAGCCGCACCGTCACAATCAGTGAGTGGTGGGGCGGTCAAGTTTCTCTCTAAAGGATTTTCTTATCGGACGGCCGCCGTGACACCGGACTGGCTTGGAGCATTACCGGTTTGAAGAAGTACTGGACCGTTTCGGCTGACGACGTGGGGGGCCGAGTCTGGAAGCGCGAGACACGACAGAGCATTATTCATCACGAACAACCCTGCGGACTCGAAGCGTTTCCTCAATCGACAACGGAGTCGATCAGTTGGCGGGAGCGGCTGCGTCTGGCGCAGTTTTAGGATGCTCGTCGCCACGATGGCAGGTGAAACACGTCACGTGAGTGTTGCCATCGGGGAATTTCGCATTAATCTCGCGCGTCATGGTGATCATCATGCGAGCGGTTGTCTTTTCGGGCTTGTCATCGCTGGCGAAATCTCCTTGCACGTGACAAGTCGTACATTTGCCGCCCAACGCGGTGCGAAACGCGGCCATCGTTGTACGGATTTCTTCGGGTTTGAGCAATTTAAGGTTCTTTGGAGCCGGAGGAGGACCCTTTTTTTCGCCGGGCGGTGGAGGATCCTGGGCAAACAAAGGAATGACGATGAGCAAAGTAAGAAGTGTCCGCATTGCGTCTATGATACTCTGTTCGCACTAGCTTGTGAAACGAAAATATTACAATTAGCGGTTGGTTTCAGCTATGCAATGGAACGTCCCGACTGATCTTGAAACGCTCATCAATAAGCGCCTGTCCAGTGGCGGCTATGCGAGCGTGAAGATGTACTCCGCGGCGCTCTTGAAGCGCAGGATGCCGAGGAAAGCTGGACTGACGAGGAACGCCGGGCGTTGGCGGCTCATATAGAGGAAGGTTATCTACAAGCCGAATGCGGAGAGCTTAGCGACGATGATCAGGCTCGCCGTGAAATTCGGGCGATGAAAGAGAACTGGCGTTTGTCTAAACGATGAGCCGAGGCTCCCGGGCGCGCCCATGTCCGGTCCGATCTCACAACCCGTTCGCTTCGTTTCTGGACGCTGACCCGTTACCCCAACTACACGGTTGTTTCTCGGCCAGACACCGCTCCCCTAAACACCGTAAGTGACGGCCCATCAGCCGAATGGGCACTTACAAATTCGCCGTGCGCAACTGCTCCGCCAGATATTCCGAGGCGCGCATGGAGAGCGAAAGAATCGTCATAGTCGGATTCTGGTAGCCGCCGTTGACAAAGCTGCTGCCATCCACCACAAACAGATTCTTGATGTCGTGGCTCTGATTCCACTTATTTAACACGCTCTTCTTCGGGTCATCACCCATGCGGCACGTTCCGAGTTCGTGAATGCTGTACCCGGGCGGGAAAGGCCGATCGTGCTTAGCCAGCGTTTCCATGCCTGTCGCGCGGCAAAGTTCCTCGAAGGTGTTCATCGCGTATTTCGCCATCTTCTGTTCGTTGTCCCCGTACTTGCAGTCGATGCGCAGCACGGGAATCCCGTAGGCGTCGACCACGTTCTTGTCGATGCTCACGCAATTCTCGTAGCGCGCCAGCACTTCGCCCATGATCGTTACCGAGGCTGCTTTGCCCCGATATTCGTTCATGGTCTTTTCCATGTCCGCGCCGTACCCTGGAACATATTTCGCGTCCGGTGTGCCTCCGAGGCCAAAGTCGTACGCGAATCCACGGATGAAATCCTGCTCGTTGCCGGACTTCAGATTGACGAATCGCGGAATGTACGCGGCACCCCCGCCGAAACCACGGCGCACACCTCCCTCACCCGGTATTCCTTTATCGATGGCCACCACTCCCTGCGTAATGTAGGTCTGATCGTGCAGGTAATGACCAAGCGCGCCGCTGGAGTTCGCGATCTTAGAATTCAGAAGGATCCGCGTACTCTCCAGGCATGACGCACCCACCACAACCACCCGCGCCTTCGCGTGCATCTCACGCTTGGAATGGCGATCTAAGAAATTCGCCCCGTTCACCAAGCCAGTGTTTTTATCCACGGTGATGTCGCGAACGACGGCGTTCGGAACAATGGTCAGGTTGCCGGTTTCCATCGCGTCCGGCAGCAACAGATTGAAAGAACTGGCGAACTGCCCGCGGCCGAGCGACCGCCGCATCTTTGTAACCGCGATATCCCTCTGCTTGGCCGTTGCGATGAATCTGCTCATCGCCTCGCTCCACGGCGAGCTATCTTCCTCGAATTCCCCGTCGGGAAGCTGCGGCAATCCCTCTTTGCGCCCGGCCACGCGGAAGATGGGTTCGACCCGGGAGTAGTAAGGCGCCAGTTCTGCGTGATTGATGGGCCAATTCTCACCAAAGCCGTCGTGATCTTTCGCCTTGAACTCGTAGTCGCTTAGCCGGAACGACATGCGCGCCCAGAACAGCGATTTACCGCCGATCATCCGCACTCGCACCCAGTTGTACGGCGTCTTGGGATCGTGAGTGTACGGAACCTCCTTGTCGTCCACCCACAGATTCGCGGTGTATTCGGTCGCTTGAAAAATGTGGGGAAACCGTCCTGGTTTACCGAAACCGCGATACGGAAGTTCGTAGGGAGCTTTGTTTACGCGGGCGCGGCTGAAATCGACCAATGGGCCGGCATCCAGCATCAAGCAGTTCAGGCCTTTCTTAGTAAGCGTGTAGGCCGACATGCCGCCCGAAGCGCCGGAACCGATGATGAGAACGTCGTAGTCTTTTGCCGGCATGAGTTAGTCCAGTGGCAGCCAGTACACGCCGCCGAAGCCCCTTCTTCCTCCAGCACCTCCGCGGAAAGCGATGTACTCGCGGGAATTCATGGTAGCAGTCCGAACATCGGCCTTTGCCTCGACCAGGAAGCAGGCCAGCGGATCGGCGGGTGGATCGTAGGTCCACGGTTCCCGTAGAGGTGCGAGGAGCTCGTCGGCTTGCGTTGTTTCCAGGTCAGCGAACGCTTTGCCGAAACGTTTATTGGCCTGCGTGTTCAAAGCGTCAAGACCGGCCCGGTAGAGCTGCTGCCGTTCCGAAGGCGATTCGGCGATCAGAAAATCCAGAAACTCCGGAGTCTTCGCCTCCAGCGCTCCCGGACCGCCGTCCGCCGGAGGCATAATGGTGACGCTGACTTTTCGCAGCGCAGCGAACTGAGAGGGCGTGAAGAAACGGGGCAGTGCATCGGTCGAGCCGTCCGCGGGACTCATAGTGAGATTCGGAAGTTCGTCCGTAGCGGACGGCTGCTGCGCCAGCAATGCTGGAACCGCCGGCGCGGCGGCCAATGCTTTCACAAAACTTCTGCGCTTCATAATAGATTTAAATTAAATTATATGCCGCCAGCCGCTAGCTGAACGGCCAGACTCGCTGAACGGTCTTGCTGAGGATCCACGATTTATCTTCGTCCGAGAGGAACTTCATATCGTCGCGAACCTGCGTGAGCGCCTGGGCGTAGTGTGCGTGGGAATTCTCGATGATCGGCCAATCCGTCCCCCACATCAGCCTTTGTGCGCCGAACGCGTGCAGCAGCCGTTTCTGAAGTTCCTGTACGTCGAGCCACGGATACGGCTGCTTGGACAGTGACCAGGCGTGCGAAATTTTCACGAAGGTCTTTGGCAATTTCGCCAGCGCGAGCAGCAGGTCCCATTTTTCAGGCTGATCCACCGGGCAATCGGCCATATGATCGATCACGACGGTGAGATCCGGAAGACTTTCGGCGAGCCGCTGGATGTCGGGCAGTCGAGTGGCAGGCGCCAGAATCGTCATGGGGACTTTCAGATCGCGGCAGCGCTTCCAAAGCGGCGGCATCAAGGCGCCCTTGATCCAGTCGCCCGATTCGTCGGCGCCCGGGCTGAGCCGTACTCCGCGAAATCCCTGTTCCTGAACGAGCTTCGAGAGATGATCGGGCGATTTCGGATCGTTCGGATCCACGCGCGCCACACCGCGGAAATACTGCGGATACTGCTTCAGCACCGAAGCCAGGTACGAGTTATCCCAGCGATAGTGAATAACCTGGATAATGACGGTCTTCTCCACGCCGTTAGCCTTCATCAACTCGAGCAGCATCTCGGGCGTTCGATCCTCGGCGGGCGGGCGCTTCGTCTCCTTCGCCCAGGGAAATTGCGGATCGGCTTTCCAGACGTGAACGTGCGAGTCAATCAGGCGGTATTTCGTCTCGGGCATTCCGTGCAGGACCGCGGCGCCGGCACAGGCTCCAATGAATTCACGCCGGCGAATCATATGTAAATCGGTTCGAGTTTCTTCACTACATAAGCGCCGCAACGTTCATAGCTGGCGCGCGGACCCTTGCGGGCCGTATCGAGGTCGACACAGATCCAGCTATTGAAGTGAAGCTCTTTCAAGATGCGGTGACACCCGGGGAAATCCACTTCGCCGTCGCCGAGATCGTAGATGCTGGAGAAGAACTTCGCATCCTTGGAATCCTTGGCCAGCAATTTTCCGTTATCGAGCTGCACATCGGCGGCCGGCGTAGTCCACTTTGCGTCCTTGTAATCGGCAAACATGATACGCGATTTGTGTTTTTCGAAGCATTTCACGACGTCGTAGCCGGCCAGATGCAGATGCGCTGTGTCGGGCGAGAAGCGGAAGAGCTTCGGATCGGTCATGGCCATGCAGCGATCGATCTCCTCCGGGTCCTGGCACATCTGATTCAGATGGTTGTGCAGCCCCGCCTGGAATCCCATCTCGCCGGCGATCTCGCCGATATGATTATACGTTTCGCACATCGTGCGGAATCCTGATTCTATGTCCGATCCAGGCTTCATGCGGCTCGGCGAGAAGACGACCAGGTGCTTTGCGCCGAAGGCACTCAGAAATTCCATCGCCTTCTTCGCGTTGGAAAGGACTTTTTTCTGCTGCGCCGGGTCCTGTGCAGGTCCGTTGAACGAGATGGTAATGACATGCAGGCCGCGCTTCGACAGCTCACGCTCCATTTGCGCCTGCGTGACCCCATAGACGTCGAGGAAAGCAGGGAAGCCCGTGACCCGCATCCCGATAAAACCCGTGTCGCGCATCACGTCGAGAATGTCTGTGAACGGTACTTTTTGAAAGTGGCCCCAAAGAGCGGCACTCACCGCCCATTTCACATTGCGGTTTGCGGGAAGCTGTCCGGCGGCCTTTGCCAGCGCGGCGGCAGCGAGTGCTAGGAACTGTCGGCGTTGCATGCGGAAACTATCCTATCGCAGAATCGGCGGGCGTGTGGCCACTGACACGTTGTGTAATGCCTGACACGGGACGGTGCACTGAGGCATGCGTATTTACGGCCTTTTCTCCGCGGAGTGGGGCTTGCTTGTTCCTCCCGCAGCGAAGCATTGAGGCTCGCTGAGGAGAAAACCGAATGTTGACTTTGAAGTTCCTGTTCGAATCGCTTGGATTCGCGCTATTCGTGTCCACCGGCGTCGTCCTGGGACATGATCTCTACCAGATTTATTACAAGAAAATGGAAGCCCATCCAATCCGGTGGCCGTTTGCAGCAAAGCTGGCCGGTTGGGCGATGCTTCCCCTGCTCATTGGAATGAGCATTCAGGTGGTTCCCGATGGCATGGCCGGCGTGCGGGTGAGCCAGATCTCAGGAACGCTTCCGGGTACACTCTATCCGGGCCTGCACGTGGTTCTGCCACTGATGCAGCGCGTCGATTTGTTTGACATCCGCGACCATGTCTTCCGAACGTCCGGCGCAGACGATCCGAAACAGGCCACGGAAACATTGATGGTGCAGACGAAGGAAGGTCTGGCAGTGGGTCTGGCGGTCTCCGTTCGCTACCGGCTCGATCCACAGCGCCTGCCGTACATCCAGGCGAATCTTCCGCAGCCTGTGGACAAGGAGATCGTACCTTCGGTGGTCGCCGCAGCTTTTCGGGAATTGGCGCCCAACTATCTGGTGCGCGATGTATTCGCCGGCAAGCGTGAAGAGATTCGCCGCTCCGCCGCTGACACGATCACACGGAAACTGGCATCGGATGCGATCGTGGTGAAAGAGGTGATGGTGCGCGATATCGTTTTGCCCGAGGAATATGCCAAAAGCCTGGAGGGGACGCTGCTCAAGGAACAGGAGAACGACCGGCTGACGATTGAACTGGAC
>Ga0207695_10001988_pt1 | contig 31563 bp, 47 predicted proteins | sample KBSC54metaG_FD_184354 | JGI IMG/M metagenome (GOLD analysis project Ga0207695, IMG submission 184354) | Corn rhizosphere microbial communities from Kellogg Biological Station, Michigan, USA - KBS C5-4 metaG (SPAdes) (version 2) | ecosystem: Host-associated > Plants > Roots > Rhizosphere > Soil... | reverse complement strand
CATGAACAACATCAAGAAGGCGTTCAAGACGAAGTCGATGCTTCGTCAGTGCGCTGACGGTGGGGCGATGGACTACCCCAAGACGCGAGGGGGTAAAAGTTCCCTTCGCTGTATGGCCGACGGTGGGCCCACCGATCCGCGCATGTTAGGGCAAGGCGGTGCAGCTGCCGCCGGCGCTCTGTCCGCACAAGCTCCGCGGAACCTCGATGCTGCGATCGAAGCCCAGATGCAGGGCAATGCGTATCAAGGTCAGGGTGCTGCGAACAACGCGGCGGTGCAGCAAGTGGTGCCTGCGCAGCAAGCTGCTCCGCAGCAGGACACCACGCCCAAGATGAGCTGGTGGCACAAGTACTTCGGTCTTGCCGATGGCGGCATGCCGCTGGACGACATGCGCCCGGAAGCTCGCGTCGGCGATGGCCGCGCGCAGTACAACCCCCGCGTCCGCGGCATGTCGGACGAGACCATGACCGGCGTACTCGATCAGGAAGATCGGGGCCGTTCGCCTGCCTTCATCAACCGCGGGAGCCGTCTGCGCGGCCCTTTCGGTTTGGCTGATGGCGGTCAAGCCACGGATCCGGCGTACAATTTCGGCAAGAGCGTCGGAGCATTCGTCGACCGCGGCATTGACAACGTCAGCCGCGGAATCGTCGAACCGACGATGAACACTCTGAATCGGGCCGGGCAACAGGTCTCGTCTTTCCAGCGCGGGTTCAACGGCCCTCAGCCGACGTCTGGGGCACCCAAGTACTCGGATGCCGATGCCCAGCGCGAGCTGGGCAGCACTTTGGCGGATCTTAACAATCCGAACAGTCCGAACCACCCGACTCCGAGCCCGGCCGGTACGATCTTCACTGGGATCGGTAAGTTCGGCGAGCGGGCGTTCACGGATCAGCATGGCATCGGCGATATCGCTTCCGGTGCGCACGCGTACACCCCCGGACAGGGTACTGGGTCGTTTAACGTGATCCACAACGACAATCCCATTGCGTCGCCGACGCAGCCTAATCCTACGGGGTTCGCCGCGCAGTTCGCAGCGCTGAACAAGACCCTCCAAGGGCTGGGAAACAACACTGCTCAGGGCGTGGTTGCGCCGGCGTATGACCCCAAGAACGTCGGCAAGGGTGGACAGTTCTCCAACGCTCAGCGCGCGAGCTTCGCGAATCAGACGCTCGCGGCCAACAACGCCGCGGCTCAGAACCAGTCCACGGCGCTAAGCGCTCTGCGCCAGCAAACGCAGCCCCAACAGGGCGATGGCGACTATCCGGGTTACGCTGACGGTGGCCGCATGCCGCCGGCTCGCGACGAAGGTTACATCGACACGAATCACCCCCAAATCCAGATGGCCCGCGGCGGAGTGGTAAAGGGCCCGGGTGGGCCCACCGATGACGCCGTTGGCCCGGTCATGCTGAGCAAGGGCGAATACGTCCTGCCGGCTGACACGGTCAAGCACGTCGGTAAAGAGAATCTGGACGATCTGCGCGCCAAGACTCACAAGTTCGTCGGTCCGCGGCATGGCTTGCGTGGCATGGCCGACGGTGGAGTGGATATCGATCCGCGCCAGATGGGCTTCCAGTTTGGGGCTCTCCCCGAAGGCCCCGCCCCCATGAATCTCAGCGCGCCGACAGTCGGTACTGCATTCCAGACGCAAGGCGGTGGGCGCGTCGAACTGCCCAATCCACGCTCGCAGCCGGTACCCACGATGTCGGCGGTTCAAGATGCTGATATTGGCCGTCAGGGCAGCCTCGGTGCGCTGCCACAAGGCGCGGCCCCGCGCGCTGCCGTCACTGCCGAGGAAGCAGCTCCGGGCGTCGATGCCGCGGCTATGCGCATGGGTCTCCGCGGGGTAGCTGGGCGCGCCCTTGGTGGTGCCGCCGGCGCCGGTCTGGGCCTATACGACATGTCCCAGAACGGCGTGACCCCCGGCAATGCGGCAACTACTGCCGGCGGTGCCTTGTTCGCTATCCCGCACCCGTATGCCAAAGTACTCGGCGGCGCGCTCATGGGCGGCGGTATGTTGTACGACGCACTGAAGAACACCCCGCCGGGGCCGGATATTACCCCGCCGCCTGTTCCACGTGGAACGTCTGTGCCTACGCCCGCTGCTTCTGAGCCACAGCGCGCGCCGGCGCTTAGCACTCAGCAAGAAGATCCCGAGCTTGCTGCGCTGCGGCAGGGATTCCAAGGACTGGGTGCTCAGCAGCCAGTCAACATGCCGCAGGTATACAGCAACGCTGACTCCATCAACTCGCACTACGATGCCCTATCCAAGGAGCTACACAAGCTCTACACCCCCAAGGGAGCTGGGAATCTGGCGCTACGGCTCCTCTCCCTCGAAGACGCGCGTGCGCGCGCCTTGGGGCAGGATCAGGGCAATATGGCGGCAATGTACGGCCATGGCGTCACGCAGCAGCAGATTGGCCAACAGGCGCGTGAACTGGGCCTTCGTGGACTGGGTGAGCTCTACCAGAAGAACATCGATCGCCAGATCGGCATGCGCAATTTCCAGCTGGAGATGGCAAAGCTCGGTCGCGGGTACGAGGAAGAAGGTGCCAAGGACGTAGACAAACAGGTCGGTGACATGTTCTCGGCTGACGGCAAGCCCGATCAGGAAAAGAGTACCGACTACAAGAATTTCCTCGAAGCCAGCGCACTCAAGCAGCACGGGCAGAGCCTGTATTCAATGCCGGCTGATCAGCGCCGTCTGTTCACTCAGCAGCAGCTACCGCTGTACAACATGCTCACGCAGCGCAACGCCGCGGCCAGCGCTCCGGTGTTCGGCAAGGGCGCGCAGACGCGCACGGCGGATCTGCCGGTCGACGTCGCGCCGTCGAGCTTTAACGACGTCATGAACCATCACCTGTCGCTGGGATCCTATCTTAAGGAGCGCTTGCCGTTCACGAACCCGAACGTCGTACACACCCAGAGTGGACAGGCCGTACCGCTTGCTGCTATGGGCGTCGACCCGAACACCGGGCAGTACGATTTGCAGCAGCTGCAGGCGATCGGTCAGATGACCGGTCAAGACATGAGCAAGTACGTACGGGGTCTTCGTCGTAATTCAGGGGAGTGAGCATGGCGGATAATTACTCGGCCCTGCGCGCGCCGGTGGGTAATCCCTACGAGGGGATCACCAACGAAGACACTGCACCGCCTAGTTTGGCTGAACAGTACGCTCTCACCTCCCCGGGTGAGGGCGAGTTCGTGCGCGGCCTGCGTCGTGGCTCCGCCCAGCTGTCCGCTTCGGAATTCGCCCGTCAGGCGCTGAACCAAGAACTGGCCGGGCAGCCCAATCAGGACGCGTTAGGTAACGCCCAGAAAATCCAGCAAGAATCCGCCCAGATGTACGCGCCGGCGGTCGGCTCTTTGCGCGACGTGCACGGTATCGGTGATCTGGGCGACTTCGCTGCCGGACAACTCGGTGCCGGCGCGCCGAGCATGGTGCCTCTGCTCGCTGGGGCACTGCTGGCCCGCGGCGGGTCGAGCACGATCGGCAAACTGCGCGGCTTCGCCGGCGCGGCAATTCCGTCGTATCTCGAAGATCGCGGTTCAGCTGCGCTGGAGCAGTACAACGATCCGGCTCAAGCTGCCAAGAGCGCCGAGAGCCGCGATCGCGTAGCAAGCCTGCGCGCAGCCATGAATGCCGGTCTCATGAGTCTCGTGCCGGGGCATATTGCCACTGCCGAGGGCAGTGGAGTTCTGCGCAAGATGGCTTTGGACGCGGGGCTGCAGGCCGGCGTCGGCGCAGGCATGACCGGTATCGGCTCCCTCGCCGCGCACCAGCTGAATCCGAACGCCCCCACGCCGAGTGCTTGGGACTATGCCGACGCCGCTGGTGGCGGAGCGCTGGTCGGCGGTGTGTTTGGCGGTCTGCACGCACTGCACGGCATGGACGTGCCCGAACTCCCTAACGTCGGCGAGAAGATCCGTGGTCTTCTGCCCAAACGCGCACCCGGAGAGCCGCTAACTCAGACAGGTGCCCCTGAAGAACCCACCCCGAGCACTCCGGAAGAGCGCCCGGGGTGGTCTTCGCTGATCGATACCCTCTCGGATCGCGTCGGGCCCAAAACCAAGAGCACCGTCGGTGCAGCGGCTAATACCGTCGGCGATGTAGCTAGTGATCTGGGTGCCAAGGCCGTAGATACCTACCACAACACGCTAAGCCGCATGAACGAAGCGGCCAAGACTGCCAAGGACCCGGGGGATTTCCTGACGCGTGTGTTCGGCTCGGCTGAGGACGACCAGCGCCTGCTGGGCGATGATGACCCTTCGCTGGCCGGCAGTACGATCGGCGAAACCGAGCAGAACATCCGTAATCGCGATGCCGAGCGCCAAGCGCGTGCCGAAGAGTACTCGGCAATCATGCTCGCAGATCCGACGGTCAAGCCCGACGTGCGGGAGAAGATCTCCAGCATGCAGGACATGGCCGATCCGGAGAACCAGCGCTATGTGATCCAGCAAGCTGTGGCGCATCGCGCCAGCCAGCGCGTTGCCGAAGCCGCGGACAATCTGGTCGATCTCGGCAAACAGGTCGCTGGCGCGGTGAAGGACGCCGCGAGTGCTGCGGTCGACAAGGTCGTACGGCACAGTTTGGCCGATACCACGCCGGACGAGCGTTTCGAGCACACCAAGCTGGTGTTCGATAATTTGACCGATGAAGCCAAGGCTTCTCCGCAGGTGCGTAACCAGATGGGCAAGATCGGCGCGGCGCTGGCCAGCATGGCTGCGCGCGCGGGCGAGCTCGACGCGGACGATGTGAAGCGCTTGCCGGTGCTGAAGAGTGCCATGGGGATTTTCAAAGACCCCAAGGCCGTAGCCGAAAAATTCACTCAGCTGGCTAGCGGCGAGAAGCCGGAAAACTCGTTCTTGTCCAAAGCGCTGAGTATCGAGTCCGCTGTGGACGACGCCAAGCGGCCGGAGAGCTTCTTGTTTCATTCGCTGAGCCCTGAGGCGACCAAGATGTTCCCCGAGGGCTCCAAGGGGCTGGATCACATCGCGCACTTCGTGGACGAAGCCGCCGCGGCTCATTCTGGGCCGGCGCGCGCCGCTGCAGTCGATCGTGGTCTGGCGCAGGCGTTCGGCTCGCCCGAAGCCGCGCGCGCCGTGGTTGATTTCTATCGCAGCCAAATCAAGAACCAGCTCAAGATCGATCTGCCCGAAGGCGTCGACGAGCACGGTGAGAGCGTACCGGCGGCGCACGGGCTGACCGAAACCGAGCCCAAACCTACGGTCGCTCATTTCTTCGACAACAACGAAAAACTCCGCCCGTTCCATGGCGGCAGTCGGGTGAAGGGTGCACTGCGGCCGATCACCCAAGCGGCTATGGATCTGCGCCAGCGCTTGCGCACTCAGGGCGTAAACGCACGCGTGAAGTCGCAGAGCTTCCACGACGCTATCACCGAGACCGGTGGAGACCATAAGGTTGAGCTGGAACGCCTGAAAAAAGACGTCCAGACTCGCATGGACGAAGGTGTCAAGGGCTTCGCCAAGGAAGCTGGGCTCAGCAAAGAGCAAGCGGCCAGAACGATTGCGCGCGATCAAGGACCGCGTGGGATTAACCACCGCCGGCTGTTCAACCAGCTCGAAGAGCTGAAGGATCAGGGCGTAGAGGCCCTCAAGAATCACGAAGTGATTCGCGTCGAGCACGCGCCGGAATCTGAATCGGGTGCTACTGATGATGACCTACGGGCCATGCGCACGCTCGTCAAGGACCCAAGTGCCGGCGACACGCGCGTCAAGTTCCAGAAGACCAACGGCAAGACGCTCACGCTCAGTGCTGAGAGCATCTGGAAAACGATGGCTACGAAACTCGCGCGCCGCGGCGAGACCGGTGACGGCGAGAACCTTCGCGACTACGCCAAAAAGCTGTACGCCCAAGGCGTGAGCGATATCCTCGGCCGGCCCGATATCAAGGGCATGGAAGACAAGCCGGTCCAGATCGATCGTCGGCTGAACCTGTGGACCAAGTATCCGGACTCTGAGCGTGCACGCCAAGCTCGCGATTTGACGCGTCAGACGCTCAAGCTGAGCAGCGAAGGGCTCGAGAACCTCAAGTCCCGGCTCGATGAGCATGTCGCCAAGTACGAGGATCATCTGGATGACGACGGCGCGCGCGAGAGCATGCGCGATAGCATCGAACAGAACATCGAGAGCATCCAGAATAAGCTCAATGCGGCCAAGAACTCCGAGACTGGCATCAGCGATGAGCCGCATCCGCTGGCGGGCAATAAGCCCGCGCAGGCGGTGCAGCGAGCGAAATTGAATCTGTTCAAAGACGCGTTGCGCCAGATGCGAGACATGGACTTCCAGCACCAGCTCGATACGGGCGAGGAAGGCAAGCCTCCAGTCGAACCGATCAAGCACGCACCGGGCTTCGAAGAACGCGGGCCCGATCGCTACGCTGAGCAGGCTAACCACGCAGCTGATCAGAAGCTGCACGAAGCGCGTACACAGCAGGCTAAGACTCCCGAACAGAGCGCTGCGCATTCGCGCGGCTTCGCCACGAAGCTCGACAACGACAACGCGCTGAGCGACGTAGCCCTCAAGGCTCTGGACTACGCGCATAAGGTCAACTACAAGCTGCTCAAGACCCCGGGGGACATCCTCAAGTATGCCGCCACGGCCAAACAGGCCATGGAGCAAGGTGCTGCACTACCGTTCAAGGATCTGAGCCACCTGACCGCGCTGCTCGATAAGGCCAAAGGCGTAACGGAAGAGCAGAAAGCCCTCCTGAAGAGCATCCAAGACGGTACTGCCCTCGTGCTGACCAAGCGCGAGAGCCTCGAATCCCGCCGCGGTGGCAAGCCGATCAGCGCCGAGGAGCAGGAAAAGATCAAGCAGGAAATCTGGAAACAGCGCGGTAAGGACGTGCAGGTACTGTTTCGCCGGTTCATCGGAGCCGAGGGTTCCGGTACGTGGTCCACGGACCGCGGCAAGCGCATGATCGAGCTGGCCATCAACGCCGTCAATCCCATGGGCGTGGCCTACCACGAGAGCATGCACGATTTTTTCAACACCCTCGGCAAGGGTGCCGAGGAGCGTCAGATCAAACAGGATCTGATCAACGCTACCAGCGCACCGCAGGTGATGACGAAGTTGCGCGAGTACTTTGCCAATCACAAAGCGGCTTTGGAGCAGATCGAGAACTCTCCCGAAGAGCGTCTGGCGTACGCCTACCAGCTCTACGCCGAAGGGCATCTCAACGAGCTGGGTCCTACGGGCAAGAAGTGGTACAACCGGCTCGCTGACTTCGTACGCGATCTGATCGGCGTCGTAAGCGATCACAAACGCGTGCAGGGTATCTTCGATGCCATGCTGCACGGTAAGCTGACCGAGCCGAATCTCGTCACCAGCATAATTCAAGATCGTGGGCTGGAGACGTTCGACCAGAAGTTCCAGCGCTTGGCCAGTCCGGTGTATGACGTCGGCCGCAAGCTGTTCGTCAGCGCGACCGATCGTTTGCATGAACTGAATTCCCCGGCCTTGAGTGAAGTGGCCGACAAGTTCCTGCACACGATCGGGCGAGATATCCTCGCGCCGGACAAGACTACTGGCGAGCTCAAAGTCAGCAAGGAGAACATGCAGGAGTTGCCGCTGCTACAGCGCAACCAGATGTATGTGAACTTGTACAACGAGCGGTTGCGCAAGGCGGTGGCGAACACGACCTTCGCGCAACGCCGCGAAGCGCTCGAGAACCTGCAGGCGATGAAGACGCCGTCGTCTCCGCTCGAAGTCGCGATCGACAAAATCTTCAAGGACATCTACAAGTACATGAAGGAAGAGCGCCCCGGCGGTATCGAACCGGTTATGCGGCTGACGTCCGAAGGCAAGTGGGAGAACCTGCCCAAGGCCATGGAGCACTATTTCTACCGCCGCTGGGACAAGGAAGAGATCGAAAACCACGCCGACGAGTTCATGTCCGAGCTGCAGAAGGAAGGTGGGCTTAGTGCTACGGCCGCGCGTGGGGTCTACGACGCCATTGTGAACTCCCATGACGGCAACATCACTCTCGCTGAGAACGAGCACCACTTAGGGTACACGCCGTTCTCCGCTGCGGTGAACAAGCGCCAGCTGAACTTCATCAATGAGAGCAACGCCAGTAAGTTCACGAAGTTCATGAACAAAGACCTGATGGGCACGATGACGTCGTACATTAACCAAGCCGTGCACCGCAAAGAGTACGCGCACAGCTTTGGTAACGACGGCCAGTGGATCCGCCAGAAGCTCGACGAAGCCCGCAAGCAGGGCTTGGGAGCCGACGAGCTGGCGCAGGCAAAAAAAGCCATCGCCGGGCTCGAAGGCACGTTGGGGCACAACATCAATCCGCGCGTGCGCGAGCTGTTCTCTGGCATTATGGCTTATCAGAACATGGTGCTGTTGCCGCTCACGATTTTCTCCAACATGAACGACATGATGGGCATCGCCATGCGCTCCGGCGAAATCCGGGACTCGGGCAAAGCTTTCATGCAGTTCGTGGACGGGCTCAAGCGCGCGTTTAAAGGCGACGCGCCGAGCGAGGCTGAAGAGGTCGCGCGCACGCTGGGGGTCATCTCCGACGAGAACTCGCTCAGCTCGATCAACGAGATGTACGCCGGCATGGGCATGTCGCAGTTCGCGAAGAGCTTGAACAACAAGTTCTTCAAGTACAACGGCATGGAGCTGTGGAACCGGAACATGCGTACGGCGGCGACGCAAGCCGGCATGCGGTTCATCACGCGCAATCTAGACAACAAGCGCTACATGGAAGAGCTGGGACTGGACAAGAAGAATGTCTTCCAGAGCCCCGACGGCCGCTTGCTGATCACCAAGGATCAAATCGCTGAGCACTTGGCCGCTACGACGCCGGGCATGAAGAACATCGATCAAGTGGCTCAGAAGGCTGCCGAACAGGTGCATAGCGCTCTGTTCAAATTCGTGGACGAGTCAGTATTGCGCCCGAATGCCGCGCACCGCCCGGTGTGGGGCTCGGATCCGCACTACAGCCTGATCTTCCACCTTAAACAGTACACGTACTCGTTCCAGAACGTCATGCTCAAACACGTAGCTAGGGAAGAACGCAACGGCAACATCACGCCGGCGATGATCCTGAGCAGCTACGTGCCGTTTGCGATCGCTGCGGGCATGGTGCGCGGCAGTATCGCGGGCACGTTGAACAGCACTCATGATCTGTACAACATCATTACGCAGTCGCTGGATCGCTCCGGCATCGGCGGCGTGTATACGTTCAAGGGCGATGCGGTTGGCGACGTGATGCGCGGCAAAGTGCCGGGCACGAGTTTCATGGGACCGAGCTTCGATCACCTGATGACGCTGCTGGGCGGTTTGAGCGGACGTACTAGTTTGCACGATGTAGCCATGCGGTCGGTGCCGTTGGGGGCAGCGTTCCGCGGCCGGTTCGAATAACTGGCGCAGGCATAATTTCCCCAATTACGAGGAGAAATAAAATGGCCAAATTGACGATGTCAATGCGCAATAATTTTTCGAAGAGTACCTTCGGTTTGCCGGGATCGAGGAAATATCCTGTCAATGATCGTAATCACGCCATAGCTGCGAAAGGCCGTGCGAAGCAGCAGCTCAACAAAGGCAACCTAAGTCCATCGGGCTATAAGCAAGTTGTAGCGAAAGCTAATTCGAAACTTCGCAGTGGGCACTAATTACGAAAAAGTCAAAGCTTGGCGGCTAGCGAATCCGGAGCTAGTCGCTGAGCAAGCGCGTAGGTATGCGAAGAAGCATCCCGAAACAAACCGGCGCGCTAAAGCAAAGTACCGCGCAGCCAATATCGAATTTGTACGTGAAACTGATAGATTACAGCAGCAAGCTCGTAGACGGAATGATCCAGAAAGACAACGGATTCGGTATGCTCGATGGCGCGCAAAGCGCGAGCAGCAACTCACCGATGTCGCAGGCCGTCCTCGTACTGTATTCGATCACTGCCATGTAGATGGGCACTTCCGCGGCTGGCTTTGCGATCGTTGCAACAGAACGCTCGGACAAGTCAGAGACAATACTGTGTTGCTACGCAAAATGATCGAATATCTAGAACGCGACTCGAAGCTACGTGGCTAGCCCAGCCTGTTCTTGTAGTTGAACTCGACCTTGAGAATGTCGCCGGGGTTGATCTTTCTTTCGTCCACTTGTTCAATGGTCTCGTCGGAATATACTACAGAGGCTCGGAGTGTTGCAGAGCCACCATACACGGCTATCTGAAAGTACGTCGGTACCCGACCGCCGAGCACTACGGCCGAAGCGGCTTTCCTAATGAGCGTATCGTACTCAGCTCTCGGAATGGTGATCGTATCTTCGTCATCGGTCATAGCTTTTGATACGGGACGTGTAGGGTGATCACCTCGCCTTCGGCGATAACTCGTCGCACGAGGCCATCAGTGCTTCGTCCGGCGCTCATCGAAACTTCTATGAGCCTCGGTCCGTTCAGATGTTGTTTGGAAGCCATCTCGCAGCTTACGCTGACAGGGATCATGTAAAGATCCGCTTTCCTGCCGCTCTGCAGTATTTTCATCGCAGCGCGATAACCGATAAGTTCGAGCTCTTGCTCTTCGATCTTTTTCAAGAGCTCAGGGATCTTGTACGTCACTTCGCTTCTCCAGTTCCGCACGAACACGATCGAGCAGCTCGATGATCGGGATGATCTCGTTCACAACAATCGGGCTCTTCGGACCAAAGAGCCCGCGCCACTGTTTGTTTCGTGTCTGCCGGGCGTCGATCGCAGCGATTAGCTCTTCGCGCGTCATTGCTTCGCTTCCGGGTGCTTGGTCGCCATGTGGCGGGCGAGCTGCGAGAACGTACGATCGCAGCAAGGGCATACGCCTGCACGAGTACGCTTTTTCTGCTTCTCGATCTTGGCTTCGGCCTTGGTGAGCTGAGCCTTCGCTTCATTCTCACGAGCTAGCGCCAAGCGCTTACGTTCGCGTTCTTGTTCGAGCTCGCGCTCGAGTTCTTTGATACGCGTGTGCTCAGCACCTTTTTCCCAGCCTTGAGGGTGGCCATTAGGACAGTGGTAGAAGCCACCTGAACGACGAAAACTCTTGATCATGTCCTCGGGGATAGCGAAATCGACTCCACAACGAATGCATACGCATTCCTCAAGAATTAGTTTTTTCGAAATTGCGTAGCTCATTTGTCCTGCTCCTTGACTCGCATCTCGTGGGCGTCGCCCCAGACGTAGTTAGCAGGTACCCATTTGCCATCGACCTTGGCGTAGCATGCCCAGTCGTAGCGCGTCTCGATTCCGGTCGCGCGTTCGAGACCCGTGCACATGACGTACTCGTGGGCACAGAGAACGCCAGTGACAAAGCCGAGGATGAGGAGCAGGGCGCCGAATATGGCGGTCAGAAATATAAACAACTCACGAAACTCGAACATTCGTAGCACTCCTATGCAGTACAGTTTCTGATGGCCTCGATCATGCCGTTAATGCCGCCGTTGGAAAAAACAATATTGGTCAGCCCGGCTCCACGTAATGCTTCTACGTGCTTATGACTGAGGAACTTCGTTTGTAACACCGCCACCGCACAGTGCTTGCACTGTTTGCGCCAGCGTTGCGGTTCTTTTTCGCAGCTTCCGAGAACAAGATCTGCGTCGGGCAGAGCCGCGGTGATTATCGCCCAGCCACGAGAAGAAACTCCGCCGACGAAGATTTTCATAGTTCGCTATCCGCGAGCAATTGCTGAAATTGGGGCTTCGTAAGGCATCGCAAACGTTTGCGGATTTCGTCGACGGACTGGCCTTTCGGCGACCAGACACGAAAGAGCTGATATGGGCTACCTACGCGCCGGTTTTTAAGTCCCAACAAGAGTCCGGTAGATAGCCACAAGGCCATATTGTCGGTGCCAGTCAACTTCGAGGCGACCAACATGGGGTACCAGTTCATCACTACGTTTCTGGGGATCTCGTGGCAGAGTAGAACTCGTCGATGCGTGTCCGAAGACACGGTGCCAACGTAGACGCTCATTTCTGGCTTACCGGTAAGAACATCGAACTCAGTGTAGAGGGTATGAGACGTTTGAAGTTGCGGGATCCCAGCACTTACGACATGTACTGCAATGCCCTCCAGTTCGGTAAGCTGTGCAGGAGACGAGCGATTTGTCGCGTAAAACGGTGGATGTATTTTTGAACCCATTTGGGGCGTGGCCATCGATCATCGCTCCTGAGACACGTACAACGAGATTCTTGGGGAACTTTCCGTGTTGAGCCGTCCAGTCCTTAATGACTTTCTGCTCTCGGGTCGGGAGCCAGAACTTGACCTTGGGTAAACGCTTCGCGATTTCGACAATCTTCTCCAAGTGCCACGTACCTTGGATATCCCCGCTATCGTGCCAGCGAAAATAAGTATGCCCCTGATCGGCTCGTTTGCCAATCATCACCACCATGGCGTCGACCCACCGAACATCGCGGAGACTATTGAAACGATAATCCTGAGCAGCTTTGACATTGGGGAATACGTATCGGCCTTTGAGTGCGTAGCACGTGGAGCAGACACTACCTTTGAGTTTGACCAGTATCTTACCGACTGGGCAGTGTCGTGCGGGAATTCCGTAAGCGTATCCGGGCATCTTGGAAGGGGTTGAAAGTTTGCCTGCAACGGCCTCCGCTTCCTTGAACTCCATACTAGTCCTCTGCGTACATGAATTTTTGATTCGGATAAGTTAGGCGCTGGGCTGAGAGCAGCCCAACGGCTTTGGCGAAAAGTGAGTCTTCGCCTACTCGCTTTATCATCAGCCGGAATACATTCGTTGGGGATTGGTTTTGCACTAGTGAGAATACGTCGTACAGTGGACTGTTCGGAAGCTGAAGTATGGCGAAGCCGTACTTCGCTACTGCTTCGTTGTCTTCGCGTGTCCATCGGCCCGGAGTTTCCCCGACCGGGTTCCAGCCGCTTAGTAGCGCGGTGTGAATCCACTTCTGGAGCGCGACCGCCACTCGGTAATGGTCTGGCACTCCAAGCACGTCGTTACTTTCAGCGCTGCTCGCGCTAGAGGGATTGGTTCTTGACATACTGTGCACCTCCCATCGAAATTCTCAGGCACTTGGGGAAGTTTTTCGCGGCACCGACGTATACCTTCTTCGACCTCAGCGGCCGTGAGCATCGCGGCGAATTCTAGATCTTTCTCTTCCACGATTTGAGTGCCTCTTTCCCAAGCACTACGGCCATCAGCACGGTGATGAAGATCTTATACCCGTGCTGGACTATCTGCGATACGTTCGACACTGCCTGAACGATACGACGCATTCACTTGTTCTCCGACTTGAGAGTAGATCCACCGGGCGAGTTCATCCTTCGGGAGAATACGCGCAGCAAGCTGCTCGTCGCTCAAGGGAACTGACCACTCCTTGTTCCGGTAAATCACGCCTCCAGTCGATGTACCTAGGATCACGGCTACGTTGCGACCTTCATCAGAGCGCGCATTAAGCCACCGCCGCTGCCGCGGCGTGAGGTCCGGAAGAATCTCTGCGCTTCTCGGAATTCTCTCAATGTACTTGTACTCCACCCACAGATCTCCGCGGCTGCCCGAATACCAGACATCCGCCGTGCCCGATCTGTAGGGGTTGTTCATCTTCTCGATGTAGGTTCTAGACAGGTGCCGGTTGATACCCTGTATGAACCGGTTTTCCGGTTTGGCTGAAGCCATCGAGCGTCTCCTTGACCTTGTCGAAGAGTTGCTCAAGTGTACCGGTATTATGTAGTACGAAGTCAAGGTCGTTGAGGATCACTCCAGCTTCGCTGGCATGCTCTTCGATCTTCTCGGCTCTTGGACGCATGACATGGATCACCAAACCGCCCAAACTCCGGACCCATGCAGCTTCGTTCTCGAAGCGCACATCGCTGATGATCATGCCCGGGCCGAAGGCCAGCAGGCGCTGTTTCGCCATCGTGAGCCAGATATCGGGATGGATCAGCTGCCGACCCCACTCCGTACCCAAGGTCTGCATCAAACGCCGTGGGCTCGCCCCCAGTGCGGGGATCGGTACCTCTTTGCGATCTTGCCAGTATGGATCTGTAAGATCGACTCCGAGCGCCTTGAGCATATCTCGCATGGGGTCGGCGAAGCTGTACCGATATCCGCCGGCCAGAGTGAGTATGAAGTTCGTAACGGTGTCCTTGCCGGTACGCGCAAGACCCGTGATACCGATTATTCCCGGCCGATACACGTCATGATCTCCTGTAGGAGCTTGGCCTGATAGATCGCATCATCCAGCGCGTTGTGGTGCACACCATCGCGAGCGGACTCGTGGCCCGGGAACATGCCCCTCATGGTCCGAAAGCAACGGTTGAAGCGAAAGCTCCACGGCGCGGGTAGCGACATGTCTCTGTACAGATCCGCGAGAATGGCGTTATCGAAATCGACACCGTTGCCCCAGAGACACGTTTCGGGGTCGTTGATGAAATCACGAAACTGCAGAAGCGCCGAGACCGTCGTGGCACGAATGACGTCTTTAGCCGGTGGGTCGGAAAATATCTGCCGCGCTTGCGCGCTCTGCTGCATCCACCAAAGAACCGTGCTGGTGTCGATGGTGCGGCCGACGGCTTGCTGGGTTTTTAAGTCGTCTGTTAGCTCGACGTAAAACGTATTACCCAGCTTTGAGTCATACGGATCGAACTTCACTGCACCGATACTAAGGACTACGGCTTTATTCGAAGTGCCCAGTGTTTCGAGGTCAAGCATTACGTGCTGCATATGGATTTTCTCCCAAAAGAAAGAGAGGGGCCCGAAGGCCCCGCTCAGTACTACGCCGGCTGCTGGAAAGGGGTGCCAGTATCCGGCGGAGCAAGTTTGGCCAGAGCCTGTTCGGCCTTGACCTGTTCTTTCAGGATCTTCGCGCGAGCGCGCTCCTGTGCCTTGACGGCCTTGTCGTGAGCTGCCTGACCCTTCTTGGCTGCCTTGGCGAGGTCCTGAGCGGCTTTGGTGTGCGACTTGGAGATCGACTTGGTAGCCCGATCCAACTCGCTTAGACGAGCGCTGGCTGCCTTGACAGCCTGCTTCGCATTACCCACGGCGATCTTGCGCTCCGTGGGGGTCATAATCACACTTGCCTTACGTGCCATGTTCGGTGCACTCCGTGGTTAGGGGAAGAAACAGCCGCCCGCTTGTCGCGTACGTCGGGGGCGGCGGGGGCGACGTCAACGTACTCCGCGGCGAGCTACACCGGCAGCTGCGCCTTTCTTCGGTGGGACGTACTGGGAAACATCGGGCTCGGCCACAAGACGCTCGCGCGCCTCGCTACGACGAGTCATGAAGGTTCCCAGCTCTTTACCCTCAAGCGGGCGGACTACATTGAAACGGGGAGCAGCGTAGGCAACCCCAGCGTCGGGGGTGATGCGGGTGATCACACCGGTAGGAACGGTCTTGTGCTTGGCTGCGAGTGATTTGACGTATGCATCGTAGTGACGCAACGACGCCGGCGGTACGGACATGATCCAGACCGACGCGTCGGCGTTGGGATCGTCCATAGCAGCTGCAGGCACCACGGCAAGTAGCCGGGTGTTCTTGCAAGCCTTGCCGTTACCGGCCGAACCGAACTGGTTCATCGAACAGGTGGCGCAGGTGTCAGCCTGACGGTTCGGCGAATTCGGGCTCGGCACAAGGTGCGAAGGCTCGTCACCGATTGCGAAGCACGCTGGCGGCTGCGGGTTATCACGATCGAACGGGCCGTCGTAGAAAAGATTGCTGGACAGGAAGTCGATGATTACGACTTCGAGAGCATCGCCTTCGTTGCCGTCGGGGGTGATGAATCCTGCATTGCCATTGAAGCGAATACGATCTCCAGATGGAGCGGCGATACGCTTGGCGATTTCAGCGGCTTCTTTCTGCAGCTGCTCTTCGTAGTTGATTGGGAGGTTGGAAGTACTCTTGGCCATCTGGATTCTCTCAGGTTATCGAGCGCAGATTGATCTTGCGCTTGGTGAATGGGACTACGCCCGGAATTTTACCCTTGGTCTCGAACAGCTCTCGACATCCGTTGACCGACGGACGGCGATCCAACAGGTGGTAGTATTTGTAGCGGTGAATGAAACGGTAAAAGTCGTCCCAATTCTCCACGGAGGGGCGAACACTCTCGGTAATTGACACGGAAGCCGCAGCGCCTGTCGATCGCGTGACTCCCTCCTTATCCATCTGCTCGATTAGCTCGAATTCCATAACGTCGAGTTCCTTTTCGAGCTCCTTAATCGTCTCCTCATGTTTGCGTTTCAGTTCCCTAATCGCATGCATGCGGTCGATCCTGCTGCCAAGAGATATCATATCATGTTTTCCAGCATTTGGGACATTGAACTGTTCGGACGAAAATGCCATCCCGAACGACGTAGGAACCTTTCCCGAAGCATAAGGGACAGACCACTTTGACCCTTGAGAGCTGATCGAAAGCGCGCTCGACTTCGTGGAACTTCTTCGCATCGCCGCCGCGGTCCGGGTGATGCTCGCTACGTTTGCGGCGATAAGCACTGAGAACCTCAGCACTTGTAGCAGTGGTCGAAATACCGAGAACTTCGTGCGGATTCACTTCGTCGGACCGTTACGGATGAAGTCAAGAACTTCCATCAAGCGCTTACGGGTTTCGGGGTTAAATCGCTCCATCACGGGGACTTTGTTTAACTCCGCGATGAGCGCATTCGCCGCCAAAGCCTGAATGCGTTTATCGATCAAATCGTTCAGAGCCGGGGAATCAGGACTGAGCAATCGGGATTTCGCTAGCTCGCCGGTGATCAGTCCGCGCATTTCTTCGCGCAGTATTTTTCGAATTTCTCCGCTGATCATATCCCGAACGTGCTGCCTGAATTCTTCGTCTTCCGCAATTGCGATATTGACTTTCATGGGGCCTCGTCTCATTAGATCATGCCGCCGTAGCCAATCGCTGTGAATATAGATTTCAATTGCGCTCTGACTGTCTCGACAATAAGCGGCTGCAGTGCGGTTCTCACATCCAGTTCGAAGCTCGCACCCGTTAGCATCTGGTTTCCGACAAGCTTCGCCTGAATCACATTGCGGAGTTCCTCGCGAATCATTGCCTCGGTGATAAGAATCGAATTACTTGCTGTACTCTCGTGCATATCCACCCTCCGATTTAAGTGGTAGATCTTGAGCCCAGTATGGCGATGTGGACATCACGTGGTCCATGTACTGCATACACGCTTCTGCATCGTGCTCAGGACAGATCACCACGATTTCATCGTGCGACATCGTGACGATTCTGTACCGCTTGGCGATCTTGCGCATCTGCTCAGCGATGATGCAACGGGCAAGTGCTTGGGCCAAGTTTTCCGTGAACAATCCGCCGTATAGACGTCCACGGCCGTTGCGCGTGAGATAGCTGATATCCTGCACTACGAGTTCTCCGTATACCTCTCTAGCATCGCCGTGCATGCCCGGGTACTGCATGAATAAGCCATCCGGGAGCCGAATGAAGTTTTTGCCGTACGCGATTGGTCCGAAGTTACCTGATTGCCCGGCGACCATACTTGCGAGGACTTGATTGCACGCGTCCCAGAAACTCACGATCTTTGCGTTGATTTTGCGATAGGTCTTGATCAGTACTTGGCACTCGGCGTGGGTCATCTTGATGCCGTAGCCATCGAGTGTAGCCTGAAGCTTCGTAGCACCCATGCCGTAACCCAGAGCCAAGATCAGGATCTTGCCCAAGAATCGTTGATCCTTGGTAACTTGTTCTACGGGCACGTTGTACACGCGCGAGGCCATGAGTTTATAGACGTCTTCACCACTACGAAACGCATCGACCATCCATTTCTCGCCGGCCAGCCACGCCGTGATACGCGCTTCGATCTGCGAGCTATCGCGGACGGCTACTACCATACCTTCGGGGGCGAGCAGAGATTTTCTAAGTTCGCCGCCCCTTTTGAGATTCTGAAGATTGAGCTTATTGCCCCCCGACCACCGGTGCGTATGCGCACCAGAGTGATTGAGATACACCGGTAACGGTTTACCATCGGCTCCTGCACGAAGGAACCGCACAGCTCGCGTCTCGCCAATCGTGCTCTTGATCGCGATGCGCGCATCGCAGATCGCCTTGATGTCTTTGTCTACGCGGCTCATGAAGTCGCGGAACTCCGCGTCACCACGTGCGAAGGCGTAAGTTTGTAGCCCAGTCGCCGGTGAGATTTTCAACGGCAAGTACTGCACGCCTCGCGATTCGAGCAGGGCCGCGAATTTTTTGTTGCTCATTAGCTGGTCGGCGGTAACACCGGTTTTAAAAAGCGCCGCGGCCTTGCCGCCTACCTCACGCTCGAGCTCAGCTTGAACCCTAGGTAGATCGACAAGCAGGACGGGATTCGTGAACATCCTGATCGTGATATCGATAAGGTCTAATTCTTTATCGGGGACGTGCGGCTCCATGGCCATGAAGGCCTTGTACGTGTCTTCTACGTCGTCGCAGCAGTACTCGCCGAGGGCTTTATCTTCCTCGGGCGTGAGATCCAGCTTGCCTTTGGTGCTCTCCAGCGCGGTTTTTCTGATCTTGCCAGCGAGTCCGTGGCGCTTGGCCAACTCGTCGAGATTATGCTTCACCGAGTGTCCGTGCACGATGCGCGACATGCTCAGTGTGTCGTAGTTGTATGCCGGGTGGATGCCGAAGTGTTCGTGAAGAATGAATCCATCGAACTGAGTGTGGTGGCACAGCAATGCGTGCTTGGGCCAGTCGATTTTGCGCAACGCCGTTTCGACTTTACTGCCGCTATACCACTTGGCAGGCTTGTCGCCGATCTTGATTCCAACACCATGGATCTTGAACCGTTCGTCACGGATATATTCCGACGTGTTCAGATCTCCGCTGGAGAGCGTGTACTCCTTGTCGAAGTACGTCTCCATGTCCAGAGTAACGATCTTCACACACGTCTCCAGAGTTGGACGGTCCGTATGTGTGAGTGCTTATTCATCGGCGCTACGTGACCCAATTTCTTAATCAAGCCCTGCCCGGCGTAATAAGCGATCTGCGCTCCCCAGAAGTTGTGGTGCTCTGGGTCCCTCAAGCCATGTTTGCGCATCCATGCGGAGACCTCCGACCCATCGAACACCGCATGAGTGCTGAGGAACTTGGTGAACAGCCTTCTGTAATCTTTTTCCCAGCGGAGTCGAGTTGTCATTGCTTGGGATGCCTCGTAGCCATGAATGTGTTAGCGAATAATCGCTCAGTAACTCCATCAGCTGCGCATAGAACCTCGTGGTATTGCCAAGCGAGTTGCTTCGCAATGTCCGCGGTTACAGGCCCGGAAACGAAGAATTCAGCCACGATCATCCCGTCTTTAGCGAGCTGGTCATACAGCATTCCCTCCTCGCAAGTAGTAACTAGCGTTGATCTGACTTCATCGCCCCGACGTCGCTCAAGAACGTGATACTTCGTCATTTCATATCCTTTAAAATTTCAAGCAAACTGCTCTGCTTGGCATCTTTTTCGGTTAGACGCTCCAGAACTTTTTCTTCGATAGTGCCCGAAGCGATCACGACGATGGTCTCTGTCTTTTCTGTCTGGCCCGCTCGATAGATACGACGGTTGCCTTGGAGGAAGTGTTCGAGGTTGTAGGTGGGGCTCGCCCAGATCGTACCGGTGCCTTTGACGAGAGTAAGCCCATGAGCCGCTGACTGAGGGTGCGCGAGGAAGACCCGATAGAACCCTGCTTGGAAGTCCGCCACGGCGCGCGCACGGTCGTTGTCCGAGACGTTGCCATCCACGACCACAAACGTGAGGCCGCGTTTTTCAAACTCACGAACCAGTTCATCACGCTGATGGGTCCAATTAAAGAAAACCACAGTGTGAGGGCGCTGCTCAACAAGATCAGCAACAAGCTCGTAACGACCAGTGTCAACCAGTGCATAGCCTCCCCCCTCGGTGTAAGCCGCTCCAGACGCTATCTGGAGCAGCTTTTGAATCACCCCCGCAGCGTTGACCGCGGTGACGGTCTCTTTGCCGATCTCGATCAGCGCCTGCTTCTCCATGCCCATGTAGTGGATCTGCTGGGCCGGAGATAGATGATACGGCACTGAGTACTGATGATTGTCCGGGATATCCAGACACTCTTCGAACTTGTGCCGAACCGCGATATCCTGAATTAGTTTACCTACTACGAGCTCGATATTCGGTTTGTCCACCCATTTGAGCATGTTCGGCATTGGACCGATCTGCACAGGAGTGCAGACACTGGCACGGAATTGCCAGAACGACTTACCCAGACGCGCTCCGTCGTCAAGGATATACACCTGATGCCAGATGTCCGCGATGCCATTGGCGTTGGGCGTACCGGTCAGCCCATAACGGTGATGAAAGTATTTCTTGATTTTGTTGATCGCCTTGCTGCGCGCGCTCGTACGATGCTTGAAGTAGCTGATCTCATCGATCACAAGCGTATCGAACTTCTTGAAGAACTCCGGCTTCTGTTTCGCTAACCAGATCGCAGCATCGGTGTTGGTAATATAGACGTCCGCGTGCTCAGCAAATCTCCTTTCGCGCCCTGCGGCTGGGCACACGGACGTTTTCAGGTGCGGAGCGAACTTACGGAGATCTTCTTCCCAAGCGCTGCGCAATAAGGATTTCGGTGCGATGATCAAAGCGCATCCGCCACCACGGGTTCGGCGCAGAGAGAAGAGTTCTATCTGCACTCTCGTCTTTCCCGTACCGGGATCTGAAGCATCGAAACCGATCGTAGACGCCTTAAAGGCGTTTACACTGACCAGCTGATGAGCATAAAGCGGTGGGACTTGCGCCACGAATAGTTACCCTTTTGGATGATGTATTCGTAGTGTCTTGTCGTAATTGATGCCGCCATGGGCGGCGATGTAGAAGTGAACCAGTTCGAGGGGTATATGGGCATACACGGTATTGAGCGGTTTGGTCTTGTCTTCGGCGTATTCGAGCCATGCGTGCGGCACTTCGCGACTGGGAAAGCCAACCTCGACGTGTGTGTACGGACCTTTGTTTGATCTTGGGGTTGAATAGTGATACTGAGAGGCTTGTACTGAAAGCTTAGTACCATCCGCGCAAATGATCGGGGGCAAAAGCTGGCGAATCTCTATATCGCCTCCATACGACTCTGTTTGGAGCATGTCGAGCATGGCACCAAGATTAAGTCCACGCATTGCCTCGAGATCGTCTTTAGTCGGTTCCATCATCTCTGGATTCCTACGGTGCAATGGCCAGTGCCTTTCGGTCCGTATGGGCACCACCGGCAGTTGTGCGCGTTCGGCGATGGCGGGAATTCCCGCTCGCTTGTGATGCGTTTGCCACGTTGATCAAAGCCTCTAAAGAAGCGTAGCCCCTGATCACGGGTATAACGCATATGGGTAAGGTCATCTTGGTCCGTGTACCAGAACTCGACGTCGATCTCTTCGAGTTCCGGGTACCGCATAAACGCAGCAAGTTGGTAAAGCTGTCCTTGTTCAGCGTGCTTGATTTCGTTTCCACTTTTCTTTCCCGTTTTGTAATCGATTACCACCGCGTGCGTATCGGTTAGCCGTACGAATACGTCCAGCTTCATACGAAGCCACGCATCGTTACTCATCCACGCTGTCGGTGCCCAGTCTTGGGTAAACGCCCATTCGCCTTCTACGGATACTAGACCCTCTTTGTAGAGTTGATTGGCCCGAGTAAATTCCGCCGAAAAACTCGCCAGTTCAGGTAGGAGCTCAACAGTGCCGGTGACATACTTTTCAGCAGCTGTATGTACTCGCGTTCCTCGGTCGTTAGCATGCTCGGACTTGCCGGGCGGGAGTGCACGAAGCGGTTCAGGGATCTTGTCGACATAGGCGAGGCGAGCTCTAAGCCTGCACGATTCGAATACGACAGCACGGGAGTAGCTCCAGCTGGTGATGTACTGCATACACGAAGAGCCTCTCGAGGGGTCTTCGTATTATATCATGTTTGCTCATGTGCGCCCAGAGTGCTTGGAAATAGCCGCTTTGGCCTCAGCATCGAGTTCGGCGAATTCCGATCGTAGAAGCTGATTGTCACCTTCGACGTCGAAATGTGCTGGGTTCTCTGCTTTTTCGTACATCTCGCACCGAGAGTTATTGGTCAACGGCCAGTTGTCTTCTTCAGATATCATCCAATCGAACGGCAGATTCGGCGCAGGAATCAGGCGTGGATTGCGATCAAGCGCACAATGAACCTCGGTTTCTTCGACCGTGTAGTTGCTATACCCGCGGTCATGGAAGTACAAGTACTTACACTTAGCACAGCTTAGCTGATTGGTGAGTTTCCAAGCCGCCATGCGAGCGATCTGAGCTTCATTCATATTTGACGACCTCGTTATCGACCTGAGCACGTCGCCGCCAAGAATTAAGGGCACTCTCGATGGATTTTTCGATGCTATCTCCGCGGCGGCAATACATTTGCGCGTAGTAAATCAGCGGCAAGAACGAGTCGTAATTCTCTTCGTCGATGCCCTTGAGAATATTCAGTGCGTTGTTTCTAGCCCTGAATATTCCATTCTCCAGCATCTGCTCGGCGCGACGCTTTTCTTCGTCGGTAAGCTCGTGGAATACTCCGAACTTCAGGCGTAGCTTGACGGCCTTGCGCACGCGCTTGATCTCGTCGTTGAGTTCTTTTTGCTTGTCCGTATCCCAGACTCGCATCTTGGCAGGAGTGACGAGGAGTTCAGTCCCCGTGATCGTGACAGGAAAAACGCCGCACTGTGTAGTACGAAGCCCGTAAGATTTTATAAGCTGACCATTGTGTTTAACTGTATTAATACGCCCCACCGTAAGCAGAAACAGGTCGTACAGCGGCGCGCTTGGTAGTTGTTCGAACAGTACGATTATTTCGGGTGTTATTTCAGCCAGAGTGTGCACGTGCCATCGCTCTTTGGGCGTACCGTCCCAGCTTTTTTGCACCTGATTGAGCGTGAATAGCTCTTCGGTACGCTTTTGGATGTAGTACATTCGGCGATGCACGCGAACGCCGTGAAACATGTGCCGTTTAGCGGCCCAAAGCTCTGTGCATCGTTTAAAATCGAGCATGGAATTTCTCTCTCAGTTATCAAACCAAAACACGACGCGAAAATTATCCAAATTATTGGGTACCCATACACGTTCCTCAAGCCAGTACCGGACCGGATCTTCGCCGCGCAGTCTTAGGTCTGTAGCCATCGGGATAAGATCTTCGTGGCTCACGATATACCGCATAACGAATTCGTATAGCGGTAAATAGCTGTGGCTGTGTCCGTCATTATCCCAGTTGTTCGCTAGTGCACGTGTGAGCTTAGAGATATCATTTGGCAGTCCATTCGGTATAGGACCGTCGCCACGAACGCCGGCGAGCTTAGCGAAGAACTGATAATTTCGATCACTGAGTTCATAAATGCTCGGAATACCGGCTTCGATCAGAGGCGATCGTTTCGGCAGCAGTTCGTAGTTGTCGTGCATGTACCCGACCCATTTACCACCCGCACGGCATTCGATCACCCAGTGGATATCGCAGCCCATTATTCGAAGTCCAGAATGAGGTGCTCGCCCCAAGGCGGAGTGACCTCATGGTTGTTGATTGCCCACATCGTTGGGAACCCGGCCTCATTGCCGAAGTTGCCATATCCGTCGGTGAGATACACAAGCGCCTTGGGCTCGATACCTTTGCCCTCTAGCCACTTGAACGGCGGACGGAAATCAGTGCCGCCACCACCGTGTGGGTGGAACTCCAGCTCGTCGTCCGGAGCGAACTCATCGACATGGTTGACCTCGGCGTCGCAATAAATCACGTACGTCTTGCTCGGACGCACGTCTTTCACGATGCTGCGAATCTCGCCGCCGAATTCATTGAGTTCTTTCTCGCCGATCGATCCCGAGGTATCGATGCACACGACCATCTCGCCAGAACCTTCGCTCTGACGGCTTGGTAAATACAGCCCTTGGGACAGGAATCGGCGGTTGCCGCGCTTCCATGAGAAGTCGTCGTTCGATTTCTCCGTCATGAAGCGGCGAAGGATATCGCGCCATGGCAGGACGGGCTCGAACAGCTCTTCCATCATGCGTTCGACATCGCCCGGCAGGTTGCCCTGCTGCTTGGCCATGTGTGCAGCACCAGCCACGGCGATCTTCCACTCGGCCTCTTCATGCCCGACTTGGGACGAAGAACTGGCCCCCGGTGCATCGCTGACGCCACCGTCGCCACCGGGGTCATTCTGGCCATCGGAGTTGTTATCGTCCGGATCGTCCGGGATCAGCGTGAAGATGTGCTCGGCGGTCATGCCGTTGTACGCATGGTTCACGTACGAACCGGTCGGTAGCGTGAATTTGCTGTTCACGAGCAGGCTGTTGATGCTGTAATCGCATGCTCGATTCCACTTCTTGACGTTGCGCGAACCGCGCCGTGTATGGTGCAGGAACGCTGGGTGCATAACTTCATGTGCGACGAGCCCAGTGGTTTGATCAAGATCCAGAGTCTCGATGAATTTGGGGTTATATCGCAGTGTCTTGCCATCGCAGCACGCGGTCTGGATTTTTTCGTCCGGCTCCATTTTAAGCCTGAGCGCCAGAGAGCCGAAGAACGGAGCCTTGAGGATCAGCTCGGATCTGGCGCGAGTAATCTTCTGTTCGGGTGTTCGTGCTTTACTGCTCATGTCAGTGCCCTGAAGTCGTCGCGGGTGATGGTGATGGTCTTGTTGGTGCGATGCTCGTCTTCGAGCACATATTTGGCCATGCTACGAAGCATCTTGCATGTGTTCTCGTCCGTGATAGCGTACTTCTGTGCCCAAATAACTTCGGGTGCATATCGAAGCGCCTCTTCACGGGAAGAATACTTTTGGTGGCTCCAGAACCAGTGCTTGGTGCATCGCTGCTTGCTCACGATTTCGAGGGCTTCGTTGACCACTCGTTGGCGCGTGCTCTTGATGTCGGCGATGCTTGCTTCGGCTAGCCGAAATACTTCGTCAGCCGGGATTTTTATTGAGCTCATTGAGCATCCTCAGTCGGATAAGTTTAGCCTTGATGTCGTCGGAAATTGTAATTGCGGTCTTGGGCCGCTTACGTTTGGTCTTTCTGTTCGCCTCGGCGTTTTCTCGGATCTTGTCACGATTGTGTGGGGACATGTACTCCAGCACCGACGGCCATACTTGCATGATCTGAGTCACGTTCGTGCACTTGTCGATGACACCGATAGTGAGCGCTTTGCATATCTCGTTCTTCTCGTTGTCTAGCGCAAAGTACGCTTCAGCCAACCGTTTGAACTGTGAGTCTGGTCCGTCCGGCGGGTACTTAAGCGCTACGCGCGAAGGTATGTAGTGCTCAGTGGAAAAACTAACGCGGAAAGATCCTCGATTTCCGTACCAGATGGTTGCGCACCTACTGGTACTAATCCATCCCTTGACCGCATCGAGCTTAGCTTGCAGATCTTGCGATACCAATAGGTTGTAAGTCTCATCTCCTACGACAGGTTCTTGGAGTTGGTCCGCAATCTCATTAAGTCGAGTAGTGAACAGAGCAGTTATGTTACTCTGGATATCGTTCCTGATACTCCACGTTACTCTGCTTACTTGCATAGCAGTTTTCTCCTAGCGGCTTCGCCGACAGCTTTTTTGATCAGCGGATCATCGGAATTCGCAGGAAGCGGTAGCCCCGTGAATTCACCCTGACTGGTGATTGCGGCGTTATAGTCTCTGCGCAGCATGTCATCGTGATATGCACACCATCGAAGTCCTAAAAACAGTTCGGGATGTTTTTCCCGAACTGTTTGATACCCGGTGCTAAACGCTCCGAATGTCGCGTATAGCACGTCGCCGATGATGCTGACTTCTACGACTTCAGAAGAGGACCTCTTGATTCGCAATCGCCCACTTATTGAACGCTTTGGTGGTGGTGAGTTGGGGGTCACGGACGACGGCATCCTTCACGAGGAGAACCTGAAACTCGGCGGGCAAGCGCAAGGCATACTTCACCACGCGCTCCATGTTGTCCTCGGTGGCCTTGGCAGCCAGACCGGTGGACAGAGCATAGAGTGTTGCCGGCTCCGTGGGTACGGGCGCTTTGCCCGGATTCATGAGCACAGCATCGAGGTTCGGAAGGTCCCGATAGTATTTCAAGAACCCCATGAACTCCGCTGCGGGGCCATCGCCGACAATGCCTGAGTACAGGTCGTACTCGATCTCACCCGAGGGCTTCTGAGACACCACACGGCTCATGTACTCCCACGACCGCGGCGTAGCGAATGCGTTGGCGTCCTTCATGCGCTGCAGGCGGTCTTTCTCTTCCTTGCTGTTACCGCGTGCTTCGAACTCGTTGAGCAGCATCGGCCGAAAACGAATGAAACTGATCACTTCGGTCGCGATGTCGTGCTTGAGGGCCCAGTCGCACCAGTCCTCGTTGTTGACTTCGAAGTTCAAATGAGTGAAGCGATTCTTCAGCGCTGTGCTCATCTGGTTCACGATGGCGCGGTCCGCGGAGCGGTTGCCGGCGGCGATGATCGCCCAACCTTTGGGCAGTTCATAATCGCCAAGCTTTCGATCGAGAACCAGCTGGTAAGCCGCGGCCTGTGTGGCCTGAGCGGCTGAGTTGATCTCGTCGAGGAACAGTACGCCTTTGCCGCCTTTCGGCAGGAAATCCGGCGGATTCCACGTGGTCTGGTGTTCCTTGATGCTCGGCACGCCGCGCAAATCCACGGGATCGAGCTGCGACAAGCGCAGATCGATGAACTCCATGTCTTTCTTGTCCGCGACTTGCTTGACCACTTGGGACTTGCCCACTCCGGGCGAGCCATGCAGCATGACGGGCTGTTTGGCGTCGATCAGGAGATTCAGAGCCGCTACTACTTGTGTTGGACGCATTTCTTAGTTTCCTCCGTGCGTTGGTGGGGATCTAGGCCTCGAAGTGCACAAAGTTCGAGGCAGAACTTGAGTTTGAAATACTTGTGTTTGACATCTTCCTGACCGAGCATCTTCCGTTTGGTTCGATAAACTAGTAACGCTTGTGTAGCTTGCAACAGTGCACCATCTCGCAGCTGCGAGTAACCGAGTTTCTGCTGCTTGGACAAACGCCACTTACGGCTCATGATTGAGCTGCTTGCAGAGCCAGCGGTAGCGGTTTTCCCACAGGAAGTGTACGTTTCGCATTGTGCAAGCCAAGCGCTTGATGCGCAGTTGCTTGTACTCTTCTTCCTGCACGCGCTTTCGAAATCGGACCATTTGGGTCGAGAACTTTAGTCGGCTCGCCATGACGTTTCCTTCGTCAAGCACTGCTCAGGACGGAAGATCCTGATGCGCTTGACTTGGGGGTTTGCGATCAGGCTGTCCAGCCGAGAGGTGAGCTCTTCCTCGGTGTGAAACCGTACCAGATTGCTCGCCATATTCAGCCGAACGTATTCGACCTCAATGATAGCGACGATGGTCCGGGCCGGGACTGACGATGTACCGAAGCTGCTCGGGTGCTGCACCACCGTTGAGCTCTCGCCGCTTGGCTTTTGCAAGTTTTTTGTCGGCAAAGTAGAGGCCATCGATTGGTTTCCTCGTTTGGGTGTCGGTGATTTGATAGAGTTTGAGCATTAGTGAAGTTTCCCGTCCGTTGTCACTTCTTTCGCCATCGCAAGCAGCTCGAGCATTTTTTCGGGGTGCTTCTGTATCACGTGCGCGCACCGACCGGCCATGATAAAAGCCAATTCGGGATTTTTCTCGGATAGCCGTTCGAAAACTTCCAAGAACGCAGCAATCAGTTCTTCGGGCGGACCGGCAAAGAGCTGACATACGTGCATACCGCCGTCGATACCATGACCTTGAATCATGATCGCGAAACGCAGAGTTTCTTTCGGATGTGTGCTGGTGTGCTCGTGATACTCCGCCACCACTTTGGACAGATCTTTCTGGTCATCAGTCGTTCTGTCGTGAATGACTTCTTCTTTCACGGCTATTCTCCTCAGGTAGTTTGATATTACGCCGACGTGCTTCGTCTTTCCAGCGCTCGTAAGAATCTTGAATTAGTTTCTGGGTCGGAGAGTTTAAGAGCTTTGCAACTGCTAGATCATGCTGAGTTTCCCGTATCAGCCTCACTATCTCCGGGTCCGACAGGTGTGAGCCCACGATCTTTAGCCTCTGCGTTCATGTATTCAAGCGCTAGTATCGAAACGCTGGTGATGCCGCTGACCATCTTGGCTGCCATGATGCGATGTGTGATGAGCTGGATGGTAGCGAGTAAGTGCGTATCGCTCATATCGCAGACTGAGACAAGTGTCCCGTCGCGTGTAGCCCAGCCAAGAGTTCGTCGCTCAGTCATAACACAGACAAATCGCGCTAATGATGACGGCACCGACGTATATTCCGACGCCAGCGAGAACTTTGGAGAGAATCCTCAAAGTTCTCATAGTCAAGTCCCCTGAATATCCTTGCGCAGCTGTTCGAAGTAATCTGGGCAAAGACCAAAGGACTTTTCGATGAATTTGAGGGCTTCTTTGGCTTGTTGTTCGGTTTGTACTGGATCGTCTTCAAGATCGAATGGTTCTGGCATGTTTGTCCCCACGTGGAAGTACTGCGTCGATAGCAAGTTTGATCAAAGTTTCTCGCGCCCTGGTGCGATTGATGAGCGCAACGTAAGCTAATGGATTGGCTTCGATTCGCCTACGAATACCGTCGATAATAGGGCTCGAGGTGTCCGGTCCTCGCCCTTTGTAAATCAGTGCGTAGCAACAAGCTACCTCCTTCTGATCATCTATGCTAAATACGACACCAACGCCACGATACTTGAAGTCGGGCTTGAGTGAAAATGCCATTATTTTGACTCCTTCGAGTAGAACTTTTGCCGTACCCATTCGCTAGCACGTTCCATTTCCTCTGGATGATCCCGCTCCAGCTCGGTGACTAGCTTGGCAAATTCATCGAACGGCGAATTCTCTCGCTGCGCCGCGATCCTCTTTGCCATCGATTTGGACATGGCGGGCTGCTCGCTACTCGGCTGCGGCTGCGTTGGGTAGGGTGCGACTAATTGCGCACGCAGTTCATTGAACCATCGCAGCGTGTTCGCTGGCGACGTCCATTGCGGCCATGTGTGCTTTGTCGGATCAAGCCCCTGCAATTTGCAGATTTCCTCATGCGCAGCGGCAAGGTCGGTTTCAGTTTGGCGCATGACTGTTTCAAGCAAATCGCGCAAACGCTTTGCTTCAGGCTCGATCTTCACGAGCATGTAGCCATCCGGCACCACTGGCGCGACACACTTAAGTTCTGACACGGTTTCGACCGGCACACTTAAATCACTAGGCGATTTCAAATTGTCCACCTGCGTCGTTGGCTCGACAGGCTGCGAGGCGCATTGCCTCAGTTCGTAGCAAGCTTCGCGTATGTCATCCTCGGAAGGATTCGTATACATCGCTGGATCAATGCGCGCGGCTAGAGCTAGCAGCTTTGCCGACTTGTCGGTAGTCATGGTTGGCCTCCTGCTTTGTAATCGGCAGAGTTAGCAGTCGCGGTCGCACGATTCATTGCTCGTTGCCAGAATGCGTTAGCCTCGGCCTGAATCATGGCTATCGAGAATCCGTCCAGCTTGGCTATAGTTACCCATTGGCCGTCAGCGTGACGCGCATATAGCCATCCGTAGTCACTGCGAGCTGAATCTAGTTGCAGGCACGTTTCAACTCGCCTGCCGCCAGCCATATCTGTAACCCTGAGCATTTCCTCTTGGACGGCTTTGCGAATCGCCTCAAGGTCGCTACGCAAAATCACTTCTCCCGCCTGCGTCGTTGCGGCGCGGCTCAGTAGCGCTTCGAGTTTCTCAGCGTGTTGTCTGCACGCTTGCGCGTATCTGTCTGTGTAATCCTGCGCCTCAAAGCGCCATTCCTTCACAAGCGCATGTAGCGACGGCAGCAACGCGGGTGCGGCGGTCATGGCTTCTCTCCTCCTGAGCAAGTGTGGCAAACGTGCATTCGTGGGCCATCGCATTCACAGCCTTTAACTGGGCGCATAACATAGCCTTCGCCATAGCACGTTTGACAAACAAGCGGCTCGAACTGCGCGATAATCTTTTCGTGTATAGCCTTCTCGTTTTTCAGTCGGTCAATTTCGCGGTCGATTTCTTTGACGCGACTGCCGGAAAAGCACAGCACTTCGTAATGCGGTGATCGTTTGCCGTTCCAGCTCATCCTTCCTCCGGCGCTGCGTGGGGTGGTTGTGGAAGCGACGTGTTATGCGCATGGCAAATATCATTCGCAAACTTGTAGTCACGCTCTCGGCCATCCATATATGCCGATGCGATCACCTTGTCAGCCGCCATAATGCTAATTGCAACCGTATCGCCGTTCGGAGCATCCATAGACTCGAAATGCCAATGCTCCCCCGCTGCCGAGTCTTTCGCGGTGTCGTACTCAGCAATGGCTTCCTTGCCTTGTGTAATGTTTGGGCCGACGTAATCGCTAAATGATTCGAGCAGATCACGCAGAGCTGCCGCGAGCTTCGCGGCGATTGGGGTGTTAGTCATGGCTTGCATCCTGTTGTGCATAAGGCTTTGCGTACATCCAAGGCGGCTTGGGAACGATCATGCTCTGGATTGTCGTAGTGGTAGCGCTTGCAGTCTTTGTGTATGCGATGCTCAACGCCATCCACAATAACGATTGCCCAAACTGGCGCGCCTTTGACGTACATCAACTGTTTGCCGCAATGCCAACACGTTGGCCTAGCCATTGCTGGCGTCTCCCTTGGCACTGGCGATTGCGCGGTCGATCTGGCGGTCAATCTCTATTTCGTATTCCTCGCACTGTCTGCCGCCAATGTCTGCGTATTGCTGTGCGTCTGTAACCGTCATGCGGCTACGCAACCACTTGTACCTGCATGCATCCTTCTCATCGGCTATCGGCAGGATGGATTCGAGCGCGGCGCGTACTTTCTCGCGATACTTGCCTTGCGCGTTTTTGGTTACGTCGTCCCAATAGATGTATAGGGCTTTCCCGACCGACCCCACCATCGCATGGCTCACCGCTACCGCATCAAGACGGTCGGCGTATTCTTCTAGTTTTATCGCCGCTAGTTTTCGTGATCCCGCTGCGTCATCGGCTAACATCCGTTTAGCCAACTCGCGCAACTGCTCAGCCTTGGTGCTCATGTCGTCGGCTCCTTTAACGCGGCGTCGATCTTGGGTATAAGCGTAAATTCGTAGGCAAGCGAATGTGGCAGCATCGCGACCTGTTCCTTCGCGTCACGCAAAACCGCCTCCAACTCATCCACGCGCCTGCGCAGGGCGTCGATCTTTTCTTGCGACAGGCGTACAGTTTCGTTTCTGAAATCGATCGCCTCATTAGCCACACGACGCAACCGCTCGTTTTCCCGAGCCAGCTCCGCAACCGCCGCGCGGATCAACGGTACGTCAGTCAGTTCAAGGAATCCGTTATCCAGCAAATCCAGCACTTCACTCACAGGCATTGTCTGCTCGCTCACTTCTCGGCCCTCACGTTTTTCCGCGTTGAATAGCGATTTTTGAGCTGCCAACGCAGGATCGCGCGCATAGCCTCTGCCTCGGTCGCCCAAGGTGGCCACGGCCAATCCCACTTATGCGGCGGCTTTGGCTTCTTGGTGTTCATGGCTGCATTCTCCGTTTCTTATTGAGTCTCACTTGCAGACCAGAAGAGCCGTCCATGGCTCTAGGTACTTTTTAG
>Ga0207695_10001985_pt1 | contig 31598 bp, 14 predicted proteins | sample KBSC54metaG_FD_184354 | JGI IMG/M metagenome (GOLD analysis project Ga0207695, IMG submission 184354) | Corn rhizosphere microbial communities from Kellogg Biological Station, Michigan, USA - KBS C5-4 metaG (SPAdes) (version 2) | ecosystem: Host-associated > Plants > Roots > Rhizosphere > Soil... | reverse complement strand
CGTCCGAGCCACTGCCCAGGCTGCCATGTGCAGCACAATGAGTTAACTATGTCCTTTTGTGACCTACTTTGCGCGCGGTAGCATCTGCTGGTGGACACGAACGGGACCCCGGCGGTCAACCTGGTCGAGCGCAAGCGCCAACTTGTGCGCGATGAGCTGGCCGATGCCGCGGTGAAGCTGCTGGCGTCGCAAGGGTTCGATGAGACGACGGTCGATCAGATCGCCGCCGAAGTGGGGATGTCGCGCCGCACGTTCTCCCGCTACTTCGAGACCTTTTCCCATCGTGGTCAAGCTGGTCAGCCGTATTCCGACATCACAGAGGGCTGATTAACCAGAGCCTTGAGTGAGGAGGAGACACGCCTCGCCACCTCGTCGGCCCGCTACCGTAGGTGCATGACAAGTGCCGGGCGTATCGACATCGACGCCGACGACATCATCCAGGCCCTGGAAGCCAACGGGTTCGACGACGTACGGATCGATTTCGCGCCCGATGGCGGCTGGGACGACGGCCTTGAGCGCCTCGCCGCCGTCGCCTCGGTGCGTCGGGCGGCCGAGGCTGCGAACGTCCAGGCGCCCGGGGTGTGGGGGGAGCGGCCGGCGGCCGGTGTCGGCGGTGCGTCCGTGCGGTTGAAGAGTCCGCAGAGTCCTGATGCGCTCAATTCCTGGCTCGCCGCGTTCACGGCGGTCCTCGGCGCCGAGGGCCGCTCCGGACTCGTCCGCGCCACACGCACGGTCCGGCTGCCCGGGTTCGTCACCGGCTTCACCGAGCCGTGGATCACGGTTTTCGCAGCGTACGACCTCGCTATCGCCGATCCCGCGACGCCGCCGACCGCCGTATCCGAGACGCTCGACGCGCTCGACCTCTGCCGCAGAGCCGTGGCATGGACCGCACAGGCCGGTGGTGAGGCCTACCTGTCCAGCGGAGGCATGAACCAGCTCGTCGCCACCGACGAAGCCGCAGCGTACCTCCTGACCGCGCTCCACGCGCGCAGCGCGGCGTCGTTCACCTGCGTGGACGCTCAGGCGGGGAGGGCTTCCCACCTCCACGTCGACGCCGACGGACTCGTGGTGTATCAGTTTCATGATTCGTCGGCCGCGCCCGCGGAGCGCATCACGCGGCTCCGGGACGCGATGACCGTCGACGTCGAGCGGACGCGACTGGCGTTCGCCGCGCTGTCACCAGTGCGAGCCTACGGCTGGGATGCCCGGCTGAAGGGACTGCCCCCGCTGCTCGAACAGCCGGACGGCGTCCTGGCCCGGAACACGCCGGCATGGTCGGAGTTCGTCCCCGACGCCCACGGCGTGCAGTTGCTCACGGGCCGACACCTGAGCCGGATCCCCGACCTGACCGGCTGGACAGTGCGTGCGCTCACGCCGGACCGCTCCCTGGTCGAGGCGCCCGACCTCGCCGCGTGGCTCGCTCCGGGCGGCCCGTCCGAAGCGGAGCTGGCGCAGGCCCGCGCCGCCTTCGGGGCCGCCCTGCTACCCGGCCGCCTACCCTGAATCCCCTGTAAAACTACATATACGTACGCTGTCATTGACGGCGATCAGTGAGGGCTGCGACACTCTCAAGGCCCTTACTCAGACCACGTGTATATTCGGGGAAATCATTGTCCCATCGCTCTGTGCGCCGGGGTCTCGGCGCTGTCGCCATCATCGTTGCCGGTGCGGTCTTCCTGACCTCCGGTCCCATGGGGACGGTCGCTCGCGCGGACTCGACGTCGGCCAAGTCGACCAAGGCGGCCTCGGCCGGCTCCACGGCGGACACGCCGACGCAGACCCCCTCCGGAACTCCCGCCGGTCCTCCGTCCACGACGGCGGCCGCGCATCCGTCGGCTCCCTCGGGCACCCCTGCCACTCCGGCGACCAAGCCGGCGACCAAGCCGACGACCACGCCGACGCCGAAGCCTTCGAGCCCGGCGCCCTCCGGGGCCTCCTCACCCACGTCCCCGCCGATCATCCCCGGCCTCAGCCCGGACGCCGCACCCCCGCCCTGCCCGCCGAACAGCAACGACGCCTCGGTGCCGGCCAACGGCGGCGCGCAGTGTATAGCCGAGAACGTGATGTCCACCCGCTGGAACCTCGGCTACGCCTGGAGTCCGGCATCGGGCACGTACACCCCCACGCCCTGCGTCAGTGATCCCCGGGCCCTGATACCCAACGGGATCTACCGGATCGAGGACTGCAAGCCCTGGGGCCTGCAGGGCGAGAACATCGCCCAGACCCGGGTGGTCGCGCAGTTGAACGCCGCCGGGGTCTACGGCGACAGCTCCGCCACCGGCATCACGCCCAACCTCCAGTGGGAGGTCGTGCTCCCCACGTCCGGCGACCGCCCGGACCTGTTGCTCTACGACCGCACCAACCCGGCCGGCAAGGTCGGCCTGGTGGAGATGAAGGGCGACTGGAGCGCGGACGACCCGGTCGCCGAGGTGACCCAGTATGTCAAGGACTGGCCGGCGGGCGGTCGCCAGGCCGTCGCCTACCACTTCGCCTCTCCGATCTCCGACGACTTCGAGATCCGCTTCGGCAAGCCCTGCAAGTACGCCCCGAACATCTGGCCGGGATACAAGTTCCACACCTACAGCGACCCGGCGCACGACGGAGTCATCCGGGTCAGCCGGACCCTGAAGGAGTGCCCGCCCCGCCAGAAGGGGTCCGACCAGGACGAGAAGGACCACACCTACAAGGGCACCATCGGCGCCGACACCGACCACAACAACGTCGACGACTTCTGGGACTACATCCGGGCCCACCCGGAACTGTGGCTCCTGCCCGGCGCCATCCCGGTGATCTCGTTCCACCCGCTGGCGCAGCCGGTGAAGGTCTCGCTGGACGAGGACGCCCTGATCGAGATCGAGGAAGAGGTCACCGAGAGCGGACTGACGGCCGATGAGGAGGCCATCTGGAACGCGATCGTGGACCGGCTGCCGGAACTGGCGGCTTCGGCGCAAGGCGACATCCTCGCCGGGGACGGCGCGGCGCTCGGCCTGGACGCCGCGGAACTGGCGGCCGCCGAAGCCGCCTTGGACGCCGGGTTCATCACGCTGTCCTCGGTGTTCCTGGTGCCGGTGATCGCAGCCGCCGTGGTCGTCGCGATCTGGGCGATCATGCACTGGCACCTGTTCGGCGATCCGCATATGGCCACGCTCGACGGGCTCACCTATGACCTGCAGGCCGAAGGTGAGTTCCACATCGTCCGGGTGCCCAGCCTGAACCTCGACGTCCAGGCGCGGTTACTGCCGAACAGCAATGAGACCACCTACACCTGGGCCACGGCCGTGGCCTTCAACGTCAACGGGAACTACGTCGAACTCGGCCGCAACGGCTCCGCCGTGGTGAACGGCCTGCCGCTCGCAGCCTCGCAGCAGTTGGTCGACCTCGGTGACGGCACAGTGCTGGCCCGCAACGGTGATCAGTTCGTCGCCACGTTCGGCGCCGACAACGCCGCTCTGGCCTTCGACGGTGTGCGGGTGGGCTTCGTCATCGACCGCGGCGTGGCCACCACCGGCCTGCTCGGCAACAACGACGGCATCCCGGGCAACGACCTCGCCTACTCCGACGGGAGCCCGGTCGGGACCGTGGCGCCGGCTGTGCTCGACGGTGCGTACGCCGACTCCTGGCGGCTCACCGACAACGAGTCCTTCTTCACCTACGACGGCCACGACACGACGGCCACCTTCACCGACAAGCAGTTCCCCTCCAACGTCGTCACCCTCGCCGACTTCCCCCAAAGCGATCAGGACGTCGCGCGGCAGACCTGTGTCGGCAAGGGCGTCGCCGCCGGGCCGCAGCTCGACGCGTGCATGCTCGACGTCGCCGAGACCGGCGACGCCGGCTACGCCGCCGGGGCCGCCGCGGTGACCGGGTTCCTCCAGGACTCGAACGCGCACCTGGTGGACACCAACGGCCAGGTGACGGAGAACTTCGACTCGGCGGTCGGCGTGAATTTCCGACCGGACAGCACGCAGGCCCTCAACGGCACGACCGTCGCCGGTCCCGTCTTCGACGGCAGCGGCTACAGCTTCACCGTCCCGGCCATCCCGGGGCATTCCGACGCCACCGTCGCGTTCGACGTCTACGCGGTCGGCCTGACCTCCGCCAACGCGCAGAACCAGACGCTGACCGTGACCATGAGCGACCCGGCGACGCCGTCGGTGATCGCGTTCACGCCGACCGCCGCGAGCGTGACGTCCGGCCCGGCGACGATCACGCCGCTCGGTACGGGCACGACGGCGCAGGGCGCGACCTTCCAGCGGTACCGCGTAAGCATCAGCGCCCAGCAGTACAGCTCGCAGTTGCGCGTCCAGATGATGCCGTCGGGCTTCCGCGGCCTCATCGGCACCAGTATCGCCGTGGACGACATCGCGGTCGGCGTCACGCTCGTGCCGGCGCAGACCTTCACCGCCGCGCTCCCGCTGACGGTCTCGGCCGGCACGGTCGACGGGTCCGCGGCCTCCGGAGCCGGCAACCTGGAGAACGTCGGATCCGCCGACGTGTACTCGTTCACCGTTCCGGCCGGCGGCCAGAACCTCGGGATCCAGGTCGGCTCCTGTCCGGCGGTGCCGGCCGGTTCGGGCGTGAGCCTCACCTGGACGTTGGCCACTGCCGGAAGGACAGTCGCCACCGGGGGTTGCGGCGGCGCGTCCATCGGATCGGTACCGGAGGGTTCGTACACACTGACGGTCGGCGGCCCCGGGGTCACCGGCGCGTACACAGTGGCGATGGAGGCGTCACAGCAGTTCACCGCCGCAGTCCCGCTGACGGTGACCGCTGACACCCTGAACGGCACAGCCGCGAGCGGAGCCGGGCGGTTCGAGGACGGAGCGTCGCAGGACTCGTACTCCTTCACCGTGCCGTCCGGCGGCCTGGACCTGGCGGTCAGCCTTCGCGGCTGCCCGGTGGCGAACTACTGGACCCCGGCGGTCTGGTCGCTGGTCGACGCGGTCACCGGAACCCTGGTGAAGAAGGGCGGCTGCACGTACACGGACGTGGGAATCGTTCCCGCCGGCACCTACCGGCTGCTCGTCTCGGCGAACGACGTCGCCGGCACCTACACACTGGACGTCGCGTCCCCGCAGAGCTTCGCGGTGACCACGCCGCTGTCGGTGGCCGCGAACAAGGTGAACGGGACCGCGACGGCCGGCGCCGGCGACTTCGAGACCGGGGCGTCGCAGGATATTTACACGTTCACCGTTCCGGCCGGCGGTCAGACGCTGAACCTGAACACGTCGTCCTGCCCCACGGCGAACTTCTCGACCCCGCTGAAGTGGAGCCTGCTTGATCCCACCGGCAAGGCTGTCGCCACCGGGTACTGCGGGTTCCACAATCTCGGCAGCCTCGCTGCCGGAGACTACCGGCTGGTGGTCGGGGCCGGCGGTGTGCCCGGGGCCTACGTCCTGATCATCGAGTCGCCGCAGTCCTTCACCGTAGGTATCCCGGCCAGTGTCACGGCCAATGCGGTGAACGGGACGGCGACGGCCGGTGCGGGCGTCCTGGAGACGACAGCGTCGCAGGATATTTACTCGTTCAGCATTCCCGCGGGCGGCCAGACAGTCAGCCTGAACCTGGGCTCCTGTCCCGCGGAAACCTACTCGATCCGCGCCACCTGGCGGCTGACGACCACCGCCGGAGCGTCGGTCGCCAACGGCAACTGCGGTTTCTACAGCCTCGGCACCGTGGCCGCCGGCGACTACCAGCTGACGGTCGATGCCGGCGGCGTCTCCGGCACCTACACGCTGGACCTGGTGCCCAGTCAGGCGTTCGCCGTGACGCTTCCGCTGGCCGTGACGGCGGGAACGGTGAACGGGACGGCGACGTCCGGTGCGGGGAACTTCGAGAACGTCGCATCGCAGGACGTCTATACGTTCACCGTTCCATCGGGCGGTCAGAGTCTGAGTCTGAACCTGGGTGCCTGCCCGGTGGTGAACAACCGGATGCCGGCGTCCTGGACCCTGCTCAACAGCGCGGGGACCAAGGTCGCCAGCGGCGTCTGCACGTTCTACAACCTCGGCACCCTCGTCGGCGACACGTACCAACTGGTACTGAACGCCGGGGGCGGAGCCGGGACCTATACGGTCAACGTCGAGGCGTCGCAGTACTTCCCGGTGACGATGCCGCTGACGGTGACCGGGAACAAGGTGAACGGGACGGCGACCCCCGGCGCCGGGACCTTCGAGACGAGCGCGTCGCAGGACGTGTACACGTTCACGGTTCCGTCCGGCGGGCAGACGCTGAACCTCTACCTCGGTTCCTGCCCGACGGTGAAGTCCTCGACTCCGGCGTCGTGGAAGCTGCTCACCAGCTCGGGCACCACGGTGGCCAGCGGGTTCTGCAACTACTACAACCTCGGCAACCTAGCCGCCGGTTCCTATCAACTGGTACTCAACGCCGCGGGCATCGCGGGACCGTACGCGCTCACCGTGGAGGCGGCTCAGACGTTCGCGGCGGCCCTGCCGTTGGCCGTCACCGCGGACACGGTGAACGGGAAGGCGACCACCGGCGCCGGCCGGTTCGAGACCGTGGCATCGCAGGACGTGTACACGTTCACGGTGCCCTCCGGCGGCCGGACGCTGGACCTCAACCTGGCGTCCTGCACGACGGGGACCCCGACGCCGGTGACCTGGAAACTGGTCGACGGCTCGGGCACCAGGGTGGCCAACGGGATCTGCGGCTACTACAACCTGGGCGCTGTGGCCGCGGGGAGCTATCAGCTGCAGGTCAGCGCCGGGGCTGCGGCGGGAACCTACGCGCTGAACGTGGAGGCCAACCAGACCTTCGCGGTGACGGTGCCTTTGGCGGTGAGCGCGAACAAGGTGAACGGCACAGCGGTCACGGGCGCCGGCGACCTCGAGTCGGCGGCGTCGCAGGACATTTACACGTTCACGATTCCGTCCGGCGGAATGGTACTGAACCTGAACGTCGGTTCCTGCCCGACCGTGAACTTCTCGACCCCGCTGAGATGGAAACTGCTCAACGCCGCCGGGACGTCGGTGGCCGACGGCAACTGCAGGTACTTCAACCTGGGGACCATCGCGGCCGGCGGCTACCAGCTGGTCGTCGACGCCGGGGGCATCGGGGGTACGTACACGCTCAACCTGGAGCTCCCGCAGACCTTCACCGGGGCGATCCCCTTGACGGTGGCGGCGAACTCCGTGAACGGCAAGACCGCCACCGGTGCCGGGAAGTTCGAAACCGGGGCGTCGCAGGACGTGTACACGTTCACGGTTCCGTCCGGCGGCAAGGCGCTGAGCTTCGTGCTCGGCTCCTGCCCCACGGCGAGTTCCTCCTCGGCCACGTCGGCGACGTGGACGATCCTGAACTCGTCCGGGACGTCGGTGAACCACGGCGGCTGCGCGTCGTACAACCTCGGGACCGTCGCCGCCGGCAGCTACCGTCTGGTCCTGGACTCCGGCGGCTTGGCGGGTACGTACACCGTTTCGATGCACTGAGCACTACAGGTTCGCCACGAACCCCGGGAGGGGACCCACCCACGGTGGGTCCCCTCCCGGTTCAGCCTCCGGTGAACCTCAGCCGCCGACCAGTGTGGAGATGTCACCGATGACCCCGCCACCGGCTTGTCACCAGGTGGAGCAGGCGTCGGCCTTGGTCTCGGTGCCGTAGTTCTGGATGTACACGCTGTAGCCGCCGCTGCTGTCGATCCCTCCGGGGTACGCCAGTTGCTCGTCGGGGCCGTTGGTGCAGTTCCACATGGTGGTGTAGTAGTGCGGGAGGTCGCCGGCGTCGGTGTAGGACACCGATCCGGAGGCGTGGGCGCTGGTGAACGTCACGGTCCCCTTGGAGGTCTTCGGATAGTAGCCGCTGATGTCGGGCCGTTCCACGATCCATTCCGCGGTGTTGTCGGGCCAGATGTCCTGGCTCGCGGTGTAGGAGTACCCGTAGGTCTTGCCCGTCGTCTCGTTCGATATGTAGACCCAGGCGTCGTTGTGGGACAGATGGGAGTGCACGTAGATCAGATCGCCGTAGTGGACGTTCGTGCAATCGACGTCCTGCGAGTCGTTCCACGGGTAGAGCTCCCACCACAGGCAATAGCTGAGATGGTTGGACAGCCAGTCGGCGTCCACACCGCCCTGCGCCAGCGGATAGGCGTAGGAGTCTCCCTGTCCGATCCCGTCCCACACGGACTTGTAGTAGTACGCGCCGCTGGTTCCGTCCGCGGCCGGGACATGAAAGGTCGTGTAGGCGTTGGTGTAGTAGTGATCATCATCAATGTTCCCAGCCCAGTTCGGCGAATGCTCGGCATACTGGGCGGGCAGAGCGTTCGGCGTGACCGCCGGTGCGCTGTCGTGCAGGACGTGGGTACGGTTCGTTGTCGCGACTGGGCACGTGGACATACCGCGCCCAGCGGTGACGAACCGCTTCCAAGTGGCGAGATCACCAGGACTGGTCGGCCTGGGCGGCAGTTCGTTCGCGGCGAGTTGGGCGTCGGTCGCGGTGAGCGGGTTGAAGCCGGTGTGCGGGATGGTCTGAAGCGCATAGACGTTGTTGCCGCAATAGTGGCGGGCGACGGTAGGCGCGAGTGCATCCGCGTTGGTCTTGGCGGTCGCCGGCGTGGTCATCGCCGCGATGGCGGCGATCACCATCCCCGCGGCGGCGGTACGAGCCACGACGCGCCTCGCACGGGCGGGGGTGGAGGATCGGCGCCGCGGGCGCCATGTTCCGAGCATGAACAGCTCCTGGGGATGGTTAGACGATTTCGGCTTCTGCGGTAGTGCCGGCTTGTGGTCGCTGTGGATGACGGCTTCACCCGGCAGGGTCCGGCACCGCCGCTCCGGCCAACTCCGCGACGTCAGCGAACACCCGCTCGCGGACGTGAGTGATCAGCGTCGACAAGTCCTGGCAGTACACCGACGGGTTCAGAAATCCGCTGCCCGGCCGATACCGCGTGCTGTACTCCCCGCCGCCGCACACGTCGCGCACCGTGCACGACCGGCACGTCGCCGACAGTGCCTCCACGCCACGCTGGCGTGCTACCACGCCCGGGTGCAGGCGCGCCTCGTCGAAGGCGTTGCCGAACACGTCCAGCCCGGTGGCCGGCGCGTCCTGGAACGTCGACTTCAGCGCGTCGACCAGTTCGATCGAGCCGTCGGTGTCGATGTTCAGGGACTGGAAGCTGTCCAGGCCGATCGTCTCGGAGCTGCCGTGGCCGCCGAGGGCCAGGCGGATGATCCCGTCGAACAGGCGGACCGTCGTGGTCATCGGGATCGTGGCGTACCAGAGGTCGAAGATGGGGATCAGCCAGTCGGCGTAGGCGGTCGAGGCGTCCGGTTCGCGGCCCGGCGGAGGCTGCTCCCAGTTCCCCAGCGGCAACAGGAAGTCCATGTTCGGAGCTCCCAACGCGGCCAGTTCCGCATACGTCTCCAGCGGATCGTTCTCCAGGTCGACCACGCACAGCACGTTCCGCAGACGCTCCGGCGCCGCGTGGGCACGCAGTGCGGCCACGCCCTTCATCACCGCGTCGTAGCTGCCGCGGCCGTTCGCGTACTTCCGGTGGCGATCATGCGCCTCGCGCGCGCCGTCGAGGCTGAGTGTCACGTTGACGTCATGCTCTTCCAGCACGCGCAGAATGCGCTCGTCGGCAAGCAGCACGCCGTTGGTCGTCAGGGTGAGCCGCGCATTGACGCCCTCCGGCACGGCGGCGCGGAAGACGCGTGCCGCGTAGTCGAGCTCGTCGGCGCCGGCCAGCAGGGCCTCGCCTCCGTGCATTGAGATGACCGCTTCGGGGATCTCCTCGCGGTGCGCACTCAGGTGCTCGGCGATCCGCGCGGCGGCCGCGTCCACCGTCGCCCGCTTCATGGCCAGCGGTTTGCTGCGCCAGCTCTGGTCGGCCATCTCGTACATGTAGCAGTAGTCGCAGGCGAGGTTGCAGCGGCCGTGCAGCTTGATGATGAAATGGGTGAACGGCAGCGGCCGCCACGCCGGGTCGGCCAGCGCCGCCTCGACCACGGACTGGTCCGGCCACTCGGTGCGCGTCCCGATGCGCGCACCGAGGCGCACGTCGGTGTCCGTCGGGCGCGGTTGCGCGAGCGGTAGTTCGATCATGGTCTCCTCCTCGCCTGATGCCGGACCGCGACCGGGCAGGTGCCTTCATGGCCGCGGCCCGGCAGTTCAGTGCGTGCTCTGCGCCGGTCGCTGTGTCACAGACGGCTGTGGTTCATGTTCGGAACGACCACCGAGTCGCTGGTCATGTGCCCCAGCGCCGCACTCAGCGCGCTGTTCGCCGGGGCGGCAGCGGCGGCGGTGTGCAGGGTCGCCCGGCTCGGGGCCGAGGCGGTGGCGGCGTTCGCCGCGGCGGTCATCCCGGCCACGACGGCGGCGGTGGCCACCGCGCCGGCGGCGACTCGGGCGACCTTGTGGACGGTGGTCGTGCGACCGTTGTTCTCGGACATCGCGCACTCCCTTTCAGACCCTCAGGGGTCGGCTGTGGTGGGAATCGGTGTGCCCGCCTGGCCGAACCGCTTCACGGCCCGACTCGGCGGCGGTTCCCATCGTGGATCACCGCCCTCCTCGTTCTCTCTTCGTCCGCTATCTGCCGCGAAGCGCCGAGATCAGGCGGCCGTCCGGACCCAGGGACGGCACGGCGCCGGGCTCCCCGCGCAGCCGCGCCCGCACGGTTTCGGCCTCAGGGCTGTCGATGCCGGCCAGTGTCGCCCACGCCTCCTCCCACGCGGCGTGCGCCTGCGGCCAGGCGCCTTGCAGGGCCAAGCCGATCCCGACCTGGTCCTGCATCCGGCCGGTCAGCAGCCAGTCGCCGTGTGCGCGCGCGAACTCCAGCACCGCGCGACTGAGCGCCAAGCCCTTCTCCGTTTGTCCCAAGCGCAGGAACGTCCAGGCCGACTGGCCGCGCGCATAGGCCGCGCGCTCGTCGGCACCGCATTCTTCGGCCACGGCGATCGCCTCGGCGTACAGCTGCTGCGCCTCCTCATGCCGGCCGAGGTCGCTGAGCGTCAGCCCGAGGTTCGCCAGCGCGGCCGACAGCGCCTGATCGCGGTCGAACTCGCGGAGCCCTTCGATCGCGGCGCGCTGGGTTTCCGCAGCGTCCACCAAGTTCCCGAATTCGTACTGCAGGCTGGCCAGATTGGCGGAGGTCCTCGCGGCGCGCCGCCGGTCGCCTTGTGCCGCGTAGGCCGCGGCGGCCCGCTCGAACGGTTCCTGAGCCCTCGGGTCACGGCGCATGGCGTAGGCGATGCCCAGACTGTTGGCCAGCATCGCCGCCGCCGGCCGATTGCCGACGGCCAGCGCCGACTGCTCGCCGAGCCGCTGGGTGTCGGCCAGCGTGTCCAGGCGGTGGCGTCGCATGAGGTAGGGCGCGACCGTGCCGGCGATCTGCCACACCACGCGGTGGTCCTCGTCCTCGGCGGCCATCCGCAGCAGCGCGACCAAGTTCGCGATCTCCTGGTCGAACCAGTCCAGCGCCGCTGCCTCGTCGGCGAACGGGGCGGCGTCCGACGCGGCGAGGCGATGGCGGACATCGAGCGCCGGACGCGGCTGGGCCGGGGCCAGGACGGCGGAGCCGGCCGCGGCGACGGCGATGTACCAGTCGGCCAGCCGGACCAGCGCCGGGTCGTCGGCGGGCTCTGCCGCCTGACGGCCGAACAGCCGCACCAGATCGTGCAGGCGATAGCGCTCGGCGGCGCCCTGCTCGACCATGTGCGTGACTTGCAGCGTGCGCAGCAGCCGCCGGATGTCGGCGCGCGCCTCGAAGCGCAGCTCGCCGTCGCCGGCCAGAGCCTGGGCCGCGGCGGCGCTCACCTCGCCGACCGGATGCCTGGCCAGCAGGCGGAACAGGCGTGCCTGGCGGGGCGTCAGCCGGCGAAACGAGTTCTCCAGCACTTGGGAGACCGTGTGGCCACCGTCGAGGAGGTCGAGTGCGCCCAGGCGGGTGTCGTCCGGCCGTAGTTCGGCCGCCAGGCCCGCGATACCGGTCGCCGGTTCCTCCAGCAGACGCACTGCCGATATCCGCAGCGCCAACGGCAGACCGCCGCACAGACGCGCCAGTTCCCGGGCCGCCTCGGGCGCGCCGGCGACGGTCTGGCCGCCCACGATGCGGGCCAGCACCTCGACGGAGTCCTCCACGGGCAGGACGTCGAGGTGCAGGGTCACCGCGCCGGTGTCGGCGACCAGGCCGCCGAGCCGCATCCGGCTGGTGATGACGGTGCCGCACCGGGCCGAGCCGGGTAGCAGAGGCCTGATCTGGTGCCGGTCGCGGGCGTTGTCCAGGACCAGGAGCATGCGTCGCTCGGCTGTCGTGGAGCGGAAGAGGTCTTCGCGCTTGGCCAGCCCGGCCGGGATTTCGTGCCCCGGGATGCCCAGGGCGAGCAGGAAGCGTTCGAGGACCCCCTCCGCGGGCTCGGCCTCCAGCCGGTCGTAGCCGTGCAGATCCACGAACAGCTGGCCGTCCGGGAACGCCTCGGCGTGGGCGTGGGCCCAGAGCAGGACCAGGGAGGTTTTGCCGATCCCGGCCGCGCCGGTGACCACGGCGATGCGCGCCGTATCAGGATCCTGGTTCACAAGCCCGTCCAGACGCGCCAGCTCCGAACCGCGGCCGACGAAGCCGGCTGTGACGCGCGGCAGCTGGGCGGGGCGCGGCCAGGCGGTACGTGGTGGCGATGGCGGCAGGGCGGGGCCGGGCACGCTCGTCGCTGTGGGGCTGTCGGCGGGCTGCGAGGCGTCATGGAAACGCTGCTCTGGCACATCGCCGCGCAACATGGCGTTCTCGAGGTTCACGATGGCCGCCGCGGGGTCGAGCCCGTATTCCTCGGCCAGGACAGTCCGCAGCCGCCGCACCACAGCCAGCGCGTCAGTCTTGCGTCCGCACCGATACAGCGCCAAGGCCAGGCGCTCCACGATCGATTCGCGCGTCGGATACTCGTCCGACAGACCGGTCAGGAGGGGCACCAACTCCGCGTGCCGCCCGGCGGCCATCTCCAAGTCGGCCAGAGCCTCGTAGGCACTGAACCGCTCCTCCTCCAGCCGAGCCCTCGCCGGCTCCACGAACGGCGCCTCCACATTGGCCAGCGCCGTCCCCCGCCACAGCTCCAGCGCCGAGCGCAGCTTTCCCGCCGCCGGCCCGAACTCCGCAGTGGCCACATCGGCCCGGGCCATGGCCGCGCGATGGCGGAAGACCGACAGATCGAGGCTTTCTGCGCCGATGTTCAACCGATAGCCGGCGTTCTCCGATTTCAGGTCTGCGCGTAACGCGTCGGGCAAAGCCGCTTTGAGCGCCGAAACCGCTGTGTGTATCTGCGCGCGGGCAGTTCGCGGCGGCTCGGAGTCCCACAACGCGTTGATCAGCTGATCGATGTCGACGCGATCATTGGCGTGCAAGATGAGATAAGCCAGCAGCGCGCGGCGGCGCGGACGCGCTATGGAAACGGTGGTGCCGTCGAACTGAACCTCTAATGAGCCGAGGATCGAGTAGGTCGTCATGAGGTGCACCTTCAGGATTGGAGCAGTCCTGAGGATCCGTAGCGCAGGCTGCTGTCAAGGCACGGCCCCAGAGTGCTCCGCGCTTGACCGGGTTTGAGGCTGTTGTGGCTGGCGGGCTGGCGCGACGAGCGCGGCACTCAGAGGTCGTTGCCTTCTCGAGGCTCGTGACCATCGCAGTGCCCTGCTCGCTGATCCATCTTCGCAGTCACAGCCCACTGTGTTGCTCGCGGCCCGCGGTGGCGGCGGGAGCCCGCTGGCCGGGCTGATCCGGCCGGCAGTCTGCTCCTGATCTTTTCCACTCAGGCGCGGGTGAGCGTCAGGACCCTCACTCGCCGGTTCCGGGCCGAGACCGGACAGAGCCCGCTGCAATGGCTGCTGTATCAACGCGTGGATCGGGCCCGCGAACTGTTGGAGGTCTGCAAGGCATGTCCGCCCAAGCCCGCGACGGTGCAGCCAGAACCGACCTGGAACAGATTGCTGAAGTGTCACTGCTCCTGTTCAGGGTCTGGTCCGCTCCCGTTCCGCGGACCAGACCCGGACCGTGACAAAGACCGCTGCTATGACGCCCCATGGCGCCCATGGTTGCGGCGCCGCAGAAAGAGCAGGCCGCCGACGGCGGCGGTGACGCCTGCAGCGGCCGTCAAGCCGACGATCTCACCGGAGCCGGTCGCGGCGAGGTGGCCCTCCGCGGCGGTGGAGCTGGAAGCCGAGGCCGACGGGGAGGCCGACGCGGAGGCCGGCGGCGCGGCGGACGTCTGCGACCCCGGAACGGAGGCGGTTCCCGAGGACGAAGCGGCGGGTCCCGGCGTGGCCCTGGTGTCCGCACTCTGATCCCGTGTGAAAGCCAGCGTCCCGAAGCCGAGCTGGTCGAACCCGCCGCTGTTGGGCCCGTAGTCCCCGCCGCCGCCCTCGGGCGCGGCCTTGGCGGCGATCTGCTCGAGGTAGGTGGCGGACAGCCCGCGCCGCTTGGTGTAGTGGTTGGTCACCATGGCCCACACCGGCCGTATCTGCGTCGGGCTGGCGGTGGCGAGCTTGGTGGCGAACTGGATTCCCCGCCGCTGGTCCAACTGGGTGTAGGGGGTGTAGGGCACATCTCCGCCCAGGCTCCACTTGGCCACGTACTGGGCGCCCTTGAGGAAGCGGTTGTCGTCGTAGCCGTACAGGTCGATGCCCTGGTTCCAGGCCATCTCGCAGACGGTGCCCATCAGGCCCACGCCCATCAGCGAGTGCCCCTGGTCGCGCCCGGCCTCCATCCACTCGGCGAGCCCGTCGTCGTACACGACCGGGATGGCGTGCTTGATCGAGCCCATTCCGACGCCGTTCTTGAAGTACTCGACGGCCTGCGCGACCTTGGCCTGGTCGTCGCAGAAGATGCCGGTGGCCAGCGCGCAGGCCATGTTGCACAGGTCCCAGTTGGGCCAGTAGTGGGGGTCGGGGGTGCCGTTGTGCCTGACGAGGAAGTCCTCAGTGACCGAGTAGAAGACGTCGAGCAACATCTTCTGGAACCTCTCAAGCTCGAAGCCGCTGTGGTCGCGGACGAGTTCCGCTGCATTGGCCGCCTGGTAGCCGTATATCCCGGCGGCCAGGAACCGGTCAGCGCTGCCGTCGACTTTCGTCAGCTTCGCCGACCAGGCGTTGAGGATCGCGACCGCGGTGTCGGCGTGGGCGCTGTCGCCGCTGACGTGGTAGCGAAGGGCGTTCTGGTAGGCGGCGTGGATGTCGTTGTAGAGGATCCCGTAGTTCTGCGGCCCGGAGCCCGCACCCCGGTACACGATGCTCTGCGGCCGGGCCGTCCAGTCGCTGGCCGAATGCCGGTTGGCGGTCAGCTTCGCATAGCCGGCGGTGTAGGGGGAGACGCCGGCCTTCACCTTGGCGGCCATACGAGCGAGGTCGGCGCCGGTGTGGAGGAGACCCGGGTGCGCGAAGGCCGTGTTCGCGGCCACCGCGGGGGTGGGGACGGTGGCGAGGCCGACGGCTCCGGCTGCGGTGCCCATGGTGGCCTTGAACATGGTGCGGCGGCTGATCTGTCGTGTCGCGTGCATGTACAGGAGACGCGGGGCAGCGGGGGCGATAACCGAAACCCCGCGGCTGATATTCGCTACCCTGCATGCCTTGATCGGCTGCGGCCCAGAGCGCCGGGGAAGCGGTGAGAGGCGGACATACATGCACGTGGACTACACCGTTGACGTCGAGACCGTGGTGGGGGCTCGCTCCGGCGACCAGCGGGCGCTGGAGGAGCTGGTCGAGAAGTGCCTGCCGCTGGTCTACAACATCGTCGGGCGGGCCCTGGACGGCACCTTCGACGTGGACGACGTGGTGCAGGAGACGATGCTGCAGGTCGTGGACAGCCTCCCGCAGCTCCGCGATCCCGCCAGTTTCAGGTCGTGGATGGTGGCCATCGCCATCCAGAAGGTTCGCGACCGGTGGCGGAACCAGCAGAAGCGGACAATGCTCGACAGCCTTGACGAGGCGCACGGGACAGCGGACCCGGGCGCCGATTTCGTCGACCTGACGATCCTGCGCCTGGGACTGTCCGAGCAGAGGCAGGAGGTCGCCGAGGCGACCCGCTGGCTGGAGCCCGAGGAGCGCGAGCTGCTTTCGCTGTGGTGGCTGGAGTGCGCGGGGGAACTCACCCGGCAGGAGCTCGCGACGACCCTCGACCTCGCCCCGCCGCACGCCGCGGTGCGCGTGCAGCGGATGAAGGCGCGGCTGGACACGGCCAGGGCCGTGGTGCGTGCCTTGCGGGCATCGCCGCCGTGCCCGGATCTGGTCATGCTGACGGTGGCATGGGACGGCGCGCCGACCGCAGTGTGGCGCAAACGACTCGGCCGCCATATTAGGGAGTGCCCCATCTGCTCGCAGCACCAGCGGGACCTGATGCCCGCCGAGGGCCTGCTCGCCGGTATCGCGCTCGTGCCGCCTCCCGTCGGCCTGGCCGCGGGCTTGCTGTCCCATCTGGCCGCACCACACGGCGCGACGACGGCAGGGTCCACGCACGCCGCCGGTGTGGCTCACCGCGGTGGTGCGACCCCCAGACGGGCTGCTCATCTCGGCCGCTATCTGGCCGCGAAGCCGGCTGCGGCGTTGACCGCGGGTGCGTTGGTCGTCGGCGGCGGAGCGGCGATCGGCTATGCCCTGGACAGGCCGGCGGCCTCACCGTCCGCCGAGGCCGCACCGGCGGGCCGGTCGCCCTCCCCGGCGGCGACGTCCTCTTCCCGATCCGCCGCACCGATCCAGCCCAGCACGACCGTGTCGCCGCAAAGCCCCGCGCCTGCGCGGTATGGCCAGACCGTCGACCAGGTCGACAGCCCGCCCCGGGACTCGGTCAGACCGGCGACGCTGCCGAACCGTCCGGAAACGGGACCGGTGGCCATGTCGGGCAAGTACGCGAAGCAGGAGCGCGGAGGCGCGTATTTCTTGGCGCACCGCGGTGAGTATCTGACGATCAGCGGTCGCGGGTACTTGGTGCTGGACTGGCAGGTCGAATACTCCACCCGCGGCCCGGGCCGGATCCAGGTGCCGACGTGGACCGGGCTGAAAGGAAAGATCTTCCACGTGGCCTCCGGAGGCGGTCACCGCATGGACGACCCGGTACCCGGGGCAGTACATGGTCAGACGTGGATGGGATCACCAGAAAAGGGCTACGACACCCTCCCCGCCGGCACCCAGCAGATGTGGCAGGACGAGTACTACTACCTGGACGGCACGGTCACCCTGCACCTGAACGAACGCGGGACGGACTACAACCTTGGCGTCGGGCCCACCACCTGGAACGGCATCGTCGGCGACATAACCCAGCCGCCCTCTGCCGATCCGGCCAAGGGCAGGGTGCGCTATGGAGAGGTACGCGACACCGGTGGCGACGACGCACCCGTACCCCAGTACCTCACCAGGAACGACCCGGCTGACCCGGCTACCGTCCCCGAGCACTCCCAAGTCGAGACGATGCTTCCATGACATCCCAGGTCTCAGCGGCTGGGACATGATCGAGTCGTACTTCGTCAGAGTGCTGGGCTGAGCGCGGCCCCGCGCCCGCGACAAGTACGAGGCGGTCGGGCGCCCAGCCCCCACCAAAGCCGCCCTCATCAAGAGGGCCCTGGAAGACGGCCTCATCACGCGCGACGACATCGGCGGCAGCCCAACGTAATCTCTATCCCCATCTGGGTCTGTACCGTGGACGATGTCGGCTGGCGCTCCCAACACCGGTCTCTTCGCCCCGATTAGGAGGTCCGGCGACATCAGCGGCCTGCGCCTGGCTTAATTGACCAGTGGACTACGGACACCCAGACGCCGCGACAGCGGAGCACGCCCAGCGCCTGTTCGCGTTCCTTGCTGAGTCGAGCGAGCTGCGCAGCAGGCCTATGCGGACCCTCGACACCGCGCGCCGGATCCTGTGGTTCGACGAATTGCCCGGTGACTTCCCGGGGCTGCGCTCCTTCGCCGGTGGCAGTGCGGCTGCCGCCGACACCGGGTCCTGGCTCACCATGAGCCGGGTCGACGTGCCGGATCCTCCGGTGGTCCCGGTGCCGCTCGCCCGGTGGCTGGACGTCGCCGCGGTCCGCGACTACACCGCCGAGCAGGCGCCGGAGCTGCGTCAGCGGCCTGTCGATGTGGCCGACGATGCCATGGACGAGGCCCAGCGCATCGGCCTGCGGCAGGCTGTCGAAGCCGGTTACGAGGCCTGGGTGCGGGCCTGGGATGCGTGGGCAGCGGAGCGGCGGCGGCTGGACCCCGCGGTCCGCGCTTACAACGAGCTCTATCACATGGCGGTCGGGGCCCGGCAGGACGCCGAGTTGTTCGAGCTGGTCTTGGCGTTCGGCTACGCGACCCAGCAGTCCGGGCGGGACGCGGTCCGGCGCCACGTCGTGACGGTTCCGGCGATCGTGGCCTACGACCAGCGGACGGGGGCGGTCACCGTCCGGCCGGACCCGGAGTCGCCGGAGCTGATCCTCGAAGAGGACATGCTCGATGTCGGGGATCGAGTGCCTCCGGTCATCGCCACGGCGATCGAGGAGTTGCTGAAGCACGCGCAGGGCTTTGAGGCTGACGGTGCCGGCAGCTCGGGCGGTGTCGGTGTCGGTGTCGATGTCGATGGAGATGTCGCCGGCGGCATCGGCGATGAGACCGTGACCGAGCCCGAACTCGAAGCCGGCGACACCGGACTGGCCGCCCTCCACCGGGCCCTGAAGACCTGGACCAACGCCGCCGGCCCCGAAGCGCGCTATCAGGACACCGTGTCTCGCCACACCCCCCGCTACGACCGCAGCCCCGTGGTGAGTTTCGCCCCGGCGCTGGTCCTGCGGCGGCGTGGCGCCCGGGCTGTGGTGCAGGCGCTGCGGTCGATCAGCAGCCTGATCGAGCAGACGCGCTCGGCGTCCAGCCTGATCGAGTTCCTGATCGACCCGGACGCCGGCCGTACGACGCCGATGGGCGACCTGCTGACCGACGCCGGGCATGCCGCTGGCGACGGCTGGAACGCCACCGGGCCGGACGACGTCTACTTCGCCCTCCCGTCCAACGCCGAGCAGACCTCGATCGCCCGCCGGATCCGCGACGAGCGGCTGGTCGTGGTCCAGGGCCCGCCCGGTACGGGCAAGACGCACACCATCGCCAACCTGGTCACCGATCTTCTGGCGCACGGCAAACGGGTACTGATCACCAGCCACACCGCCCGCGCGCTCCAGGTACTGCGCGACAAGCTGCCCGAGGAACTGCGTCCGCTGTGCGTCAGCCGGACCGACGACGGCGTGCTCGGGCAACAGGAGTTGGAGCACTCGATCAAGGGCATCCTCGCCCAGCACGGCGCCTACGATTCCGCCCACTCGGCCGCCGAGATCAAGCGCCTGACGGATCGGCTGCACGCCGCCCGGATCCAGCAGTCTGAGGCGCTGCTGGACCTGCGGACCATCCGCGAGATGGACACGTTCGTCTACTCCGCCGACATCGGCGACTACACGGGCACGCCGCTTCAGATCGCGGAGCGGTTGCGGCGCGAAGAGCCGATCCACAGCTGGATCGGGACCGTCCCGGAGCCGGACGTTCTTCCGTCGGACACCTCTGCCCTCACGGCTCAGGCCGCCCATGACGGTGGGCTGACGTCGGCCGAGGCCGCCACCCTGCGCACAGCCGCCCTCGCCTACACCCCGGCGCTCGCCGCCGTCGCCGGCACGGTCGAGCTTCCGCCTGCTGCCGTTTTCCCGTCCCCGGCCGACTTCGCCCAGTCCGTGGCCCGCATCCAAGAGGCGGACCAGCGCACGGCGGCGCTCGCCGGACGCCACGGCGCGGGCCTGGTCGCCGCGGTCCGCGCGCTCCCCGACGAGCGTCGCTACGCGCTCGACAAGGCCCTGGACGACTTCGTCGGCGTCCGCGACCGGCTGGCCGCCCACCCCGCGCCGTGGGTCGCGCAGGCGCGAGCCCTGGCAGTCGCCGGACAGGACCATGCCCTGCGACGCCGCCACGAGGCCACCTGGCAGGCGCTCACCGACATCCGGCAGTACCTGCCCCACGTCGGCCCGGCGCTGATCTCCGGGCTCGAGCGTTTCGACCTTCCGACCGCGCTACACCAGGCCAAGAGCCTGTTCGAAGGCTTGCAGGCCGGGCAGCGGCTCAAGGGCCCGCTCGGTATGAAGACCAAGCTCGGCAAGGAAACCGAGGCGTTCCACGAGACCGTCCGCATCGACGGCGCTCCGCTGGACACTCCGCAGGCCTGCCTTCGAGTGCTGTATCGCAGTGAGATCGAGCGCCGGCTGCTGGACACCGAGCAGAGTTGGACCGGTTTCCCCGAGCCCTGGGGCCGGATCGAGAGCCGGGTCGGCCGGCTTGAAGACGACCTCTCGGTGCTGGACCTGCTCAGTGGCTTGGCCGAACGGTACCGCGCGGTCGTCGCCGCGGTCGCGGGCTCGCCGGAACTGGCGCGGCTGGACTGGCTGGACCCGGCCGGCACCGACATCGTGCGCGAAGTGCTGGCCGCCGACGCCGGGGTTCGAGACACCGAGGCGGCCCGGCGTGCCCTCGCCGAGACCGCCGGGGTGTTGAGCACCTGGGCCGCCGCGCAGCGGCACGTGCCCGACCAGGTGGCCGCCGCGATCTCGGCGCTGAACGCGGCCGATCCCGAAGGCTACCGCCGTGCGCACACCGATGTCGCCGACCTCCGGGACGCCGTCGACGCCCGCGACACGCTGGCCCGCGCACGGGCGGTGGTGGACGCGCGCCATCCGGACCTGGCCCGCTTGCTGGAGCAGACCGCCGCCGACCCGGTCTGGGACGCCCGCATCGCCGGCCTGCCGAAGGCCTGGGCCTGGGCACGCTGGAACACTCGGCTGGCCAAGCTCACCGACCCGGACGCCGAACGCGGGGCACGCGCCGCGTTGGACGAGGCCGACGGCGAGGTGCGGTTGAGCCTGAAGCGGCTGGCCGAGGCCCGCGCCTGGGATCACTGTCTGCGCCGGATCACCGCACAGCAAGGCCGCGCGCTCCAGGCGTATCAGCTGAACATTCGCAAGATCGGCAAGGGTACCGGCAAGCATGCGTACCGCTACCGTGCACAGGCCCGGCAGAACTTGCGGGAGGCCCAGGAGGCGGTTCCGGCCTGGATCATGCCGCTGCACCAGGTGGTGGCCAGCGTGCCGATGGACCGGCCGGAGCTGTTCGACGTGGTGATCGTGGACGAGGCCAGCCAGTCCGGGCTGGAAGCGGTGTTGCTGGCGCACATCGCCGAGCGGATGGTGGTGGTCGGCGACGACAAGCAGGTCAGTCCGTCGAACGTGGGGCTGGACCAGGACCAGGTGTTCGCTCTGCAGGAGCGGATGCTCAACGTGCTGCCGGGCAGCCTGACCAGCGTCGTCAATCCGACGACCAGCCTGTTCGACCTGGCGTCGGCGCTGGCCGGCGGCCGGGGCCGGCTGATGCTCAAGGAGCACTTCCGGTGCATGCCGGAGATCATCGACTTCTCCAACCGGCGGTTCTACGGTGGCGAGCTGCAGCCGCTGCGGCAGTTCGGCACCGATCGGCTCCCGCCGCTGGTCACCCGCTATGTCGCGGACGGCGCGGTCGAGGGGACCGGCGTGCAGCGGGTGAACCGAGCCGAGGCTGAGGCACTGGTCGACGCGGTCGTCGCCTGCCACGAGGATCCGGCTTACGCCGGACGGTCGATGGGCGTCATCACCCTGCTGGGCGGCGGCCAGGCCGCCCTGATCGAGGATCTGCTGGCCCAGCGGCTCAGCGTGGCGGCCCGGGCCGCGCGCGGGCTGCGGGTCGGGGACGCCGAGGCCTTCCAGGGTGACGAACGCCAGATCATGTTCCTCGGCATGGTGGTCTCCCGGGCGGCCGTCGACAGTGACGAGGCCCTGCGGATCGGCGGGTTCTCCGCCGAGAGCTACCAGCAGCGGCTGAACGTCGCGGCCAGCCGGGCACAGGACCAGGTCCAGGTGTTCCACAGCGTGCACCCCGGAGACCTCGGACCGACCGACCTGCGGCGCGCCTACCTGGAATACCTGATCCGGCCGGCGGCCGAACAGGACGCCTATCTGACCGGAGAGGTGCTGCCGGACGTACGCCGCGACCCTTTCGACAGTCTCTTCGAGCAGCGGGTGTACCTGGCGCTGCGACGGCGCGGCTACCGCGTCCGACCGCAGTACCCTGCCGGGCGGTACCGGATCGACCTGGTCGTCGAGGGCGGCGCCGCCCGGCTGGCGGTGGAGTGCGACGGCGATGCTTTCCACGGCGAGCAGGACGCCGAGGCCGACGCCGCACGGCAGCGGGATCTGGAGCGGGTCGGATGGCGGTTCGTGCGGGTGCGGGGAAGCAGGTTCTTCCGTGATCCGGAAGCGGCTCTGGAACCGCTGTGGGAGGAACTGGAGCATCTGGGAATCAAGCCGGGGATCACGGCCACGAGCTTGTTCGGCGGTGCATGAGGCGGGCCTGCAGTTTCCGGGGCCGGAACCTGGTAGCCGATCAGGCCGTGACCCGCCGCCGACGGGTCATGGACTGCCAGCCCAGGTAGGTCACCGCGCCCAGAGGGATCGGGAGCGCGAGCGTTACTGCGCGCGTCAGCATTATCGCCGCGAGGACCCGGGCCGTTGTCGCTGTGTCGAGTCCGAACAGGAGGTAAACGCTCAATATGTAGTCGATCATACCGAGTCCGCCCGGTGTGATCGGTACCGAGGAGACTGCTCGGGCCACGGCGAAACCGGCGAAGCACATCTGCCACGACACCTGAGCCTGCGATACGCCACAGGCCCACAGGCTGCTTTGCAGGACACCCCACCAGCCGAGGTCGCTGATGATGGTCGCTAGTGTCAGCCTTCGTCCCCGAGTCCTGATCAGGGCACCGGCCTCCTGCTTCAGGCGCGCCATCATGCCGTCGAGCACAGCCGGTGTCGGACGTTTCAGCACCTTGAACACCCGGCCGGCGATCCATAGGATCCACCGGTCCGCCGCCTCCGCACCACGATCGTCCCGCAGTGCCAAGCGGACCAGCGCAGCCATCGGGACACAGACGCAAAGGCCTGCGCCCGCCGAGATCCAGAGCAGGTCGGCCTGCCTGGACGCGGTGGGGAGGGCATGGGACAGCGCCAGGACGGCAAGGGCCGCTGCGGGCGTCGCGAACTTGGCGAGGGTGCTCCAGACGCCGGTCGCGATGGCGTAGACCCCGAACGCCCGCGACGTCACACCCCAGCCGGTGAGCATTCGCCAGCTGACGCCCATGGCTATGGCGCCACCGCCGGGAACAGTGTTAGCCACTGCGGTCGACGCGAGATTCGTCGCGGCGGCCCGTCGCATCGAAAGGCCCGGCAATGCAGTCGTGATGAGAAACCAGTTGGCCAGCAGGTTGGCGAGGGCCGCGACGGCGACGCCGATAACGCCGGCCGTGGTCATCGTCCGCAGGATGTCGATGACGCTGCCGTAGGACGCCATGGCCGGGAACGCGAAACCGAACACCGCCACCAGCAGCGCGACCGCGGCGGCGATTTCGATCACGCGCCGTGGCTTCCACCGATGGTCTCCATCGCCTTCGACATCCGACTCGACGTCCAAGACCGGCGGCGACGCGTCACCGTGATCGGAAGGCAGTTCCGGCTTCGGTCCGCTCTCAGCGGTCGACGATCCCTCGGCCGTTCCCGGCTGCATCTCGGTCACGATCCATCAGAGGCGCGGCATGGTCCTGAACTCAACGCGATCATCTCCTGTCCCTGCTTGGACTGCGAGCACGGCTGCCTTTGCATGCCCGTGCCCTAGGGTGATAAACGAGTTCTTCCGCGAGCTGTCTCGGCTTGCTGGTCCGTGTAGAGCAGAAGCCCTTCATGAGTGGTGCACGTGCAGCCTCATGCGGTGACGGGGAATTAGAGCCGAGTTACCAGAGGCTCGCGGCGGATCACCAAACCCGCGCGAGCCTCTTTTCCGTCTCAGCTGACGATGTCCTTGCGGAGGAAGTGGCGCCACGCCAGGGCCAGCAGGACCGTGCTGTAGGCGAGCGAGGAGATGGTGCCCCGGAGCATCGAGTCCCACTGGACCGTCGGGCCGAGCGCGTCCAGCCACGCGTAGGAGTAGTGGGTCGGCAGGACGTTTCGGATGCTCCCGAGGGCCGTCACCTGGTCGAGGATGTTGGAGACGATGACCAGGAGCACAGTGCCGCCGACTGCGCCGAGCGGGGCGTCGGTGCGGACGCCGGCATAGAAGCCGAGAGCTGCGACGAACAGCAGGCTGACGGCGAGGAAGCCGACGATGATCGCCAGGCGCAGCATGGCCTCGCCGGTGGGAAGTGAGGAGCCGGTGGGGGAGCGAGCGGGAGCCCAGCCGAAGGCGATCCACCCCGACAGCAGAGCCACACTGGGGAGAAGGACCAGGGAGAAGCCTGCCAGGCCGAGAGCGACGATGAACTTTTGGCGCAGGAGCCGTGCCCGGCTCACCGGTGCCACCAGCAGGTAGCGCAGGCTCGACCAGCTCGCCTCGCTGGCGACCGTGTCCCCGGCGAACAGCGCCACGACGACCACCAGCAGGAAGCCGGCCGAGGCGAACAGGGTGAACAGGGTGAAGTTCGGCGCACCGACGGTCGCGAGGTCGACCAGCGTGACGCGGCCGTCGCGGCTGCCGGGGGAGCCGATCTTGAACGCGCCGATGAGCAGCAGCGGGAGCAGGATCAGGAAGCCCAGTGAGATCTGCGTACGCCGGCGTCCGATCTGCCGGCGGAGCTCGACGCGGAGCGGCAGTGTGCGCCTGGGATTGAAGCGCGGCGCCCCGCCGTGTGCGGTGTCGGACACGCGCGGCGCGGCGGCGTGAGCCAGCTGATCGTGGCTGCCGGGGACCACGTGGTTGATGTTCGAACTCATCGTTGCGGCTCGCCTTCGTTGACCAGGCTGAGGAAGACGTCTTCCAGCTGATGGCGCGGGGCGACGCGGTCGACGGCGATGCCGGCCCCGACCAGTGCGCCGACGGCCACGCCCGGACGGATGCCGTTCAGGTCCAGGACCAGGCCGCCGCCCTCGGGCGTGCCGATCCCGCGGACCCCGGTCAGCGGTGTGAGGACCTCGACGGCCTTGGCGACGTCGTCCACCTCGACCGAGACGGACGACGCGGCGCCGATCAGCTCCCCGACCGGTCCGGCCGCGAGCAGCCGGCCCCGATGCATGACCAGGCAGTGCGTGCAGGTTTGTTCCACCTCGGCGAGCAGATGGCTCGAGACGACGACCGTCCGGCCGGTCGCCGCGTAACGGCGCAACGCCTCGCGCATCTCGCGGATCTGCGGCGGATCGAGTCCGTTGGTGGGTTCGTCGAGGACGAGCAGGTCCGGCAGGCCGAGCATCGCCTGGGCGACGGCGAGGCGCTGCCGCATGCCCTGGCTGTAGGTGCGGACCTTGCGATGGACGTCCTCGCCGAGCCCCGCCAGCTCCAGCGCGGCGTCGATGTCCGCGTCGGCCGCCGGTCGCCCGGTGGCGGCCCACGACAGTGTCAGGTTCTCCAGCCCCGACAGGTGTGGCAGGAAGCCGGGGCCCTCGATGAAGGCGCCGACGCGGGACAGTACCGGTGCGCCCGCGCTGATGCGGTGGCCGAAGACGTGGATGCTGCCCTCGGAAGGCCGGATCAGCCCGACCAGCATGCGCAGGGTGGTCGTCTTCCCGGCGCCGTTCGGGCCGAGCAGACCCAGGACCTGCCCCGGCTCGATACGGAACGACAGGTCGGCCACGGCTCGGAACCCGTCGCCGTAGGCCTTGCCCAGGCCGGAGATGGCGACCGGCACGTCTACCAGGTCGGGGTCGACGTTCGTCTCCCTGCTGTCCCGGCGTCGGCGCAGAACGTACCAGCCGATGGCGCCGAACAGCAGAACCGCGGCGCCGATGCCCGCGGCCCAGAACAACAGGGTGTTGTCGGTGACGGTCGAGGCGGCGACCGTGGGGACGCTCACCGCACCGTCTGCCAGGGCGACTGCGTACGTCCGGGGCGTCAGCGGGAGTTGGTACGCCTGATCAGTCGTGGAGAGGACAAGACGCATCCGGTGCCCGGCTGCGAACTGGTGGACGATGGCCGGCAGTTTGATGCGGACGTCCGTTCCTCCCGACGGCAGGCCGTTGAGCTGGACCGGCGCCGCGAGCTGCTCAGGAAGCACCGCTTGGCTCTGGTCGGGCGGTACGTCGTACAGCTTCGCGAAGAGGGTGGCATCCCCCGTGGAAGAGGTGACGTGCACGGCGACGGTCGGAGAGCCGACGACGAGAACTGAGGCGGGAAGGGGAGTGCTGGAGAACGTCGCATCCTGATTCGATGCCCCGCCGAGGCTGCCGACCAGACCGGTGCTGCTCAGCTGCGCCAGCGCACCGCCGAGGCCGGGCAGACTGGTGATCGCCGCCGGGAAGCCGCCGGCCGGGGCCACGACGTCCTGCTGCGGGCCGCTCAGCGCGACCGAGGCCGTCCCGGCGGCCGGGGTCCCGGCCAGACCGGGATATCCGGACGTCGTCAGAGTCGAGCCGCTGACCGTGCCGTCCTGAAGCGAGATCCCCGTCCCCGACTCGGCGAACTGGAACGAGGTGTCGGGCTTCGAACCATCGCGCTTGAGGTAGCGGTCGAACCAGGACAGGGTCACAGACCGGAGCCGGTCCTGGTCGGCCGAGCTGCCGGGGGAGTCGTGGCCACCGCTGTACCAGACGGTCTTCACCGGGGTACCGCCGGCGGCGATCGCCCGGGCGTTGGCATCGGCCTCACCGAGCGGGAAGAGCGAATCGGCCTCGCCCTGGACCAGCAGCGTCGGCGCCTTGATATGCGCGGCCACAGAGGCCGGGCTCGACGCTGCCAGCAGGTCCGACAGCGCGGGCGTCGGTGTGCCGGAGGCCGCAGTGGCCTGATACTGCGCGCAGACGTCCGGAGCGAACCGGCCGCAGGCGAGCGAGGCCTGTGTCTGTGCACTGCCCTTCTCGGTCGCTCCCGAGCCGAAGAACAACCCTGCCCAGGCCTTCTTGAAGACGCCCGGCCGGCTGATCGGCATGGATCCGGCCGGCGTGTCGGGTACTGTCCCCGAATCGGCCTGCGCCGACTGGCCGAACAGCGATCGGCCCAGGTCGTTCCAGGTGATCTGGGGTGCGATGGCGTCGATCCGTGGGTCGTGCCCCGCGGCGAGAAGCGTCAGTGCCCCACCGTAGGACGGGCCGGTGAACCCGACACGCGGATCACCGGGAGCGTCCTTAAGGACTTCGGGCCGCGCGGCGAGGAGGTCGACCAGCTTCGAGGCGTCGGCGACCTCGAACGCGGGAGCGTCCAGGTGGATCAACCCACCCGACTGGCCGAATCCGCGCGCCGAGTAGGCGATCGCGGCGTAACCGTGCTGCGCGAGGTAGCGCGCGTCGCTGTCCTCGTCCTGCTTGCTGCCGCCGAACCCGTGGGCCAGAACGACTGCCGGGGCAGGCTTCTTGGAGTCCGGGAGGTACAGCGTCGCGTCCAGCGTCACCGGCGCGCCGTCCGCCTCGGGCCCGACGGCGACGCGCAGGACTTCCGTCCGGACTGGCGGCGACTTACTGCTCACCACGGCGTATCCGCCGGCTGCGGAGGCACCCACCGCGACCGCGGCAACCCACAGCAGCACTTTGCGCCGCGGTCGTCCTGCGCTTTGCCGACTCCTCATGGTCGCTGATCGTATCCGCAGAGCCAGCCTGTAAGCGTCCTGAGGTGGTGTCGACGAGATCCGAACGAGCCACAAAGTAGTCGCCAGGCGCCTTCTCGTGGGTGACGTCGGCCGACTCCACGTACATGTATGCCTGCGGCTGGAATCCGCCGTGATGGTGGGGGCACGCAGCCCTGCCGCGCGCATTCGCGCCAGGTGGGCAAGCAAAAAGCCCCAAGTGAGCTGGCGATGACGTCCCGACGGGTGGGCGGCGGGTCAGTCCTTTGCGGCACCGGCGAGCATGCCCGTGATTAGGAACCGCTGGGAGAACACGAACACCACCAGTATCGGGGTAATGGCCAGCACAGTGGCGAGCGCGAGTTCCGGACGCCCGGCGCTGATGTACCCGAGGCCGACCTGAATCGGGAGTTGGGTGCTCTGCGGCAGAAGCACGTACGGCAGGAAGTAGTTGGTCCAGTCGGCGGTGAAGCTGAAGAACCCGACAAGTGCGATGACGGGCGTGGCCAGCGGCAGCACGACCCGGCGGAAGGCGCCGAATTCCGTGCAGCCGTCGAGTCGTGCGGCCTCAAGCAGCGATCTGGGGATCGCCGTATTGAAGTAGACGTATGCCAGGTAGACGCCGAAGGGGTAGAACGAAAAGGGCAGGATGATCGACCACATCGAGCCGATCAGGTGCACGGCGTTGATCTCCAGGAACAGCGGCACGACCAGCGTCGTGCTGGGCATCACCAGGACCACCAGGGTCGTCGCGAGCAGCGTGCGCCGACCGGGGAAGTCGGTCATCGCCAGCGCGTAGCCTGCTGGGATCGACACTAAGAGAGTGATGGCCAGCGCGACGAACGCGTAGACGACGGAGTTGCGCAGCCACAGGAAGACGGCGCCGTCCTGATACCTGATCAGGGCGTCCCAGTTTTCTTTCAGGGTGTGCCAGGAGCCGAACGACAGTGGGTTGGTATCCACAAGCTGGTGTGCGGTCTTTGTCGTGGCCAGCAACAGCCAGAGCATCGGCAGGCCGAAGAAGACTGCGAAAAGCAGCAGTACCACTATGGCCAGCGGGTTGCGCCCGGTGAGGCGTGTGTGGCGCCATCGGGTGCGCGCGGCCATGTTCGGTCGCCACGCGTATGCGATCGACGCCAGTGCGGGACCGCGGGACTCAGACGGCATCGAAGAACCCCGATTCAGTGACGTAGGCAGCGGTGTCGGTCTCGTCGTGAGTCGTTTTGACGAGACATCAGAACCTGGCAGAGGCTGTCTCGTCAAGTGGCGAATATGTCCAACTGCTGAGACAGGCTTAGCGCCAACCCGGTACGGTTCACTCAGGGCGTCTCTCGATCCGCGAGCGGCAGGGAGCGGTGGGCCGCCCACAGCGCCGAGGCTTCAGCGGCCGTCAGCGGAGGCGAGTACAGATAGCCCTGGCCGGCACGGACGCCGAGCTCCAGCAGCAGTTGGTGCTGGTCCCACCTCTCTACGCCCTCCGCGATGGTGCGGATGTCCAGGGTGTCGCCGATCTTCAGCAGACCGTGGACCAACCGGCGCATGCGGTCGGAGGTGGTGAGGCGGCTGGTGAACGACTTGTCGATCTTGATGATGTCGATCGGCATGTCGTGCAGCGAGATCAGCGAGGCGTAGCCCGTACCGAAGTCGTCCAGTGCGATCGCCACGCCCAGCCCGCGCAAGTCTTGCAGGCGCTCGCGGACGCCGACGTCTTCGTGGTCGAGCAGCGCTGTCTCGGTCACCTCGAGCACCACGTTTCGGGGATCGATTCCGGTTTCCGCGAGTACGTCGCGGACCGCCTCGACGAAGCCGTCGCCGCGCAGCTGGTGGACTGAGACGTTGATCCCGATGGAGCAACCGGGGTGGGTGCGCGGGGCGCTCCAGGCCACGGCCTGCTTCACGGCCATCCGCAGCACCTGTCCTCCGAGCTCGCGGATCTGGCCGGTCTCCTCGGCGAGCGGGATGAAGGAGTCGGGTCCGAGCAGGCCCAGGGTCGGGTGTGGCCAGCGGGCGAGGGCTTCGAAGCCGGCGATGTGCCGGGTGTGGAGATGGACGATGGGCTGATAGAAGACGTCGAGCGAACCGAGCGCGAGCGCCTCGTCGAGGGCTGAGCGCAGTTCGGCGCGGTGCAAGGCCTGGTCGAGCAGTTCGGCGTGGTAGCGGCGCCAGCGGTGCTTGCCCTCGGCTTTCGCCGCGTACAGGGCCAGGTCGGCCGCGCGCATCAACGCGTCGGCCTCCGAGTTCTCGTCCGGGTCGCGCTCCTCGCCTCCGAGCTCGGCCGTCTCCCCGAGAACCGCGAGTCCGAGACTCGCGGTCACTCGCAGCGGGCCGGCGTTCGACTCCATCGGTTCGTCGAACGCGTCGAGCACGCGCTGTGTGACCGTATCCAGCTCTGCCTGGGCCGGCCCGTGCGCCATCAACACGGCGAACTCGTCTCCGCCGAGCCTGGCCACGGCGTCCTCCTCGCGGACGTTCTCCGTCAGCCTCTCGGCGACCGCCACCAGGACCTCGTCGCCGATCGGGTGTCCGAGGGTGTCGTTGATCTCCTTGAAGTCGTCAAGGTCGACCATGAGCAGCCCCGCGGCACCCGCTCGGCCCGATCCGGCGTCGCAGGCCTCGTGCATCACAAGACGCAGTCCCTGACGGTTCATCAGTCCGGTCAGCGGGTCGGTCAGCGTCTGCCTGCGCAATTCCTCCTCCAGCCGACGCTCCTCGGTCACGTCGCGCAGCGTCAGGACGATGCCGCGCACGGTCGGATCCGCCCGCAGGTCGCTCCACCGGGCCTCGGCGCGCACGGTTCGGCCGTCCCCGGTCTGGACGCGGACGGCGCTGGGCCAGTCCGGCGCGGCCTGCGGGTTGCCAAGCTGATCGAAGCAACGAGCGACCAGCGCTTGGTCGGGTTCCGAGAACAGGCCGGCCACCGAGCCCGCACCCAGCCGGTCGCCGAACAGCTGCTGCGCGGACGGACTGGAAAAGCCCACTCGACCCTCTGGGGAGACCACGACGACGGCGTCCTGTGCGTCCGCGATCAGCGTGTGCAGGTAGGCCTGTGTCTCGCCGTGCAGCGTGGTCGCCTGCCACGCGCGCATCGCCTGGACGAGCCGGGCGAAGACGAGCAGGAACAGCGCGACGCAGCAGCCGCCGAGCACGAACGTGTCGGCGGGGTCGGCCCAGTAGACGGTGACGAGGATGAGCACCGGGCTGATCAGCGCCGCGAAGCACAGCAGAACGACCCAGGTGCGCGGCGCGACCAGGGCCAACGGCCGGCCACTCGGGGGCCGCACGAGCTGCGCCATCGACGGCAGCAGCGCGGCGAGGCCCCACGCGATGTAGAACGCCGCGTAGCCGATGATCTGGCCCGGCGCCGTCGTCCAGGACGGATGCAGTTCGGTCACCGCGAAGTATTCGTCCGAGTACAGCATTCCGAGCGCGCCGACCAGCAGCAGCGGGACTGGCGCCGCACGCAGCCGCCCGGCGAGCGGGAGTTGCAGCGCCAGAGCCAGGATCAGCGTGTCGCCGAGCAGGTAGGTGATGAGGATCGTCTTGCCCAGCACCGCTTGGTCTGTCAGATGCGCGGACGGGACGACGAAGACGCTCCACGACAGCGCGCCCAGCCCGACCGCCACAATGAGCACATCGAGCAATGTTCCGCGGCGGTACTCCGGCGTGTCCCGCAGTACGAATCCCAGCAGGGCGAAGACCGCGATCGGGTAGACGACCAGGTAGATCGCGTCGGCCGCGGACGGGAACGGCCCGTTGCCACCCACCGAACCGCCCAGCGACTGGTACACCAGGTCGCCGACCGTCTCGACCAGCAGCGCGGCGCCCACCAGCAGCCAGGGCACGGCCGGCCGCGGCCGATACCGCACGATCCCGGCCGCCACAGCCGCCACGGAGGCCAGCCCCAGCACCGTCCACCACAGCGTCTGCCCGAACGTCAGCAGCTCATAGGCGGTGAACGCCGCGGCCGATATCAGCAGGAAGGCGGCGATCAGACCACGGGTCGTGCGTGCGTGACGCGCACACTCAACCGCCATCGGGCCATCACTGAGTG
>Ga0207695_10001984_pt1 | contig 31600 bp, 25 predicted proteins | sample KBSC54metaG_FD_184354 | JGI IMG/M metagenome (GOLD analysis project Ga0207695, IMG submission 184354) | Corn rhizosphere microbial communities from Kellogg Biological Station, Michigan, USA - KBS C5-4 metaG (SPAdes) (version 2) | ecosystem: Host-associated > Plants > Roots > Rhizosphere > Soil... | reverse complement strand
ACGGCATCGGCCACACACGTTGGGCCACCCACGGCCGCCCCACCGAAGAGAACGCGCATCCTCATCGCGACTGCACCGGCGACATTGTCGTGGTACATAACGGCATTGTCGAAAATTATCTGCCCCTCAAAGAGCAGCTGCAGCACGAAGGTCACGTCTTTAAAACCGAGACCGACACGGAAGTTATCGCCCATTTGGTCGAGAAGTACTTCACGGGAAACCTGGAACAGGCCGTTCAGGCGGCCGTCAAACAAATCCGCGGCGTTTTCGCGCTTGTCGTACTGAGCCGCGGGGATGCCAATAAGATCGTAGCCGCGCGCGAAGGTCCGCCCGTAGTGATCGGGCTCGGCAACAACGAATATTTCGTCGCGTCCGACGTGCCCGCAATCCTGAACCACACCCGCGACATGTTCTTTCTCGCCGATGGCGACATGGCCGTCCTCACGCCCGATGGCGTCAAGATGATGGATTTCAACGGCGCCCACGTGAATCGCCAGGTCCAGCACGTTCTCTGGGACCCGATCATGGCCGAAAAGGGTGGCTACAAACACTTCATGCTCAAGGAAATCTTTGAGCAGCCCCGCGCCGTTCGCGACACCACCCTCGGTCGCGTGGGTCAGGAATCCGGCCGCATTTTTCTCGACGAAATGGATATCACGCCGGACGAGTTCCGCGCGTTCCGTCAGGTGAAAATCATTGCCTGTGGCACCAGTTGGCACGCGGCGCTTGCAGGCAAGTTCATGATCGAGAAACTCGCCCGTATCCCCGTGGAAGTGGATTACGGCAGCGAATTTCGCTATCGCGATCCCATCGTGTCACCCGAAGTATTGACAGTGGTGATTTCGCAGTCCGGCGAAACCGCCGATACCCTCGCCGCGCAAAGAGAAGCCAGGCAAAAGGGCTCGAAGACCCTCGCCATCTGCAACGTCGTCGGTTCCATGATCACGCGCGAAGCATCGGGCGCAATCTACACCCATGCCGGCCCTGAAATCGGAGTTGCCTCTACCAAAGCGTTCAGTTGCCAGTTGACCGCACTCGCCATCCTCGCCAGCTATCTCGGCCAGATTCGCGGTGTGATGGATGAGGCCACCTCCCGCTCCTTCGTGCAGGAACTCGTTCTCGTTCCCGGTAAAATCGAAACCATTCTCACGCACGACAACGTGTATGAAGATCTCGCGCGCAAGCTGTTCCGCGCCACCGATTTCCTTTATCTCGGCCGCGGCGTCCATTTCCCGATCGCGCTCGAAGGCGCCCTGAAACTCAAGGAAATCTCCTATATCCACGCGGAAGGCTATCCCGCCGGCGAGATGAAGCACGGTCCGAACGCCCTCATCGACGAAAGCCTGCCGGTCGTCGTCCTCGCGACTCACGATCCTTCCAGCCGCGAGAGCACCATTCTCTATGAGAAGACTCTCTCCAACATTCAGGAAGTAAAAGCCCGCGAAGGCAAGGTCATCGCTATCGTCACTGAAGGCGATAAGGAAGTTCGCAAGGTCGCCGATGAAGTGATTGAGATCCCCTGCGCGCCCGATCTTCTCGCGCCCATCCTCGAAATCGTGCCGCTGCAGTTGCTCGCGTATCACATCGCCGTCCGGCGCGGCTGCGATGTCGATCAGCCCCGCAATCTCGCCAAGAGCGTGACCGTCGAATGACACAATCTCAAGGGGAACTCACAGTCGCCACACGCGGCAAGGGCCTCTACGAGATTACAAAGGAAGTGCGTCAGTGGGTTTCAAAGCAGGGAATCGCAAGCGGTCTGCTGACCGTCTTCCTGCAACACACCACCGCCTCCCTCACCATTCAGGAGAACGCCGACCCGGACGTTCGCGCGGACCTCACCGATTTCATCGGGCGGCTTGTGCCCGATAATACCCCGTGGTTCCGGCATACGCTTGAGGGTCCTGACGACATGACTTCGCATATTCGCTCCGCCCTCACCTCGCCCTCGCTTTCGATTCCGGTCCGAGGTCGCGAACCAGCGCTGGGAACGTGGCAGGGAATTTACGTGTTTGAGCACCGGAACGCGCCGCACCGCCGCAGTGTGCTTCTGCACCTGATAGGAGAATGAGCAACCCGAATGGAAGCAGGGAGTTCACCGCGCATCTCGTGAGCTGGATGCTGTGAAGGTGTCAATTTGTGGCTGGGAGGTCAGCCATGCAAACCAGAGAGAATCCGAGCGCCGAAGAGTTTAAGGCCATGCAGGCCATGCTCTCCGACCCGACGCCGAAGGAACGGGCCAGTTCGCTCGACCCCAACTTCATCACTGAAGACGAAGCCGACATTATCGTTGCCATGCGCCGCATCGAAGAAAAACGAACCGGGAATCCCTCGACGATGCTCTTGCGGAATTTGGTTATATGCCGCGGCCCCGCCGCCGGTGAACATTTCGCAGGTTGAACTCTCTACCGGCGCCCGCCGTGAGGAAGGCGCCCGAAGCGCATCCCAAAGTCGAAGCTATGCATCTCATGATCGAACTCCGCGAGCACGGGCCATCGATGTCCGGAGCGCTGACGGGCTTTCGCGACGCGTGAGAACGGCGTCATGCTCGGTTTACCATGGGGTGTAGATGAATAAACTGATCCTGCTCTCACTCGCCACTGTTATCGGCGCCCACGCTCAGGCATTCTCCGTGGGAATTATCGGCGGAGCGCCTTTCACCGACGTAGTGAAGAAGGATGTAGTCAGCGGACTCCAATCGATTCCGAAAAGTACCAACTTTACTATCGGACCGTCCTTCCGGGTCGGTCTTCCCGCAAGCTTACGAATCGAAGTGGATGCTTTGTATCGTCCTTACAGCTTCAGCCTCGCCCTCCCGGGCTCATCCACCAATATCTCGGCCAACCAGTGGCGCTTTCCGGTACTGCTTCAGTATCGGTTCGGAACGCCCGTTGTGAAACCGTTCCTCGAATCGGGTCTCTCCTTCGATCACCTCTCCGGCATCAGCGCCGCTGCGAAGAGCATCACCTCCGGACCGGGCTATTTATTACATCCCACAGACGCCGGAATCGTCCTCGGCGGCGGCGTAGATGTCAAAATTCCGTTCTTCCGCGTCAGTGGCGAGCTTCGTTACACCCGCCAGACCGTCTCAAACTTCGCCAGCATCTCAAACCTGAACCAAGCCGAACTCCTCCTGGGCATTCACTTTTAGTCCTATTTGGTCCAGCTCCGCCCCTCATTCGCCATTCGTTCGCCACGTTTCACCACATATAGTGGTGCTGCGCCTTTCCGGGCACATCCGTAGTGCAGACCTAAGCCGCACATTTCCCATAACTTGGCAAAAATAATCGCTTGCAAGCCGACTCTTGTCGTGCCACAATCTGTTGTAGGTTCGAATCGGACCGAATAGGGCTAAATTGGATCAGATCGGCACAGCGACGACGGTATTGCCCGCAAGGCAGCCGCTTGGCCGATTTACCGTGACCATCGACCAGAACGGGCGCTTCAAACTGCCCGCGAAGGTGAAGGATTGGCTGGATAAGTTTCCCGAGAAGACCATCTTCTGCACCAGTCTCGATGGACGCATCGCTCAAATATATCCGATTCCGGTTTGGGACAAGTACCAAACCTTTCTGGACCAGGCCGAAAACCGGGCTGTCGCGCGCCGGGTAATGTTTCGGGCGCAGGAACTCGGTCAGGAGATGGATTTCGATTCGGCGGGCCGCATTACGGTTCCGCAGCAACTCCGGGAAGCGGTCGGGATCAACGGACAGCAGGAACTGCGAATGAGCGTGGATCGCGGTGTGGTTCAGATCATGACGCAGGCGGTTTACGAGACGCTTCGCGAAGAAGGCGAAGGCGATCCGGTGGGAGATTACAGGGCGCTCGAAGATGCGGGATTGGGAAAGGGGATCTAGGTTGCGATGACATATGGCCATCAATTACCCAACACCTCATCATCCGGTCCTTCTGGAAGAGACCTTAGAGTATCTGGCGATACGTCCGGACGGAACGTACCTGGACTGCACGACGGGCCTTGGAGGCCATTCGAGGGCGATCGCCGAACTGTTAACGGAGGGCGGACGGCTGATCGCCAACGACAGGGATCCGCAGTCGCTCGAGATGGCAATGCGAAATACCGCGGAATTTTCGGAGCGGATCGAGTTTCAGCATGCCGAGTTTTCGGAATTGAGCCTCAAGGGCCTGGACGGCCTTGTGGCGGACCTGGGCGTGAGCAGATTTCAGCTGACGGACCCGGAACGCGGATTTTCGTTTCAATCGGATGGGCCGCTCGACATGCGCATGGATCAAACCCGTGGCGTGACGGCGGCCGATCTGGTCAACAACAACCCGGAAAATTTAATAGCCGATTGGATCTACCAATTAGGCGAAGAAAGGAGGGCGCGGAAGATAGCCAGAGCACTTGTGAAGGCACGGCCCATTCGGAGCACATTACACCTGGCGGGTGTAGTGGAAAGGGTCGTGCCTCGCACAGGACCCATGCATCCGGCGACCCGAACATTTCAGGCGTTGCGGATGGTGGTGAACCGGGAACAGGAAGAGCTGGACGCGTTGTTGAAGATCGCCCCGCGCATGGTCAAGCCGGGCGGGCGCATCGTGATCATCTCGTTTCACTCTCTCGAAGACAGAAAAGTGAAGGACAAGTTTAAAGAAATGGCACGTCTTGGCGAGGCGATGATCCTCACCAAAAAGCCTGTGGTACCGGGCGAGCGGGAAATGCGGGAAAATCCGCCGAGCCGGAGCGCAAAGCTCAGGGCGGTGGAAATGGCTGACAAGCAAGTTTAACGGAAAGCAAAAAGGAAGAGAATAGCCATGGCAACGCTGGCGACATTTTTTAAGAAAAGCGACGCTGTTCTGAGCGCAGGGCGCCGCGAGGCGGTTCGCGCAGAGTCAGATCCGTATCGGCTGCGGGCAATGCCGAACGACGACATCTATTTCTTTTCAAAGTCGATCGACAACTCGCGAGTCGTTCGGCAGCCGGACCCTGCCGCGCGCGGCGAGTGCTGGTCGGCAGTGGGCGCCGCCGCCGTGCTGCTGATGCTGGGCGGAAGCATCGTCGCTCCGCATGTGGGTTCGATTCTCGCGGGCTATAAACTCGAAGCGCTGAAGCAGGAACAACAGACTCTCATCGATCAGAGGCGTGAGCTTGACGTGAAGGAAGCTTCCCTGCTTAGCCCCGGCCGCCTGAATGAACTGGCGAAGGTCCGCAATCTGACGAACCCCGCGGCTGACCAGATTATCCATCTGGAAAACCAGGCGCGCGAAGGCGATTATGCCAGCATGCACGTTCCGGCCGCCCCCGGTCACGCGGCAACCGCCGCGGCACGGTAAGAGCTAAGGAGCACCAGCCGTGGAATTGCCGCGCCGCCCGAATCTGCTGGCCGCGGCCAACCGCCTCACGGTGGTGGCCGCGGTCTTACTGCTTTGGGGCCTGCGAATATTCTGGGCCCTTTTCTCCATTCAAGTCACTCATCACGCCCAATATCAGGAAAGCGCCAGAAAGCAACAGGAGCGCGAAATCGATATCCCCGCTCCACGCGGAACCATCTTCGACCGCAACGGTCAGGCGATGGCAATCAGCGTTCCCGCCGCTTCGCTTTCGGTGGACCCAAGGCGGATTGCAGACCCGAAGGGCGCCAGTCATCTGTTAGGTCGCCTGTTGCACCTCGACAGCGAAGTGCTCCGCCAGCGGCTGATGTCCGCGCGTGAAGAACACCGCGGATTCATGTGGGTCAAGCGAAAGCTGGATCCCTTCGAAACCGCCTCCGTCAAAGCGCTGAACCTTGAGTATGCCGATCTCAAAATGGAGAGCACCCGCCATTATCCGAAAGGCGAAACCGGCGCGCACGTAATCGGCACGGTGTACATGGAAGAAAAAGGCGCGGCCGGCGTGGAAAAGTCGCTGGATACGTCGCTGCACGGCAAAGCCGGCTCAGAATTGATGGTGATGGATGTGCGTCATCGCGGCATCGACTCGCACGTGGACGCGGCGCCGCAAAACGGCGTGCCTGTCACGCTCACCATAGACGAACGGCTGCAATACGTCGCGGAGCGCGAGTTGAAGGCCGGGGTTGAATTAAAGCACGCGCGCTATGGCACGGCCATCGTGATGAACCCCTATAACGGCGAGATTCTGGCCCTGGCGAATTACCCCACTTACGATCCAAACAAGCGTGTGCAGCCGAAAGACGATCCAAGGGCGCGGTTTAACCTTGGCGTATCCGTCCCGTTCGAGCCCGGGTCCATCTTCAAAGTGGTTACGCTTGCCGCCGCCCTGGAGACCACCGACCTTAGGCCCGAGTCGCCCATTGCAACCGGCGGCGGCGTGCTGAAACTGCCCGGCCGCGTGATTCACGAAGCGCACCACGGCTACGGCACCATCACCATGCAGCAGGTGCTGGAGAAAAGCTCGAACATCGGCGCGATCATGATCGGCGCGCGCGTAGGACGCGAAAAAATGTACGAATACGTCAAGCGCTTCGGGTTCGGCGATAAGACCGGAGTGGCGCTGCCCGCGGAATCGAGGGGCCTGTTCCGCCCTCTCAATAAATGGGGGACAACCTCTCTCGCTTCCGTTTCAATGGGCCAGGAAGTCAGCACAACCTCGGTTCAGCTGGCACGGGCGTGCGCCGTGATCGCCAACGGCGGCATGCTGGTGAAACCGACCGTAATTCTCAAACGTGGTGAAAAGCCGGAGCCCCGCGACCCGGGTGTTCGCATTCTGAAACCCGAAACCGTCATGACCATGCGGATGATGATGGAAGGCGTTGTGCTGCATCCCTGGGGCACCGCGTATCGCACGGCGCGCCTGGACGGATACACCGCGGCGGGCAAGACCGGCACCGCCCAGATCTTCGAAAACGGCCACTATACGCACCTCTATAATGCTTCTTTCATGGGCTTTACTCCGGTTACGAATCCGCAGTTGGTGATCGTGGTGACTTTGAACGGCACCACGGGCGACAGCGGGATGGGCGGAGCGGCGGCGGCGCCGATATTCAAGGCGATTGCGACAGAAGCCCTGCGTATGCTCGACATATTCCGGAAGAGATCGCCGATGCCGGTAAGCCGAAGAAAAAGGCCGAAAAGCCAGTTGAAGATGATGTTTCCATCGCCGATCTTGGCGCCGACAGCATCATGGCGGAGGATCATACCGTTAAGGAACTGCTCGCGGAAGAGACCAGGCTGAATCAGATTGCAGCCGCCGAGAAATCGAATGAAATTCCCGCCGCGCCCGCTGTTCAAACAGTTGCTGCCGCGCCCCTTCCAGCCGCAGCCGTTCCAGCCGCGGCCGTTCCCAAGAGTCCGACTGTTCCCGATTTCCGCGGCAAATCGATGAGTTCAGTGGTGGAAGAAGCCTCCGCCGACGGGATCGAATTAACCATTGAAGGCAGCGGAGTAGCGCGCGCGCAGCTGCCGTTGCCGGGTCAGCCCATGCGCCCCGGAGAAAGAATCAGGATCGTTTTCGCGCGTTGAATATGACACTTGTCGAGGTGCTGGCGGGAACACCGATGCTGTCGGAGTTACCGCCGGATGCTGCCCGCCTGCAAGTGAAAGGCCTCGAGTACGATTCGCGAAAGGTGCAGCCGGGGCAGGTCTTCTTTGCGTTCGCCGGAGCCCGCGCGAACGGTCGTGAGTTCGCCGCGCAGGCTGTGGAGAAGGGCGCAGTCGTCAGCGAACTGGAAGCGCCCGAGGGATTCGCGGGACGGTGGCTGCGAACGGCGCACGGCCGGCGCACGCTGGCGCTGGCCGCCAGAAAGTTCTACGGCGAACTCGACGAAAAAATCGCACTGACGGGCATCACGGGCACCAACGGAAAGACCACGACGGGCTACCTGATCGATTCGATTCTTCGATCGGCGGGCAATACCACCGCTCTCGTCGGGACTATTGAGTATAGGCTGGGAGACAGGGTGCTGCCGGCGGCTAATACTACGCCCGAGTCGCTCGATCTGCATCGTCTGCTGGCCGAACTCGATGACATTGGCGGCACGCACGCGACAATGGAAGTCTCGTCTCACGCTCTGTTTCTGGGGCGCGTTTACGGTCTTAAGTTCCATACGGCGGTCTTTACGAATCTGACTCGCGACCATCTTGACTTTCACCACACGATGGAGGATTACTTCGCCGCGAAGCAGTTGTTGTTTACTGGTTCAGGCGGCCCTCCGCCGCGCTTCAGCGTCATCAATCGCGATGACGAGTGGGCGCGAAAGCTGCTGACCGGCGGGAGCGCTTCACAAGTGCTCTGGTACGGGCTCGGGCACGATGCAATGGTTCGGGCGCGGCACATTCAATCGGGCTTGAACGGGCTGCGGTTCGAGGTCGCATTCGACAAGCTGCGGTTTGACGTGCGCTCGCCCCTGATGGGGAAAATTAACGTGTACAACATTCTCGCCGCTTGCGGCGCGGGCATGACGTATCAGTTGCCCCCGGAACAGATCGCCCGTGGCATTGAGGCGTGCCACGGCGTGCCGGGTCGTTTCGAGCGCGTGGATGAGGGGCAACCATTCGGCGTGGTGGTGGATTATTCGCATACCGACGACGCTCTGAAAAATGCGATTGCCGTGGCGCGGTCTTTAAACCCGAAGCGTGTGATTACGGTCTTCGGGTGCGGTGGCGATCGCGACCGCGCGAAGCGCCCCGTCATGGGCCAGGTGGCCGGAGAAGCGAGCGATCTGGTGATCGTGACCAGCGATAATCCGCGTTCGGAAGAGCCGCTGCAGATCATGAATGATGTGCTGGTCGGGCTTCGCCGCACGGACACGAAAACCATTGTGGAACCGGATCGCGCCGCGGCAATCCGGAAGGCAATTGAGGCTGCGAATGCGGGGGATCTGATTCTTCTGGCGGGTAAGGGCCACGAGACTTATCAGATTTTCAAAGACCGCACGATTCACTTCGATGACCGGGAAGTTGCCCGCGAGGTTTTGCGTTCGTTTGGCTTCCGGAGGAAGGAAGCATGACGGGTGCAAAAACGTGGGGCGGGCAATCCTGCCCGCGGAGCGGTTTTCAGCCGCTCCGGGCGACTTTGCCGCCTGACGCGATTCAAGTCGCGTGTACCGGTCTGGACGGCGGAGTGTGTCTGAAGTCGCGTGTACCTTCTATTCGTATTCGGGGGCGGTGCGCATGACGCTTTCCATTCCCGAAATCGTCAACACAATTGGGGCCGGCCCTTTAGCCCTGAGCGGCAGCGTCTCCGGCTGGAGTATCGATTCGCGCACCATCAATCCCGGCGACTGTTTCTTCGCTCTGCGCGGCCCGTCGCACGATGCGCACAACTTTATCGACGACGTTTTCAAGCGCGGAGCTTCCCTCGCAATCGTCGATCACGCGGTAAATGCCGCGGGGCCGCAATTGGTGGTAGCGGATACGGCACTTGCACTCGAACAGCTTGGCCGTGCCGCCCGCAATCGGTGGCGGGGTACGGCCATCGCCATCACGGGAAGCGCCGGTAAGACTTCGACGAAAGACACCATCGCAAGCCTTCTCGCGACTGAATTCCGAACAGGCAAAACTGTCGGAAATTTCAACAACCATCTGGGTGTACCGCTTTCGATTCTTCGTCTGCCCGATGACTGCGCAGTCGCAGTGCTTGAATTAGGTATGAACCATGCGGGCGAAATCCGTTCGCTCGCGAAGATTGCGAAACCCTCCATCGGCGTCGTCACGAACGTGGGATGGGCGCACACCGAGAATTTCCCCGATGGCATCGAAGGCGTGGCCCTCGCAAAGCGCGAACTGATTGAAGAATTGCCGGCGAACGGCATAGCGGTGTTGAACGCCGATGACGCGCACGTGCGCGAATTCGCGAAAATTCATCCGGGTCGCGGCATCTTTTTCGGCTTCAGCGAGGCCGCCGATGTGCGGGCGGAGAACTTCGAGCCTTTCGAAGGCGGAATCCGGTTTCGCGCGCTTGGAGTGAATTTCGAATCGCCTCTGGCCGGTCGCCATGCGGTGAGCAATGTGCTCGCGGGAATTGCGGTCTGTCATGCGCTCGGTATCGCACCCGAACGGCTGCGCGACGCGGTCCGCGCGCTTGCGCCCGGTAAAATGCGCGGTGAGCGCTTCGAACACAGCGGAGTCACCGTTATCAACGATTGCTACAACGCGAACCCTGAGGCAATGCGCTCCATGCTTGAGCTGCTTCACGGAGTTCCCGCCAAACGGCGTATTGCCGTTCTTGGTGAAATGCTTGAACTTGGCCACGAGGCCGAGACCCTGCACCGCGGCATTGGACATTTCGCGGCGGAGCAGGGTATTCATGCCGTTATTGGCATACGCGGCGCTGCCCGGTTTCTGGTAGACGAAGCCAGGAAATCCGGGATGTCGGACAGCGCCGCGATTTTTTTCAATTCATCGGAAGAAGCGGGTGAATTTATCCGCGGGTATGTGAAGCCGGGTGACGCGGTGCTGTTCAAAGGGTCGCGCGGTGTGCAGGTGGAGAAGGCCCTGGCTGCGATGGAGACGACTCCGGTAGCGGGAGCGAGGAACTAGTGCTTTATTGGCTCTTATACGAACAATTGTTCCCGACCGTGAAGGCTTTCAACGTGTTCCGGTACGTGACCACCCGCGCCATGTTCGCCAGCCTGACTTCTTTGTTTTTGTGCGTGCTGCTGGGTCCGTGGCTGATTCGAAAACTGCGCGAGTTTCAGATCGGGCAGCATATCCGGGAAGACGGTCCGAAGTCGCATCAGAAGAAGGCGGGCACCCCGACTATGGGCGGCGTGCTGATCGTTATCAGCATCGTGGTGCCGACCTTGTTGTGGGCCGATCTGCGTCATCAGTATGTTTGGATCGCACTGTTCGGGCTCATCTGTTTTGGGGCCATCGGGTTCATCGACGATTATGCGAAGGTCGCGAAAAAACGCAACCTTGGCCTCACAGCGAAACAGAAGTTCGGGATGCAGATGCTGGTTGCGGCGATCATAACCGCGGTACTGGCCTGGATGCAGTCGAACAATTCTTATACGACAACGCTCAACATTCCTTTCTTCAAGCAGATTCATCCGGATCTGCTCTGGCACTCGGCGATGGGCAATCCTTACACCTACGCGCTGGGCTTTCTGCCGTTCTATATTTTCTTTGTGCTGGTGGTGGTCGGTTCCAGCAATGCGGTGAACGTGACGGATGGCCTTGATGGCTTGGCGATAGGTCTCATGGTGATCTCTGCCGGCGCCCTTACAGTGCTGGCGTTCATCAGCGGCAACAGGGAACTGGCGAATTACCTCCTTCTGGTGCGCAACCCGCGCACTGCCGAACTGACCATCTTTTGCGGTTCCATGACGGGCGCCAGCCTGGGATTTCTCTGGTGGAACTCGCATCCCGCGGAGGTGTTCATGGGCGATGTCGGGTCGCTTTCGCTGGGAGGCGCCATGGGCGTGGTTGCCGTTCTGATCAAACAGGAAATCCTGCTGATCTTCATCGCGGGAATGTTTGTCATCGAACTCATGAGCGTGATCTTGCAGGTGGGCAGTTACAAGCTCCGCAAAAAACGCATTTTTAAGATGGCGCCCATCCACCATCACTTCGAAGCGCTGGGTTGGACGGAGTCGAAGATTATTGCCCGGTTCTGGATTATCGGACTGGTGCTGGCGCTGTTCGCGCTGACAACACTGAAATTGCGATGACACTAACGAAGGCCAAAGCCCTTGTGGTTGGCATGGAAAAATCGGGTCGCGCCGCTGCCGCGTTCCTGCGCGCGCGCGGGGCGCGGGTGACGGTTACCGATTTGAAGCCGCACGACGAACCTGGATTTCGGCTCCAATGTGACGAGTTGTTCAGCGAACCCTGGGATTGGATTGTGCTTTCGCCCGGAGTGCCTTCGGATTTGCCGCCGCTCGAACACGCGCGTTCGCGTGGAGTGAACGTCATCGGCGAGATCGAACTCGCGGCGCCATATCTTCGGGGCAAGACGATTGGGATTACAGGATCGAACGGCAAAACAACAACCACTTCGCTGGTGGGGCATATTTTGAAAAGAGCGGGCGTCGCCGCACAAGTGGGCGGCAATATCGGAACTCCGGTGATTGCCATGGCTCAAACGTCGCGTGACGATCTTTGGAACGTCCTCGAGCTGTCGAGCTTCCAACTGGAGAACATTCGGGAGTTCCACGCGCATGTCGCCATGTGCCTGAACGTGACGCAGAATCATTTGGATCGGCACCATACGTTCGAAAGCTATGCTGCGGCAAAAGGAAATCTGTTTCGGACCCAGAGAGCCGGGGATTACGCGATTCTGAATGCGGACGACCAGACCTGCCGTTCCTACGCAAGCCTCTCGCCGGGCGAAGCCGTTTGGTTCAGCGGGAGCGACATTCGAAACCATCAGGTCTGGGTAAACGGAGCGCCTCTGATGCCTCTGAGCGAGATTCCAATTCCCGGTCGCCACAACGCGGAGAACGTAATGGCGGCGGCTTGCGCGGCGCGAATCGCCGGGGTTTCCCACCCGGAGATTGCGGCGGCGGTAAAGACATTCAAAGCTGTTGAGCATCGTCTCGAATTCGTGAGCGAGATTCAGGGCGTTCGCTACTACAACGATTCCAAGGCGACAAGCGTTGATGCCGCGATGAAGGCCCTCGACTCGTTCGAAGGCAACTTGTGGGTCATCCTGGGCGGCAAAGACAAAGGCAGCGATTACACGTTGCTCCGGGAGCGTCTCCACCAAAAAGCTCATGCCGCGCTCCTCATCGGGTCGGCGGCGGAGAAGATCGCAGCGGATTTGACCGGCGCCGTGCCTCTGATCAAAACGGAAACCCTGGAGAGGGCAGTCGCGGAAGCCCGGCAGAACGCGCGCGCGGGCGACACGGTGCTGCTCGCCCCGGCATGCGCGAGCTTCGATCAGTTTCAAAGTTACGAGCATCGCGGGCAGGTATTTAAGGATTTAGTGCATGGCGCAGAAGCTTAAGACAGACTGGGTACTTTTCACCACCGTGGTGCTGATGGTCCTGTTCGGATCGTTGATGGTCTACAGCGCTTCGTCAGTGGTGGCGAATACGACGCAGGGGTCGAGTTATCACTACGCGATCAGGCAATTGCTTTGGATCGCAATCGCAATCCCGCTCATGATGTTCTTCAAGAAACTGCACTACCGCAAACTGCAGAGCCCCGCGGTGGCATTTACTCTGATCGGCGTGGTGCTCATGCTGCTGGTCATCGCGTATGTCGCCGACCCCACTCAGCACCGCTGGATCCGCTTCCGCTTCATTGGCGGCCTGCAGCCCGCCGAACTCGCCAAGCCTGCAATCGCATTATTTTTAGCCTATTTCATTGCGCTGCGCTCACATGCGATCAACAGCAGGTTCACTCTGCTGCCCGCGCTTCTTGCTCTCGGGTTCATCACCGCCGCCGTGGTGGTTGCCGATCTGGGCACGCCGATCGTGCTGGTTTCGACTGCCGCTGTAATGTTCTGTGTGGCAGGTCTGGAACGGCGCTACATTTTGATTGCGGGAATTATCGGCGTGCTGGCGTGTTGCGTTGCCGTCGCCGCCAAACCGTATCGCCTCGCGCGTGTGGTCAGCTTCGTGGACCCCACTTTTCATTGGGTGGACAAGGTCGATACTCACGGCTGGATTCGCTCGCAGATGAAGAAGACCATTACCGCCAAAGACACCAATTATCAGATCAAGCAGGCTGTGATTGCGGTGGGCACGGGCGGTCCTGTGGGCGTGGGCCTGATGCAGGGGCGGCAGAAATTGTTCTATCTGCCGGAATCGCACACCGACATGATTTTCGCGGTAATCGGCGAAGAGTTCGGGCTCTTCGGGTCGAGCCTGGTGATGATCGGGTTTCTGATCGTGCTATGGCGGGGCATCCGCACCACCGTCCTCATGCCGGATGAATTCGGCAAATATCTCGCGCTGGGGATTACCACGATGCTGGTGATCCAGGCCTTCTTCAACATCAGCGTGGTGCTCGGCCTCGTGCCGCCCAAAGGGATTCCGCTGCCGATGATCAGCTATGGCGGAAGCTCGCTGATGGTAACGCTGGCTTCCATGGGGATTCTGCTGAATTTATCGGAGCACGCGGGTTGACACGAACCCGATGAAGAAGTTGTTCGTAATGGCCGGCGGAGGCACCGGCGGGCACGTGATTCCGGCCATCGCGGTAGCTCGCGAACTGGTGAAGGCGGGGCAGGAAGTTCTGTTTGTGGGGACGGAGCGCGGAGTGGAATCGAGGCTGGTTCCGGCGGAAGGGTTTCGCCTCGAAAAAATACGCGTGGGCGGCATTAAGAACCTGGGTATCGCGACCCGCCTCACGAGCATGTGGCGATTGTTGGCTGAAACGGCCCGGCAGTGGCAGCGCTTTGGCGAATGGAAACCCGCGGCGCTGTTCAGCATGGGCGGCTACGTGGCCGGACCACCGGTCCTGGCGGCCCTGATGCGCGGTGTGCCGGTTGTAATCATGGAGCCGAACGCGGTGCCGGGCGTGACGAATCGCTGGATCGCACGATGGGTAAAGCGGGCGTTGATTAGTTTTGAAGAGACCGCGCGGTTCTTCCCAAAGGGCCGAACGGAATTGACGGGGCGGCCGGTTCGCGAAGAGTTCTTCGCGATAGAGCCCAGGCCCGCCGAAAGGGAGTTTACGGTTTTGATTACGGGTGGCAGCCAGGGTTCGCGAACACTAAACGAAGCCGCGCGCCGGAGCTGGCCGCTGTTCCGTGATTCGGGTTTGCCGGTTCGATTAATTCACCAGACCGGCGTGCCGATGTACGAAACGCTTGCTGCGGAATTTGCCGCCACCGGGCTGACCGGAGAAATCAGCGCGTTCATCAACGACATGCCCGCCGCTTTTGCGGACGCCGATCTGATTGTCTGCCGTTCAGGCGGCACCGTTTCGGAACTCGCGGCAGCCGGAAAGCCCTCCGTGTTGATTCCGTTCCCCTATGCGGCGGACGACCACCAACTGAAAAACGCGCAAGCCTTCGAGCGCGCAGGCGCGGCCATCCTGTCGCTCGATCGTGACTGGAACGGGCAGCGATTCTTTGCGGTGGTGAGCGATCTATATCAAAATCGGCCGAAGCTCGCGCTGATGGGCGAGAATGCGCGAAAACTGGCGCGTCCCCTGGCAGAGGGCACGGCCGCGGCGCGGGCTGCGGCGATTCTTCTCGAAGTAGCAGCGGAAAACCATTGACAGAACTTTGTATTAGCCGGAACAATAAATAGATCAAATGTTTTTTTCACGGCAGCATCTGCACTTCGCGGGAATCGGCGGAATCGGCATGAGCGGTATCGCCGAGGTGCTGCTTAATTTGGGTTACACCATCTCCGGGTCAGACCTGAAACTGACCGCAACCACAGACCGCCTGGCCACACTCGGCGCCACGATTTTTGAAGGGCACGATGCCCGCAATGTGGAGGGCGCGAAAGCTCTGGTTGTGAGTTCGGCGGTGGATGAGCAGAACCCCGAAGTGCAGGAAGCGCGCCGCCTGCAGATTCCCGTTATTCCGCGCGGCGAACTTCTTGCGGAACTGATGCGCCTGAAGTATGGCGTCGCCATCGCCGGCAGCCACGGCAAGACCACGACGACTTCGATGGTCGCCACTATTCTGAGTCACGCCGGTATGGATCCCACGGTAGTTGTGGGCGGTAAAGTGGCGGCGATGGGCGGTTCAAACGCGCGCGTTGGCAAAAGCGATTTTCTGGTGGTGGAATCGGATGAGAGCGACGGGTCCTTCCTCAAGCTTTCGCCCATTCTCGCGATCGTGACGAACATTGACCGGGAGCACCTGGATCATTACGCCGACATCGAACAGATCCGCGCGGCTTTCACGGATTTCGTAAACAAGGTTCCGTTCTATGGCGCGGCCATCGTCTGTCTCGATAGTGAGAATGTGCAGAGCATACTGCCCCTGATCCGGCGCAGGACCATCACTTACGGCAAGAGCGCCCAGTCGGACTATCGGCCGGACAGAGTGGAACACGGCGACCTGCATACCACCTTCGAACTGCGAAGCCGCACGGCGGACCTGGGCGAGTTTCAGGTGAACATCCCTGGCGATCACAACGTTCTGAACGCCACTGCCGCAATCGCAGTGGCGCTTGAGCTGGGCGTCAACCCCGACGTGATTCGCGAAGGCCTGAAGAAGTTTACGGGCGTGGGGCGGCGCTTCGAGCTTCGCGGTGAAGTGAACGGAATCACCGTGGTAGACGATTACGGGCACCATCCAACAGAGGTGCAAGCCACCCTTGCAGCTGCGAAATCGGTGTGTCACAAGCGCGTGCATGTGTTGTTTCAGCCCCATCGCTACACACGCACTCTGCACCTGATGGACGATTTCGCGCGCGCCTTTCACGACGCGGACAGAGTGGTTCTGCTCGACATTTACGCTGCTTCCGAAAAGCCCATTGAGGGAGTTACCTCGGAAGCCCTGGCGGAGCGGATGCGGCAATTCGGCCATCGCGCCGTGGAGTATGCCGGCGACAACGCGGCCGGCGTGGAGAAAATTCTTGAGCAAGTGGAATCAGGGGACATGATTCTCACGCTCGGCGCGGGCAGCGTGTCACTGCTGGGCGACAAAATTCTGGAGCGCCTGAAAAATGCCTAAACCAGTGCCTCCGCCAAAGCCTAAAATTAGCTGGCGACTGTGGCTGCGTGTCGCCGCGTGGGCAGCGCTGTTCGTGGCCGTGGCGCTGTGCGGCAGACAGGTTCATGCATTTTTGATCTCAGACTCGCGGTTCGAGTTGACCTGCGAGCCGGCACAGGTTTCCTGTGCCGACCTGGAGATTCACGGAGCAACGTATACGAATCGCGCGCGCGTGAATTCGGTCTTCTCAGAAGATTTCGGGAAAAGTGTCTTCGACATGCCTCTCGCCGAACGCCGCAGACACTTGCTGGCCATCGATTGGGTGCGAACGGCGGTTGTGTCGCGCGTCTGGCCCAACAAGCTGGTGGTCACCATCACGGAACGAACGCCGGTGGCGTTTGCGAAACTGCCGATGGCAAGTTCCGGGCGGCACTGGATGGCCCTTATCGATTCGGAAGGCGTGCTGCTGAGCCTTCCGCCCCGCGTTCGGTTTCACCTGCCTGTGATCAGCGGCGTATCGGAATCGCAGACCGACGAACAACGCCTTACGCGCGTCAAAGCGATGCTTCACCTGCTGGACGATTTGGGCCCGCAATCGAAGGACATCTCTGAAGTGAATGCCGCGAATGTGCAGGAGATGCGCGTGATTGCTGACGTGAACGGACAGGGTGTGGAGCTATGGCTCGGTGACCAGCATTACCGATCGAGGTATTTGAATTTCGTCCAGCATTATCGCGACATACGGCTCCATTCGGAGCAGGCGAGTGTGTTTGATCTGCGTTTGGATGACCGGATATTGGCGCGATGAGAGTTGCGATTCAGGGGAGTTGAAAATGGGGAATAATTCAAGCTTCGCGACAGGGGTGGACGCGGGGAGCACGTACACACGATGTGTGATCGCGCGGCTCGAAGGCGAGCGGTTCCGGTTTCTGGGATACGGACGAGTGCCGTCGCGGGGCTGGTCGAAGAGCCGCATTTCCGATCAGCAGGCGGTGTCCGACTGTATTCTGCAGGCCGTCGAACAGGCCGAAACCATGGCCGGGACCGCCGTGGAAAATGTGGTGGCGGGTATTGGCGGGTTGACGGTTCGGGGCGCGAACAGTCGCGGCAGGTGGGACCTCGGCCGTCCGCGCGAGATCACGCAGAAAGACGTGAATCGCGCCATGAGCCAGGCGATGCGCGTGCAGATGCAGGAAGACCGCATGCTGCTTCAGGTCATGCCGCAGGATTTCGTTGTGGACGATCATCCGGGATTCCACGATCCGCGTCAGATGCTGGGTTCCACCATCGAAGCCAATGCGCATCTGCTCACGACATCGGTTCAGGAACACAACAATCTGGTGGGCGCGTTCAATCGCGCGCATCTCGCCGTGGATGAGACGATCTTTGAAGCGGTCTCGGCGTGTTACGCGAGCGTGCTGCCGGAAGACAGGCGCGAGGGCGTCGCCGTGATCGATATCGGGCAGCACTCCACGGAGTTGGTTTGCTACTACGGTGAATCGGGGCAACTGGCGTGTACCATTCGCCTTTGCGGCGATCACTTCTCGCGCGATTTAGCGCACGCTCTGCGGATCCCTCTGGAAGCCGCCGCCATCGTCAAAGAGCAGTTCGGCAGCGCCGTGGCGACCGGCACGCCGGAGAACAGCGTGGTCGAAATTCCGGCTTCCGATACCGGGCGCGAGCCGAGGGATGCGCCGCGTCGTTTGGTAAACGAAATTCTGGAATCGCGTACCGTGGAGTTGTTCGAGATGGTGCGGTCTGAACTGGCGCGGTTTGGCATGCAGAGGGCGCTCTCGAACGGTATGGTGATCTGCGGCGCGGGCGCATTGCTGGCGGGTATCTGCGACGTGGCCGAGAGAGTGCTTGACTGCCCGGCGCGGATCGGTTTGGCGCAGGGAATCCTCCACTGGCCGGAAGAATTGAACGATCCCGAATGGACCACGGTCGCCGGGCTCGCGATGTATTCGGCGAGGCTCAGAAGCCAGGTGGATGTTGAGAAGCAGTCGGTTGGAATGTTGGGTCGGATCTTAAGATAACGCGGGATAACGCGGGAGGCGAGACGAAGAAGCAATGGACATACTCAAGTACGAACTGCAGGATGAGACACGCAAGGGCGCCCGCATCAAGGTGATTGGCGTGGGCGGCGGCGGCTCGAATGCGGTGGGGCGCATGTTTGAAGAGGGGCTCGACGGCGTCGAATTTTACGTCATGAATACCGACGCGCAGGCGCTTGAGGTGTCAAAGGTCCCGAACAAAATTCAAATCGGCGAGAAGATCACGCACGGGCTGGGCGCTGGTTCGGACCCCTCGGTGGGACGTCAGGCGGCGCTCGAAGATACGGAGCGCATTCTTTCCATTCTCGAAGGCGCGGATTTGGTGTTTGTCACGGCGGGGCTTGGCGGCGGCACCGGCGCGGGCGCGTTGCCCGTAGTGGCCTCGCTCGCGAAGGAACTCGATGCGCTCACCATTGCGATCGTCACGAAGCCCTTCACGTTTGAGGGCGGCAAGCGCATGAGGCAGGCGGACCGCAGCGTGAGCGACCTTGCGGCTTCCGTGGATATCCTCACGACCATTCCGAATGACCGTTTGCTGACCATCGCGCCGAAGGGCACCAGCATGGCGCAGGCATTCAAAATGGCGGACGACGTCCTGAGGCAGGCAGTGCAGGGAATCAGCGAGTTGATCCTGACACCGGGGTTGATCAATCTGGATTTCTCGGACATCAAGGCGGCCATTTCGGGGATGGGAATTGCGCTGATTGGGAATGCGGTCGCGAAGGGCCCGAACGCCGTGGTGGAAGCGGCTCGCGCGGCTATCAATTCGCCGCTCCTCGAAGACACGAAGATCCGCGGGGCGCGACAGGTGCTGATGAATATTACGGCCTCGCCTGATATCGGTCTGCATGAGATGAACGAGGCTTGTTCCATCATTCGTGAGGCGACCGCGTCGGACGATTTGCAGCTGAATTTCGGGGTGATCGCTAAGGAGTCGATGGGCGATTCCGTCAAGGTGACGATTATCGCGACCGGGTTCGCGAAGGTGGAGGATATTCGTGAGGCTGCAATTGAAGCACTTCCCCCGAGCGATTTCTTTGCGGAGCGCACGGCCGGTTCGGCGCCTGTAGTGAAGGAACCCGTTGCGGAGCCGTTGCCGGTGGAGGCTGCCCCCATCTATGAAGAGGATTTGGATGTGCCCGCGTATTTGCGTCAGGGAAAACTACTGAACTAAAAAAGGGGACAGACGCATTTTCCATAAAAAATGCGTCTGTCCCCTTTTCGCGCCCCAGGCTGTCACGTCTTAACCCATTTGGCCAAGCGGGCCAGTAAGGCCCCCCGACCCCCCTGCAACATTAACCCCCTCCGGAGCATCCAACGTATAATGAAAGGTTTGAGGCCAATCCTTGACCGTCCGTAACATATTACGTCTCTTTGCCCACGTCCAAATGCTGCCCATCCTCGAAAGCGGCGAGGAAACCCTCGTCGGTGGCCAGGCTGTGATGGAGGGCGTCATGATGCGCGCGCCCCACAGCTATTGCGTCGCGGTGCGCAAGCCGAACGGCGAAGTGGTGATGGAGGAAATGCCCGTCTCACGCCCTTCGGAAAAGCACAGCTATTTCAAGTGGCCCGTTATTCGCGGCCTGGGCGTCCTCGGCCAGGCAATGATGCTCGGCATGAAGGCGCTGCAGTTCTCGGCCAGCGCCGCGCTCGACGAAGGCGATAAACCCTCGAAACCGGTCTCCTCATGGATGATGACCGTCCAGGCGATCTTCTCAGTCGTCTTCTTCATCGTGCTCTATAAACTGGTGCCGCTCAAACTGACCGACATGCTTTCAAACGCGCTGCCCGTCCTCAAAAACCAGATCCTGTTCAACGCGGTCGACGGAGCCATCCGCCTCACCATTTTCATCGGTTTCCTGTTCCTCCTCTCCCGCATGAAAGACATCCGTCGCGTGTTTGAATACCACGGGGCAGAGCACAAAGTCGTCTTCAACTTCGAATCCCGCAAACCGCTCAACGTAGAGAACGCTCAGCAATTCGTTACCTGGCACCCGCGCTGCGGCACCAGTTTCATGTTCGTCATCATGCTGATTTCCATGCTCGTCTACATGGTAATTCCGGTTCAAACGTTCGCCGCGAAACTCGCCATTCGCGTAGTAATGCTGCCCGTCATTACCGGCGTCAGCTATGAGCTCATCCGCTTCGCCGCAAAACGTCGCGGCTCGTTCCTCTCCCTGCTCACGGCGCCTGGCCTTTGGACCCAGCGGATCACTACCCAGCCCCCTTCCGATGAAGAGGTTGGCGTGGCCATTCAGGCCCTTCAGGGCGCGATGGCTCTCGAAACCCGGCAGGGTGGCGAACTGGTGATTGCATGAGTCCGCAGTACGCACAGAAGCTCGATCAGATAGAAAAGCATTTCCAGGAACTCACCGATCAGATGGCCAATCCCGTCCTCATTTCGGACGGTGAACAGTATCGCAAAGTCGCCAAAACGCACAGCGATCTTTTCGACATCGTTGCCAAATATCGTGAATACAAACAGAGCCTGAGCCAGCTCAATCAGGCAAGGGGTATGCTTGCCGATGCGGACGCCGAGCTCCGCGAGATGGCGCAGCTGGAAATCGAAACGGTCGAACCCGAACTGGCGAAAATCGACGACGAGCTCAAGTTCCTGCTGCTGCCCAAAGACCCTCTCGATGAGAAGGATGTGGTGCTCGAAATCCGCGCCGGCACGGGCGGCGACGAAGCCACGCTTTTCGCCGCCGAAGTCTTCCGCATGTACACCCGCTATGCCGAAGTGCAGCGCTGGAAGGTGGAAGTCACCCACGTCAGCGAGTCCTCCGTTGGCGGTCTCAAAGAAGTGATCGCCCTCATCAGCGGCAATCGCGTTTACAGCCGCCTGAAGTACGAAAGCGGCGTTCACCGCGTGCAGCGCGTCCCCGCGACTGAGACGCAGGGTCGCGTCCACACCTCGGCAATCACCGTTGCGGTGCTTCCCGAAGCGGACGACGTGGAAATCAAGATCGAAGAGAAAGACCTTCGTGTCGATACGTTCTGCTCATCCGGTCCCGGCGGGCAGTCGGTCAACACCACCTATTCCGCCGTGCGCTTAACGCATCTTCCCACCGGCGTGATCGTTTCCTGCCAGGATGAAAAATCGCAGATCAAGAACCGCGCCAAAGCTCTCCGCGTGATGCGTTCGCGCCTCTATGAGTTGGAACTCGAAAAGCAGCAGGCGGCCATTGGAGCCGAGCGCAAGAGCATGGTTGGCACCGGCGACCGCAGCGAAAAAATCCGCACTTACAACTTCCCGCAAAACCGCCTCACAGATCACCGCATCGGCCTCACCCTGCATCAGCTTGATCTCGTGATGGAAGGCCGCATCGACCAAATCGTGGACGCCCTCACCGCCCACTATCAGGCCGAGAAGCTCCAGCAGGATGGCGCCGAGGGCAAGGCAGCTTAGATTTCTTCGAAGAACCCGGATGCCGGGGCAGCGGTTGGCAACGGCTATTTCGTGACCACCCCGTATCTCACAATTCGCGATGCCATCGCACAGGGCAGGGAACTGCTCCAGCGCGCCGGCATCTCCCAGCCAGGGCTCACCGCCGAGGTCCTGCTCGCGCACGCCATGCGCCGTGAACGCCCCTATTTCTACGCACACCCGGAACAGCAACTTCGCGAAGTGGAATGGATCCACTATGGCCGCTACCTGAACGAGCGCCTCAAAGGCAAGCCGACCCAATATGTCACACAAAAGCAGGAATTCTACGGTCGCGAATTCCGGGTCACAAAAGACGTTTTGATCCCTCGCCCGGAAACCGAATTGTTAGTCGAAACCGTCCTCAACCTCCGCCCGAATGCCGCAATCCTCATCGACGTCGGCACTGGTTCCGGCGCCATAGCGGTTACCCTGGCTCTCGAAACAAAGGCTTGCGCCATTGCCACCGATATCTCCGGCGCGAGCCTCAGCACCGCGAAGCTCAATGCACAATCTTTCAACGCCCCGGTAGAGTTTATTCGGGCCGACTTACTACACCCATTCGCCGACGCAAGCGTTGACGTAATCGTCTCCAATCCGCCCTACGTCTCCCTAAACGACGCGGGCTCCTTACAGCCCGAAGTGCGCGATTGGGAACCGCATCTCGCGCTCTTCGCGGGTGAATCCGGCCTCACCGTCTACGAGCGCCTCATCCCTGAAGCGCGCCGCGTTCTCAAACCGGGGGGCCTTCTCGCTCTCGAAATCGGCTTCGGCCAATCCGGCGCCGTGTCCGCGCTCGCAGCGGATTGGAAACAACTCCAAATTACGCCCGACCTCGCCGGCATTCCGCGCGTACTAACCTGCGAAAAACCGTAACCCCTCCGGGTATAATCGGCTCCAGGCCGGATAAGTTTCAACCTCTGTGAAAACCATCTTCCATGTCGATATGGATGCTTTCTTCGTCTCCGTGGAAGAACTCTATGACCCGTCTCTGCGCGGCAAGCCAGTCGTAGTCGGCGGCGCGCACGATGAACGCGGCGTTGTCTCCGCCGCATCCTACGAAGCCCGCAAATTCGGCGTCCACTCCGCCATGCCCCTGCGGACCGCCTATAAATACTGCCCTCAAGCCATCTTCGTGCCCGGCCACCCCGAACGCTACCGCGACTACTCGGCCCGCATCTTTGAAATTCTCAACAGCTTTTCCCCGGTAGTCGAAATGGCATCTATCGACGAAGCCTATCTCGACATGACCGGCACAGAGCGGCTCCACGGCCCGCCGCTTCAGGCTGCCCATCTTCTTCATGAAACCGTCAAACAAGCAACGCACCTGAACTGCTCCATCGGCATCGCCACCTCACGCCTCGTCGCCAAAATCTCCTCCGATCAGGCGAAGCGCAATGGCATCCTCCACGTGCTCCCGGGTCTGGAAGCCCGCTTCCTCGCTCCCCTCGAAGTCCGACGCATTCCGGGCGTCGGCAAAGTGACAGAAAAGAACCTTCACGCCATTGGCATTCGACGCATCGGCGACCTCGCCGCCCTCGACGAATCCCTCCTCGCCGCCCGTTTCGGCAAATGGGGACTCGCCCTTGCCGGCAAAGCCGTCGGTCAGGACGCCGGCGGTTGGTTCGACTCCGAAATCGGCGAACGCGGCGACCCGAAATCCATCAGCCACGAACACACTTTCAATCAGGACACGCGCGACCCCGAACGCCTCGAAGCCACCCTCACTCACCTCGCCGAAAAAGTCGCCCGCCGCCTCCGCGAGCACTCCCTCCACACCCGCACCATCCAGCTCAAGCTGCGTTACTCGGACTTCACCACAATCACGCGCGCCCACTCTCTGCCCGCGCCAACCCAGCTCGACATCGATCTCATCGAACATTCGCGCCGTCTGCTCCGCGCGAATTGGGAGCAGTCGCAAGCCATCCGCCTCCTCGGCATTCAAGCGACCGGCTTTGAACACGATTCCGGTCAAATGGACCTCATTGACGGCGGTCGCCGCGAGCGCTGGCGTCAGGCGCTGCAAGCTGCCGATAAACTCCGCGACAAATATGGTGAATCCGCGGTAGCCTTGGGTTCTGGAATGCGTGGCCGTTACCGGGAACGCGTGCAGGAAAATCCCGCTGCCCTCCCAGGGAAAGAGCCGCGCAAAGAGCCCCGAAAGGAAAACTAAAAATGCTTGCAAGGACCAAGCCCGCCCGTGAAATTCTCCTCGTTGTTTCCGACCCTCTGGTGCGCGCCGTTTTTCAGGACACGCTCGAACGAGCGGGCTACACCGTGGTTCCCGCCTCGAACCTCGGAAACGCCGTCGATCGGCTCAAAACCAACAAGCCTGACCTGCTGATCATCCGCTCTTACGTGAGCGACATGCCCGGCCACAGCGCAGCCACTTACCTCCGCTCCCGCTGCCCCGCGCTTCCCGTTCTCATGGTAGGCGGCCAGATGGACGACGAAAGATTAACCAACAGGAACGCCCTCGTAGCCTTCCATGTTTTTCCGAAGCCCTTCGCGCCCTCGCAGTTTCTCGAAGAGGTAGCCCGGATCCTGCAAGTTCACGCTGCTTAGTTAGTTAGTGGATCCTATTTAAACTGCGCCGCCAGCACCTCCACCGCTTTTTCCACCTGCCTGTCGTGCCCCGCCAGGAAATCCGCCGGCCCGTTATCCACCCAGACATCCGGAGGCACGCCATAATTTTCCAGGTTCTGCCCCTTCGCGCCAAAAACGCCGAACCCCGGCGTGCGCAACGCCGAGCCATCCAGCAGCGTGAACGAGCCCGTCCCTATCACCGCGCCCATGGTATTCACGCCGATCACCTTCCCCAGCCCCAGCGCCCGGAATCCCTCCGGAAACATCTCGGCATCGCTCGCCGACCGCTCATTCTGCAGCACCGCCATGGGACCGAAGAACGCCGCGCTCGGCCGGCTCAAGATCACCGAATCGCGCCCCTGGTAACTCTCGTACTTGTTCCTCTGCGCCAGAATCGCCAGCAGTTCCTGATCGATGCCGCCACCCCCGTTAAAACGCTGATCGATGATGAGAGCCTTCTTGTCGATATTCTCCACCAGATCCCTCTGGAAGCGCGCCAGCGACGGCGCATCCATCGCGCGAATGTGCAGATAACCGATCTGCCCCTTCGAAAGCTCGCTTACCGAAGCCTTCCTCTTCTCCACCCAGCGCTCATACTCCAAATTCCCCTGCGCCGTTGCCGTAAGCGGATCGAGCGCCACCGTCCATGCGCCATCCACCTTCGGCGACGAGTTCACAAGGAACTCGAACTTACTTCCCGGCAGCAGATTAAACATTCGCCAATAGTTATCGGATGTCTTCAATTCCTTGCCATTCACCGCGACAATGAAGTTGCCCTTCGCCAGCTTCACGTAATCGTGGTCCGCCGGACCCTTCCGGTAAATTGAGGACACCTTGAACATCCCCGAACCATCCGGCTCCAGGTCGAATCCCGGATAATGCGTCTGCGCCAACTCCCGCCCGGGCTCTGCATCGCCACCCGTTATGCCCGTGTGCGAAGCGTTCAGCTCGCCAATCATCTCCATGATCACGTCATGCAGTTCTTCCACATCCGCAATATGCGGCAGCAACGATTCGTACTTGTCCTTCGCCCGCGTCCAGTTCACGCCGTGCATCTTCGCGTCATAGAAGCGATTTTTCATCACGCGCCACGCTTCTTCGAAAACCTGTCGCCGCTCTTCGGATGCGTTCACCTCCATGTGCGCCGTGAAATTGACCCGTCGAGGTGTTGGGCCTGCCGGAGCGGCTGTTGCCGCTGCCGCCGCCTGCGGTCCGCCTCGACCGCCGCCACGGCCCCCGCCCGCGGCCGCCGCCGGTGATCCGCTCGCATCTCCCAACGGAGCAGCCGGAATCGCCAGCGAATATAAACCGCGCCCCGCAAGGAAATAAATACTTCTGCTGTCTTTCGACCATTCCGGTTCCGACAGCCCGCCACCGCCTCCTCCACCACCAGGAGCGGGCGCCGTCGCCGGGTCCTGCGGAACCGTCGAAAGCCGCGTCAACCGCGACCCATCGTCGCCAATCGTGTAGATGGCCGGTCCCCCGCCGCCCTGTTCCCCGCCGCCAAACGACACGAACGCGTAGGTCCTTCCATCCGGCGCGGGCGCCACCACATTCACCGAACCGGCCAGGGTCGTGAGCTGTCTGATGCGCCTGTCCAAACCATCCCATTCAATCTTTACGTCCACTTTCATCGCGCCGCCCGGGCCGCGCCTCGGCGTCGCATCCACAGCCTCGGCCTGCTCTTCCGTGTCCACACCCGTGTCCGGGCCCTTATCGATCCGCGTCAATGACACGCTGAAAAGCTGAAGCGTCGTGCGATTCAACGCCGCCATCGAAGGCACTCCAATCCCGCCCAGCAGCAGCAAATGCTTCCCGTCCGGCGTCCATTTGGCGCCGCTCGACTGCAAAAACTCTTCGCCGCCAATCATCCGCTCCGTGCCCGTCTCCAACTGCTTTACATACACATGTGGACGCGTCAGATTATCCGGTTTCGAATAGCTGATCCACTTCCCGTCCGGTGAAAACTGCGGCGTCCCTATCGCGCCCGCATCGCTCTGCGCCACAACCTCCGTCGTGCCCGCATCAACATCCACAAGGCGCAGCTTATGGTCAGAACCCGCCCACATCATCTGCTTCGAATCCGGAGCCCACACGATCGAAGTCTTATCGCAATCCACATCGCTCAACTTCTTCGCGTTCTTTCCTAACTCATCGGAAATCCAAACTTCCTGCTTGCCCGTGCGATCCGAAACGAACGCAATCCACTTCCCGTTCGGCGACCACCGCGGGTCCTGCTCGCGCCAAAACGTCTCCGTCACGCGCTGCACTTCGCCCTTGTCGGTAGCCACCGTGAAGATTTCGCCATGCGTCATGATCGCGGCGCGCCGGTTGGATGGCGAAAGATCGAACGCCTCCGCCTCGCCGCGAACCGTGCGCAGCCGCGTCTCGCTCTCCTTATCGTCCGACTTGATATTCACCTGAATCTCGCTGCTCTTGCCCGACGCCGTATCGAGCTTCCAAAGCCCGAAATTCTCCTCATAAACAATCGTGCGGCCATCGGCCGAAATACTCGGGAAATAGAGATTGCCGCTGGTGTGGTGGGTCACCTGCGAAGCCACGCCGCCCTTGTCCGATATCTTCCAGATGTTGTTCACGCTCTTCATCACTTCGGGGCCGCCGTACTTCACGTTCTTCTCATCCGCAATCCTGTCCGAGACGAAATAGATTTGCCCGTTGTTCGAATACATGGGCCAAAGATAGTTGCCCTTATAATCCGCGTCGCCCAGCTTCGCGAAGGTCTTCGCGGCCACCTTCATGACCCAAAGGTCAGCCGCAAAACTTCCGCGATAATGTTGCCGCGACCAAACCGCCGGATGCCGCGTGAACGCCATCTTCGAACCATCGGGAGAGTAGCTCGCTGACGCACCCCAGTCGGTTGAAATCGGCAACTCCATTCCGCCCTCTGCCGAAACCTGCCAAAGCGTGGCGATTGTCGGAAATGCACCCAGCCCGCGTGCCGAACTGAACACGACATTTTTCCCGTCCGGCGTCCATCCCACCACCGTGTCGTTCGCCGTGTGCCACGTCAACTGACGCGGTTTCCCGCCATCCGCCGCAACCACGTATACGTCATAATTGCCATCGCGATTCGACGAAAACGCAATCCATTTCCCGTCCGGTGAAAATCGCGGATACACATCGCGAGCCTTGTTGTCGGTCAAACGCTGCGCCGCTGTGCCATCCTCATTCGCCACCCAGATGTCACCCAGATAACCGAACGCGACCTTCCCCTTGTGGTAAGACGGATGCCGCAACAGCCTCACCTGGCCAAAAGCCGGCGCGGGCAAAACCAAAAGCGCGATTGCAAAAAGACACTTGCGAAGCATCCCGACATATTAACGCGGAATCGTGGCCCGTATCCGGCGCCACCAGCAAGATCTGCGTCTTAACCCAACCGTTCAGGCCCCTCTTGGCGACGTTGCGCCTTTGGAACGCCAGTAAACTGGCGAATCTTGTGGGATGAAAGGAATCCACCATGTGAATTACGCTTTCGACATGTAGCTAAATGAGCGTGGAGCGGGGTAACCCGCTGGGGTGGTTGGGAACAGCGCGCGGGGAAAGATTCGTTGAGGAAGCTGGGAGACCCGGCGGCGCGGGAGCGGCAACGCGATCGACGTTCTGCGGGAATACATAACCGTGAAACGGCACCGGTCGGGAGTCGGAGAGGTCCATAGTAGCTGAGAAACGAATAACGATCGTGGAGCGAAGGGGCCTTACGGAAAGCATGCAGCTGTAAGAGGAAAGGAGAACCGCTTGGAGAAATCTCCCACTACGGAAGACCGCCAACCGGGAAACTCTCTCTGCTGAGACAAAAACTCAATCAAAAGGCTAAGCAGAAACCGAAGTTCCGATTCTACGCACTATACGACCGGATCTATCGGATCGATGTGCTGGAGAGGGCATGGAAACGGGTGCGGGCCAACAAGGGCGCGCCCGGCGTGGACGGCGTTACGATCCAACAGATCGAGGCGCTGGAAGCGGGAACGCGGGCATGGCTGGAAACTATTCAGTTGGAACTGCAAACCAAAACCTACCGACCTTCAGCCGTACGGCGCGGGACCGCGTGGTGAAGATGGCAACGCTGTTGTCCTGGAGCCGATCTTCGAAGCCGACTTTGAGGATTGCTCGTATGGATTTCGGCCTGAGCGGTCGGCCCATCAGGCGTTGGAAGAGATACGCGGCCATATTCGGGCGGGTATCAGGCGGCTTATGACGCGGACCTGAAGGTTACTTCGACTCGATTCCGCGCGACAAGCTGATTGCTTATTTGCGGATGCGGATCACGGACCGGAGCGTGCTGCAACTGATTCGGATATGCCTGGAAAGTCCAGTCGTGGAAGGAGGAAGCAGTGGCGAACCGGAGGAGTGTAGCCGTTCGGGGAAGGGGACGCCGGAGGGGGGAGTGATCTCTCCCTTGCTGGCCAACCTGTACCTGCACTGGTTCGACAAGGCGTTTTGTCGAAGCAGTGAGGCGCCAAATACAAAAGCCAAACTGGTGAGGTATGCCGACGACTTTGTTGTGTGGGCGCCGCGCTACGTGGGGGCGGAACTGAACTGTTTTGTCGAGACCAAACTGGAGGACTGGCTCGGGTTGGACATCAACCGGGAGAAGACCCGCGTGGTGAACGTGAGGGACAAGGGAGCGGGTCTGGACTTTCTGGGCTTCACGTTCCGCTATTACGACGATCTGAAAGGACGCGTAAGGCAGTATCTGAACGTGTCGCCGTCGGCAAAGGCTCTGCAGAAGGAACGGGAGAAGGTGAAGGAGATGACTGGGCCAAGCCAGGCCAGTGCTACCAGCCGCTTCCCGACCTGATTGAGAGTCTGAACCGGCAACTGGACGGCTGGGCAAACTACTTCAGCATTGGATACCCGCGGATGGCCTTCCGGGAGATTAACTGGTATGTTCGTGACCGTCTCAAGCAACATCTGAGACGGCGCAGCCAGCGGTTCTTCCGACCGCCGGAAGGGGTCAGCTACTATGAGCACCTCAATAAACTGAGGCTTGCGAGTCCTGTAACTGTAACCGCGCAACTGCCCGCGAATGCCTGCGATGAAGGGCTTTTCGGTGAGCCGGATGCGGGAAATCCGCACGTCCGGTTCGACGAGGGGGAGCGGTCCGCGCGTCGGTATCGTCCGCTCTGCTGCTCTACCAAGAGGCTTTTTGATCCTGCCGGGCTTTGGCCGCGGAGTGGTTGACCACTGGCGCAGACTCGCGTACGGCTTATCCGGGGATAACTTGTGTATTCGCCTGCGCTACTGGTCAAGCCGCTCCGCCGACCTTCGGTCGGCTCTTGCCTTGGCTCAGACAAGGGAATTGAGAGGCTGTAGTTTTCATCCCTCGTTGTGGCCCGAAGCCAGCCCTCCCCGTCGTAAGGCCGTGGGTGCAGCACTGAAAGGCCCGATCTCCCGGGCCATCTCGGTCGCTTGAGCAATGCGACAGACCATAAACAAAACGGCGAGAAATCGTTTTACAAGTCGATGAGATTCGTTTGGATTGGAGCAAAAGGTAAGCCAGCCACTCTGGTCACACACCGGTTCCTAAGAAGGTGATTATCGAGCTGCGCTCCCGATTGCCGCAGAAGTAGTGGGGATCGCCTGACCCGCTAGTCAGAAGCTGATCCTTGCGTTCAACTGGAACTTCCTTGGTTGATTTGCCTGCGAGGTCACGGTTCCGAAATTCGCCGAGTCGATATTCAGCCCTGGCGCGGCGAAGTAGACGGAGTTCGTTACGTTGAAGGCATCGGCCTGAATTGCCAGCCGCAACTTCTCACGGATTGCAAACTCGCGGCGCAGGCTGATATCGAGATCAAGCACAGAGGGCGCGCACAATCCGAACGGCGCCGTCCGCGGCACGTTTCCAACCGTGTAAGGCGTTGGTGAAACGAAGGCGCTTTTCGCCAAATAGGCAGTCGGAGTGGAACCGAGCACGCTGCCATCGCCGTAGTTTCCGTTGATTCTCACATCGCCGGTGTATGACGGATTGTAATTCGGGAAACAAGTCCCCAGAATATTCCCGCTTGTGCAGCCGTTCGCTGTGATGGAAAGCGGAGCGCCGGAATTGTAGGTGTAGATGGCCGAGAGCGACCAATCTCTCGCGACGGAGCGCACCACGGCGTTGCCGGGGTTGAAGCGTTTGCCCGCGCCGAACGGCAGCAGATACACGGCGGTACCGGTGAACACATGCGCGTGGTCGATACTGCCGGGTGCTTTTTCGAGTTTCGTATTGAACGGATTGCGGGGCGTGCCCAGCAAGTTATCAAGCTCTTTGCTGAACGTGTAATTCGCCGAGAAGGTAAACCCGTTGCTGAACCGGCGGCTGAGCGAGACCTGGAGTGAGTGGTAACTCGACTGGCCCAGGTCCGCCCACGGATTGCTGATCGTGCCGTATTGGGGATATGGTCGCAGCATCTGCCCGATGGTTCCAACGAAATTCGGAAACGGCAGGCCGATTTCCGGGAATGTCGCCTGCGCCTGTTTGATGGTCGTGGGAGTGGCGGTCGTGGTGAGCAAAGAGCCGAGCGCCAGGTATTTGAGAGGCGCAATGTTCACAGCTTCGCCGCCGGGGCCCGCGCCTGGCAGGAACTTGCCCACGCTCGCGCTGTAAGCGCCGTTGAACAGGAGACTTCCGGGAAGGGTTCTTTGCAGGCTCAGGCTCCAGTTCACGTAGTAGGGGGGCTTGGCGCCGATTTTCGGATCGCCATAAGTGATGGTCTGTGCGCCGGTGGGATTGCCCGTGATGAATCCCGTGCCGTAGCCGGGGTTGATAAACGGCGGCGGCTGGTAGGCGGGATATCCGTCGTCCCAATTAAACGCCGGCACGCCCGCGCTCGGGCTCGCAAAACTTGCAGTGGTGTTGAAGCCCAGCTGACTCAGCCCCTGCCGGCCGTTCACACGACCGCCAACGCCACCGGCGTGTACGTAGGTAATGGCAAAGCCCGACCGGACGACTGTCTTATCGTCGATTTTGTAAGCAAGCCCCAGGCGCGGGCCAAGATTCAGATAATGGGTGCGGATCGGAATATCGCAGTTGCAGCTGAACGGGCCATTCCC
>Ga0207695_10001981_pt1 | contig 31606 bp, 27 predicted proteins | sample KBSC54metaG_FD_184354 | JGI IMG/M metagenome (GOLD analysis project Ga0207695, IMG submission 184354) | Corn rhizosphere microbial communities from Kellogg Biological Station, Michigan, USA - KBS C5-4 metaG (SPAdes) (version 2) | ecosystem: Host-associated > Plants > Roots > Rhizosphere > Soil... | reverse complement strand
ACACCGGCCTAGAGGCCGTGACATAGTCGCCGGGCTGAAGCTGATCGACCTTAGTAACGATCCCGTCCTGCGCGGCCCGAACCACCGTGTAGCCGAGATCGAGCTGCGCCCGTTCAAGCGCCGCGACCGCCTTCCGCACCGCCGGCTGCGAATCCACCGGCCCATCGATGCGACCCGAGAGCGTGGCAGCGACGCCGACATTCCTCTGCCGCGCCGTCTCGATGCCCTGCGCTGCCGTCTGCGCGGCGAGGCGGGCCTGGTCATATTGCGCCTGGCTGGAAATGCCCTCCGCCAGCAGGGCCTTCTGCCGCCCCGCCTCCCGTTCGGCATAATCGAGCTGGGCCACCGCCGCCTTCAGCTCGGCCTGCCCCTGCGCATAGCTGGCCCGCAAGGCGGAAACCTGGGTGCGCGCGCTGGCGAGCGCGGCCGTCGCCTCGTCCACAGCCGCCTGGAAGGGCGCCGGATCGATGTGGAACAAGATGTCGCCCCGGCGCACGACCTGGTTGTCATGCACCGCGATCACCACCACCGGACCGCTCACATTTGCCGTCACCGCACCCAGGCCGGTCTGGAAATAGGCATTGTCGGTAGATTCGTAGCGGCCGCCGTGAAAATAGAAGAATGTCGCCACCAGCACCGCGACGACAGGCGCCGCGATCAGCAGCGGCAGGCGCAGTCGGTCGCGACGCGGACGGACCAGGGACGCGATCGGGGTTTCTCGCGCCCCAGCCCCCGCGCCCGGTACAAGGGCGTCCGCTTCGTCCGCCCCCTCATACCCTATCGAACGGTCGTCCAAAGCCGCCACGTCCATCTTCCAAGAAGCGCCCCCTTGCCGCACCGCATGGCGACCACCCGCAGTACCTCTCCATTCATATAAATCCAATGAGTTCTCATCAGATAGGATATGAACAACATTCATGGACCTCGATCTCAATCTTTTGCGCGTTTTCGACAAGCTGATGGAATTGCGAAGCGTGACGCGCGCGGCGGACCGACTCGGCCTCACCCAGTCTGCAGTCAGCCATGCTCTCGGCCGGCTGCGCCGCGCGCTCGACGACCCGTTGTTCGAGCGCGCGGCGCAGGGGCTCCAACCGACCGCGCGGGCGACGGACATGGCGCCCGGCATCCGGGAGGGGCTGCGCCGCCTACAGGACACGCTGGCACCGCCCCGCTTCGAGGAGGGGCGCGCCAGCCGCCGCTTCACCATCGCGGCCGGCAGCTATTTCTGCGCCCTGCTCATCCCGCCGCTGATCGAGCGGGCAAGGCGCGAGGCGCCGAACGTGTCCTTCACCATCGTTCCTGCGACCGAGCATCTGGCCGAGGCCTTTCACCGCGGAACGCTCGATCTCGCGCTGGGCAGCTTCCCGCGCGTGCCCGGCCAGTTCCGCACCGAGATATTGTTCGAAGAGGAAATGGTCTGGATTGCGGCGCATCGCAGCAGTCTGGCCGGCTTACCGTTCGACCCGAGCCGGATCGCGGACCAGCCGCGCGTGGCGATCACGATCTACCGTCCCTTTGATCCCGCGGATGCGATGACCGACTATGACCACCTCGCCAAGACGCTGCCGGGTCGCGAGCGGGCACCCCCTCCTGTGGACGGCGCCACGGTCTATGATTCCCAGACGGCCGTCGCGGTGGTGGCAGGCAGCGACATGGTCGCGCTCGTTCCCCGCCGCATGGCCGAGCGAGAAGCAGGCCGAGTCACCATTCTCGGCGCCGACCGCGACAACCGCGCGCCGGTCGGTATGTTGTGGCATATCCAGCGGGATGACGATCCGGGCCTGATCTGGTTGCGGGGTATCATGCACACCGCGACAAGTGGCTGACGACGGAGGACAGGATCGGAACTCGATCATGAAGGAGGCAATGACAGCGGAATCAAGTCGCGATGCATGCGCTCAACTGACACCTCACGCGCTTCCAGCCGGTGACATGGTATCAGCGCAGAGCGTCCGGACGTCGATCGGATATCGCGAACCGAGCGCATCCAGCAAGGCCACCCAGTGGCTCTCGAACTCGGCCGTTGTCGCGAAAAATTCCATCGTATAGCTTCCGCGCGCCATCGCAGCGCCGTGGGCGGCGGCGCGGAAGCGATCGGGCCAGCGGGTGACGGACACCCACGGCCAAACTGGCTGCGGCGGGTCGTAGCGCGAGATCAGGAGGCGATCGGACCAGAGGTTCGACGGACGATGGTCGAGCATGGTGATCCTCAGGCCAACGCGCCGTCGCGCATTCCGAATATGGCCGAGGCCTATCAATGGTGGCCGATCCGCAATTTCTCTGTGCACGAGCGATCGGCAGGCGCCATTTCCGCGGCGCCGGCGATTGACGCTTTCCTGACCGAGGAGCTTTCCAAGCTCGGTCTCGGGAACGATCGCCTTCTCCTGATCGGCTTCAGCCAGGGCACGATGATGGCGCTGCACGTCGGCCTGCGCCGGGAAACGGCGGCAGCCGGGATCATCGGCTATTCGGGGATGCTCGTGGCCACGGACCGGCTCGCTGCGGAGATCCGGAGCCGGCCCCCGATCCTCCTTGTTCACGGCTCCGACGACGACGTCGTCCCGTTCGGCTCGCTCGCCGAGGCGGAGCGGGAACTGACGCGCGTCGGGCTGACCGTCGACGCGCATGTCTCGCCCGGCATCGGTCACACGGTCGATCCTGCCGGGCTCGCGGCCGGTGGCGCCTTCGCGCGCTGCGTTCTCGCCGAGAGGTGAGATGGAAGGGCTTTCCCTGGGATGACGGCTGCAAGCGCGCCGCCCGCTGACCGGTATCCGGTCACGCCCGACAAGCGCTATTTCGTCGTGCGCGGGCGACTCTGGCGAGCCACCGATCCGAGCCTCCCTACGGAGGAGCGGGATCGTCTGGTTGCCGATCTGATGGCTGCCCGTCGGGACATTGGGGTGGCTCAGCGATCAGGTGACGACGAGGCGGTCTCGAAGACCCGTTCCAGGGTGGACGTTGCCAACCACGCGTTGGGCGAACGTGGCCCTCCCTGGTGGGACGATGGGGCGCCTGACCTCAATCGCCATCTCGTCCGCAACACCGTCTACGCTGACTGGTTCTCCGAACTCGGCGACGGATAGGCCACTACTCGGCCGGGGTGGTCGCTCCCACTTTGCGGCAGCGATCAGAACAGAACCTGACATTCTGCCAGTCACGGGTCCATTTTTTCCGCCACGCGAACGGCCGGCTGCATGCGGCGCAGACCTTGGTGGGCAAGTTGGGCTTCTTGTGCGCCACCGAACGAGAACGACGGACGGGCAACTGCGTCCCGGAGAAATTTTTGAAATGCCGGCTTCACGCCGAATTGGTAAGTCGTCCAGGGGTCTCGACCGACGATCGGCAGCCATAGACCGCAGGATTGCCATATGCGTATGCGTTCTATTCCGCTGGCCGCGTGCATCGTGGTGCTGCCCGCCCCCGCATCGGCCTGAGGCGACAAGGGCCACGAGATTATCGCGAGCATCGCCCGAGCGCGCATGACCCCACAGGCTCGCACGTGGGTCGACGTGGTTCTCGCAACCGATCACGACACGCTCACCGCTCCCGACATGGTTTCGCGCGCCACCTGGGCGGACAAACGGCGCGGCAGCAGACATCGCGAGACGGCGAACTGGCTTTTCGTCGATCTCGAACTGCCTAACCCTGATTTGCGGTCGGCCTGCTTTGGCTTCCCGGCGGCGGCAAGTCCAGCCAGCGCCGGTCCTTCGCAGGACTGCATAGTCGACAAGATCGGCGAGTTCGAAAAGGAACTCTCAGCACCGTCCACCTCCCCTGCCGAGCGGCTGCTCGCCCTCAAATTTCTGCTGCACTTCGTGGGCGATGTGCACCAGCCTCTCCACGCCTCCGACAACCAGGATCGCGGCGGTAATTGCGTTCATGTCTCGCTGGGCGGGCAACTGACCACGAACCTGCACAACTTCTGGGACACGACGGTGCTCGCACCGCTCGGTGTAATCCAACAGCGATCGCGAATTCGCTTAACGGCAAGATCAGCGCCCGCGATGCCAAGGCATGGGCGGCAGCTCGGCGAAGGACTGGGCAGAGGAGAGCTATCGCGCCGCGAAGGCGAACGCTTGTACGATCGGGTCGCCGGCAGGCTGCACGAACGACTCCGCGCCGTTCGTGCTCTCCCCCGACTATCAATCGCGAACCCTTGACGTCGCTCAGTCGCAGATTGAAAAGGCCGGCGTCCGGCTCGCTTGGGTGTTGAATATGGCCGCTGCGCAGATGGCCAAGGCTGGATCGTGACATCGGAGGACGGCCGGGGCATCCTTCTTGCGCTTCACACCAGGACCGGTGCCGCACCCCCCTGCCCTGCCCCACCTACACCCATTGCGCAGAGGCCTTGATGACAACCCCATCGCCTGAACTCTCCATCCGCATGGCCCGAGCGGCGTTCAACCGCGCGCTGTCGGAGGGCGATCTTGCGGCCGTGTCGCGTGTGCTGTCGCCGCGCGCGACGCTCGTCACCGGCACGGACAGCGCGGTGCTCGGTGACCGGAAGACACAGCTTCAGGTTTGGAAGCGCGATTTCGCATCGGATGGCCGGACAGTTTACGTGCGGACTACGGAGACGGTTGTCGTGTCGCCTAGCGAGCCGATCGCCATGGAATATGGCACATGGAGGGGCGTGATTGCCCCGACAGGTCTGAGCGAAGCGCACGGCTGCTATTCTGCCAAATGGCGTAAGATCGCCGATGATTGGGTGATCGAGGCTGAGATCTTCGTCACGCTCGGCTAGCCTAGCGCGGGAGTCGCGATGCGGGGATGCGTACCCGTCCGATGCAGGCTTCCTAAGCCCGCCGCGTAATTCCCTGCTGCGCCTGATCGCCTCGTTCCAATCGTGGAAGCCGTTGGGCGGCGGTGGATCTTCGATAGTGCGGCCGGGTCTTGCATGAGCCTTTCGGCCGAGGACGGCAGCGCGCTCGCCGACGATGCCGCGATCGCGCAGCAACAGGAGGCGGTTCACGTCGAACGAGATGTCGAGCAACGGGAATCGTTCGTTTCCGAGGGCAGCCCAGACCGGTATGCCCAGCATTCGCGCGGCCGATTTGGCTGTCTCGATGCCCTCCGCGATGCCGAGTGTCGTTCCGGCCTCGAAGAGCCGGACCGCGCCGCCCTTCGGCTTGCCGAGCGTCAGCTTGGGGTACTCGAGATCGGCAGCTTTCCTGGCGGTGCGTGGATCGAGAGCGATCCGGTGAATGGCGAGGAGCGTGCTGTTGTCCCGGATCGCACCGATGACGGCTGGGCGATAGGTGGCCAATGGGCCTGCCCTGAACGGGGTGTGCGGATGGAAACGCAACTCGTTCCAGGGACCGACCAGACCGCGCTCCAGCATGTAGCGCTCACCAAGTGTGCCGTTCAGTGATCGAGCCTCGTCTCAGATCTTCCTTGCGAGCGGTGCATAGTCCCTGACCGTCGCTGATCGACCGCTGCTGCCAGAGGGAAGCCTGGCTGTCCGGAGAGCACCGCCACTTCGCACGGCGCGGATGACGTCCGTGAAGAGGCAACCGGCAAAGCAATGGACGAGGACGGTCGTGTGGCCCGGCGAGATGGAGAGGCTGGGAGCATGGTCCTGGTAAGTCGGGCAGCACGCGATCCCCGAGGAGCCGTAGCAAGTGCCCCCAAGCGCCTTCGTCAACTGGCGCGCTTCGTCCATGAGGTTGGCAGGGTCAGGCATAGCTACCTCCGTTGGTGCGCGATGCCTCGCTCCCTCCCCTATCCTCTAAAGCACAATCATTATCACCGCCGCTGCGCGAGCAGCGGAAGAAGTTCTGATTCTAGAGATTCAGATTCGGGAGGTCGCGACTCGCCGGTCGATAGGGCGTTTTTGGGCCTCATCCTGTCCTCCTGGGGGCGTATGCCTGTCGGCTTGGGGGCTGTGACCTGTCGAATCGGGGGCGGTGACCTGACCGCTTGGGGTCATCCTGACTTCTTGGGGGCTCCTCGATCCTCTCTCGTAAGTGCTCATGACAACACTGGCGGTGGTCTATCGGCAACAATTCCAGCGCCTTCTGCCGGAGGGACCGGTTTCCCGCGAGTCGTTTCGATCCTGTGCCATCCTCCATCCTGTCCTCTTGGGGGCCATGGGCTCATCCTGACCTGTCTTGACGAGCATGGTCAGGTCAGGAGATAACCTCGTTGACGTGGATCGAGAATCAGTCGTGGAAGACTCTACCGAAAATATAGCGCAGGAAGCCGATGGCGAGGAAGCGCTTCCTCGCCGGGCGATGCGGGTTGCGGCGGCGTTGGAGAAGAAGGGCGGCGACGAATTCGCCAAGCCCGGCAATCTCGTCGAAGTGAAGTTCGTGAAGGGCCAGTCGCTGAGTCTGACGGCATCGCGACTTCTCGCCCTGATGATCCTCACGGCCGGCGGCGATGCTTGGCAACCGATCCGGCACAGAATGCGCAAGGCCGACATTCGTCGAGGCCATAAGTCAAACGACCGGATCGTCGATATGCTGAATGAGCTGCATTCGGTGCTCTTTGCCGTGGATGACAAGTCATGGCGGGGCGTGAAGGCAATCCGCCGGTTCAGTCTGCTCCAGAATTCCTGGGAGGAAGCCGAAGAATCCGAGGGATCAGAGACAGGCTGGATCGAGTGGGAATTCACGCCCGATGCCCGGCGTTTGATCCAGGAGTCCGAGACCTACGCCGTCCTGAACCGGCAAGCGGTGCTCGGTTTCCGGTCCGCCTATGCGCTGAAAATCTACGAGATGGGCGCGCTCCGTATCCATCGCAGGCAGACGAGCTGGAAAGGCGACATCACGGCACTGCGGGCGGCGCTGGGGATCGCACCTGGGGTTTACAAGGATTTCGCCCAGATGCGTCGAAAGGTGCTTCAGGTTGCCAAGGCGGAGATCGATCAGCTCGCGCACTTCAAGATGGATTGGCGGGAGATGCGGCAGGGACGGATCATAACCGGGCTCGAGATCCTATTTTCGGCAAAGGATGCGCCTGCGCAGATTGCGACCGTCGCTGAGCTGGAGCGGCACTCTGCCGGTCGACAGGCGAGGAGAGATGGAACGGTTGGGGAGGTCGCCGAGGGCGAGCCGGCGCTACCGCCGTCGTCTGCTCCCGTGGCTCGACAGAAGTTTGCCAGCTTCCCCGCTGGGAGCCTGCATTATGGTGCCGATGAGTTTGCGGCAATCGTCGTTGCCAAGGGCGGCGGGTGGGATCGCAATATCGTGGCGGAAGCTTTCCGACGGACGATGGGAGACCGGCTTTCAAAGCTCAGCGGATCCAAACTGGAGAAGTCGTGGACCGGCTTCTGCGAGAGCTATGCCGCCAGGCACGGGAAGCCCTGATCCAAAAATTGCACATGTGCAATTTGGCGTTTTCAGCCCCCATCAGGACAGGATGGCAGCCGCCACTGACCATCTTGGCAGCGCCTCAGTTTGACTTTCGATTTTAGCGCCTACGTTGACAAAAATGCGAAAGTCGATGATGCCCTAGCTTAACTGTGAAAGGGTGGGCCATGGCGACGATACTCCGTGACCGAGCAATAGTCGATCGAAGGCAGGTAGCACAGCTCGCCGAGCGCTGTTCGAGCGTTCTGGAGCGGCTCCGGGATACGGCTCGCGCCCAGCGTGCGGGCGAACGTCGCGAACCGGTATTTCCGATCGGAAAAGCCGCCGAGCTGGTCGGGCGGACGCCGGCGGCCATTCGCGATGCTGAGAAAGACGGGCGGCTGCCGGCACCGCCGCGGGCGGAGAATAATCGGCGGGTCGGATACACGCTCGGTCAGCTCAACGACATGCGCGGCGTGTTTGGAACGCGGCCTTGGCGAGACCCCGAAAGCGACCCGTGTGCGGTCATTGCTGTCCAGAATTTCAAAGGCGGTGTCGGCAAATCGACAATCTCGGTGCACCTTGCGCAGTATCTCGCGATCCGCGGCTATCGGGTGCTTCTGATCGACTGTGACAGCCAGGCATCGGCAACGACGCTGTTCGGCTACGTGCCGGATCTCGATCTCGAAGAGACTGACACGCTCTACACCTTTCTGCGCGAGGATGAGCGGACGTCACTGGATTACGCCATCCGATCGACCCATTTCGATGGACTCGATCTCATTCCAGCGAACCTCCGCCTCTTCCAGTCCGAATATGAGATCGCCGCTCGAATGGCGCGAGGGCAGGGGGCTCTTCTCGATCGCCTGTCGACCGGTATCGCATCGATCTCCGATCGATATGACGCAGTCGTGATCGACCCGCCGCCCGCCCTTGGGGCGATCTCGCTTTCGGTGCTTCGCGCCGCAAACTCTCTTGTCGTGCCGGTACCACCTACGGTCATGGATTTCTCGTCGACCGCGGCGTTTCTCGCGATGCTCGATGAGACGATGGAGGTTCTCGAAGGTCACGGCCTGGCCCCCGAGCTCAACTTCCTGCGGTTTGTTGCGTCGAAGGTCGATGATGGCAAATCGATGCAGAAGGAGCTGCTTGCGCTGATGCAACAGCTGTACGGTACCGCGCTGGTTCGCACGCCGCTCAAGGACTCCGCCGAGATTGACAATGCGACCGCCCGGCTGATGACCGTCTACGAGTTGGATGGACCGATGACGAGCCGTTCGGTGCGGGACCGATGCTTGACCTACCTCGATGGTGTTAACGCGGAAATCGAGATCGATGTGCGCTCCATGTGGCCCAGTCACGCGGCCCGTCTGCGCAAGGAAGGACTGGCGTGACGGAGCAAAATTGCACATGTGCAATTTTGACGGCGGGAGGCGTCTAATGAGCGGAAAAAACAAGAGTTTTGCGGCGGATTTGGCTGGCGCAATCGAGCCTTTGCCGGAGGCGCCGCCGCGGCCGTCGCGGCTTGGCATGGGTGTGTTGGCTGGACGTGGCAACCGCCTTGCGGAAGTTGCGGGTGGCAGCCTGCAGACGAGGGTCCAGGAGCTTGTCGATCCCGCACGGTGCCGGATGTGGGCGGGGCATAATCGGGAATATTCCGGGCTCAGCGAAGAGCGCTGCGCCGACCTGATCGAAAGCTTCAAGGCGCAGGGGCGTCAGGAAGTCCCGGCGATCGTCCGCCGCGTGCGCGACAATCCCGATTATGACTTCGAGGTCGTATGCGGCGCGCGACGCCATTGGTCGGTCAGCTGGCTGCGAGCACACAACTATCCTGAGTTCCGCTTCCTCGTCGAAGTCCGCGAGTTGAGCGACGAGGAGGCGTTCCGCCTTGGCGACCTGGAGAACAGAGCGCGCGAGGATATTACCGATTACGAGCGGTCTCGGGATTATCTGCGCGCTCTCCCGATCTATTACGAGGATCGCCAGACTCTGATGGCCGAGCGGCTCAAGGTTTCGACGAGCTGGCTCAGCCGTTACCTGGATCTGGCGCGGCTGCCCGGAGACCTTGTCTCAGCCTTTGCGAGCCCGCACGATCTCCTGATCCGTCACATCGTCGCCCTCAAGCCGCTCTTAAAGCCCGAGGACAAGAAGAAGCGGGTCTTCGCCGAAGCGAAGCGGCTGGCCGAGCGTCGAGCGAACGGGGAGACTGTTCCGGACAAGGCGGTCGACATCATTCGTTTGCTTGAGGGTGCGGTAGCCCCCAAGAAGACAGGTGCCCCCAAGAAGACAGGAAGGCCCACGCCAGAGTTGATTCATGCCCCCGGCGGGGTGGCGGTGCTCAGGGTCGACAAGCGTGACACCAAGTCGGTGACACTCACTCTGCTCCACAAGGGTGGCGCAACGCGCGAGGAGGCCGAGGCGGCGTTCAAGACGCTCGCCGACCAGCTTTGGGTTTAAGGCACGACGGGGTCTTCCGGGCGCATCCCGAAACGCAGGTCGAAGGCGTGCATCTCCGCGTCGAACGCCCGGAGGGTCGCGGCAAGATCGCGATCCAGAGGAGATGTCGCAGGGAGTGATGTCGGCCGGCCTCGTGGGGCCGGAACATATCCGAAGGTGACCGCCAGATCAGGGACGAGATAGCGTTTCCAGACGCGACGTCCAGAGACTTCGACAAGGAGGCCAAGGTCTCGTGCGCGAGCAAGCAGCTTACCCGCGCCGGGAAGGCTCAGCTTCAAAATCGTCGAGACCGCCTGGGGGGAGAGGAGGGGGGAAACCGTCGCGAGGGCAAGCAGCCGGGTAAGAGCCCCGGGGCGCCGCTCGCCTGCCAGAGCCGCGATCGCGTGGCGGTGGTGGCCCTCCATCGATTCTAGGCGTTCGAGACCTTGCGCGGCTGCTTTGGCGACTGCGCGGGCGACGGCGCGCCATTCGTCCGGGGTAGGCGTGGCGCGCAGGCGGAAGGCCTTGGTGCCCTCGACAAGACAGGGAAGGGGAGCTGTAGCAAGCCCGACGCCCTTAAGGAGTTCGGGGAGCCAAAGCCACGCCTCGACAGACCGATCGTGCCGTGTCGCCTGCCGGCAGGTCTCGATAGCACGCAGGATCGCCGGCCAGCCATCGAGCGCCGGATCGGTTGCGGGTGTGAGCGGAAAGTGATCGCGCCAATTGCTTGTCGATCGGCTGCTCAACCGCGACCACCATGCTGCAAAGGCATCGAACTCGTCGGTCGCCGAGATTCGTGGACGACGTCCAGCAATCGGCAGGTCGCACGCCCACGATAATACGTCGATTTCGTCAATCTCGGCACCTTGGAGCTGCAGTGCACGCGTATAGCCCGTCCAGGCGGCACGCCGCGACCAGGGCGCTGCTACGGAACTCACGGAAAACCGGGCATCGAGGCGGGCAATCGCGGCCGCTGCCGTCTCGACGGCTGACACGATCGAGGGCGTAAGGGGCAGAGCGGAGAGGGCGTTGAGTGACACGGCCATGATAGGAGAATTAACGGAAACGGCGATTTAGTAAATATAGCGAGCATCGCCGCTTGCGAGAATATGGGGTTATCGCAACCCTTACTATTTCGGCGCGTCCGCGAAGCTTCCGCGACAGCCTGCCGATCGACCTGAGGAGGCATTATGACCGCTGGTCCGCCCAGGCACCGCAACCGAGCCGGAAGACTTGGTGAGGCCAAATACACTGAACGCCCCTCTCGTTATCTATGTGCGGGGCCGAGCGCTGCTGTGACGAGCATGTTGGGTGCTGATGGCGGCTTCCGCGGATCGTCACAGATCGATCCAGATCATCGGAATATTCCGGCGAGACAGACCTTCCTCGGCATGTGTCAATCAGTGCAGGTTGGGGGATGATAGCCGTAGCGCCTGTTGACCCTCGGACGTGATCTCGCGATTGGGGGCTATGTCACAAGATGCGATTATTGCCGTCGTCTCCGAGATCTTGGCGCGTGCGCCTGACTGGATCCGCAAGGACCTCGGATCAAAGGACGCGTTCAACCGGACGCGAGCGGAGGAGGCGCTAGCGGCGTTGATCGGGTCAGCGCTTTCGAAAACCGAAGGTGCTCGCGAAAGGTGACGTCGCGCGGGCGCGCATCCTCTCGGAAAACGTGACGCTCTCGTCACGGGGCTAAGGGCTGCTGCGCAATCGACCGTTGTCATTGGTGCGCTGGCGTTCCTGAAATGACGATAACACCGGCCCACCGGATGGATTAGGGCCAAGCAGTATAGCAGCGCGTGGCGTGAATTAGAGCTTGGAGCCTATCTATCAGGGTGGTTGTCGGGAATCCGTGTTTGGGAAAGAAGGGACTCGGTGCTCCCCCGCACGATCGAAAACGCTGCCGACACGGCACTTCGGGAACATTTTCAAGCGTGGGCTTATGGCTGCGATTGCAGGTCATGTCGCTCCGCTAAACCTCGGTCCCGGTAAAGGTTTGAGTACGCGATAGCGGCACGCTGATATAGATAAGGTCGATTGACACAGCAGGGCAGGTTTCACCACGCAAAGGAATTCTGCCCTGTGCCCCGGGGGTTGGGCTCCATACATCGGGGGCGATCAGCGAGGGCGGCCGCCGTCGGGGCGGCGCCAGCGAACAGACGTGCAAGGGCGACGATGAACCTGACCCATCTGGAGCGGCTCGAAGCGGAGTCGATCCATATCCTGCGAGAAGTGGTGGCCGAGGCCGAGAAGCCGGTGATGCTCTATTCGGTGGGCAAGGATTCCGCCGTGATGCTGCATCTGGCGCGCAAGGCCTTCTATCCGTCGCCGCCGCCCTTCCCGTTGCTCCATGTCGACACGACCTGGAAGTTCAAGGCGATGTACGAGCTGCGCGATCGCATGGCGCGCGAGAGCGGCATGGAGCTGCTGGTCTATCAGAATCCCGAGGCCAAAGCGCGCGGCATCAATCCGTTCGACCATGGCGCGCTCCACACCGATTTGTGGAAGACCGAGGGACTGAAGCAGGCACTCGACCTCCACGGCTTCGACGCGGCCTTCGGCGGCGCGCGGCGCGACGAGGAGAAGAGCCGCGCCAAAGAGCGCATCTTCTCGTTCCGCTCGGCCAGCCACGGCTGGGATCCGAAGAACCAGCGGCCGGAACTGTGGAACCTCTACAATGCCCGCAAGGCCCAGAGGAGAGATGGGGCGGGCGAGAGCATCCGCGTCTTTCCGATCTCCAACTGGACCGAGCTCGACATCTGGCAATATATCCAGCTCAACGACGTGCCGATCGTGCCGCTCTATTTCGCGGCGCCGCGGCCGACGGTCGAGCGTGACGGCATGCTGCTGATGGTCGATGACGATCGCTTCCCGCTGCGGCCGGGCGAGGTGCCTGTCGAACGCTCGATCCGCTTCCGCACGCTCGGCTGCTATCCGCTCACCGGCGCGGTGGAGAGCGAGGCGGCGACCTTAAGCGCGGTGATCCAGGAGACGTTGCTCACCACCACCTCCGAACGGCAGGGTCGCGCCATCGACAAGGATGCGGGCGGCGCCGGCATGGAAGTGAAGAAGCAGCAGGGGTATTTCTGATGACCACGCAGGACCCCGTCTACAAGACCGACGCCCTCATCGCCGAGGACATCGACGCCTATTTGGAAAAGCACCAGCACAAGACCCTGCTGCGCTTCATCACCTGCGGATCGGTGGATGACGGCAAGTCCACCCTGATCGGCCGCCTGCTCTACGATTCGAAGATGATCTTCGAGGACCAGCTGGCCGCGCTGGAGGCGGATTCGAAGCGCGTCGGGACACAGGGGCAGGAGATCGACTTCGCCCTGCTGGTCGACGGCCTCGCCGCCGAGCGCGAGCAAGGCATCACCATCGATGTCGCCTATCGCTTCTTCGGCACCGAGAAGCGCAAGTTCATCGTCGCCGACACGCCCGGCCACGAGCAATATACCCGCAACATGGTGACCGGCGCTTCGACCGCCGACCTCGCCGTGATCCTGATCGACGCGCGCAAGGGCGTGCTCACCCAGACGCGGCGGCATTCCTATCTCGCGCATCAGATCGGCATCCGGAACATCGTGCTGGCGGTCAACAAGATGGATCTCGTCGGCTACAGCCAGGCGCGCTTCGACGAGATCGTCGCCGACTATCGCTCCTTCGCGACCTCTATCGGCATCGCCGATTTCGTCGCTTTGCCCATCTCCGGCTTCAAGGGCGACAACATCACCGCGAAGAGCGCCAACACGCCTTGGTATGACGGCCCGGCGTTGATGGAGCATCTCGAGACGGTCGAACTCGACCAGACCGCCGACCAGGCCAGGCCGTTCCGCATGGCCGTCCAGTGGGTGAATCGCCCGAACCTCGATTTCCGGGGCTTTTCGGGCCTGATCGCCAGCGGCAAGGTGAAGCCCGGCGATGCCGTCCGCGTGCTGCCCTCCGGCAAGACTTCGACCGTCACGCGCATCGTCACGCTGGGTGGCGATCTCGATCAGGCGGTCGCCGGCCAGTCGGTCACGCTGTGCCTCGCCGACGAGATTGACTGCTCGCGCGGCGACGTCATCGCCACCGCCGACAATCCTCCGCAGGCCGCCAACCAGTTCGAGACGACGATCGTCTGGATGGCCGACGAGGCCATGCTGCCGGGCCGGCCCTATTGGCTCAAGATTGGCGCCCAGACCGTCACCGCGACCGTCCAGCAGCCCAAATATCAGGTCAACGTCAACACGATGGAGCATCTGGCGGCGAAGACGCTGGAGCTCAACGCGATCGGCGTCGCCAACCTCTCGACCGATCGCCCGATCGTGTTCGAGCCCTATGAGGCGAACCGCGCGCTCGGCGGCTTCATCCTGATCGATAAGATCAGTAACGCCACCGTGGCGTCCGGCATGCTGCACTTCGCGCTGCGCCGCTCGCAGAACGTCCACTGGCAGGCAACCGACGTCAGCCGCGAGCATCACGCCGCACTCAAGAACCAGACGCCGGCGGTGCTGTGGTTCACCGGCCTGTCGGGCGCCGGCAAGTCGACCATCGCCAACATCGTCGAGAAGAAGCTGGCGCGGATGAACCGCCATACCTTCCTGCTGGACGGCGACAATGTCCGCCACGGGCTCAACAAGGATCTCGGCTTCACCGATGCCGATCGCGTGGAGAATATTCGCCGCGTCGGCGAGGTGGCGAAGCTGATGACCGATGCCGGGCTGGTGGTGATCACTGCCTTCATCTCGCCCTTCCGCTCCGAACGCGATATGGTGCGGTCCATGATGGCGCCGGGCGAGTTCATCGAGGTGCATATCGACACGCCGCTGGCCGAGGCCGAGGCGCGCGATGTGAAGGGCCTGTACAAGAAGGCCCGCAGCGGCCAGCTCAAGAACTTCACCGGCATCGACAGCCCCTACGAGCCGCCCGAGGCGCCCGAGATCCGCATCGACACGACGGTGCTGACGCCTGATCAGGCAGCGGATCTCATCGTCGCGACACTGATCCCATGAGCGAGGGGCCGTACACCGACGTCCAGCTCGCGCGTCGCATCGCCGAGAACGTCGGCGAGATGCTGCTGATCCTGCAGGGATCGGGTCTGTTCGAGGGCAAGGCGCTAGGCAATGCCGGGGACCGGCTGGCCAATGCCTTCATCATGGAGGCGCTGAGGATTCATCGTCCCGACGACGCGATCCTCTCAGAAGAGGAAAGGGATTCGGCTGAGCGGCTCGGGGCCAGCCGGGTCTGGATCGTCGATCCGCTCGACGGCACGCGTGAATATAGCGAGGGCCGCACCGACTGGGCGGTGCATGTCGCGCTCTCGATCGACGGCACGCCCGGTCCGAGCGCGGTGGCGCTCCCCGGGCAAGGCGTGACTTTGTGCACCGGCACGACGCCGCGGCCGGCGACCAACCCCGCGAAGCTGCGCATGCTGGTTAGCCGCACGCGCCCGGCCGCCGAGGCGGTCGCGGTGGCCGAGGCATTGGGCGCGGAGCTGGTGCCGATGGGCTCGGCCGGCGCCAAGGCGATGGCCGTGGTGCAGGGCGACGCCGACATCTACCTCCACACCGGCGGTCAGTACGAATGGGACAATTGCGCGCCGGCGGCCGTTGCCAGAGCAGCCGGTCTCCACGTCAGCCGCGTCGACGGCTCGCCGCTCGCCTACAATGCGGAAAATCCGTACCTGCCGGATCTGCTGGTCTGCCCGCCGCACCTCGTCGACGAGGTGCTGGAGGCGCTCGCCAAGTACAAACCGAAGGAAGCCTAGGCCGTCGCCGACCGTGCCAGCGCGGCGCGGACGGCGGGGAGCACGGTGTAGACCGCCTGCCGCTGCGCCCGCGATTTTCGTGGTCGACGCGATAGCCCTGATAATGGCGGCGGACGAGGCCGACCTTCACCAGTTCCGACACAGCGCGGCTGACGGCGGTTTTGTCCGAGGCGCGGACGCGTTCGCGTACCTGCTCGTCGATCGTGACGCGGGCGGCGCGGGAGCGGGCGGCAGCCGCCCCTCGGCGAGCAGGTCGGCCTGCACCTGCGCGGCGATCGCCAGGCGCCGATGGTCGCGCGCCGCCATCGGCGTCATCGCATCGCACAGCCAGTCGCGGATCGGCACGACCCGATCCTCGTCGCGCACATAGGGGCCGGCGCTGCCGTTGCTGCCGGCGGCACGGGCGAGCACGCCGGGCAGATAGAGTCCGTCGGCCTCGTCGGGCAGGGCAGGGAAGGTCGCGTGTCGCATGATGGAACATATCAAGCACAGCAGCGACTCGCTGTGAATCCCCTACGCGCATCGGCGACACTTTTTGCCATCCATGTCACTTTACCGGGCCGTGCAAAGTGACACGCATGGCAGATTCTAGCCGAAGCAAAAGCCGGGCGCGGGGCTGCGCCCGTTCGGCCCCGCTCAGGCGGTGATGCGCGCCAGCGTTTCGCGATATTCGCGGGTCAGGCGCGCCACCAGCTCGGCCGCCGGCACCACGGCCTTCACAGCGCCGATGCCCTGGCCGCAGCCCCAGATGTCGCGCCACGCCTTCGATCCGCCGAAATCCATCTTGGAGGGATCGGCGCTCGACAGATTGTCCGGGTCCATGCCGGCCGCGACGATGCTGGGCTTGAGATAATTGCCGTGCACGCCGGTGAAGAGGTTCGAATAGACGATGTCCTCACCGTCGCTGTCGACGATCATCTGCTTATAGGCGGGGACGGCGTGAGCCTCCTCGGTGGCGATGAAGGCCGATCCGATATAGGCGAGGTCGGCCCCCATGGCGCGCGCCGCCGCGATCGCGCCGCCGGTGGCGATCGCGCCGGACAGCGCCAGCGGCCCGTCGAACCATTCGCGGATCTCCTGGATCAGCGCGAAGGGGGAGAGCGTGCCGGCATGCCCGCCGGCGCCCGCCGCCACCGCGATCAGCCCGTCCGCGCCCTTCTCGATCGCCTTGTGCGCGAAGACGTTGTTGATGATGTCGTGCAGCACGATGCCGCCATAGCTGTGCACCGCCTCGTTCACCTCCGGCCGCGCGCCGAGCGAGGTGATGACGATCGGCACCTTGTACTTCACGCAGAGCGCCAGATCCTCCTCCAGCCGCGTGTTGGTGCGGTGGACGATCAGATTGACGGCAAAGGGCGCGTCCTTGTCGGTCAGCTCGGCATCGAAGCGCTGCAGCCATTCCTCGAATACGCCGGAAGGCCGCGCATTGAGCGAGGGGAAGGAGCCGACCACGCCGGCCCGGCACTGGGCGATCACCAGCTCGGGCTGCGAGATGATGAACATCGGCGAGGCGATGGCGGGAATGGTCAAACATCCATCGAGCAGCGCCGGCATCGTCATGGGCAATCCTCTCTCTATCCAGATGTCGGAGCGTCTCCAGCACAGATGCCGGCCAAGAGAAAGCCCGTCCGTCACGGCCGGACGGCGCGGATCGAGGCGGCGAAAGAGGCCCGCCCGCCCGGATCGTCGCTAGGCGGCGACCGCCTCGCTGCGCTGAGGCGTCGGAGCGCTCTTCGCGCCGCGCACGAGTCGGCCGGGTAGTGCGCCCGTCGCTTCGCCGTCGCGATAGGTGATCGTGCCGCTCAGCACCGTCGCCACATAGCCCTCCGACTTTTGCGAGAGGCGCTTGCCGCCGGCCGGAAGATCGACGCTGACGCTCGGCCGGTGCAACGCGATGCGATCGAGGTCGATCACGTTGAGGTCCGCCTTGTAGCCGGGTGCGATCACGCCGCGATCGTTGAGGCCGAGCGAGGCGGCGGGCTGGCTGGTCAGGGCGCGGATCACCGTCTCCAGCTTGAGGCCACCGGTGCCGACGCGCTGCGACAGCGTGTAAGTCGTATAGGCTGCGTCGCATATCATCGCGTAATGGGCGCCGCCGTCGCCCAGCGCGACGATCATATTGTCCTGCCCGAACAGCGGAGCGGTGCGCGCGACATAATCCTGATAGGGTATGACGGAACTCATCAGCAGCGCCTTGCCGCCATCCTCCAGCAGCGCGTCGTAGATCACCTCGCGTTCCGATCGGCATTCGCGCGCGGCGCGGGCGGCGGTGCTGTCCTCACGCTGGAAATTGTAATCCACCGGATCGGCCAGCGGATAGAGGTTCTGCTTCATCTTCAGCATGCCGACGAAGGACGGATTGGGATCGTCGGGCTCCTCGGCGATGATCTTCGCGCGCAGCTTCGGATCGCGCATGCGCTCCACCTTCTCGGCCAGCGGCAGGGCGGCAAGGGGGCGATAGCTCGGATTGAGCACGAACGGGTTGTAGCTGACGTCCAGCCCGTAGAGCAGGCCCATCGGCCGGGGCAGGAACTGCGCGTTGACGGTCAGCCCCTCGGCGTTGAGCGCCTTGGCGCCTTCCACATAGGCATCCCAGTTTTCCATCCGCGTCGGCACCGCGATCAGGCTGAAGTTGACGGGCCGGCCGGAGGATTTGGCGATCGTGCGGAACGCCTCGATCTCGCCGGCCGGCTCGGTGTCGATATTGGGGTTGAGCTGGAACACGCCGGTGCCCGCATCGGTGAGGCCGCCGGCCAGCGCCAGCAGCTCGTCCATCTCGGTCTTCACCGACGGCGCCAGCTTGCCCGAGCGGAAACGATGGAAGAGGTTGCGCGAGGTGGAGACGCCCAACGCCCCGGCACGGATCGCCTCGGTGACCATGCGGCGCATCGTCGCCAGATCCTCCTCGGTCGCCAGCTCGTTGGCGCCGCGTTCGCCCATCACATAGACGCGCAGCGGTGAGTGGGGCAGCTGGGTGGCGAAATCGACGTCGCTCTCACGTGCGTCGAGCGCATCGAGATAATCGGTGAAGCTTTCCCAGTTCCACGGCACGCCATCAGCCATGACTATCTCGGGAATATCCTCCACGCCTTCCATCAGCTTGATCACCAGCTGATGGTCGGTCGGCCGCACCGGGGCGAAGCCGACGCCGCAATTGCCCATCACCACCGTCGTCACGCCATGGTTGGAGGACGGGCTCAGCGTGTTCTCCCAGGTGATCTGGCCGTCATAATGGGTGTGCACGTCCACGAAGCCCGGCGTCACCGTCAGGCCGGTCGCGTCGATCTCTTCCGCGCCCTTGCCCGTCACCCGGCCGACCTCGACGATCACGCCGTCCTTCACCGCGACATCCGCCACGAACGGCGCCGACCCCGATCCATCGACCACGGAGCCGCCCCGGATCACCAGATCATATTCGGCCATCTCATCTCTCCTTGCGTATCTTGCGTGCGCGACATTTTCCGTCGGTTTCTACCATGGCCGGCGAGCGGGCGGCGCATCGCCGCGGCGGTTAGCGCGTGTGCGATACCAGTTTCGCGATCACCTGGACCGGGATGCCGCCCATCCGCGGAATTCCGGTGACGGGATCATAGCCGTCGTCGGCCGAGCTCAGCCGGCCGGTGTTGCCTCCCGTGCGGCGAGGCTGGTCCGATCCTGGATTGGCGCCGAACCCGTGCGACATGGAGATCATGCCGGGCCTCAGAGCATCCTCGCCCTTCACGATCGCTTCGATCTCGCCATGGGGGGACCGCAGGCGCACGCAGTCGCCGTCCGCCAGCCGGAGCCGGGTGAGGTCGTTCGGGTGCATGAAGGCCGGATTGACGCCGTCGCCGGCAAGCCTGGCGATCTGGCGGCCAAAGCTGTTGAGCATGTTATTGGTGCGGCGTGGCAGCAGGCGGAAGGGATATTCCGCCTCGATTGCGCGATTGTCCTCGCCCAGCACGACGGCGAGTTCCTCCAGCATCGGCGAAGCGGCGAAATTCAGCCGGTCGTCGTTGCCGGGCGCGCGCGGCAGGACAGTTTGGTCGCTCGCGAAGACATGACCGTCGGGATATTGCTTCACGCGCTCCAGCGGAATGCGCGATCCCTGACAGGACATGTCGATCAACTGGTCGGTAGTCGGTTTGGGGCCGGCCGGATCGAGCGTGAAGCTCAACGGCGCATGCTCGGCCTGCGGGCCGTTGCCGTAATAGAGCGTCAACGGGATTTCGGTGCCCATGCGTTTCGCGACGCCCCAGAAGAATTCCCAATCCTCGATCACGTCGCTGCCGATGGGCGGGTCGACGATGGCGGGGGTGTAGGCGGCGTAAGGCTCAGGGAAGCCACGCGTCGTACCGTAATATTTCACCCCCTCGGGCATATAGGTGGTCATCGGCGTCTCGAGCGTCAGCTTCGGGGCGATGACATAATCGGAAAGCTCGGCGGTGGCCGTCATCTCGGTGTCGATGGTGACGAGCAGGTCGAGCGCATTGAGTGCCTCGAACGCCCTGGCCTGATCGGGCCACGCCATCATCGGATTGCCGCCGGAGACGATCAGCGCGTTCACCTTGCCAGCGCCGGGCATCAGTATCTCGTCGGACAGAGCGGCGGCAGACAGTCCGCTGACGCAGCCGCCCAATCCACGAACGCGCAGCTTCGGCTCGAAGCCCCAGCCCTGGAAGGGTGGCCAGGGCTGTGCTCGCGCGGTGAAGCCGGGCAGCAGCACGTTGGGCTTGGCAAGGATTTCGCCCTCACGCGCCCAATGGCCGCAGAGGCTGGCGAGGCAGAGCGCGAGATATTCGGTGAGTGTGGAATGGGTGGCGAAGCTCGGCCCGGTGCCGCAGCTCACGCCCGCATTGTTCGCCCGCGCGAAGATGCGCGCAGCCTCGACGATCTGCTCCGCCTCGATGCCGGCGCGGTCCGACGCATAAACGGGGGTAAAGGGTTCGATCGCCGCACGCAGAGCATCTATTCCTTGCGTGTTGGCGGCGACGAAATCGCGATCATAAAGCCCTTCGTCGACGATCACGCGGATCATCGCTGAGAGGATTGCGACGTCCTCGCCCGGGCGGGGCTGCATGTGGATGTGGGCGCGCCTGGCGGTTTCGCTGGCGCGCGGATCGATCACGATCAGCTTCGCTTCGCCGGCCGCCATATCCTTGAGCAGGCGGCCGGGATTCTGTCCCGGGAAGCCCGGCGATTTGCTGATCACGGGATTGATGCCGACGAGCAGCCAGGCGTCGGCGGTGGCGAAGGGCGGCTGGCCGGCCTGCCACATGCCGTGATGGGCCAGCGCGATCAGGATGCCGGGCTTGTCGATCGATCCGGCGGTGAAGAACATCGAGGAGCCGAGCCCCTTGAGCCAACCGCCCGCGATCGAAGGCGATACGACGAAGGGCACGGTACCCATGCCGACATAGACGGCGACCGAGCGCGGGCCATGCTCGGCGACGATCGCCTGCAACTTCGCCGAAATCTCGTCCATCGCCGCTTCCGCGCCGATCCGGGCGAAGCCGCCGTCGCTATCACGCTTCAGCGAATGGAGCAGCCGCTGCGGCCCATAGTGCTGATCGGGCAGAGCGCGTCCCTTGGGGCAGGTATAACCGCCATAGAGCGGCGCGCGAGGGTTGCCGGCGATCCTGGTAGCGTGGCCGTTCTCCACCGTCACCTGGATCGGGCAGAAGGCCGTGCACAGCCGGCAAAGACTGGTATGGACCTCCGGCCCGCTCACGCCGCGATCGATTGCGCGAGGCGGCGGCCGAGACCGTAATCGCCCGCGATGGTTGTGCGCTGCATGATCCGCACCTCTTCCGGCGGCGCGCCGGAGACCGAATGGACCATCCGCCAATTGTCCCACAGCAACATCTCGTCCGGCTGCCAGGCGTGGAAATAGACCGGGCATGAGACGAGATGGTCGACCAGCCGGCGCAGCAGCGCGTGCCCCGCCTCATCGTCGCGGCCGAGGATGTGGAGCGCGCCGAAGGGCGAGATGTTGAGCACCTTGCGCTCCGTCTCGGGCTGGACGAACACCGCCGGATGGACCACCGGCGGATAGTCGGTGTCCAGCTTGGGGCCGACCGATCGTTCGAACGCGCTCGTCCGGATCGTCCGCACCGTGCTCCGCGTGCCGTAGCGCGATCCGCCCGGATTGATGCAGAGCTGGTAGACGATCTCCAGACCCTCCACCGCGGCCTTCAGATCGTCGGGCAGACGATCATAGGCCTGCACCTGGTCGATGAAGCCGGTCTCGCCGCCCCAGCTGGTGATCGTCCTGGCGGTCAGCACGCCGCCATGGTTGATCCGCTCGACGAAGACGAGATCGGAATGCCAGGGCAGGAAGGCGACCGATTCCACGCCGTCGACTTCGAACAGGCCTTCCTTGTTCTGGTCCGAGACGAGGGTGATGAGTTCCTTGTGCTCGGCGTCGCGCAGTTCGGGGATGGGGTGCACCTCCAGTTCGCCGAACAGCCGGCTGAGCGCGATCTGGAAGGCGGGCGTCACCGCGCTGCCCCGGAAGCGGACGAGGCCGTCCTCGATCCAGATGCGACGCAGCGTGTCGCGCACCTCCGCGCTATCCAGATCGTCCGGGGCGAGGCCGGTGACGACGCTGCCGAAGCCCAGCCCCTCCTGCAATGTGCCGATGGCGAAACCCATGATCCTCTCCTCGCCGGGCCTGCCGTTCAGTCGACCAGCCGCTTCACCTGCCGGTCGCGGTCCAGCGCGGAATCGAGGTAGCGGCCGACCTTGTAGTCGCCGGAGATGGTGGTGCGCCGCGCGCTGCGCTCGACGTCCAGCGGCACGCCGGCGGCGGAGTGGATCACCCGCCAATTGTCCCACACCATCATGTCGTTCTTCTGCCAGCTGTGGAAATAGGCGAAGCGCCGGTCGCCGAGATGCTCGGCCAGTTCGGTGAGCAGGGCGTCGCTCTCCGCCTTGTCCATGCCCAGCACGTAGCGTGCGTGCATCGGCGAGAGCTTGAGCACCTTGCGGCCGGTCTCACGCTGGGTGATCACCAGCGGATGCACGACCGGCGGGAAATCCCACGGGCCGCCGCCCCTCGTCCCCATTTCGAGGCGGCGGATATCCTTGGGGAAGCCGAACTGGCCCGAGCAGAAATCCGGGTTGAACTCGTAGACCACCTCCAGATCGGCGATCCGCGCCTTCATCGCGTCGGACAGGCGATCATAGGCGGCGATGGCGTCGCTGAAGCCGGTCTCGCCCATCGTCGTGGCGGGGATGGTCATGCGCAGCACGGCGCCACGCACGATCGTGGGCATGAAGCTCTGGTCCCAGTGCCAGCCGAGCCAGCCGGCGCGATCGACGCCGTCGATATTGTAGAAGGGGGCGGGGCGTCCGATGGGATCGGCAGGATCGTAGGCGAGCGTCATCATGAACTTGTTGACCGGATCGTTGAGATCGGCGGTGGCGGCCGGCTCCATCTCGCCGAAGATCGCGCTCAGCCGCATCTGGGCCTCGTCGTCCTGGTCCATGCCCCGGAACAGCAGGATACCGGCATCGATCCACGCGTCGTGGATGGCGCGGCGGGTGGCCTCATCGATCGGCTTCGAGAGATCGACGCCGATGATCTCGGCACCGAAATCGGGGGTAAGCGGGCGCGTCTCGATCGTGCCGCTATGGCTCAGGACGTTGGTCAGCATGCGATGGGCTCCGGTTGAAGGATGAGGCGGCGCAGATCCTGCACCGCGCGATAGGCGTCGCGGACGGCTTCGCCGATGCGGGCGACCTGCACCGCGTCGCCGATGCGGATGGTCGGCACGTCGATGCCGCCAAGCGCGTCCGAGAGAGTGGTATCCGGCACGAGGCCGTGGGCGAGCAGCACGGCGGCGGCCGGTTGTGCGATCCGCTCCTCCTCGCGGGTGAGCAGGACATGATCGCCGTCGATCGCGGCGAGGCCGGTGCGGTCCATGATGCGGATTGCGCTGTTCTCGCGCAGGCGGCGCAGCAGGTGCATGCGGTAGAGCGGCTCGGCATTGCGGGCGAGCAGGCTCGCGGCGGATCGGCTGACGAGCAGGACGTGATGGCCCCGCTGCGCCAGATATTCCGCCGTCTCGGTGCCGGTCTCGCCGCCGCCGTAGATCAGGATGGGCCTGTCCGGCGTCGAAGGCGGCAGGACGATCTCGCCGATCAGCGCCTCGTAGGCGGGCGCGGTGGGCAGGTTGCCGTAACCCTCCAACTCCAGCGGCGCGGGGCGCGATCCGCCGGCGAGGATCAGCGCGTCGGGCCTCTCTCGCGCCACCATGTCGGCGTCCACCGCCGTGCCGGTCCGCACGGTCACCTTGCTGCGCTCCATGCGGCGCAGCAGGAACTCGTGGTACCAGAACAGCTTCTCCTTGTTGGGCGGGGTGGCGGAGGTGATGAGGTTACCGCCCAGCCGTTCGCGTTTCTCGTAGAGCGTCACGTCGAAGCCGGCCTGCTCGAGCATCAGCGCGGCGGCCATGCCGCCCGGCCCGGCACCGACCACGGTGGCGCGCAGCCCCTCCCCATAACCGTCGATCGGCGGCTCGGTTTCGTGGCCGCAGCGAGGATTTTCCGCGCAACTGACCGAGCGGTTCGATCCGGTTTCCTTGATGCACCAGTTGCATGAGGTGCAGGGGCGGATGTCCGCTGCTTGGCCACGCCGCGCTTTGATCGGCCACATCGGATCGGCGAGCAGCGCGCGCCCCAGCGACACGCAATCGGTATCGCCGTCGACGATCGCCTGCTCGGCCTTGTCCGGCCAGCGCATCACGCCCGCGCAGATCACCGGCTTGCCGGTCGCGGCGCGGATGCGGCGGGCCATCGGCAGGCGCCAGCCCTCGGCGATCGACATCGGCTCGACGATCACGTCGACGCTGTCGAGCGAGCCGCAGGAGATGTCGATCCCGTCGACGCCGGCCTCGCACAGGCGCGGTGCGATCTTCTCGCCGTCCTCCACCGTCAGACCGCCGTCGAGGAAATCCGATACGGAGAGGCGATAGAGCAACGTCCTGTCGCCGATCGCGGCCTTCACCGCCTTCACCACCTCGATCGGGAAACGCATCCGCCGCTCGAAGTCGCCGCCCCATTGGTCGTCCCGCCGGTTGACCAGGGGCGAGAGGAATTGCTGCAGCAGATAGCCGTGCGCGCCGTGCAGCATGACCGCATCATAACCGGCCGAGACGGCGAGCCGCGCGGCATTGGCGTAGCTCGCGATGATCCGCCGGATATCCTCCTCCTCCAGTTCGCGCGGCGTGCCGGTGTTGAGGAAGAAGCTCTTGAGCGGCACCGGGCTCGGCGCCACCGGCGTGCGCCCGATCACGCTCTCGCGGGACTGGCGGCCGGCGTGCGAGATCTGGACGCAGGCGTGCGCGCCGGCGCTCCTGATCGCGGCGACCAGCTTGCCGTGGCCGGACCGGTAACGATCATTGTCGAGGCGCAGCTGCGGTGCCATCGAGCTGAAGCCGTCATGCCCGTCCACGCAGGTGAATTCGATCACGATCAGGCCGGTGCCGCCGAGCGCGCGCTCGCGATAATAAGCGATCATCTCGGCGCTGACCGAGCCGTCGGCATTACCGAGATGGCTCTCCATCGGCGCCATCACGATGCGATTCTTAAGCGTCATGGACCCGATGCGAATCGGATCGAACAAGCGCGGATAGGCCATCTCTCTCTTTCGAACTTATGTCGTTGCGATGAGGATAGCGCGTTTCGCCATGCCGAATAATTCCCTCATTTTCGAAGACACACTTTTGTTATATTGAACAATCATGGATCGCTTCGCGGCTCTCGAGGTGTTCGTCGCCATCGTCGACAATGGCGGGTTCAGCCGCGCGGCGGGGCGGCTGAACATGTCCCCGGCGATGGTCTCCACCCATCTCGCGCGGCTGGAGGAAAGGCTGGGCGCGAAGCTGATCGAGCGCACCACCCGCCGGATCGACCTGACCCCGCAGGGCCGCCATTTTCTGGAGGAAGCGCGCACGATCCTGACGACGCTGGCGCAGGCCGAGGCGGCGGCGCGGCGCGGCGCGCAGGGGCCTAGCGGGCGGGTACAGATCGATGCGCCGGGTGCGATCGGTCTGCGCTTCCTCGTGCCTGCTCTATCGAGGCTGCGCGCGCTGCATCCCGAGATCATGCTGGATCTGAGCGTCGGCGATCGCGGCACCGTGTTCCGCACCGACGGCTTCGACCTGCTGGTCCGCGTCGGCGAGCCGGGCGAGGGGCGGGGGCATGTCGTGCCGCTGGGCGAGACGCGCTTCGTCCAGGTCGCCTCCCCCGATTATCTCGCGCGGCGCGGCACGCCGCGGACGCCCGAGGCGCTGCTGGAGCATGATCTCGTCACCTATGCGACGGCTGCGAGCCCGATCGGGCATCGCTGGCGCTTCTGGCGCGATGGGGAGATGCACTGGCTGCGCCCGCTCGGCGTCGTCGCGTTCAACCATGGCGATGCGATCGCGCGCGCGATCGAGGCGGGCGTCGGCATCGGCCAGACACTGGAGATGCTGGTGGTGCCGGAGATTGCCGAGGGTCGGCTGGTGCCGATCCTCACCGAATGGAACCGCAACCACGTGCCGGTCCAGCTCGTCATGGCGGAGGATCGCGCAGCGCGGCCGGCGTTGAAGGCGGTCGCCGATTTCCTGCGCGATTCGGTCGATTGGAGCGGTCGCCGCTGAGGCGACGACCGCTCCCGTCCCCCCGGATCTCAGATGCCCCAGATCTTCGCCGCGTTGCCACCGACGATCTTCCGACCCGCCTCGGTGCCGGCAGTATCGAAGATCTCCTTCACGATGCGGCAGGATTCGCCGAGCACGCCTTCGGGATGCGGATAGTCGACCGACCAGAGCACGCGATCGGCGCCGATGCGGTGAAGTTGCTCCATCGCTACCGGGTCTTCCATGAAGGTCGTGTAGCAGTTGTTGTGCCAGTACCAGCTCGGCTTATGGGCGAGCTTGGGGCGCAGTTCGGTCGCGTAATCGCGCGCCACCTTGTCGGCATTTTCGAGCGTGCCGCCCACCCAGCTCGCGCCCCCCTCGGTGAACACCACCTTGAGGCCGGGGAAGCGATCGAACACGCCGGAGAAGACCAGCTGGCCGAACAGCCCGCAGAACGGCATCAGGTTGGCGTTGAGATTGGCCCCCAGCGAGCCCCGGCCGCTATACTGGATATAGGCACCGATGTGGAAGGAGATCGGCATGCCGCTCTCCTCGATCGCGGCCCACATCGGGTCCATCTCGGAACTGTTGTAGCGCACGCCCTTGGGGCTGACCGGAATGTCCATCGCCTTGTAGCCGAGCGACTGGAGCTTCTGGATGTAATCCTTCGTCTTCTCCGGCCAGAAGAAGGTCGGCAGCAGGGCGACCGGGAACAGACGGTCGGGCGCGGCCTGCTTCCATTCGGCCGCCCATTCGTTGGCGACGTCCACGCAGCGGGACCAGAATTCCTTGTCCTGCATGCGGATCAAGCTGTTCAGGCGGCCATGATAGACGATCGAGGCGTCGATCCCTTCGGCGTCCATGTCGGCGAGCCGCTTGGACACGTCCCAGAAGCCCTCGCGCCCCTCGGGGAAATCGGAGGGCAGGCCGGGCACGTCGTAATTCTGGCCATCGACGGTCAGGTGGAAGCCGCCTTCGTCCTGCCAGAATTTCGGCGCGCGGTCCTTGTCGGCGCCCTTCAGCCGATCCTCCCAGAGGTGCGGCGTCTCCATGACGTGATCGTCGCTGGAGATGATGCGGGTACCTGCCGGCGGCGTCCACGTCTGGGCCGGAATGCTGCGATCCTTCGGCCAGGGCGTGGGCGTGAATTCGTTCATGTCTTTCCCTCTGGTATTCGCTATTTCTGCCAGAATAGCCGAATATCGGGCGCCGCGTGGTAGTCCCCCGACCAATATCGAGAACGCGATGTTACGCCGGCGACGCAACGAGACCTTCCGGTAGCTTGCTTATTCTGCTTGCCGGTCTGGCGAAGGGAACACGAATGACGAACCTGCAGGAACTGGACGCGCGGATCGCTGCCTCGCCTTACAATCAGTGGCTAGGCCTGAGGGCCGTGGCGATCGATCCAGGCGGGGTGACGCTGGAGGCCGATACCCGGCCCGAGATGCTGGGCAATCCCGATACCGAACTGGTCCATGGCGGCGTCGTCTCCGCCCTGATCGATGCGACCTGTTCCTATGCCTGGCTCGCGAACGAGGGCGGTTTCGTCTCGACCGTCGATCTGCGGACCGATTTCCACCGTCCCCTGCCCAAGGGCCGCGTCACCATCCGCGCCGACATCGTACGGGCCGGGCGCAGCATCATCACCGTCGACGCGCGCCTCACCGACGCGGACGGCCGGCTGATGGCGAGCGGCCGCGCCGTGATGATGCGCGGATCGAAGGTGATCGCGGGTTCGGCCGGCTGATCCTCTACAACCGCTCGACGATGGTGACGTTGGCCATGCCGCCGCCCTCGCACATGGTCTGCAGGCCATAGCGCTTGCTGCGGGCGTGGAGCGCGTGGACGAGGGTCGTCATCAGTTTGGTGCCGCTAGCGCCGAGCGGATGGCCGAGCGCGATCGCGCCGCCGTTGACGTTGAGCCGCGCCGGATCGGCCCCGGTCGCCTTGAGCCACGCCAGCGGGATCGAGGAGAAGGCCTCGTTCACCTCGAACAGATCGATGTCGTCGATGGTAAGACCCGCGCGCTCCAGCGCCTTGGCGGTGCCGGGGATCGGGCTTTCGAGCATCACCACCGGATCGCCGCCCACCACCGTCATCTGGTGGATGCGGGCGAGCGGCGTCGCGCCCAGTCGCTTGAGCCCCGCCTCGCTGACGACCAGCACGCCGCTCGCGCCGTCGCAGATCTGACTGGCGGTGGCGGCGGTGAGCAGGCCGTCCTCGTTGATCAGCTTGACGCTCGCGATGCTCTCCTCGGTGGCGCCGAAGCGGATGCCCTCGTCGGTATCGTGCACCGCCTCCGCGCCGTCCGCCGTGATGACCGTCACCGGGAAGATTTCGTCGCGGAAGGCGCCGGCCTCTGTGGCAGCGGCCGCCTTGCGATGGCTGTCGAGCGCGAACAGGTCGAGATCCCGCCTGGAGAAGCCGTATTTGCGCGCGATCGTCTCGGCACCGGCGAACTGGCTGAACTCGACGCTGGGATAGCGCGCCTCGCGCCCCGCATTGGCGGAGGTCGCCATGCCGGCCTGCACGGCGAGCGCGGTGGTCGATCCCATCGGCACGCGGGTCATGCTCTCGACGCCGCCGGCGATGACGATGTCCATCGCACCCGCCATCACCGCCTGCGCGGCGAAATGGAGCGCCTGCTGGCTCGATCCGCACTGGCGCTCGACGGTGGTGCCGGGCACGCTCTCCGGGATCGTCCGCGAGGAGAGGATGGCGTTGCGGCCCATGTTGCTGGCCTGCTCGCCTACCTGGCTGACGCAGCCCATGATCACGTCGTCGACCATCGCTGGATCGATGCCGGCGCGCGCGGCCAGCTCGTCCAGCATCATGCCGGCGAGGAGGGCCGGGTGGTGACCGGACAGGCGGCCCTTGCGCCGGCCGCCGGCGGTGCGCGTGCTCGCGATGATGAAGGCTTCGGCCACAGTGCGTCTCCGGATGATGACGGGGCGTCAGGCGCCCTTGAACACGGGCGGGCGGCGCTCCTTGAACGCCTGCACGCCCTCATGATGGTCCTCGGTGCGGGTCATCAGCGGCTGCATCGCGAATTCGTACTCGAGGAAATCGTTGTAGGACATAGCAGGCGCCAGCTCGAACTGGCGCTTGGCCATGGCGATCGCCAGCGTTGGCCGCCCGGCGAAGCTGCGCGCGATCTCCTGCGCGCGCTCCAGCACCGACTTGGCCTCTACTTTCTCGAGGATCAGCCCCAGCGACAGCGCCTCGTCGGAGCCGACCAGCCGCGCCGAATATACGATCTCCTTAGCGCGCATCAGGCCGACCTGCCGGCTGAGCAGCCACGCCGCGCCGCCATCGGGCGCGAGGCCGATCTTGTTGAACACGAAGCCGAAGCGCGCGCTCGGCCCGGCGACGACGATGTCGGCGCACAAGGCATAGCTCCAGCCGACGCCGACGCAGACACCCTCGACGGCGGTGACCACCGGCTTCTTCAGATTGGCGATGGCGCGGCCGATGCGGTGCAGGCGGCGCATCCGCATCATCGATCCCGGCACGCCGCCCGATCCCATCTCGCCGACGTCGATGCCCGCGCAGAAATCCCCGCCGGCGCCGGTCAGCACCACGGCGCGGATCGAATCATCCTCGGCGATGTCCTCGAAGGCGGTCCACAGCTGCTCGCGCATCGCCATGGTGATCGCATTCTTCTTGTCGGGCCGGTTGAGCGTCACCGTCGCGACGCCGTCCGCCTTGCTGATGTCGACCGTCATGTCCATCTCCGCTGCTCGATCGCTGCCTTCGGACAAGCGGGGCCGGGCGTCAAAACGGGCCCATGCTCATCGCACCTGCGATAAGCGCGGGCCCGATGCGCGCGCCGTCGCCCACCGCCCTAGATACAGCCGGAGCAAGCACGGAGACTCCCTTGAAGCAAGCCGCCATCGTCGCCACCGCCCGCACCCCGATCGGCAAGGCCCATCGCGGCGCGCTCAACAATGTCGGCGGCGCGACGCTGGGTGCGCACGTGGTGAAGGCGGCGGTGGAACGGGCCGGGATCGATCCGGCGGAGATCGACGACGTGCTGCTCGGCACCGCGCGCGCGGAAGGCGCGGTGGGCTCCAACATCGCGCGGCAGGTGGCGTTGCGCGCGGGCTTCCCCGTTTCCGTGGCGGGCGTGACGATGGACCGCAAATGCTCGTCCGGCCTGCAGACGATTGCCTTCGCCGCGCAGCGCATCATGGCGGGGGAGGGCGGCATCCAGGTGGCCGGCGGGCTCGACACCGTCTCGCTAGTCGATCCGCATCGCAACACCTTCCGCGCCAAGGACGAATGGCTGGTGGCGAACCGGCCGGACATCTTCATCCCGATGATCGACACCGGGGACAATGTCGCGCGCCGCTTCGGCATCAGCCGCGAGGCGCAGGACGCCTATTCGGTCGAGAGCCAGCGCCGCACCGCCCTGGGGCAGGAGCAGGGGAAGTTCGACGCCGAGATCGTGCCGATCACCGCGATCCGGAACGTTGTCGACAAATCGGGCGCGGTGACCGGCCAGGAGGAGGTGACGCTCGCCCAGGACGAGGGCAACCGCCCGGGCACCACGCTGGAGGCGCTCGCGAAGCTGAAGGCGGTGCGCGACGGCGGCTTCGTGACCGCCGGCAATGCCAGCCAGCTGTCGGACGGCGCCAGCGTCTGCGTGGTGATGGATGCCGACGAGGCATCGCGGCGCGGGCTCCCCATCCTCGGCCTCTATCGCGGTTTCCAGGTGATCGGCTGCGAGCCCGACGAGATGGGCATCGGCCCGGCGATCGCGGTGCCCAAGCTGCTCGGCCGGCTAGGATTGAAGGTCGAGGATATCGATCTATGGGAGCTCAACGAGGCGTTCGCCAGTCAGGTGATCTATTGTCGCGACCAGCTCGGCATCCCGGACGACCGACTCAACGTCGATGGCGGCGCGATCGCGATCGGCCATCCCTTCGGCATGACCGGATCGCGGATGACCGGCCATGCGCTGATCGAGGGCAAGCGGCGCGGCGCGAAACTGGTCTGCGTGACGATGTGCGTGGGCGGCGGCCTGGGCGCGGCGGCGGTGTTCGAGATCGCCTGACCAGTCCCCATACGGGGAGCGGCGCGCCGCCGCCGCCTCGCCACTATGGCGCGATAATTGAACGGAGAGAGCGATGCGGGCAGCGGTGTTCAAGGGCGCGGGGGAACCCTGGGCGATCGAGACGCTGCCCGATCCCGAGCCGCAGGCCGGCGAAGTGGTGATCAAGGTCTGCCGCTGCGGCATCTGCGGGACGGACCTGCACATGACGTCGGGCTCGGGCTGGGATTTCCCCGCCGAAACCGTGCTCGGCCACGAATATGCCGGCGAGATCGTGGCGATCGGCTCCGGCGTCGAGGGGTTCAGAGCCGGGGACCGGATCACTGCGCTGCCGGCCGTTGGCTGTGGCCATTGCGATGCGTGCCGGAGCGGGCAGATCATGCTCTGCCGATCGATGCAGGGCTTCATGGGCGGTTTCGCCCAATATCTGCGTGCGCCGGCGGTGAGTGCGGTGAAGCTGCCG
>Ga0207695_10001978_pt1 | contig 31654 bp, 24 predicted proteins | sample KBSC54metaG_FD_184354 | JGI IMG/M metagenome (GOLD analysis project Ga0207695, IMG submission 184354) | Corn rhizosphere microbial communities from Kellogg Biological Station, Michigan, USA - KBS C5-4 metaG (SPAdes) (version 2) | ecosystem: Host-associated > Plants > Roots > Rhizosphere > Soil... | reverse complement strand
TGGACGATCAGGACCCGAAGGGGGACTCGGCAGGGATGCCGAGTCCTTTTCGACAGGACAGGGACGTCCTGTCGAAAAGCCCGGCCAGACCTCACGGTCCGAAGGACGGCGCACTAGGGGTGTCCTTTCTTGGGTTACTTTCTTTGGACAAGCAAAGAAAGTAACTCGGCGACCGGCAGGTCGGCGAAACACGCCGCAGGCGACTTTCTAGCGAAAGCCTACAGCCAGAGCGATGCACGCTCTCGCGACAACCTACCACCGAAGTCACTGGATCCCCGCCTTCGCGGGGATGACGAAAGTGTGGGGCAACGGTCAACCATCCCGACCTACATCGGGATGACGAAAAAGGGTGGGAGAGTCATCCATGGCCGGCCTGACCGCCGGCCAATCCGATCAGCGCGGCAAATACGCGCGCAAGAACGTATCCACACCATCACGCGCCGTCTGCTCGATCTCAGCCGCATACGACTGCGCACAATCCTCACAACCAAACATGCGACGCAGCAGCAACTCACCCTTGATCAGCGAGAAAAACTGCGCACTGGCGCGCTTGGTATTGGGGATATCCAGCTTGCCGCCGTCAACCGCGTGTTGCAGCAGGCGCTCCATCAGGCCGTGCGTGCGGTCGGGGCCTTCCTCCCACATCAGCTTGCCGTAGCGCGGGTTGCCCTGCCGGCAATCGCTGAGGATCGCGCGGAAGGTACCCACGTTCTGCACGTCACATTCCAGGTGCGCATGGTGGAGGGCAATCTTGAGCAGCATCTCGCGAACTTCGGTCTGCGGCTCGTAGCGAAAAATGTCTTCCGGGACCAGGTCCTGGATGCGCGCGCGAATCACCTCGCGGAACAGGTTGTCCTTGTCGCCGAAGTGGCTGTACACGGTAAGCTTGGACACGCCGGCCTCTGCCGCGACGGCATCCATGCTGGTACCCGCAAACGCGTTGCGGATAAACAGGGCCTTGGCCGCTTCCAGAATCGCCGCACGCTTCTCCATGTCCTTGGGACGGCCTGGTCCCTGCGGCTTGGCTTGCGGGAGGATGGTCATTGCATACACCTTCACAAATGGCTGACGCGGGTTTAGTATACGCCGCGGTTCAATTATTTTCCATGGCCATCCTGAATGGCCCTCTCTATGCCCTCAACGACTGTCGAACTCACTCTCAGCGCCGGCTATCGCCAGGCGCAACGCGCCCTGGCCGCCTGGCTGGACCAGGGGGTGCGCGCCGCACGGCAGAGCGCGTTTGCCGCGCGAACCGCACTGGCAGCGCTGGATTCCACTGAGCGCAGCCGGCTGGCGCGATGGCTGGCCTGGCTGTCGGTGGCGGCGAGCTACCGGGGCGAGGCGACCATCACGGCCCGCGTCAGGCGGCTCGACAGCGGGCTGCATCTTGCCATGGAAGATGCACTTGCGCGGCTACCGATGAAATCGGTCACTATGCTCAAGCAAAATCACCGTATGAGTGCCTGAGTGTCCGCGGACATGGCTTGGCGCATGACTTCCGTCAACCGTATGCGATGACTTCCGGCACTTCGTAGCAAGCACGTCAGGCCGCAGGCTTTGGTCATTGTCGGAAACGGCCTAAGCACTTATCCTTTCAGCCCTTTTTCGACTAAACAGAGATGTGAGCAAGATGGCGATGAACTTCGATCAGGCGCGGCAAAACATGGTGGAAAACCAGGTTCGCCCCTGGGAGGTGCTCGATGCACGCGTGCTCGAGGTGCTGGGCAAGCTGCGTCGCGAAGATTTCGTCGCGGCCGAGCATCGCAATCTCGCCTTTGCCGACCTCAGCCTGCCGCTGGGACATGGCGAGGTGATGATGAAACCGGTGATCGAAGGCCGCGTCCTGCAGGCGCTCGATCTACAGCCGAATGACCATGTGCTGGAAATCGGCACGGGTTCGGGTTTTCTCACCGCCTGCATGGCCAGTCTTGCCGCACAGGTCACCAGCATCGACATTCATGAGGATTTCGTCGCGACGGCCGGTCAACGCCTGGCGCAGGCGGGCATCGCGAACGTAACGCTGGAAGTGGGCGAGGCGGTGAACGCCTGGCAGCCCAAAGGCCTGTTCGACGCACTGGTGGTGACCGGTGCGGTGTTCCAGATTCCGCAGCGCTTTCTGAGCTGGCTGCGTCCGGGCGGCCGTCTGCTGGTCGTGCGTGGCGAGTCGCCGGTGCAGCACGTGCTGCTGTTGACGCATGAAGGCAATGGTCGTTATCGCGAAGAAGGCCTGTTCGAAACCGACCTGCCCTACCTCGCACATGCCGCGCCACCGCGTCGATTTGTTTTTTGATTCGAACCTTTTGACCCTTTTTCAATGAGGCAACCCATGCGCTTGAAGCTTCTGACCCTTGCCCTGGCCCTGGCGGCACTCCCGCTCACTGGCCGCAGCGAGGACCTGCTGGATGCATATCGAGAAGCCCGCGCGAATGACCCGGTGCTGTCGCAGTCCGACGCGACCCGGTTGTCGACCGCCGAGGGTGTGACCCAGGCTCGCGCATTGTTGCTGCCTCAGATCAACGGCAGCTACGGCCTGAGCCAGAGCAGCGGTAGCAGCTCAGGCGGCGGCGGCACCGGTACCAGCACGGGTGCCGGCGGCAGTGCCGGTGGCGATGTCGGCCATATTCGCGACCGCAGCATCTCTGCCACCTTGAACCAGTCGGTCGTCGACCTGAGCAAGTGGGCCAATGTGTCGGCAGCCAAGTCGCAGTCGCGTTCGCAGGACGAGACCTATCAGGCGGCCCTGCAGGCGCTGTACGTGCGCACCACCACCGCCTACTTCGGCGTGCTGACCAGCGCCGACCAGCTGACCTTCGCCAAGGCGAACGAAGAAGCGCTGCGCCAGGCTTACGAACAGGCGGACCAGCGGTTCAAGGTGGGTCTCTCGGCCATCACCGACGTCTACCAGGCCAAGTCGGAATACGAGCAGGCCAAGGCACAGACCATCCAGGCCGAAAGCACGCTCAACGATGCCAAGGAAGCGCTGACCCAGATCACCGGCAAGCCGACCGGTGACCTGAAGAAGCTGCGCGAAGACCTGCCGATGGATCCGCCCTCACCGGCCGATCCGAACGCCTGGGTACAGGAAGCGCTGAAGAACAATCCGAGCATTCTTGCCCAGCAGTACAACGTCGAATCGGCCGAGCACACGATCAACTCCGCGCGCGCCGGCCATCTGCCGACGCTCAACGCACAGGTGACGCGCGGCAAGGACACGCAGTGGTTCGAGCACGCCAGCGCCGGCAATATTTCCGGTAACGGCTCCTACGGCACCACCGTGGGCCTCACGCTGACCGTGCCGATCTTCGCAGGCGGCGCCACGCAATCGCAGGTCCGTCAGTCGATCTACAACCGCGACTCCGCCCAGGACGCCCTGGAAATCCAGCGCCGCCAGGTCACCCGCGACACCCTGAACTTCTATCGCACCTCGGTGGCCGGTATCAGTCAGGTGGAGGCAGCCAAGGCCGGTGTGGATTCGGGCCAGAAGGCGCTTGAGGCTACCCGTGCGGGCTTCGACGTGGGTACGCAGACCATGCTGAACGTGCTGACCGCGATTCAGACGCTGACCCAGGCACAGAGCACCTATTCGCAGTCGCGCCACAACTTCGTGCTGAACAAGCTGCAGTTGAAGCAGACCGCCGGCACGGTAGATATGAAGGACATCGAAGAGATCAATACGCTGCTGCAGTAACCATGCAGCGTTTTCGATCGACAAAGCCGGGCGCTATGCGCCCGGTTTTTTATGTCGCCGAAAATTATCCATAGATTTTTCTGCCCTCGCCGCAAGGGCTGCGATGACGTCAGGCTTTGCTAAAGCACCATGGCGCAGCGTTTCCTAGGCGCACAGACGCATCGGTCGCCAACGAACATAGTTGCCTTCTGAGCTGCCCGAGTGGCGAGTCGCCGGTACGGCACGTACCGAACTTGCCGCACAAGGGCAATGGCCGTTATCGCAATAAGGCAACCCATGCGCTTTAAGTTTCTGACCTTTGCCCTGACGATAATTCCACTCACAGGCCACGGCAAAGACCTGCTGGACGCATACCGAGAAGCCCGTGAGAATGACCCGGTGCTGTCACAGTCCTACGCCACCCGGTTGTCAGTATCCGAAGGTGTTTCGCAAGCGCGCGCTTTACTGCTCCCTCAGGTCAACGGAACCGTGTCATTGAACCAGGCCAGCAGTAAGGGCTCGCAGCCGACCTTCAATGCGGTCTCCGGCCGGTACGATGGCCCCTTGTTCGATTCAGGCCACGTCCGCTCGCATAGCGTATCCGTCGGCGTGAGCCAATCCATATTCGATCTGAGCAAATGGGCCGAAGTGTCGGCAGCCAGATCGCAGGCGCACTCACAGGACGCCACCTATCAAGCCGCTCTCCAGGGCTTATATGTACGTATCACGGCCGCGTATTTCAGCGTGCTCATCAGTGCCGACCAATGGGCTTTCGCCAAGGCAAACGAGGAGGCACTGCACCAGGCTTACGAGCAGGCCGATCAGCGTTTCAACGTGGGCCTGTCAGCAATCACCGATATGTATCGAGCCAGATCGAAGCACGAACAGGCCAAGGCGCAGACGATTCAGGCCAAGAGCGCGCTCAACGACGCCAAGGAGGCGCTGTCCCAGATCACCGGGAAGCCGACCGGCGACTTGAAGAAACTGCGTGAAGACCTGCCGATGGACCCGCCTTCGCCAGCCGATCCGAACGCCTGGGTGCAGCGAGCCCTGAAGAACAATCCAGCTATTGCTACACAACGATTCAACCTCGAAGCGGCTGAGCACCATATCCGTTCGACCAGGGCCAGGCATTTGCCGACCGCGAGTGCCTCGGTGACGCGCAGCAAGTTCAGCGCTTGGGCAGAGCATCGCAATAGTGCTGCCGCCGCTGCAGTCGCGACCAATGCCGCTACCGGTAGTGGCGTCATCGGGCGCGGGGGCACGAAGGCCAGCCTGACCACGAACATTCCGATCTTCGCCGGCGGCGCCACGCAGTCGCAGGTTCGTCAGTCGATCTACAACCGCGGCTCCGCCCAGGACGCTCTGGAAATCCAGCGCCGCCAGGTCACCCGCGACACTCTGAACTTCTATCGCACCTCGGTTGCCGGCATCACCCAGGTGGAAGCGGCCAAGGCCAGTGTGGATGCCAGTCAGAAGGCGCTGGAAGCGACGCGTGCCGGCTTCGGCGTCGGCACACAGACCCTACTGAATGTGCTTAATGCGATTCAGACCCTGGCCCGGGCGCAAAGCGCTTATTCGCAGTCGCGCCACGGCTTTGTGTTGAATAAGCTCCAACTGAAGCAGATTGCCGGCACGGTGGACATGAAAGACATCGAGGAGATCAACGCGCTGCTGAAGTAGAGCCACGCTGCTTGCAATCGACAGAACACGGACACGACACAGCCGGTTTTTTTTATTCCTGCAACTGCTGGTCGATCAGCTCCATCACGCGCTTTACCGCACCGCGTTCGCTGTCGAATACGTGGCGCGCCTGCTCGCCCATGCGTTTGCGACGGGCGTGGTCGAGCAGCAATCGCAGCGTCCTGGCACCGAGATCTTCCTTGCCATTGATACGCTCGGCCCCGCCTTCCTTGATCAGCGTCAAGGTGATCTCTTCGAAATTGAAGGTATACGGACCGACCAGCACCGGCCTGGACATCGCCGCCGGCTCCAGCACATTGTGGCCACCGATCGGCACCAGGCTGCCGCCGACGAAAGCCAGATCCGACGCCGCATAGAAAGGCATCAGCTCGCCCATCGAATCGATCACGAATACCTGGTGCGCCGCCGACGGCACGCGATCGACGCTGCGCGTAGCCAGGGTGAAGCCCAGGCTGCGCACGGAGTTTTCCACCATTTTGAAGCGCTCGGGATGGCGCGGCGCAATCAGCAGCAAGGCATCGGGCAAGCGCTTCAACACATCCAGGTGTGCCTCCAGTACCGACAGCTCCTCGCCTTCGTGCGTGCTGCCGGCAATCCACACGGGACGCAGGCGTCCCCATTGTTCGCGCAGGTGTGAGCCGGCGTTGACTGCATCGAATGGCACCGGCATGTCGAACTTCATATTGCCGCTGACCAGGATCGTTGCCGGGTCGGCGCCGAGCAGACGATAACGCGCGGCATCGGTCTGCGACTGGGCCGCGATCACGCGCACGCTGCGCAGGGCCTGACGCACGATGCCGTTGAGCGGGCGATAACCGCGCAACGAGCGCTCGGACAGACGCGCATTGACGATCAACATCGGGATGCCGCGTTTGCCGCAGGCGAAATACAGATTGGGCCAGATTTCCGTTTCGACGATCACCGCCAGCCGCGGTCGTACACGCTTGAGGAAACGCGAGACGGCAAATGGCAGGTCGTAGGGCAGGTAGACGTGCACCACGCTATCGCCAAACAGCTGACGTACGCGCTCCGATCCGGTCGGGGTCACCGTCGTCACCACCAGCGGGGCATTGGGATAGCTGTTGCGCAACGCCTTGAGCAAGGGCTCGGCGGCATTTACCTCGCCGACCGATACCGCATGCACCCACAGGCTGCCGCGTACCGCCGGCGCCAGGGCAAAGCCGAAACGTTCGCGCCAGCGTCGGTGATAGTCGCGATAGCGCACGCCACGAAACAGCAGGCGCAACACGATGAAGGGCGTCGCCAGGTACATGGCGAGGGTATAGAGGTAGCGCAACGCGATATCCCAGGCTCGGTTCCCGCGAGTATAGCGGCTCTCAAAAAACTCATGATTACTCAGAGAAAAAGCCTTGGTTGAAGCCGCGTTTTTCTAACTATTCCGATAGGCGACGGCCGCCCCGCTTTCTAATCTCTGTCTGCCGCTTCACGGCCCACAAAAGCACATTTTTGAAAGCGATATGAGACGTCACGGCATGTAGTCAGTCGCCGATTGCCTTGTCGCTTCCACCCACGCCCTATTCCACGGACATCGAGAGACGACGTCCGTCGCTCTCGTTTGGAGTTTTTATGCGCAAGACTCGTAGTATCCATGCCGCCTTGCCCTGGCACGGTCTGGCGCTGGTCATCGCCGGAGGATTGGCAGGTCCCGCCGCCGCGCAATCAGCCGGCCAGCAACTCGCCGATGGCACGGCCCTCGATGTCGCCACCGGCGAATACGAAACCCACCAGATCGGCGAGCATGCCTTGTATGCGCGCCGCGGCGGCGTGCTTCGGGTCGCCGACAATGTCTTCGTCAACACGCTGGGCACTCGCGCCTCGGGCGTACGCGCAGAGACCGGTGGCAGCATCGTCATGAACGGCGGCAGCATCGTCACGAATGCCAGCATCGCCGACGGGGTATTCGTCGGCGACGGGTCCTCCGCCACGTTCGGCCGCGATGCCCTGGGTTTCGGCACACTGATCCGTACCAGCGACGTGGACGCCGCCGCCGTGCGCGTCGAGGGCCGCGGTGCAAGGGCCAGCCTGACCGGTGCGGCGCTCGTCACGCAGAGCGGTGTCGGAGCCTTCGCCGAGTTCGGTGGCTCGATCACGTTCGCAGGTGGGCGCATCAATACCGCCGGCGACTCCGCTTATGGCGCGCTCGCTCGCAACGACAACAGCAGCCTCCATATCGCCGACACGCAGATCGTCACGATCGGTCGCGAAGCGCATGGTGTGATGACGCTCGGGGCGCAAACCAACCTGACGCTGAGCAATACGAGAATCCAGACCGCGGGCCAGTTCGCCTATGGCATCAATCTCAATCAAGTGGACCGGGCCTCGTTCGACCGGGTCACCGTCCGCACCACGGGAGCCGGTGCCGCTGCATTGTGGGCTCCGCTTGCCGCCAACGAAGTGAAAGCCAGCAACATCGACTTCCAGACCACCGGCCGCAGCGCGCCGGGCATCGAGACGCTCGATGCCCGTGTGGAAGTCGATACCGGCAACATCACCACGCACGGCGCGGCCTCTCATGCCCTGCATGCCTCGAACACCGAAGCGGCCAGGATCGATGCCGCTCGACTGGACATCCGTACTTTCGGCGCGGATGCCATCTCTGCGTTCGCCACGGGCGGCGCAAGCATCCGGCTTGCCGGCAGTCAGATCGAAACGACGGGCGAACGAGCCTTCGGGCTTGCCGCCATCCGCGACGGCGTCGTCGAAGCCACCGACACTGCCGTGGTGGCCAGCGGCGCGGATGCATCGGCCGTCGCCGTGGACGGCGGGCGGATCACGGTCAACGGCGGCGCCTTGCGCAGCACACAGGCAAGCGCTCTATACGCTGCCGCCGGCAGCATCCGGTTGAATGGCGTCAACCAGGTTGTCGGTGGCAACGGCAACCTTCTGCTTGTCGAGACCGACGAGAATGAAACGGCAGTCGATCTCGCGCTGTCCCAATCCCACGCCGAGGGCGACATCGTCCACGCACCCGGGAGCCAGATGGGATCGTCGATACAAGTCGCCCTGCGCAATGCCTCGACATGGACCGGCGCCACCGACGTCGTCACCGACATGACAGTGGCCAGCGGCAGCACGTGGACATTGACGCGCAGTTCGACAGTTGGCGCGCTTGACCTCGATGGCGGCAATATCGACTACGGCACCCGCGACGCCAGCAATCACACAACCTTGAACGTCGCCGGGGGCGTCACCGGTACCGGCGGTGTCGTGCGCATGCATACCCTGCTCAACGAAGGCGGGGCGCTCGATCGGCAGCAGACCGATCGCCTGCTGGTACACGGCGATGTCCGAACGACAGGCTCGATCTTGCTGGACATCGTGCCGACAAATCAGACAGACGAGCAGTTGACCGACCACAACCGCAATGGCGTCATGGATGCCGACGAAGGCATCTCGGTGGTACAGGTCGCAGGCCAATCGCGCACCGATGCGTTCGCGTTGCGCGGCGGCTATGTTGCCGCCGGCCCGTATCAATACACGCTGCACGCCTTCGGCCCGGGCCAGGCCGACCCGAACCAGAACGCACTCGGCACCGATCCGCTCCAATGGGACTACCGGCTCGGCAACCTCTACGTGGAAGACAGGCTGGAGCCGCCGGAGCCGATACAACGTGTCAAGGTCGTGCCGCAGTTACCTTCATATCTATCTGCGCCAACGGCCCTGTTCAACTACGGCAACCAGATCGTTGGCACGCTGCATGAGCGGCTGGGCGAGATCCGCAAAGTGACGTCCCGACCGGAAGGACAAGGCGGCGAAGTCTTCGCGCGATACGTCAACAGCCAGCAGCGCTACAGCAGCAGCCGGAGCTTCACCGACTTCGGCTACAACTTCGACCAGCAGGTCAACGCGCTGCAGCTCGGCGGCAGCCTGATCGCCTGGACCGGCAACCACTCGGCACTGCGCGCCGGCTGGGCGCTGGATAAAGGCAGCACCCGCGTCACGCCACATGCCGTGGACGGCGCCAGCTTTGCCAGGTATCGCGCCTACGGCAGCCATGCCTGGTTGACCTGGCAGCAGGACAACGGCTTCTACGTGGATGCCGTGTTGGGTGGGGAACGCTTCCGTGGCGATGTAGCAACGGCCGCACGCGGCGGCAATATCGCCAGGCTGCGCGCACGAAGCTCGACGTTCTCAGTGGAAGCAGGTTATCCGTTTGCGATCGGCAGCGGCTGGGAACTGGAGCCGCAGGCCCAATGGCGCATCCAGCGATTGAGTTTCGATGCTTTCGAGGACAGCGATGGGCTTGCCATCACCCTGCGTCCGTCGACCCAAACCGTCGCCCGTGCCGGTGCGCGCCTGACCAAGACCGATGCTTCGCGCTTCACGCCCTATCTCAGGGCCGACGTCCTGCGCACGGTCGGGGGAGCCAGTCGCATCGATACCTACAGCGCAGCCTGGAACATCGGCGATGCGTTCACCGCCGGACGCGTGGGAACCAGCTATCGGCTCGGCGCCGGCGCCACGGCGGCACTGACACCCAGTCTGTCCGCCTTCGGGCAAGCCGACTACCGGCACGGCACGGCCGGCCACGGCTTTGCCGGCTGGACAGGGAGTGTGGGGCTTCGCCTGAATTTCTGACGGCGACCAGGGTCCGGGTGGGACGCGTCTCACCCGGACCGTTACAATAACGGGGATGCCCGGTACACCACGCCCCACTTTCACACGCGCGCTACTCTCGCCCAGGCAATGGCCGGCATGGCTGGGCATTGGCGTCATCTGGCTGATCGCCCGCCTTCCCTATCGCACACTGATGCAACTGGGCCATGGGCTCGGTGCGATCGTGCAGCGCGTACGCTCGCCGCGCCGCAAGGTAGCCGCGACCAACGTCGCACTGTGCTTTCCGGAACTGTCCGCCGACGAGCAGAAACGGCTGGTGGACGCGAACCTGCACGACATCGGCCTGATGATGATGGAGTTCGCGCTGGGCTGGATGGGCAGCGACCAGGCGCTCAAGCGCGTACCGGTCACCATCGAAGGCATGGAGCACCTGCAGGCGGCGCGCATGCAGGGCAAGGGCGTGCTGCTGGTCGGCGGCCACTTCTCCCATCTCGAACTGTGCGCGCGCCTGGTATCGCAGCACATGCGCATCGCCGGCATGTATCGGCAAATGGATTCGGCCGTCTTCGAATATGCCGTGCTGCGCTCTCGCCTGGACTACGCCGATGCGATGTTCGACAAGGACGATATCCGCGGCACGGTGAAATATCTGCGCGGCGGCGGCACGCTGTGGTACGCGCCGGACCAGGACATGCGCAGCAAGGACAACGCCTTCGTGCCGTTCTTCGGCGTGCCGGCGGCCACCATTACGGCCACGCATCATCTCGCGCGTCTTTCCAAGGCCGTGGTCATCCCGTTCTTTCATCGACGCCTGCCCGACGGCCGCGGCTATGCGCTGCGCCTGGGTGCACCGTTGACCGATTTCCCCAGCGACGATGCCAGCGCCGACACGGCGCGTATCAACCACTGCATCGAGGCGATGGTGCGTGAAGCACCTGAACAATACCTGTGGGTGCACAAGCGTTTTAAGACGCGCCCCGAGGGATTTCCGCCCATTTATTAACGCTTGCCTTGAACGAAAGCCTCAAGACAGCAAGCGACAGTTTTAAGACGGCGATACCCGGTAGAAATCCGCTCAGGATATTTATCGGGCCATGACGCGCCATGTCTTTCAAGTTGATCCTGCGCTCCATGCGCGAACGCCGTGACTGGCACGGTTCGCGTGGCAAGCGTTTGTCCTACGCCATCAAGTACGCCACGCGCTGCCTGACCCACGTGCGTGCGCAAGCAAGCTGGCTGCGCTTTATCTACGACAGCCCACGCATGGGCGCGATTCACGCGCGCGACCCTTATCTTTTCGATCGTCCGCTGCATCGCTATATCAATCGGGGCTTCAGCGCGACCCAGCGTTACGCCACGATGCTCAGCCACTATCGTTTCGTGAGTTCGCACCTGCCCGAAGCGATGATCGACACGATGTACCGCGACGGCCATGTCACGCTGGGCGAGGTGTCGCTCAAGGACAACAGCCGCTTGCTGGTGCGGCTTGCCATCCCTGCCGGTCGCGGCCGCGAAGGCGAGTTGTGCCTGCAGCTGGCCAATGTGCAGGGCGACGTTTTGTCTTCGGTGATCTTCACCGTCGGCGATGAAGGAGATTCGTTGCTGATCGGCTGTCTGCAAGGCGCAAGCACGCAGCTCGGCCGCGATGCGGTGCGCACGCTGACCAAGCAATGCCACGGCCTGCGTCCCAAAAACCTGCTGTTTTCGATGCTGCTCGGCTTCGCCGAGGATCGCCGCATGGCACGCGTACGCGGTATCAGCCAGGCGGCACATCCGTTCTCGTTGACGCGCGGGAAGATCAAAGCCGACTACGACAGCTTCTGGATCGAATGCGAGGGTCAGTTGAACAAGGACGGCTTCTACGATCTGCCTGCGCGCGAACCGGTCCGCGACGAGATGCAGGTCGAGAGCAAGCATCGCTCGGCGTTTCGCAAGCGCGAAGCCTTGCGTTGGGAGGTCACGCATTTGTTTGTCGACGCGTTGCGCGGCTATTCGGAACTGACGGCTCGCAAGGCAGCCTGATTACGATCCCTTGTTCCTGGATCGTGCCTGCTGACGCGCCTCGTGCAGCTTGGCGTATTTGAGAAATGCGTAAAACGCGCCGGTGACACTGGCGATAAAACCGGCCCAGCCGTTGAGAAAATAGCGCTTGCCGATGTATTGCCGCAGGAAAAACACCGGCGGGTACAGCACCATGCGCAGACCGGTAAAGCGCTGCTGCTTGCGCAGTTTATGCGCCACCATGCCGCTGGTGTAGCGATTGATCTTTTCCACCCGCGTGGCGATATCGCCATCGCCGTCGTTAATGAAGTCGGCCCGCCAGAGCGTCTTGACCGGGCCTTGGACTTCCACCGCCGCATGCACTTCGACATCGTTCATGCCACCGCGGCGTCGGTCGAACAAACGCAGATGTCCGTTGCGCCAGCTCCAGCGATGCTGGACCGTCCAGAACATGCGTTCACGCCGCGGCAGCCGGAACCCGGCATACCGGGGCGCCGTCAACGCGCGTTCGATTTCCTCCCGCGTGCCGGGCGACAGTATTTCGTCGGCATCCAGGTTGAGAATCCAGTCGTGGCTGGCCATCGCATAGGCGCGCTGTTTTTGCGGGCCGTAGTCGTCAAAAGGATGGACGTCGATGCGCGCGCCATGGCGCCTGGCGATGGCCACCGTCTCATCGGTCGAACCCGAATCGAGCACGACAATTTCTTCGGCCCAATCGACCTGGCTCAGGCAGGCATCGAGCGTATCGGCGTTATTGAAGGTGATGACGACAACCGACAGCGGCTCACGCTGCATGATCGGGCTCCTTGGCAGGCCAGTTCACGGCCAGGGCCGCGCACCATAACCCAAGCAACCAGGCAAACAACAAGCCCCACCACGCCGAATAAAAGGCCAGGTGTGTATTGAGCGGAAACAGCATCGCCGCCAACGCAACGGTTGCCGGGAATGCGGCTTCGCGCCCTGCACCCGCGCGCAACCAGAAACGCCACGCCAGCACGACGCCGGCAAGCCATAGCAGCAGGCCGATCGCGCCGGTTTCGGTAAGCACCTCCAGGACAAGCTGATGCGCATGGCATGCGCCTTCGCCATCGCCGCAGGTTTCGGCAGTCAGGAAATGATCGGTCGGCGGTGCGAATTGCGCGTAGGCGTAGCGATAGGCCCGCACGCCAACGCCATTGATGGGATGTGCCTCGATCATCTTTGCGCTGGCACGCCAGATATCCAGACGTCCCGTCAGCGCCGTATCCAGCGCCTGATCCGATCCCTGCAGGACCATCAGCGTGCGATCCATACGCGTCTGGAAACGCTCGGAGGTCTTCCAGGCAACGCCACCGGCCAGCGCCAGCAGCACGGCACCGCCGACGCACCAACCGAGGAAACGCAGCGGCGAACGGGCCTCTCGCCAGGCAAACGCCAACGCCACCAGGCCATAGCAAACCCACGCCGCGCGCGAACCCGCCAGAAGCACTGGGCCGAGCATCAGCACGAATGCGATCAGCAGTCCCCACACCTTCCAACGCTCACGCGCCGCCCATAGCACGAAGGGCGACAGCACCGCCAAGGCGGGCCCGAGCTTCAGATTATGCGCACCGAAGATGCCTGAGATCCGCTCCGCTTCGGCATGCCCAGCAAGACTCCAGCCGGTCAGCGCCTGCACCCAGGCGTCGATCGTCCAGATCGCCACGACGACGGCGACGGCGACATATAAGGCACGCAGCTTCTCCGGGCGGCGAATGGCGAAGCAGGCGTACAGGCCAAGGGGGACGTAGCGAAGCAACGCGGCCACCGTCGACCAGCTCTTGCCTGGTGCGACTGAATCGACTGCCGAAATCAGTGCTGCGGCGATATAGGCGCCTAACAACCAGAGCAGCAGCTGTGCGCCTTGATGCTCGGTCAGCGCGCGTGGGTGACGGGCGAAAAGCATCAGTACGCCAACCAGGCAGAGCGCCGTGCCGAGTTCCGCACTGCGTCCCAACGGCAGCAGTGCGATCACCAGCCAGAAAGGGAGTAGCGGTGAGCGGAGGGCGGCGCGGAGGGAGGGGGCGCTGGATGACATGAGCTTCGGTTGGTTTGCGATGGGGCATTGTAGGGGGCGGCGGTGGGGGACGCTTGCTGGCGTGGCTGGATTTGCTTGTTGATGAGTCTCCTGGGGCTTTAAGCCTCGCCCCCTGGCCCTCAAGTGTTTCCATCTCGTCATTCCGGCGTAGGCCGGAATCTACCCCTCAGGCTCTCGCTCGTCAGACGACGTGTCGCAAGCGGATGCGCTGAGGCATGGATTCCGGCCTGCGCCGGAATGACGAATAGGGGAGATGGGAGTGAGGTTGGGGGTTGCGCTTCACTCTTGGTAAGCGATGCGCAGCGAGCGGTCAGCTCTTCGGGCCCCTTCGGGAGCCGAGTGAGGTTTGGACGATCAGGCCCCGAAGGGGGCATCGGCAGGACGTCGATGCCTTTTCGACAGGACAGGGACGTCCTGTCGAAAAGCCCGGCCAAACCTCACGGTCGCGCAGCGACGGCGGACTAGGGGTGTCCTTTCTTGGGTTACTTTCTTTGGACAAGCAAAGAAAGTAACTCGGCGACCGGCAGGTCGGCGAAACACGCCACAGGCGACTTTCTAGCCCGAGCGCAGAATTCAGAGCGATGCACGCTCAAGCGACAACCGAAAACCGAAGCCACTGGATCCCCGCCTTCGCGGGGATGACGAGGGTGTAGGCGTGGATTGAACCGTGCCTCAGCCCGCCATCACCTCGTCATACAACGCCAACGTAGCCTGCTGCATATCTCCCAACCGATAGTTATGCAACATCGAAATCGCCGGCGCCACGCGCAGCAATTCCGCCGCCCGCTCCACCAGCCGCTCGCGATCGCCAGGCGCCACACGCCCAGCAGGATAGAGTTCGGCAAGCAACTCACCGACACCGCCATGCGCATAGCCCAGAACAGGCCGGCATAGCGACAAGGCTTCAACCACCGTGCGCCCGAAAGATTCCGGCTTGTTCGACAGCTGCAGGATCAGCGCCGATATCGCGTAGATATCGCGCACGTCATCGCGCGGCGGCGTCATCTCGATCTGCTGCTCGAGACCGAGCGAGCGAATCAACTCACGCAACTCTTCGGCATACGCCTCGCGCCCCGGCTCGACTGCACCAAGCAACAGCAACCGCACATCGATCCCGCGTCGCTTCAGGTCGGCGACAAGATGGATCGCGTCATGATGACCCTTCAAGCGGGTGCCGCGACCCGGCAGGGTCAGCAGCGGCGCGCCAGCCAGGTTGGGAAATTCGGCAAAGAAGTTGCGCGTCCAGACGTCATCCGGGCGATGGCCGTAGGGAAAGGCATCCGGATCGATACCCCGCGGAATCACCCGCACGCGGCTCGGCTCCAGCCAGCGGTAGTGGCTCAGCACATAATCGCGCAAGGTCTGCGATACCGCCACGATGCGCTCGCCGCGCAGCAGGATCGAGCTGTAGCGGCCGGGCGAATTGAGCCCGTGCACGGTGGTGACGAAATGCGGCTGGGGCTGCATGCCCTTGATCGCCCACCAGCCCATCCAGGCAGGCAACCGCGACCGCGCGTGCACGATATCGGGCTTGATCCGGCGCAGCGCCCGCCTGAGCGCGACCAGGCGGCCCAGCGTGCTGAGCGACTTTTTGCCGATATCCAGCGTGATGTGCTCGCTGCCCTCGGCTTCGAGCCGCTCGACCATGCGGCCACCGGCCGAGATCACCACCGAGCGATGACCTGCCTGAACCAGCGCCCGGGCGATCTCCAGCGCGGAGCGCTCGGCTCCGCCCGAATGCATCGACGGGATCAGCTGGACGACGGTCAAGGACCTGGTAGGGGTGACGACGGCGGACATGAATTCTTCGTTGAGAGCCTTCATCACACCAGACAAGCAGCAATCATGCCGGACCGGGCTTTAGGGCGTAGGGGCGCCTGCCCGCACAGTGGCGGGATCAGTCCTTGAGCACGTAACGTGCGCCACAGTAAGGACAAGTAGACTCGCCACCGTCGTCGACGACCGGCAGATAGACCTTCGGATGGGAGTTCCAAAGGGCCATGCCGGGCATCGGGCACGACAACGGTAGGTCGGCGCGCGTCACTTCGTAACGATTTTCGGCATTTGCCGGGATGGGCGCCGCAGCAGATGAACGCGACATGGGGCTTTGCTCCGCAAACTGGACATCAAGCAGGGAATGGTAGCAGGCTCAAGGGGCCGGACGCTGTCCGGGATCTTAAGGGTTTAGGGTTGTTGGGGGGCCGCTGGAGGGCATAGCCCTTACGGTCCATATCGATTGTCATGGGGCGGATTCACACTCCCGCCAGGACATCCTGCAGAGGGAAAACCATGGATTTTGCAAAGATCGTTGCACGCGTAAAAGCCATCTTGACCACGCCCAAGACCGAATGGCCGGTCATTGCGGCGGAACCTGACACCGTCAAGGGGCTTTATCTCAACTACATCGTCATTCTGGCGGCGATCCCGCCCCTGGCGGGCTTCATCAAGAACACCCTGATCGGCACGTCGATCATGGGCGTGGACATCCGCTTTCCCATAGGCGCCGGCATCGGCTCGCTGATAGCGGGCTATCTGGTTGCTCTGGGCGTCGTGTATCTGATGGCATGGATCGTCAATGCGCTCGCATCGTCCTTTGGCGGACAAAAGGACATGGTGCAGGCACTGAAAACGATTGCGTATTCCTGGACCGCCTACTGGGTCGCCAGCATCGCGCTGATCCTGCCGTGGATCGGCTGGCTGGTTGCGCTCGCGGGTCTGGTCTACGCGATCTACCTGATGTACCTGGGCTTGCCACACACGATGAAGTCGCCGACCGACCGTGCGGGCGGCTATACCGCGGTCGCCGTGATCATCGGCATCGTGGTCAGCTGGATCGCCGGTGCGATCATCAGCGGGATCTTCCTCAAGGGCTTTGCCGACGCCTATCACACGTCCGGCGCACACGGGCTTTAACGTCGTCCAGAAAAAAAGCCCGCGCCATGACGGCGCGGGCTTTTTTATCGGAACCGGGCGAGCCGCTTACTTGGCAACCGCGCCTTCGGTGGTGATGCGGATCTTGATCTCGTCGCTGACGTTCGGCACGTAGGCACCGACGCCGAAGTCCGAACGCTTGATCGTGGCGGTGGCGTCGAAACCGATCGCCGGCACCTTCAACATCGGATGCTCGCCGCTCTTGTTGAGCTTGGCGTCCAGCACGACCGGCTTGGTCACGCCATGCACGGTCAGGTCACCGGTGACCTTGAACTTGCCGGCGCCTTCGGCCTGCACCTTGGTGCTCTTGAAGGTGATGGTCGCGAACTTGTCGGCGTCCAGGAAATCGGGCTTCTTCAGATGCTCGTCGAGCTTGCTGACGTGGGTGTCCAGGTTGGCCAGGGGCAGGGTCACTTCGACCGACGACTTGGCGGGGTTCTTTTCGTCGAACACCAGGGTGCCATCGCCCAGGCCCAGGTTGGCGGTCGGGTTGGAGAAGCCGAAGTGGTTCCAGCTGAACAGGACCATGGTATGGCCCGGGTCGAGCTTGTAGGTCACCGGGTCGGCATGGGCGGACACAGCAGCGCCGATCAGGCCGGCGAGGAGCAGATAGCGAACAGCACGCATGGATATTTCTCCGTGAGGGGTGGGGACTGTGCGTAGCTCAGTCCGGTCAAATTAGACGATCTTGCAGGCTTCGTCGAACGTCAGGCGCGGGCTGCGCGGGAACAAGTCACGGCTGGCATCGCCATAGCCGATATTGACAATGAAGTTGGCCTTGACCGCCGTGCCGGCGAAAAAGGCGGCGTTGACACCGTCGGCATCGAAGCCGGACATCGGGCCACAATCCAGGCCCACCGCGCGGGCGGCCAGGATCAGATACGCACCTTGCAGGCTGGCATTACGAAACGCGGTGACGTCGATCGCCGGCTGGTTGCCGGCAAACCAGCTGCGCGCGTCCGCATGCGGGAACAGGTGCGGCAGCTTCTCGTAGAACTCATGGTCGGTGCCGACGATGGCCGTCACCGGCGCGGCCAGGGTCTTGGCACGATTGCCTTCGGACATGAAGGGCGAGAGCTTTTCTTTCGCTTCCCTGGACTTGATGAACACCACGCGCATCGGCGAGCTGTTCGCGCTGGTCGGGCCGAACTTGGTCAGTTCATAGATCCTGTGCAGCTGTTCGTCGCTGACTTCCTTGGGCAGGAACGCGTTGTAGGTACGCGCAGTGCGAAACAATTGGTCGAGGGCGGTCTCGGAAAGCATCTCGCTCATGGTTATCCTTTATGACGTCATAGCGCGCCCGCGGGCGCCAAGAACGAGCAGTGTAAACGCGCAGCGGGATCGACAGGACACCCATTTAAGGAACGTACTGTGCTGATTCGAGAAACAATGGGGTGCCGGATGTGAGCGCATTGCAGGGCGAATGCTGGGTGATTACCGATCGCGCCGCGGGCAATCAGCGCCAGGCGCTGGCGCTGGCCGGCCGCCTGGGCCTACGGGTGCATCACCTGATATGGGAGCCGCGGGCACCCTGGTCCTGGTTCGCGCCGTGCCTGCTGCCCGGTTACAAACGTGCGCTGGCGCCCGGCCAGCGCCAGCGGCTGACGCCACCCTGGCCGCGAGTGGTGATCGGCTGCGGCCGTGCCTCGTCTTTGTTTACACGCATGCTGCGCAAGTTATCGCGGCGGCGCTCGTTCGTGGTGCAGATTCTCGACCCGCGCATCGACCCCAGGTACTGGGACATGGTGATCGCCCCCCGCCACGATGGTGTTGATGGCAGCAACGTGATCACCACACTGGGTTCGCTCAACCCCATCGATGCGACATGGCTGGACGATGGCCGCGATGCCAGCCCTGTCCTGGGCGATCTGCCGCAGCCGCGCGTGGGCGTGCTGCTCGGCGGCCCGCGCAAGCATTGGCCGCTGGACGCGGCCTACGCCCGAACGTTGGCCGAACAACTGCTCGCGCGACAGCGCGCCGAAGGCGGCAGCGTGATGGTCGTCGCGTCGCGGCGTACGCCCGACGAAGCGGTACGCATACTGCGTGAAGCGTTGCGCGGGGTACCCGGCCTGGTCTGGGGCGGCAGCCAGGATGGCAACAATCCCTATCCCGGCGTGCTGGGCTGGGCAGACCGGCTGGTGGTGACGCCCGATTCGGTCAATATGTTGTCCGAAGCCTGCGCCGTGGGCTGTCCGGTACATACCCTCGTGACCTCACCACTGCCAGCGAAGATCGCGCGCTTTCATCGCGTACTGCGCGAAGCTGGCCTGCTCCACGATCTGGATGCCATCGTCACGACGCGGCAAACACCGTTGCGCGAACTTCCTGCCGTGGCCAAGGAGGTACTCACTCGTATGCATGCGCACGAACGCGATGCAAATACGACGGCACTTTAGGAAAAAGCGAAACCCAGTTCCTGAGTCACCTTTGCTACCTGTGCGCAGAGATTATCCAGGGCCTCGTCACGCGGGGCGATACGCGAACGCAGATCCAGCGTGCATGCCAGCGATCGCTGCAACAGTTCCGCATGCGCTTGCGTCAACGTCTCGGCCTGTTGCGTATCGAGCCAACCCGCGCTGCGGCACGCCTCGATCAAGGCCGCATTGGCCGTCACGTTCAAAACATTCGGCTGTTGCGCGGCGCCTGCCAACACCAGGCCTTGCAGCGCAAATTCGATATCCAGCAACCCACCGCGCCCCTGCTTGAGATCCAGCTGCGTTGCGCTGGACCGATCGCGCTCGGCACGCCAGCGCTCGCGCATCCCGCTGACCTCCTGCAGCACCGCGGCGCGTTCGCGCGGCACCGCGAGAATCTCGCGCCGCACATCGGCAAGTTCCGCACACAGCGCCGCATCGCCGGCCACCGTTCGTGCGCGCAGCAGCGCCTGATGCTCCCAGGTCCATGCGCGGCTGCGCTGATAGGCAACAAATGCATCGAGGCTGCCGACCAGGAGGCCTTTTGAGCCATCCGGGCGCAGCCGGGTATCGACTTCGTACAAACGGCCCGCGCGTGTAAGCACGGTCAGCCAGTTGACGATGCGTTGGGTAAGGCGCTGAAACCAACGCGCGCCTTCCAGCGGACGCGCGCCATCGCTCATCGCCTGCGCACGTTTTCCGTCAAACACAAAAACCAGGTCGAGATCGGACGCGAAACCGAGTTCCTCGCCACCGAGGCTCCCATAACCCAACACCGCAAAGCCGGAACCTTCACCAGGCAAACGGCCGTGCTGGACGATCAGTTCGCGCTCGGCCAGCGATGTCACCGCCAGCACGACCGACTCGGCCAGTGCCGCCAGACGTCGTGCGGTCGACACGGCATCCGCACGGCCGTCGTTGAGCGCCAGCCCCAGGCGAAACGCGATACTGGACTTGAATTCGTTGATGCGCTCGAGCTCGGCCTCGGCCTCACGCTCGTCGAGCGTCGTCAGTACACGCGTGATTTCCGCGCTGATATCCGCGCGCTTCAACGGCAATTGATCAATGCGCGGATCGAGCACATCGTCGAGCAACAGCGGCTGCGCGATCACGCGTTCGGCGAGAAAGGCGCTTTCGGCAAACAGTCCCGCCAGGCGTTTGCGTGCAGCGGGCTGCTCTTCGAGCAAGGCGAGATACGACGAACGCCGTGCCACGGACTGCACCAGCCGGCATAGCCGCAACAGACACGCTGCCGGCGCCGCGCTGGCGCGCGCGGCGATAAACAACTGCGGCATCAGACGATCCAGCCGCTCGCGCGAGGGTTGCGCCATCGCACGCACAGCGGCCGCCTGCGGCAATTTCATCAGCGCATCGGCAACATCGACACCCGGCACGAAACCGGCACCTTCGGCGGCACCCGCATCGACGTCGCCGGCGCAGGCGCGCTGCCATAGCGCGACATCCTCGACCGGCGCACTTGCCGTACGACCGCCTTGCGGCATCAGCACCGCGGCGAATTCCTCGCTGACGATGCCGCGATGGTAGGCCAGCACCTGTTCCAGTTCCTGCCAGTGTTCATGCCCCAGTCCGCGCGCAATACGTTCGCGACTGAGATCGTCCTCGGGAATATCGTGGGTCTGCGCATCGCGCAGCATCTGCACGCGGTTTTCCACCCGTCGCAGGACAACATAGGCTTCGCGCAGAGCCTTGGCACGCACCGCGGCAATATGCCCGCGCGCCTCACACGCGGTCAGGGCAGGAAGCAGACCGCGCACGCGCAGGCTTGGCTCGCGACCGCCGCGAATCAACTGGGTCAGCTGCACGATGAACTCGATTTCGCGGATGCCGCCCGGGCCGAGCTTGAGGTTGTCGGCCAGATCCTTGCGCGCGACTTCGGCGTCGATCAGCGATTTCATTTCGCGCAGGCCGGCAAAGGCCGTGTAATCGAGATACTTGCGATAGACGAACGGGCGCAGCTGTTCCTGCAGCTGCTTGCCGGCATTGCGGTCACCGGCCACCGGACGTGCCTTGATCCAGGCATAGCGTTCCCAGTCGCGCCCCTCACTCTGGTAGTACTGCTCCATCGCACTGAACGGCAGCGCCAGTCGCCCGGCATTGCCGAAGGGACGCAAGCGCAGGTCGACACGCGCGCAAATACCATCGACGGTAGGCTCGTTGAGCAGGCGCACCAGCTGGCGGCCCAGGCGTACGAAGTACTCGCTGTTGTCCAGCGAACGCGCGCCATCGCTCTGGCCACTGTGCGGATAGGCCAGGACCAGATCGATATCCGAAGAGAAATTCAGTTCGCTGCCACCGAGTTTGCCGAACCCGAGCACGACCATCCGTTGCAAGACGCCCTCGTGGCTACGGCTATGGCCATAGCGAGCCGCCAGGGCCTGCTCGCCCCAACCAAGCGCTGCACCCAGCAAGGCCTCGTAGAGCACGCTGGTCGCCGATAGCGTGTCCGAGAGCTCGTCCAGACCGTTGACGTCGCGAAAGACCAGACGCAAAGCCTCGGCATGGCGAAAACGCCGCAGCGCCGACATGCATTCGCCTTCGTCGGCGCTGAGCTTGAGGCTGTCGATGCGCGTGCCCGCGTCGCCGCCGGCACGCAGGCGCTCCAGGCCCTGCGGCGCCAATAATTGCGGCTGCCGCAGCCAGGCGTCGAACGCAAAATCGCTGGCCAGCAAGGTTCTGCGAATACGTTCGGCCACGCCCGCATCGTCGTGCAACGGCACGCCAACCGCGCGGCAACGTGCGATCAACTCGCCATAACGGTCATGGATCAGCGCGCGCAGCGCCATGGATTCGGAAGATACGGCCATCACGCCATTGTGCCGCAGAGTTGCCGTGGAGGTCTCGCCTGTGAAGGCACGCGTGCTTTCCTGTGCTTTTGGCGTCAAATCGCGATTTTTCGCGGCTGAACATCGGAGTACCACGAGTTTCTGTGCCTACATTTGGTTCATATCCGGGTGATTACAGTTTTGTTCCCACGCCATGACAGCCTTGCCCGCGATGCCTCAAAACATCGAAAAATCCGAGACTTCCGCACGCCGCGACTGGCGCGACACCACGGCTTGGCGCATCGTTTGGCCGCTTCTGCTGGCGTGCGCGTTCGTCTTGCTGACCGGCCTGGTCGACGGCGGTGTCGGCGTAGCGCCAGCGCAGCTGTTTCAGCAGCCCCTGTTCCTGCTCGCCAACGCCCTGCCCGGCCTGCTGCTTGCCTTGCTGCTGCTGGTGCTGACTCGGCGGGCGATGTTGTCGTTCGGTGTGTCTTTCCTGCTGCAGACGGTGATCTATGCCGTCAACAAGCTGAAGATCGCCAACCTCAATGTGCCGTTGATGCCGCAGGACTTCGGCATGGTCAGTCAGCTGCACAAAGGTGGCCTGCATCTGCTGGGTGGTTACCTGCCTGCGAGCCCCTGGCCTTATCTGGCCATTGTCCTGGGCGTGGCGATCATCGTCGCGATCTGGAAATGGGAGCCGACACTCTTCCGTCGCCACACGCAAGGCAAGCGCATCGCCGCCGGCGCGCTGCTGTTTGTCGTGTTCGGCACCTTGCTGGCGGGCGTCCCGGGTTGGGCACACATGTACAACGGCCAGCGCTTGTGGATGGAGCCGTGGTCGGTCTCCGGCACCGCCGAACATTCGGGACTGGTCAGCTCGCTGGTGATGTTTCATCTGGACCAGGCGCGTCAGCAGCACAAGAAGGGCGATCCGAACGCCGCGATGCAAGTCATCGGACAAGCCGATCAGCAGCTGCGCCAGCGCATGCAGATCGATCCGCAAACGCAGGGCGAAGCGCCGGATATCGTGGTGATCCAGAGCGAATCGTTCTTCGACCCCGGTATCGTCAAGGGTTATGAGCAGGCCGATCTGACGCCGAATCTTCGCCGGCTTGCCGCGCAAGGCAGCAGCGGTCCGCTGCATGTGCCGACCTTTGGCGGCGGCACCATTCGAACCGAATTCGAAGTATTGACCGGCCTGTCGCTGCGCTACTTCGGCAGCATGCAGTTTCCGTATCTGCAGATGAATTCGAAGGTAGTCCCGAGCATGGTGCGCTCGCTCCGCGCGCACGGTTACGAAACGGTCGCGATTCACGGCAACGATCCGACCTTCTGGAATCGCAACAGCGCGTTCAAGGCCATCGGCTTCGATCGGTTCGTCTCGCAGTCGTCGTTTCCGAAGAACGCCGCGATGGATGGCAAGTACATGTCCGATCGTGCCATGACCGACGAGATCATGACCCAGCTAAAAGATGCCGGGCCACCGCAGTTCCTGTTCGCCATCAGCATCGAGGCGCATGGACCTTACGACGACAGCCCCGGCGTCAACGTCGAAGAACGCGATGCGATTCCTGTCCCCGACGGCGTCGAGGGCAAAGCCAAGCTCGAAACGCAGAACTACCTCTATCACATGCGCCATGCCGATGAAGAACTCGGCCGTCTCGCCGACATGCTGGCCAAGCGCGAACGCCCGACACTCCTGTTGTTCTATGGCGATCATCTGCCCGGCCTGACCGACATGTACAACAAAGCGGGCTTCGTCGATGGCAAGGATATGCTGAGCCAAGCCGGTACATGGCTACTGGTCGACCCGCGCAACCCTGGCAAAGCCGAACGCGAAGACCTCGCTTCGTGGATGCTGCCGGGTAAATTGCTTGAGCGCGCGGGGATACATGACGACGCCTATTTTGCGCTGACCCAGGTACTGGCGCCGCAGCTGGCGACACTGACGCGGGCACCGAATGCACCGCGGCAGGCTGAAGACGAGACGGAGCAATCGCTCGATCACGGCATGGCCAACGTTGCCCTCTTACGGATGAAGGGCAAACTCGATCCGTTGCTACCGCAAGCCCAGTGGCCGGCAGGCGATACGGGCATGGCCAACGAGGATCCCCAACCGGCGATACGTGCTGCCGCCGGAGCACGCCAGTAATTCGCGCATCAACGGGTGGTTGGCATAGCGTATTGTTCGTCGGGTTTCATATCCTGTTTCAAATACTATTTCAAACCCTGCCTGAAGGTTGTGCGCCGCCCCATCGGTCTACACGCGCGAATGCGAGTAGACGACAGCGGCGGCACCTCCATCGCTCTTTCTCATTCCGGGTGCATGCGTAAAGCTATTACTTAAGCTAACCAATATCGCTAGCACAACGCGCCCCGTCATCGCAGCAACACTTCGCAAGCCCTGTGTCATTCATCTCGGCTGGCCATGGAGGGCCCTATGCCTCGTGAATTTCCCGGTGATTCCATCACCGTATCGCCCTGCAACTTTCAGGCGGGCCCCTGGGATGTCAGACCCTCTCACAACCGCGTATCGCTATCGTCCCGGGATGTCGGTCTGCTGGTACGCGAAGCGCTATTGTCTCTCCGTAGCGGGACAGCCTATGGCTGCAAGTCCGTCTTGGCGCCTCATCCCGACGAGCTGCTATCGCTCATCGGCGACCAGGCCGAGCCATGGCCCGCCTCGGGCGAACGCCTCAATTGGAAACTAAGCACGCTGATTGCCGTGAACCAGGAGCACGGTGTCGTGAAGATCGTGGGTTCGAACGCCCATAACCGACGCGCTCACCAGCCTCGCTCACAATCAACGCTATTGTTGTTCGACAAACTGAGCATGCAGCCGCTATGCATTATGGATGGCACGGAAATCTCGGCGGCACGCACCGGCGCATATGCATCCATTGTTGCCGACACTTACCGCGCCGGCGTCGATGGTCTGCGCGTCTTCGTATTCGGTACCGGTGCCGTCGCCATCAAGGCTATTGCCGATCTCATGACGCATTGCGGCGATCGGCTTGATCGAATTTACGTAAAGGCACTTACCGAGCGCAGCGTCATGGCATTGGTGGACGCGTTTTCCGAAGCGCCCCATCCCGTCGTCGCCGGCAGTCCTGACAATCTTGCAAGCTGTCATCTTGTTATCACGGCAACCAATGCGGCCACGCCCCTGTTTCATGAGGAGGACATCGCCGATGACGCCGTCGTGCTTCATCTGGGTGGCGATGAAACACCCTTGGAGCTAATCCGCGAGACGCTCTCGCTGGGGACGGTCACATGCGACGATGTCTCGTCGGTGGCCTCGCGCGGCTCACAAAGTCTGGCCTTGTACTTTTCTCGACAAGGCCTATCGTTGAGCGAAGAGAAAACCAAATACGGCATCATCAACTTCTACCCCAACATGACTTTGCCCACGCGCACGGCAACATCCCGCTGCCTGGTCACTTGTGTCGGATTGGCTGCATTGGATCTGCGACTTGCCGAACGCATCCACGACATGTGCGGCAATGCAGGGCAGGCAACGTCAGTCTCATGATTTCGCAGCCCGACCGTGCCTTTGCACCTCTAGTAGTGCCGGCGTTCCGCAGGCTTTGGATTGCAACGGCTGCCGCCCATACGGGCTATTGGGCTCAGTCCGTCGCAGTCGCCTGGTGGCTTGTCGAACAGAAATATGGACCCCAGGTCGTAGCCCTGGCGCACGTCTCGGCATCCTTACCGGTGCTGTTGTTGTCTTATGGCAGCGGTTGGTTGATCGATCGTTTCGACTATCTGCGCGTCCAGCGCACCGCGCAAGGTTGGATCCTGTTCACCAGCGTGGCGCTATTGGCATTGATGTGCACGGACTCGCCCAGTCCACACGAACTCCTGCTGCTGACAGGTTTGATGGGCGCCGGTGTCGCGCTGCGCAATCCTGCATGGCAAGCCGGCATTGGACAGATAGTCCCGCTACGCCACCTTTCGGCAGCCATCGTGTTGAGCAGCGTCGCGTTCAACCTGGCCCGCACCTTAGGGCCGCTGATCGCGGGGGTGCTTATCTCGGTGTGGGGCGTCTGGTCCGCCTTCCTGTACAACGCGGTCACCACCTGCTTTCTTTTCGCGCTCCTGCGGCGACCTTGCACACATCAAGCTACGACACCGCCCAGCGGCATGATCGCACTCGCACCGATCAGCCCACGCAGCCGGGACTGGCTCGGCCGTCTTTGCCTGCGTGCGATCGGCATCGGCCTTCCCACAAGCGCACTTCCTGCGCTATTGCCCCTCGTTGCATCTCCTGCGCAAAAAGACCCCCATGCGTATGTGGGGCTGCTGGGTGCATTTGGCGGTGGCGGACTTGTCGCGGCGATGATTCGGCCGCGTCTGATCAGGATACTCAGCCCGGATCATCTCCTGAACATTTGCAGCACCATCTTTGCCGCGTGTCTGTTGGTTGTGACTTGGCGACCATACGGGCATCTCTTTGTCCCCGTCGCGGTCGCAGGCGCCATGTGGCTGACGCTGTTTTCGACACTGAACGTCGCCGTCCACAGCCATTCCGAGTCATCGTATCGGGGACGTGCGCTAGCTGCTTATATGACGAGCGCTTTCGGCGGCATGGCTGCCGGTGGCTTGCTATGGGGATGGGTTGCCGAGCTGCGCGACTGCGATACGAGCATGGTTATTGCAGCCGCCGTTTTGTTCTGCGGCCTCGTGTTCTATCGGCCTTGCATTTGCAAAGGGCCTCGGTGATGCGAGCTGCAATATTCAATGTGGTTACGACAAATCAAGCCAGCCTTATCGCTTTTTTAAGAAGGACGTTTCTCTTTGTTCAGTGAGCTGTCTGCTTGCTGACGCAAGCCAGTTCGGTTCAGCAAACAGTCGGATCCATGCGTCTAACGTGCCACCCAACCAAGACATCTTGTCCTGGTTTCCCACTTTCGGAGGTTCATCCATGCGCAAGACCATGCTCGCCGCTTTCATCGCTGCTTCCGTCCTGTCCGCTTCCGCCTTTGCGCAGAATGCTCCGGCCGATGCCAGCGCGAATTCCGGCGCGGCCGTGCAGCAGCAGGACGCGATGAAACAGGACGCCATGAAGAGTTCCGCGCCGCAGGCTAGCGACGCCGCCACCAAGCCGGCCGCGCACAAGGCCGCCAAGCATCATAAGGCCAAGAAGGCCGCTGCAACGAAGGACAGCAGCGCCAGCGGTGCAGCCGAAGCTCCCGCCAGCGGCGAATAAGCCAAACAGTTCGAGTACGACAGTCAGAACCCCGGGGGCAACCCCGGGGTTTTTCTATGCGGGCAAGCCGAGTTCGCGAATCAACTCGATCAATGCGCGCAAGGGTGCCGGAACATTGCGGCGACCGGAGTAGTAGAGACTCAAGGCGGGATAGGTCGGCATCCAGTCGTCCAGCACGCTGATCAATCGCCCTTTCTTCAGATCGTCTTTTACGTACCAATCCGCAAGCATGGCCAGACCCAGCCCGTCGCGAGCGGCTTCGTACATCAGCAAGGCTTCGTCCAGTACCAGTGGGCCGGCCACGTCGACGGTAAATGGTGCGCCGCGTCGGACGAATTCCCAACCGACGGGAGCCCCGGTGGGCATTCGCGCGCGGATACAAAGGTGGTCCGCCAGATCCATCGGTGCCTGTGGCCGCTTGCGCCGGGCGAAGTAAGCCTTCGAACCGACCACACTCATGCGAAACGGTAGACCTATCGGTATCGCAATCATGTCGCGCGGCACCAGATCGGCTACACGGATGCCTGCATCGAAACCCTCGCCGACTACGTCGACCAACCGCCCATTCGTCACCACATCGAGACTGACAGCCGGATAGCGCCGCACGTACTCGGCAAGAATGGGATGAAACACGCGGCGCGCCGCGCCCAGCGAGGTATTGATGCGCAAGCTGCCCGACATGCTCTGCTGACGGCTGCTCGCGTTGGCCATCGCGTGATGGATATCCGATAACGCGGGCGCTACCTGCGCAATGAACTGCTCGCCGGTCTCGGTCAATGCCACGCTGCGCGTCGTGCGGTGGAACAGCCGCACGCCCAGACGCTTTTCCATGCCTGCCACCGCATTGCTCAGCGCGGTCGTGGACATCTGCAATTCATCGGCTGCCGCCTTGAAACTGCCGCGACGCGCCACCGCAAGAATCGCGTCCAGTTCGGTGAGGCCCGACTTGTACATTGATTCGATTTCCGGGATGACTTGTCCCTATTCTAGCTATTTTTCAGGCCAATGTGCGCCGCCATACTTCTTGGCAACCACAGCCCCGGAGGCTCTATGCGCATGTTTGAACATTCCTATATCGACGGCCGCTTCGTGAAAACGCTGGGCACCGACACGATGGACATCATCAATCCAAGTACCGAGGCGATCATCGGTCGCTTGCGGCTCGCCGGCCAGGACGACGTGCTACTCGCCATCGAAGCCACGAACAAGGCACAGCTTGTCTTCTCGCGCAGCAGCAAGCAGGAGCGGATCACCATGCTTCGTCGGCTGGAAGAGGCCGTACGCGAGCACGTGCCGGCGATCCGCGAAGCTACGGTCGACGAATACGGCGCACCGCCGCAGCGCGCCACATGGGCCAGTGAATACGCGGCGGCGTGTTTCGGCCACGCCGCCGAAACGCTGGCGGCTTATCCATTGACTCGGCAGATGGGAGCGGCCAGCGTGACGATGGAGCCGGTCGGCGTGTCGGCACTGATCACGCCATGGAACAGCGTCGCCGGCTCGATATGCAGCAAGCTCGCCTACGCCATCGCCGCCGGCTGCGCGGTAGTGATCAAGCCCAGCGAACTGGGGGCGATCCAGGCGCAGGCTGTTGCCGAAGCCCTGCACGCCGCCGACCTTCCACCCGGCATCGTCAACATAGTGATCGGCCGAGGTGACCCGGTAGGCACGATACTCAGCACGCATCCGGGCATCACTAAAATTTCTTTCACCGGCTCCACGCAGACCGGCAAGGCGATCGCGCGCGCCGCCATCGACAGCATGAAGCGTGTCAGTCTGGCGCTGACCGGCAAATCACCGTCGATCATTCTCGACGATGCCGATCTTTCCCACGCCGTGCCGCTGGCCATCCAGGCCGGGCTGCAAAACAGTGGACAGGCTTGCGTGGCGGGTACGCGCATCCTTGTTCCCGTCTCGCGGTTGGATGAAGTGATTGCATTGACCCAGCAGGCCATGGCCGGCATCAAGGTTGGCGATCCGCGCGATCCGCAGACGACGATCGGGCCAATGATCAGTGCCGCGCAGTACGAGCGCGTGCAGCGATATATCCGCATCGGCAAGGAAGAAGGTGCTGCATTGATTGCGGGAGGTGAAGGCCGGCCCGAAGGCATTGGTCATGGCTACTTCGTCAGGCCGACTGTCTTTGTCGGTGTAAGCAACGACATGACGATCGCCCGGGAAGAAATTTTTGGACCCGTGCTCAGCATCATCACCTATCGCGACGATGAGGAAGCCATTGAGATCGCCAACGATTCGCCGTATGGGTTGCAGGCGTATGTGTTTTCGACGAATAGCGAGCACGCGCGCGCCATCGCGTCGCGGTTGCTTGTTGGCGGGGTGAAGATCAATAGCCTCAAGCACGAGCCGCTTGCGCCGTTTGGCGGATATAAGGCGTCGGGTCTCGGGCGCGAAGGTGGCGTGTTTGGGTTGGAGTCGTTTCTTGAGGCGAAGGCTGTTGTTGGGGAGTGAGGGGGGAGTTCGTTGCACTGACCCTTCGGTGTCCATCGGGACTCACGGTTATGTTCCGGCCTGTCGCGACTGAAGTCGCTCCTACAAGCTAGCCGGGCCTACGTGATCTTGTAGGAGCGACTTCAGTCGCGACCGTCCCGCCACAACATCACTGTGCATGCGGTTATCGCCTTGTCGTCGTCAGAGCAACAACACGGAAATATAGCCGCTCAAAAGAAAACCCCGCACAAGGCGGGGTTTTCTCCAAACAAACGCAACAGAAGCGCAGGACTTAGAAGTCCATACCGCCCATGCCGCCCATGCCACCGCCCGGCGCACCGTGCGAATGACCTTCGTCCTTCTTCGGCACTTCGGTCACGGCCGCTTCGGTCGTGATGATCGAGCCGGCGACCGAGGCCGCGAACTGCAGGGCCGAACGGGTGACCTTGGTCGGGTCCAGGATGCCGAAGGCGATCATGTCGCCGAACTCGCCCGTGGCGGCGTTGTAACCGAAGTTACCGTTGCCTTCCTTCACCTTGTTCAGCACGACCGACGGCTCTTCGCCGGCGTTCGACACGATCGCGCGCAGCGGAGCTTCCAGTGCGCGACGGGTGATGGCGATGCCCAGGTTCTGGTCGGCGTTGGCGCCCTTCAGGCCGTCGAGCGCCTTAAGCGAACGGATCAGCGCCACGCCACCGCCGGGGACCACGCCTTCTTCCACTGCAGCGCGGGTGGCGTGCAGGGCGTCTTCGACGCGAGCCTTCTTTTCCTTCATTTCGACTTCGGTCGCCGCGCCCACCTTGATGACGGCCACGCCGCCGGCCAGCTTGGCCACGCGCTCCTGCAGCTTCTCGCGGTCGTAGTCCGAAGAGGTCTCTTCGATCTGCGCCTTGATCTGGCCGATGCGCGACTGGATGCGCTCGGCTTCGCCGGCACCGTCGATGATGGTGGTGTTTTCCTTGGTGATGACGACGCGCTTGGCGCGGCCCAGATCGTTGATCGTGGCCTTCTCAAGCTGCAGGCCGACTTCCTCGGAGATCACCTGGCCGTTGGTCAGGATGGCGATGTCTTCCAGGATAGCCTTGCGACGATCGCCGAAGCCCGGCGCCTTGACGGCGGCGACCTTGACGATACCGCGGATGGTGTTGACGACGAGGGTCGCCAGGGCTTCGCCCTCGACTTCCTCGGCGACGATCAGCAGCGGCTTGCCGGCCTTGGCGACGGCTTCGAGCACCGGCAGCAGTTCGCGAACGTTCGACACCTTCTTGTCGTGGATCAGGATGAAGGGGTCGTCCAGCTCGACCTGCTGGCTCTGCTGGTTGTTGATGAAGTACGGCGACAGGTAGCCGCGGTCGAACTGCATGCCTTCGACGACGTCGAGTTCGTTCTCGAGGCCCGAGCCTTCTTCAACCGTGATCACGCCTTCCTTGCCGACCTTCTTCATCGCGGTGGCGATGATGTCGCCGACGTTGGCGTCGGAGTTGGCCGAGATGGTGCCGACCTGGGCGATCGCCTTGTCGTCGGCGGTCGGGTTGGAGAGCTTCTTCAGCTCGGCGACGGCGGCGGTCACCGCCTGGTCGATACCGCGCTTGAGATCCATCGGGTTCATGCCGGCGGCCACAGCCTTCAGGCCTTCCTGGATGAATGCCTGTGCGAGCACGGTCGCGGTCGTGGTGCCGTCGCCGGCCACGTCGGACGTCTTGGAAGCGGCTTCCTTGACGATCTGCGCGCCAATGTTCTCGTACTTGTCGGCCAGTTCGATTTCCTTGGCGACGGACACGCCGTCCTTGGTCACCGTCGGTGCGCCGAAGCTCTTCTCGAGCACGACGTTGCGGCCCTTCGGACCCAGGGTGACCTTGA
>Ga0207695_10001977_pt1 | contig 31667 bp, 40 predicted proteins | sample KBSC54metaG_FD_184354 | JGI IMG/M metagenome (GOLD analysis project Ga0207695, IMG submission 184354) | Corn rhizosphere microbial communities from Kellogg Biological Station, Michigan, USA - KBS C5-4 metaG (SPAdes) (version 2) | ecosystem: Host-associated > Plants > Roots > Rhizosphere > Soil... | reverse complement strand
ACGCGGGATTTACTACCGCGTCGGCATTTAGCAAGCGGCGGGAGTGTCGCGCGGAAAAGTGGGCACCGGTTTTCCGCAGAAGGCGATGCGACCCCAAACAGCCATGATACTTCCCCTCGTTTGCACTTGGGAATTTTGCGGGCGGGCGTCCCCCGGACGCCCGCTGATTCCGCAAAAATGGTCGGGGATACAAGATTCTCTTAAATTACTAGAAACACAAGAGAAAATTTGCTATAATTCCCGACACAGGACCTACACAGGTATGGCAATTCAGTCACTTACGCCGCCAACCTACACAGATTCTGCACAGCGGGGTTAAGCAGTGGCATTCATTGAAGACAAGGAAGAACTGAAACCGGGCCTGATAATTTTCCGGCGCGGTGATGTCGCGCACCGCAATTTCTATTGTCGCGTCAGGCTACCGAATGAGGATCGTTATAAGACGATCGCCTTGAAAACGACGGAGCGGCAAGCTGCGTATGACAAGGCGCTGGATCAATATGCCGACATCCGCTTCCGCCTCAAACACGACGTTCCAGTGTTCAATCGGCCCTTCCGGCAGGTGGCCGAGGAATACATCCTGACCCAGCAGCGCCGCGTTGAGACGGGCGAGCTATCGGCAGATCGTGTCAAGAACCTCAAAAACTGGGTTCACAGCGCGCTGGATGCTTATGTCGGGAGCACCCAGATCCATTTGATCGGACAGGACCGTTGGGCACAGTACCCGACATGGCGGCGCGAAAATGGGAAGGGACGTTTCCGCGCCCAGGTCAGCGATGCCACCATCGCCAGCGAGATGGGCGCGTTGGACGCCATCATGAATTACGCCGTCAGCAAACGGTACGTGCCCGCCAGCCATCGCTTTGAGGGCAGGCCCAAGCTCAAGACGATGCGCCGTGACGAATTCACTTTGGAGGAATATCGCAAGTTGCACAGCGCGGGACGCGCTTGGATCAAGAAAGCGACCTCGCCGCAGGGCACATGGTATCGGACCATGTGCTACAATTTCATGCTCATCATGTGCAACACAGGCATGCGTCCGCCCGAGGCGAAAAACCTGCGCTGGCGCGATGTCATGACGGCCAAAGACCGTGAGGGCCGCGAGATCGTAGTTCTCTTCGTTCAGGGCAAAGGAAAATCGCGTAAACTCGTCGCCCCCAAGAGCGTGGGCGACTATTTGGAACGCGTCCGCGAGCTATCGAAGGCGACCAAGCCCGATGACCCGGTGTTCACCATCATCAATGGGAAGGCCGCCAAATATCTCTACAGCGACACGGTGCAGGCGCTGTTGGAAGAAACCGGCCTCCGTATGGGGCCGAACGGTATCCCGCGCTCGACCTATTGTTTCCGTCACACCTACGCGACCTTCCGCCTCAGCGAGGGCGTGGATGTCTATATCCTTGCCGAGCAGATGGGCACCTCCGTCAAGATGATCGAAAATCACTATGGGCATGTGAACACGATCAAACATGCCGATCGCGTGCTCATGGGGATGACCGGATGGGAACTGATCCGTGAGCCGGGCGACGACAGCGCAGCGGCGGCGAAGGCTGCTAAAGCAGCCGCCACGCGCGACAAGGCGGCGCGGCCCGCGATAAACCGCCGTTCTCGCTCTACGGGTCAGCGCCCAAGCAAACGCTGATCCGCGTCCCGCGTCCGGCTCGGACATCTTGGCGGGACAAAAGCCGTTTCCATGACGCGCCGCTGGCGCCTCCCGGTCATGGGACGGCCAAGCAAGGATGGGATCAAGGTGCGCCCGGCCCGTAGCGCCCCCATAGCTTGCGCTCTTACCCGCAGGGCTGCTTCCTCCGCCGCCAGCGTTTGAGAGGAGGCAGTACAAAGGCTGTTTTGCTGAAACGCATCCGTTTGCTGATACGCTCATTCGATCCGTTAGGAATCTTCCGCGATGCCAGTCGCTGCTTCCTGATGGGGATTCGTGGCGCAGGCCCCGCCACCGTTCAACCCGCTCCCTTCCGCGCGCGCTTGTGCAGGTTCGCCCCTGTCGGGCGTGGCCGGGGTGTGACCGCTGGCTCGAAAGCCGGCGCCCTCAGCTCCCCATGAAGCTGCGAGATTGGCTCGCGGTGGAGAACCAACGGAGTAGATCATGACTGCCACCACACAAACAACTGCCGCAAAGCCCTCGCACCGCATCTATCGCGTCACCGGCACCGGCAAATCCTCGAACTGGACAGCGATCGGCGCGGCCTGGCCCAATCGGGACGGTGAAGGCTTCTCCATCACCTGCGATGCCGTTCCGCTGACAGGGCGAATCGTTATGCGCAAAGTCACCGAGCGCCCGGCTCGGGCAGCAGATCGGCGCTAACCTCGACTGCCGCGGTCCACGACTGGCAGGGCTCTCCTGCCAGTCGCCTGCCGGCCGAACCGAAAACACGCGACGCTGGCGCACCTCATTTCGCTTGCGTAGTATTCTGCCGCGCACGATCTAACCGGAATGAAATGGCAATCCGAGATACGCGAGTTCATCGCGGCGTTATTTGGCGCGCTGATTGCCATCGCTTGTTATTTGACGCTGCGCGCGTGGCTGGCGGGGACGAAGGATTCCGATTGGCTGAATTTCGCTGGTGTGATTTTCGGCGTTGCGCTGACCATAGGCGGCACCAAGGCCGTGGATGCGCTACTCAGCTATTCCCGTAAAAAGCGACAGCGGCATGATTTTACAATTGCCGTCCGCGCGATCGCCACGGGGCTGCTAAAATGCGCTGAAGCAACCGCACCAGAGGCACTCTTCCTTCAAGCGTCGGCGGTTCAGAGCCTTTGGCGCGTGGCGGTGGCGACGATCGATCAGTTGCCCGATCTCGATTTTGATCACCGCGCCAAGATCGGCGTAATGCAGGACGGGTTGAACGCGATGATCCCGCAATTGGTGGGCTACAGCCAACTGGCCAACGGCACGAATCCCGGAATGTTCGATCCCGCCAAGCAGATCGCCGCCAGCGCGGAATTGACGATACTGCCGGTCACCGAGCTTTTCGAGAAGCCGCCCGTGCGTCGCGACCGTCAGTAACGCTGACGACGCCGCAGGGCACGCAGCATTTGCCGCCGCCAACGCAGGGTATGCAGGTGACGGCGAACGGCAGCCACCGGACGTAAAATACCGGCCCAATTCCGGATGATCGTGTGAATGCGTCGAGCGATACAGGTCATAGTTTCCCCCTTTGCCCCGCGCGGGATTGCGCAGGATGGAAGGCGGGGAGCCGTTCGCCCCAGTGCCCCCGGTCAGGGCCGGAACGCCGCATCGCGGGCCGCTGCTGCACGTCAGGAAGCGAGGAGCCTTTTCTGGGGCGCGCGAACGGCTACACCAGCCGAGACCAGTGCATCCGTTGCGGGCAATCGGGAGAAGCCAATGCCATTGACCGTGTTTGCTTCGCCGATGAGAATCTTCGGAATGCTGGCGGTGTTCGCCTCATTTGTCGCAGCGCTGAATGGAGCGGGCTTCGCCAAAGCCAATCCTGCCTACGCAAATGGTGTCGCGTGCAGCCGTCTGGATACCACGCGTTGCAGGCGGCTCAGGCTATTGGATGCCAAGAGGGTGAACCCGCCTGACCGGGTTCGCCCCATGGCGGGCCTTGCCTGCGATCATCGAGACGGCAAGCATCCCTTTTGCCGGGAGACCGTCGTTATTCGATTGGGCGCGAGTAATCGCCATCTTTTGCGGTCGAAATTAACCAAATTTTAGCCATTTTTGGTGTATTATACGGGTAGCTCACATACGCGTGCGGGGTATCTATAACGGACGAAATGACAGTTTCAGAGGGTCATCCGGCAAAGCGGGATGACCCGCAGGCTAGCCTGCGCACGGAACTCGTCGGCCAGCTAGCCGCTGCGCAATTGGCCTTGGAAACAGCCATCGCAGAACTCAGCCGGACTGGCGGCGATGTCGCGACGCTCTCCGCCAGCCGTGCCCAGCTTTCTTCTCTCGTTGGCCTGCGCCAGCAGATTACCTTTGCCAGCGGCCCCGCGCTCGCCAGTCTTCGCGCAGAAGCCCTTGCAGCATCGTCCTCCGCCTCGGCGCTCGCCCAGCAGGCCGGTGACAGCGCATCGAACAATGCCGGAGCAGGAAACAGCAACCCGGCTCAGGCCGCCCGCCGTGCCATTGAGGAAGTGGGCCAAGACCTGTTCGAGCGCCGCAAGCTCGATCCTTATCTCAAGTTCACGTCTGCTGAGGACGAGGAAGAATACCGCAAACGCGAAGAGCAGCGGAACGAAGAGCGCAACCGGGCACTGGAACTGCATACCACCGAAGGTGATCGGCTCGCGCTTAAAATCCAGCGAGAGCAATGGCGAGACGCCGGAGAGCATGGGGCTGCTTCCAGTCCTGAGTACCGTGCGATGGGAGAGAAAATGGCTCAGGCCGAGAAGGATCTCGACCTATCGGAAGCGCGCACCGGCAATCGCGATGCGCCTTCGACGCGAGAGAGCACAGCCAAAGGCCCCGCGCAACCGAAGGACGATATGGCTGATATTCTTGCGACGCTGAAGGCGGCCGGGGTTCAGACAACCGAACCCGCAAAGAGCGACGGGCATGGATTGGCAGCAGGCGCACGCGGCCCCGCAGGCCAAGGCACGCAGATAGGGTAAAGCCTAGCCTAGGAGACCCATCCTCCGGCATATTTCACGATCACGTTGAACTTCGTCAGGATGGTCGCGATCCTTGTCCCCAAGGACGTTGGCCATGGTTCCCAGATCGTCCGACAAACGCTTGACGCTGTACCCTTGCGCTCGCGCCATCTTGCGCGCCGCGTCCAAACTCCGCTGCTTGTCGGCATCGGTACCATACACGCTCGCCACGGTCGTGCACATGAGCGTCAACGTATAGGCTCGATCATTGGAAGCTGCTGACTGCGCCATCGATGCCCCGGTCGGGGCGATCAACGTGCTAGCCGCCGCAGCGGTGAAAAGAAGCCGATTGAAAGGGAATAACGCCATGCCAGATGCTCCTGCCTACCCAGGAGAATCTGCCCTCATGCAACAAAATCGGCAATTTTGTTGTGACAATAACTATTTATAAACAGTGTGTTAATTTGCTGTACGGCGTGGCTGTTAAATTTTCGCAACGCTAAGCTGCAGTTGCACTACAGGGTCGAGATAGAGTTTGATGCGCTTGATAAATTCATCGCGTTTCACGTCGGTGGTGAAACGAAAAACCATGCCAGTCGATTGCAATTTGCTGTCGGTCGCGCCGCGAAAAGCACACCTACCATCGGTGTTCTCTGCAATAATACGAAGGAGACCGGCGATGATTTTAGGCTGACGATTTGGTTTTGGGAGGGCGGGGGTGTGAACCACGTTCACAAGAAGGGAGTGAGCCGCGCAATCCTTTTCAGCCTCCGAGAGAATTACGCTCATTCGTTTTACCCGGGATAATTCTTGCGCCATTCTATGTTACTCCCCTAGATGGCTATCACTCAGAAATATTGTTAATTGATAATAGTGTAATATCTAAGTGTTCGATATTTGGATTAGACGTTAATTTGTCATGGAATCGGCGCGAAAGCCATTTAGCACAACACTATTTCCCGTTAATATTGTTAGGGAAATTAAACTTTGGCTGGGCGTTCTCTTTCAGTAATTGCAGAATTTCTTTCCATTCCAAATCGATCTTCAAGATCAGCCAGATCTTCTACCGCTGTTCGGACTGGATCGCCCTCCGGCCGATCATCTATCCCAAGCCGCAGCCTGCGCGCGAGTTCGATAAGATCGACATATTTTGCCCAATAGGCGTTTCCCAGCGCCTCCCATCCTGTTCGGCGTCGGATAACTTCGATAGCCCCGCCGGCTGACGCAATGGCGCTCACCATCCAAGGGGTTATTATCCTCTGCGAAACCGGGGGAAGGCTGCCGAGATAGCCGACCAGTATGGCGGTTCCCGCGACAGCGACTCCAAGCCACCAAAGCGTTCTGTTCCAACCGTCCCACCAGCGGCCAGCGCGTTCAGCGGCCTTCGCCGCTTCGGCTATTTCAGACAACAGTGTCTGTATCGCTTCGTCATTGTCCATGAGGAATCTAGCTCAAAGTCTGCATTGCATCAGTGCGAACAAGGTTTCTCCACCCTGCTCGGTAGCGAATAACGTACCGTCGCTATTACGCTTCAATGGGCGCTTCGTGACGCTGTTGCCAACATTGCCCCCGATGACGAATATTTCATCAAGTTCGACGGCGACGACGAGATCTGAATGCCCCTTATAGTTCCCCTGTTTTTGATGATCGTAATCGACACCGGCCTCACGGGCCCAGCAAACAAGGTCGCCTATTTTAGGAGCTGCATCTGGAAGTCGAACAGCCCAATAGCCTGCCGCCTCTCGTTTGTTGGCAAAGTCGCGGATAGCCTGGGAGATATAGACGCTGTGCTGTGTTGAATACCGAAACCGATCGCCGGCGCCGCTAGTCCTCATAACCCAGGAAATAAAGGCGGCGGACCACGGGACGTCGTGGTTGCGGCCGTCGATCCCGTGTGTGCCCGTCCCGTCGATCCAGTAAGTGCCGACGCGTTGATAATAGCCGTCGTCGCCTTCTTTGTGACCGGTGTGCGCGGTGTGCCCCACTAGATCAAAGGTCTGATTACCAAAGAATTCCCATTCTTTGCCCGCAACGACGCAAGCGCTGGCAGCAAATTCGTCAAACAGCTCCGCCGCGTGGACTCCGCTATCGCCGCCAACGGGGCCAGCCAGCGTGAACGCACCAAAAGCCCCGTTGGTCTCGTTGAGATCGATGCTCATGCCATCCCAGTCCTGGTCGACATGAGGATCTTGCGCAATCGACCAGCGCTTCGACTTGTAGAAGTCGAGGGACCCGGCAAAACTCCGTGACGCGCTCAGCCAAGTGTAATCGCATAGGCCTGCATCGAGGAGCGCCGCACAAATCACGCCGTCGCTGTAAATGCCTATTTTGTAGTTATCGCCGAGTCCGTTTTTAAGGCCGCGGACATAGTCCTCAATCTTCGGGATGTGCTGACTGGTATAGCCATTCGGCAAGTGTTCAAGGGCGAAGTAAATCGCTGATCCGTGAGGTTGCCCCACGGCCTTGGCCTGGGCAAGAGCGATCTGCGCATCGTGTAGCCCGCTGTCGCTGGTCAATTGCGGGTCACCGCTATTTTCGAACACCACGAATATGGAAATACCAGCAGCATCGAGCGCCTGCGCCTCTGTCTTAGTAAGACGCTTCCAGGCGCTCGATGAATAATAGCGCCCAACCGCCGTGACGCCTTTTGCCTTCAGAAGAGTCAAATGCGACGAGCTATTGTCATTGGTATCTACCGTTGTCATCGACTGTCCCCCTCTACACCGGACACTACCGTCCGTGACTTTCGTTCGCGCTTTCGACTATCCCTTGCAAACGGCGCCCTATTCTACGCGTGACCCCAGTTGCTCCGCGATTGGAAAGGCGCTTCGCGAGCATCGCCGGTACAGGCCAAGATGCGAGATCGGCGCACTCTCCTCAAGCGAGGCTGAACAGCTCTTCCCGTGCAGGAAGCGCTAAACGCTCACTCACGTCGATTCGGACTGCATCCTGCATTAAGCTGGCCAGCTTTATCGGCGCCTCGACCGACGTTCCATCGGGCGACGAGTCCGGCGCGGCATCATAGGCCGCGTTGATCATCTGAATGACCCTCAGTTTGTCGGCGTCCGTGAGATCGTCGCTGTCATAAGCAGCGAGACGCGCCGCCAGCAAACTACCTTTAGCTTCGTCGGCCTTGCCGGATATTTTCGCGCTTATGGCTTTCTGCAAAGGATCTTCGATAGTCTTGAACTGATTCCAATCGTCTCTCTCGGCCAACACTTCGATTTGTATGAGAAAGTAGTTCTGCCCTTTGATAGGGCGAGCTGCATCCTTCGATGATCCTATCCGGGGCTCTCCATCGATCACCCAGATTTGATCTTGAGTGATCTCGCCAGAAGGTTGATCGGACAAAAATATGAAGCCAGACCGGAGCGTTTGCTCACCCGGCACTCCGGTAAATGTCTGATCAAAATAGAGCTTAAGCTTGGCTTTTCCGGCGCCTAATAGGCTTTGGACGCCCGACGCCACAGAAGAGGCAATGGATATTCCTAAACTTACCTGTGGTTGAGCAAGTTTGCTTGCGAAGTCCCCAAGCGTATTCATAAAATTTGCGAGGATATTGTCGATGGGCATCTGCGCCAGGCCGCAACTGAGCTGAAAAGTCCCGCCCCGGAAAGGTAGCAGTCCGGTCATTGGAACGTTAATCGACAAAGAATGATTCATATCTGCGGGCTTCAAATCGCCAAGCTGCTTTGGTCCCGCTAAATTGGCCAAATCCAGGTCGTTATCACCAAAATGAAGATGAACGACTGAGTATACCGCTGGGTATAAGGTGGTAAACCACTCCGTACTATCCGCCAAAAGCATCCTGTTTACCCAAAGCCTGACATAGTGTTGCCCTGACAGTGCCGTCTGACCGATTACTCCAGTTGATCCATCCGCCGGAGTCCCATTTTTGATGTAGTGATCGGGCTTTATCGAAATCCGCGTAGGCGGTGCCGCGGTGGTCTTGAATAGATGCGAAAAAAAATCTCCAATCGACGACATAACTGATCTCCCGCGACGAACAGCTGACTGGTCGTGTCGCTCTTACGTCAGTTCACCTCATTTAGCCGTCTAATTGGATTGGGTGACACTTTATAGATGCCCGCGTCCTACTTTTACATCCATTTTGAATGTGTCAAAGCCCAGGACGAGTGGCTGTGATTTATAGGGCGACGAATTTTTTGGTATTCCGTCAGGAGGATACCGGTCACCAGACGGGCCATTGTGGCCAACCGCGCTCCAGATCGAAAATTTATAGTCGCAACCCTATTGCCGATTTTGTTGCAGAGGTCGGTTATGGGTTTCCATCAGAGCGATTGGCAGGTGTTCGACGATCGAGGAGTGAGAAAATACCTCGATAGCCGCGAGCGCGTCCGCTTTCTCGCCGCAGCTGATAGGCTCGATCCACGTCGCCGCGCCCTGTGCTATGTGCTCGCTTACACCGGCTGCCGCATCAGCGAAGCCTTGGAACTCGCACCCTACCGCATCGATGTCGATAACCGAGCGCTCCGTTTCCGCACGCTAAAGCGGCGGCGGCTTGTCTTCCGCTTGGTGCCAGTCCCGGACTTTCTGATCTCCATGTTGCGCGCGTTGCCAGGTGGCGCCGAAGACCGCTACTGGCGCATGCACCGTTCCACCGCATGGCGGCTGATCCACGCCGTTATGATCCACGCGCAGATCGCAGGGCCGATGGCCACATGCAAAGGATTACGTCATTCTTTTGGGATTCTGGGCGCATCGCGTAACGTGTTGGGGCCGGTTATTCAGCGCTGGATGGGGCATGCTTCGCTCACAACAACGGCGATCTATCTTGATGCTGTGGGAGCCGAGGAACGACAGTTTGCAAAACGGATGTGGTGATCTCTGGTCATCAATCGATATAAATCAATCAAATCGGCCTCATAAGCAACGAGCGTTGCCATCGATCTTATGAAATAAAAGCGTAATATTTGCCATGGCGCGATCGCTCACAGAGATCGGCTTTTCTGAGACAAGTTTGCTCAGGCGCTTTCCAAGATTGACTAGCTCTTTTACTGATGAGGTGTCGAGGTTTTCGAAACCATTTGTAAAATAGCTCTTCCCGGACCTTTTAAGGTATTCATAGTTTTTATGAACTATTTCTACAGAAAGATGTCCAAAGTCTTGCTCAAAATCATTGACCGAATTTGTTGCGATCGCCTCCAGGGCCTTATGCTTCATCACCGCGACGGCTTGCGTTATGTACTCGCTTGACTGCAACCGCCTGTCGCTGTTTTTATCAATTATTCCGAATATATCTTCTATTTTGCATGTCACCGTCGACCTCCATGTGGTGACATAACAATATCATGGTAATTGTGACAATGGTGTTAAATTAATCGCCGCAGCGTTCATATTTTATAGACCGCTCTTCTTCTATTCTGCATATCCTTGACACGCTTATAGAACAGGAATGTGCGCCAAATAGAGGAGTGCTGCATTTGCATTGTTTTTCCATTCGATTCCAATAGCCTTTCAAGCGCATTTTCCTACCGAATATAGATTGGCCATAATATAGAGTTGAGCATTCTAGCCTGCCGTTATTAGAGGCAGCATCGATGCTATAATCTTTACCGTCGATAATATTCTTCTTTAGATTATCGCAGACATCCGTATCAGAAAGGCCGTTTTCAGCCTCCAAGCTGTAGGTCAGGGGGCCAATCTTCTGGTCAGTGACTTCCTCATAGTTAGATTGCTTAATTTTTTGCGTTGCCGCCCGCTGCTGAGCCTCATTTGATCTCTGATCGTCGGGGTAGGTCGCTAAGAACTCTCGCCAAGGCTCGCACGCACTCGGGTTGCTTTTTGCCCAATCCCACAAAGCTCCCGGTTGCCCTCTGAGCGCGGTGCTCGCTTTCGGTTCACCTAAAAGCCACCAGCCGCCGGGAGGTTGCGGTATCTTGGGGGCGGAAATTGCGGGGAAAGATGCGCGACTAGGAGCCGGACTCTCGGCGGGCCGTGACGACACAATCGGGTCGTCGGCTTTTAGCGGTACGCCACCTACAAGCTTTTCCCTAGCAATGCGGCAAGCTTTCCCGTTCGGAAACAAAAAACATGATAGTGTATCTTCCGGTGACTCCCCGTACTCCGAATGATATCTCATAATACATACTGTCACGATGAAAGGGAGTATTACCGCTAAGACACGACCTTGCTTGGTGTTAGGTTTAAATATGTTAATAGAAAAAACGCTGCCTAGGATAGTTCCAACCGCTACTGCAAGAAGGTCAACGAAAATCGTTTCCATTATTGCGCCTCGAATGACCAGCCTCACCGCAAGGCGTTAATGCTCGATCTGAGCATGGACACCAACGTACGGCAGTAGTGTTCGTCAGTCACGCACCCCGGTGACCGTTACAGGGGCGGACGCGTGCCTTCAAACTTTCGTATCGTCGTGACGATAGCGCCTTGCTATCGCATGGGCCAAATAGTGGGTGCGTATTCTTACAAGGCGGGAATTGACCCGCTTTGCAGGTGCCGCGACAGGTCGCCAGGCTGGCCGATTGAGCATCCGTTCCGCCCTTTCGGTCGATTGTTTGGTTGCATCGTTGCGAGTTTGCGCACAGCCTGCCTACCTGTCACCCCCCGGCCATCAACCGGATGGCGTTCACAACGGGGCCGATCGCGATGCTCCCCCAAAAGCTCGCGGCATATTCCTGTATCGCTACCACGGTGCCTTGCTGAAGGTGGCGCGTCAGCTCGTCCAGGCCGCGCCCCTCGATTAGCACCTGGCGCGCCCCAAAATCCAAGCTCACCAAGCTATCGCCGGTATATTCCATCCCGGCGAGGTGCGGATAGGGAATGGAGGTGCCGCTCCACTGGCCCGACTTCGGCTCGTAACGCCGGAAGTCGAGCAGCATCGCAGGGCGAGACCGGCCGCGTTGCAGCGTCCACGGCCGATACTCGGCGCGGTCAGGAGCCGCTAGTTCGGCGTCATCGTAAGCTTCGGCGGCTGGCGGCGCGGGGTGGCCGGAAACCGGCTGGTCGCGCGCCGGTGTCTCAAACATCGCGGTCCAGTTTTTCCCGACCTGGCGCGGATCAGGTTCCCAAGGTTTGCGGGGATCGCTCATTCAGCGCTCCATACTCGGCGAGGGCTTCGCCGGTTCGCGTCTCATGGGCGGCTCCGAAGCGAGCGCCGTCGTCATGCGGTCGAACCAGCCGTGGAAGCGCTGCGCCATGCGCACGGCTTCCCCTACGCGCGTAGGGGAGTCGCCAAGGCGGTTGAAGGCCGCCTTGGCCCGCGCTTCGACTGCGCGGTAATGCCGCGCCACCTGGAACTGCCCGAACCGCTCTTTCATGACGCCGTGGAGCTCCTTGAGGTGCATGGCGACGCCAAGATAGGGCTCAGGCAAGCGCGCCAGTCCGCGTTCGAGGTAAGAGCGACGGTCGATCCGTTCGGCCGATCCTGCGCGCTCGAGCGCGGTGTTCGCGGTCGCCTCCCAATCGGCACGACAGCGCTCGTAATAGGCAACGGAATTCCAGCTATCGGCGTTGGATTCGACCATCACCGGCCTACCGTCCGGATGGGTGCGACCCGTGGGGTCAGGCACCCAATCGTGTCGCGACTTCTCGCCGAATCCGTCCGCCGTCAGCGGACGCATCGTCAGCATCACATGGGCGTGAGGCTGTTCCTTGCCGTCCGCTGCCAAGGGGCAGTGGACGGCAAGGTCGGCTATCATTCCGAGATCGACAAAGTTGCGCTTTACGAAATCCCGAACCAGCGAGACGCGAGCGGCCGGATCAAGCTCGCGCGGAATCATGATGCGGATTTCGCGGGCGGTCTGCGCATCCTTCCGGCGCTCGCGCTTATCGACCATGTTCCATAGCGATTCACGGTCGAGCTTGCGCGCCCAGGCCGGGGCATTGTCTGGCAGCATGATCTCTTTATGCACCACGCCGGTTTTGCGGGTGTAGTCGTGGGTCATGTCCTGCCGCGCGTCGTACAGGCGCTCGCCGCTGCGATAGGCGGCAGCGGCGACCGGCGATTGACCGGCTGAACGCCGGATTTGTTGGACCCTCATGCTGAATAACGCCACAGCACCCTCCAAAGATGGTCGGTGTGGTTTGCGCCGGGGCAGCTTCCTGAAAAGAAGAAGTCTATTCCGCGGAATAGTTCACAGCTACGTTCGCCACCAAAGGTTGTGGCGAACGTGAACTCCTGCGGAATGCCTTTAAGGACAAGTATAGCCCGGCTTTGGTTAATTTTTTGATAATGTGGCGATACAAGGCACTCGGTTCGTGCGACATTTCGACCATTCGACATGCCGCCCGGCGCCGCCTTCGAGGTCCGGCGCTGCGCCATCGGGGGTTGAGCTAACCGGCTCATTGCTGCCCCCTGAGGAGCGCTTGGCAGTAGGGCGGCAGCGCACGATAAGCATCGGCTAGCGTCGGCACCGGCAGGATGGCTTGAGCGATGACGGCCACCGGCTTCGCGGGCTTGGCGCGGCGCGGGTAGCAACGGACGAACTGCACCAGCACCGCGAGGGCAAGCAAGCCGAGCAACGCCAGCAGCCACGGCTGCGACCCGATCCAGTCAAGCGCATAGCCCGCCAGGTGGGCCAGCAGTTGCGGGCTACCGAAAGCGACCAGTATGAGTGTGGCGATCATCGCGGCCCCGAGGAAGCTCCCCGGCGTGACCCTGCGCCGGGCGGGGCCGTCGCCCATCGCCTCCCATTCGGCTTGCCACGCGCGGTACGCGCTCGCCTGCGCGCGTGCATTCTGCACCCCGGCAATGAGGGCAATGGCGATGATGACCGGTAATGGGCTGCCGGACTGAAACCCCGCGACGAGAGTGACGCCGCTCGCTAAGGTCATCGGCACGGCAATGATGGGATGACCCATCACCATGGTTTTGGTCGCTGGCCGTTTCATGATTGCTGAAACTCCACAATCAGGAAGTTGCTGTTCGAGGCGGCGAAGGAAGCGCCGGCGCGGAACCAGATCGCCGTCACGCGCCCGCCATGCGCGGTGCCGCCCGTCTTTAGGCCGCGCGCGAAGAAGCCGGGTTCGATGACCCAATCGCTTTGCTCCGCCCACGACTGGCTACTGTTCCAGCTTGAGTTGCTGCCCCGGTTGCGGCCCCAATTATCACCGCCGCCGGACGACGTACCGCTGCTCGAACTGGTGCCGTGAGAGGAACCGCCACTGCCGCCGCTGGTGGTCGTGCCAAAGCTGCTATTCACCCCGTAGTTCGTGGATTCCGCCATGTTCAGGCCGAAATTCTGGCCGCCGCCCTGGCCGTGGCTGAAGTTCTGGCGCAGATGGAGCGTGCGGCCGAGTTTGCGGGCGAACCATTCGTTGGTCTCGCCGCAGGCCGAGCTATGTAGCACGATATTGTTGAAGTTGCTGGCGAGGTGATGCGCCCGGTCATGCGGGTGGTCGCCCCCGATCTTCGCATAGAGCGTCGGCAGGCTCTGCGTCGCGAAGACGACCATGGTCGTGGCGCTCCTGCATTGCGCCAGAAACTCGGCATCGCGGAAGAGGTAATTTTGGCACTCATCCGCCCCGAGGATGATCGGGCGCGCGCGCATGACTGGCGGCATCGCATTGCGGGTGAGGATGGTCTTCTGCGCGGCGAACTTGAAAATCTTCTGCGCGATCGCGCCGTCCTCGCCGTGGACCTGTACGGGAAAGTTCATCAAAATGATCGCGCCCGACATCAGGAGGTCGGGAAAGAGATCGACACCGCCGCACAGCGCATCGCGCAGCAGTCCACTCTCGAACCGCGAGAGCAGCGTGGTCACGGAGATGCGGATGTTCCCGGCGGTCTTCGCGTCAAGGCGGCAGAATTCGTGCCAGTAATCCATGGCACGCTGCCCGGCCTCGACGTCGAAGCCGGGGAGCGGAGATTCCCGCAGCCGTTTGGCGGCAGCGTCGAACATCTGCGCGAAGGTCGAATTGCTCCGCCAGCGCGGGTCCTGCATCTCGTCGGGCGACGATGGCGCATGGCGGATGAAGGCGAGCAGGTCGCCGATACGCACGGTGCCGGTGGCCCCGTACACAACGGGGACGGCGGCCTTGAAGAGCTGCTGGGCGCTATCCTTCCAGAACTGATCGCCTGCTCTGCCCGGATCGGAACCCGAGCCGCGCACGATCTCCGCCATGGCCGAGAGCATATCGATCACGTCATTGATGTTGCCCGTGCGCGCCAGCTCATAGGCGAGGACGTTGAAGCCGCCATTACGGCCATCCCAATCGATGAGGGAATCGCGCCGTCCGGCCTTCGCGCAGTAGGCCCGGATTGCTTCTGCATCCTCGGGTTTCGCGATACAAAAAAGGCCACCCGCACCGAGCCTGAGCGCGGCGAGGATGGCATGCTTGTAGGTGGCGCTCGACTTACCCGAGCCGGTGGTTCCGAGGATGAGCAGGTGGCTGCATGCCGCCCGCACATCGTAGTGATCGACCGGCGACAAGCGCATCAGCGGCGCGTCGAGAACCGCGATCTTCCTTCCCATGCTAGCCTCCGTTACAAATCGATTCCGTGATCGGGAGATTTGGGTTCCTTCGCGGTCTCGCGCTCCTGCGCGTCACCGGGCGAGGTTTGGGGTTGCGCGTCGCGCCGGAACCACCCCAGCTTTTCAGCAGGCGATTGCTCACCGGCCGCGCCAAACGTGATGGATTGGGCGCGCGGAGTTACCACGCGCCCCCAGAATCCTTCCTCGATCAGCTTTTGCCTGATGTCGGTGACCGCTTCCGAGAAGCCTTGCGTCCAGTGCTTACGCATCGAACTTCACCCCGCAGCTCAGGCACCCCCAGCGCGGACGGACAAATGCGGCAATGTGTCGCGCATAGAGCGCGCTGAGGAGATCGATTGCCTCATTGGTGCGGCCTTCTTGCACCAACCCATCCGCCTCGCGCACCAGTTCACGGTGCAGATGCAGGTCGAGATGGCAGTCCTCATAATGGCTCGCGCCGCAGGCCGGGCAGATCACGAGATCGTGATGCTCGCGCACGGTACTCCAATCTGTCACGTACATGTGTGTTCTCCGAAGATGTGGCGCGCGCGATGCCATCATCGGCGAGCGGCGCGCCCGAGGTCAGGTTATGTTCTGGTGCGCCTGCGGATCAGACGACCGGGGCATGGTCGCCCCCAGGGTCGAAAGTGTGACCGCAATCCTGGCACCGACACTCCTTGTAGAGTGCGTTGATGCCCTGCATTCCGAGCGCACCCAGACCAGCCAGCACGCTCCAGCGACGGTCGCCAAATGTCTGGAGGAAGCGGGCGGCATCTGTCGCTCGCGCAACATGCTCTTGCGTCAACGGGCGGTTCGAAACGATATTCGGTGACTGGCACCGGGGACAGTTCAGCATGGCGATGCTCCTTGTCAGAAAGGGATCAGCGGAAGCGGTGGCCGCACGCCGGATTCAGGCAGGCCTTCTCGCCGCCGCCGGGGACCCGTTTGTAAACTTCGCGCCCAACAGTTGCGGCCAGGTGGGCCATCTTGAGGTACGGGTGTCGATGCTGGGCGAGCCGCAGCATCTGTCCCGCCCGCCGCGCTCCGCGGTCCAAGCCGTCCGGTTCGGCGGTTGCGGTCGTGCCGCCGCATTTGGGGCATTTCGGATAAAGCATGATCGTGTTCCTTGGAAAAAGGGCGCAGGCCGTCGGCCGGCCCGAAGGCCTGCGCAGTGATTGACGATGGGAGGTGTTGGGCGGGCCGCTTACGCGGCGTTACGCCATTTCCGCAGCGTGCGGCGCGCCTGCGCAATCCAGCGCAGGTTGAGGGAGATAAGCACCGATCCGGCCAGCGCTTCAACGGCGCTGATGGCGATGCGTTTGGTGATGGGGTTCACAACGTTCTCCTTTCCAGTCGGGGACATCACAGCTGCGATGTCGCGGCGATAGATGTGCAGGACTTCCAGCGCTGGGTCAGCGGAAGAGACAGGAAGGAACCGGAAACTTCCGGTCTACGAGTGACAGCTTCACTTCAGCGGGCGCGTGGGCGTGGAGCAAGCGACAGCGCGCGATCCAGGAGATCTTCAAGACCGGATAAATTCGGGGCCCTGACCTGATCCCCCTTAATTCCGAGTGCTTCGGCGAACCTGTCGTATTTCTCGGCTTTCTCGGGATCGAGTGGCTCGCCTATGAAGTCAAGTCCGCAATATTCGTCGCCATCTGGCGACGTGTCACTATAAACATGGAAAATGCCAGCGTCGGCTTCGGAAGGTCGCAGACCAAATCGCTGTGCAAGTTCGGCAACTTTCATTAATATAGAAATATCTGCGCTCGTTGCCATACAACCATTAGAGGTATTATTCATGTATATTACAGCACATTTATAGAATACTGTCTATGTTAATTACCCATGACGCCACGGTATTCCCGTGGCCATCGCTAAGCGCTATGCTATCTGAAGATTGGCAGTGAGGCCTAGCGGGAAGGGGTCGATGGCGAGGCATTGGAAAATCTCTGATCCTCGCCCCCGCGACGGCACGTTCGGTGAATTACTCGATTGGCATCTTTGGTGGGGAACGCGACCCGGATTCAGCAAAGTGAGGAAGAATCCGCGATGGCCTTTTGTAGATTTCGCGCAGGCTATTCACCTCGGAATGCCCGCGACATCCAGCGACGAGACGCCTGCGAGGAAGCTGAGCCTGTGGAGGGATGACCAAAATCTGCCGCATAACGACACCGTCATTCAGGCAATTTTTGAACAATTGTTCGGAGCCGACCCTGCCCTCGAAGATTGGAGGCGCGAGCTAGAGGAGGCACTTGATAGGGCGCAAGAAGCTAAAGTCGAGCGACGTCGCAGGCGGGAAATATCGCGAGGAGCTTCGCCCGTAAAGGATGCCTCGAATGCGCATTCCGTTCCTCGCCCCACGCCATATTTCATCGAGCGCAATCGGGACATGGACGCTCTTGCTGGTACGACAAATACAGCGACGCCCACTCCCTTGGTGCAAGATGATCGGGGAATAGGCAAAAGGGAACTGACCGAGTCGGTCGCGCGTCATTCAGAAATAGCGGTCCACGCTCTTCTAAATAGAACCGCAAAACTACCTTATCCAAGCTATTATCAATTCTGGCAGATATTAGATTTTCATCTCTGGGCTGGAACCAGACCTGACGGAATGATAAAAAAATGGAGCAAGGCTGAATTTATTGATCGCGTCTTCCTTGGGTCATTCATAGACTCATTCATGAAATCGAGAGTAGTGGGCTACTGGAGCACGGGAAGATATCTTCCAGATCGCCCAGATTTTGAGCGTATCTCGGAGGTAATATTTGGCACTGCCGACTTTTACGACCTATGGCGAGACGACTTCGCGCGGGCCTTCGAAACGGAGTCAGCGAAGAGATCTCGATTCAACTCGTGACCTACATGCCGCCGTTCTAGCGAAACCTACGCATTTTCTGGTCGGCTTTCTTTTAATCGTCCGCTTCCCGCACAGCTTTCTTTACGTCGATTTTCCGCCATTCGGTGACTACCACTAACATCAGGGCTGGAGCGCTGCCCTCAAGGTTGGTTCAGTCCGTTCTAGGCTGCAACATTCGTACAAATTCGGGCGTGTTCGGAAGCGGCGTATCGTCTGGCGATGGCTGTCGTTGCTTTGACCTGCCTTCGATCTCTACCGCCATTTCGTAGAAGGCCTCAAAGGCAGTCATATCTCCAAGCGCATATCGGCGCAGGGGATCGGATGATGTCATCCGACCCGCCCGAAGCTCTCGGCCGGTCACGCGGCGCAGCAGCACATTATCCATCTCACCATCGCGGAGGCATTCGGCACGGATCAGCAGCCAGGTCTGCTGCTGACGGTGTATCTTGAACGCTTCAAGAACCTCGGGTTGGCCGGCTAGGTGGGATTCAACAACATCCGACAGGACATGGAATATGCGGAGCAGTTCGGTGCGGCCTCCTTCGTCCTCGATCGTTGCATGCAGCGTTAGTAACTCACGCCGTAGGTCGTGGACGGGAAACTCGCTGGCATCAGCGTAACCGAAAAACCGGCGACTAAATTCGGCGACCCGTGCGTCCATCTCTCAAACTCGCTTCAATTCCCAAAACGGAGGGCGTTAAATGAGGTTGATCCGTGGCAACGGGATTTTCAAGCCGCGGCGGAGAGTCTTGCTCAGCCGTTCGTCATGCGAAATGCTCCGATTTCACGAAGCTTTGCAATAGCGTCACGCGCCGCCACCTTCGCCCGAGCGCGATCCAAGCCAGCCTCACGAAGCTTCTTCACGGTGAACTTATAATAGAGTTTGTCCCACGTCGGCCGAAACCCGGTATCGGGAACCTCCACGACGATCCTTGGATGATCCATCGTCGCACCAACGCGGTCGCCGGCTTGTCCCGCCTGAATGTACATGCCGTTCATCCCCAGAATCTGTTCGACCAGAAATCCATGATTCCGCCGCAGATCGAAGGCGATGATCATCTTCATTTGCGCGGGGCGCAGCACCGTAAGCATGAGTACAACGGTGTCGTGAAGGGCGGGCAGTTGGCCCCACTGCACCTTCACGTCTCCTGGCCCACCATGCCGGTGGAGCCGTATGTACTCAGCAATGTCGGGGCGATCCGTTGCATCTAAAATCAGGACGGGGAGCATGCGGCCATCGCCGACGCCGGCCGTAGAAATGGCTCCATCGCCAACGATCCGGACAGGCACCGCCTCACGCGCATGGAACAAGGGGATATCGGTGAGCTTATTGCGAAACACGCGCGCGCTCCGACAAAAGCAGAGGTTCAAAGGCAACGATTTCGCCGTGAGTATCGGTAAGCTCGACGCGGTATGCTTCGATCCTATTACCCTTGATCACGTCGCCCGTGACAGAAAACTCCAAACGTCCAGCGACCGTCTCATGTGCGGCGATCCGCTTCGGCAAGCGAAGTCGGTCATCGCTGTCGTTTTCGGTCTGCCCGACGCGCAGCGTCATCTCTGCACTACCGCCCAGCAGATAGGTCAGACGCAGTTCCGCCCGCGTGATGGCATTGTCGGAATCGCTTAAATTGCCGATCGACACCTCTAGCTGGTATCTGCGTGACCCATCCAAGGGGTTCGTGATGTAGTCACCACGGATGAATTCCGCTGAGAGCTTAGGCGCTCGTCGAATATCTTGCGCCTTTGCCAGCGATAAGCTCGCTCGCGCGTAATACAGACTGAAAATAGATAGGAAAATCGCGACGATTGCTGTCGTCGCTGTCACAATATCAGTCCAGTGTGTTGCGCCTTCGATCATTGCATTCTCATACCATGTCAATTTTATTGTTCTATCATTTTAGTCATATGACGCTCATGGTCGAACTTTAAGGCGACTTACCGCCCAGGACTGTGTCTAGAATTCTTCCCCAGCAGATGTGCCGGTCACTTCGTCAGTGAGAACTTTATGCCATTTTGACATATTGGGAAATTCGGGTCGCGATATGCGGGCTGGGGATCTATTGCTGCCCTTTGAAAGGGATGGATATGCCCCACGATATTTTGATAGCGCTCATCGCGCTTGGCGGTGCAGTACTCGGCGCTGCCGCCTCCACGATCACGACCGTGATTATCCATCGCAACGAGCGTCATAAATATGCGCGTGAACGCGTTTGGGATTTGCGGCGCGACGCTTACACAACGATCGTTGCCGCCCTGGTCAAGGCTAATCGCCTCGCGGATCACATGGACAGGGAATATAGCGATGATCCGCATGGCTACAATGCAAGCAAGGAAATGCGGGTTGCGACCGGCCAATATATAGAGGCGATGCATCAGGCGCGCGACGCGTTCTACGCCAATCGCTTGATGCTGTCCGATCAGTTCGCCGCGCGTTATGATGCCATGATCGGGCAGTTGAGCTTCGAGGCCGGCAATCCCAACCTTGTACCGCCGGAACAGGCGGAAGAGACCGCGCGCATCATCACGAACGGCACCGATGACCTGTTGAGTATCGCGCTGAAAGAAGTGGTGTCGATTCGATAGCGCGCCGAGAACTAAGGGACACCGAAGGATGGCGGCCACCGGGCCGCCATCCCCAAATCACTTAGTCGTCGGTGCTGTAGCCGAAGCCCCCGGTGATCTCGTAGCGGGTGTAGGTGGTGCCGCCCGGCGACTTGTAGATGGGCGGGTCGCCACCGGCGACCAAGGCGACCTCGGAGGTCGTCAGCTCGCTGATGCCGTCGCTGGCTTGGGGCAGATCACGCTTGCGAAAGATAAATGGAGTCATAGTTCGCTCCTATACGCGGCGCACTGACGATCAGGGCGCCCAACCATTTTATCGATTCGCGTGAGCTAGACAAAGAATTTGCGAAGAAAAAAGGTCCGAAATGGAGTAATCTTCTCCATCGAGGGCAGCCCATTGCCCGTTGGGATTGCATTCCAGGAAAACCCAACCCCCATCGCGCGAGATAATGAAGTCGAAAACGCCTGTATCCAAACCGGATCGCTTAAGAAAAGTACGGACAAAATCCTCAAGGTCTGTTGGAAGCTGAAATGGGTGGGTTTCCACAACGCCGGGGGTGGCCTCTCCTTTGCGCCAGTCGGTGCGGGTATGATCGAATTGTTGAGAGTTTATCTTGAAACCAACGACAACTTCGCCAAACGCGATCACTCGTAGCTCATATTCTTTCTCGATATACTGCTGATAGATTGCAGGGCACGAGCCGATTTCCTCATCCGTCGCTTGTCGGATCTCGTCAGGGTCGACGATGCTGGTAGGGATGGTGACAAAGCTGCTCATGTCGCCGCGCACCGGAGAGGCATAGGAGCGGCTGAACGGCTTCACGATCGCAGTTCCAACCTCGTCAAGGAAGTCCAAGACGCGTTGTTTCTTGTCGGTGATGATCGTCGGCGGGATACGCGCGCCCAACGCACTGGCCATCCGAATTTGCGTCCCCTTATCGAACGACTGATCGTTGCCGGAATTGACGATGCGGGTTCCCTTCGCGCGCAGGACCGATCCAAGGTAATCCGTGCGTGTGGCGCTCTCGAACTCCCGACGCTGATCCTCCGGGGATTCGATCGCGTACAGTCTGAATTTGTTGCGCATCCAGCAGACCGAGATCGTGTCCCACGGCTCGTCGCGAAGATCGAGGAAGCTGTCGGGACACCGCAGCGTCGAATTGGATAGCCAGGTGGGCAGCGCCGTTTCCGTTCGCCAATCGGAGATCGGCGAGACGATGAATGCCGCGCCGCCCGCTCGCGCCAGCGCCTCGGCTACCCCCGAAACATGGGGGTCATAGGGTGAACCATAGATGAGAACATTCGCGCTATCCGGCATGACGCACCGTTATTCATCCAACCGATCTTCGCTTGCTGCCACGCTTCACTTGCTCGGGGGTGGTGCGGCCGAATAAGGCGAGCCAACGGCGTAGCTCCCATCATATCCGTCGAAACTACTGGCCATGACGTTCACGAACCGCGGACTCTTCCGCCCATCAGGCAGATCATGTTCGCTGCAACCGTCCTGCTGGCAATTCCACGCCTGGCCGCCTTCCGTCTCGGGGGCCAACGACACGACATCCTCGGGTTGGAGAAAACTGGCGGCGGGATTGATCGAACTTTGGTCGCGCTTTTCCTTGGCCGCATGGACCTTACCAGCCAGGGCCAATACCATGGCGTCGGGATTCTCGTCGGCGATCCTCGACCATTCCCGAGCCATCGCTAGCTCGAAATAATATTGCGGGAGATGGCCGGCCACGATCGGCTGCGCGCCATACACCGTAATCTTGGAGCCGCTCTTGTTCAGGACTCGTAGCCGCTCCAGTAGGGCGAGCATCGCCACGCTGGCGCGGCCATCGGCGAGCTCAGGTTTCCACATCGCATCGCTGAGAAGCTTCGCCCGGTCGGCCGGCGTGCCCGCCGAGTTTACGTATGCCTGAAGCGCGGGGGTCGAACGCGCGCTTAACTCCAATGCCACCGCAACCGGCTTCTTCGCCGCAACGTTGCAGATGAGATCACCAAAGAGCGCCGGCCCCTCGTTGGTCCCGTGCGTCTCGCCTAGGATGACGAAACGCTTACCTGCCGCGAGAACCTTGTCTGAGCCATCGAGGGCCGGGCAGGCCGCGCTGGCGGCCGCCGACCCGTTTGCCAGCGCCGCCGGCGTCGGACCGGAGTCGGGGCGCGCTGCCAAGGCGGCGCAGGGCAACAGCGAAACAATCAAGGCTGCAACGGTCGGCGTGGCAATCTTCATACCTACTCCTCACTACGCGGGGACGAAATTCTCTTGCTCAATCCACTATTTTGAGCCGCTCTCGGAACAAACCGTTGTCGCTCTCGCTCAAGCGCGCGGCTTCGATTGTGTAGACTTTGCCAGCTTGGAGAATGGTCTCCAGGCGGTGCGCGATGATGATCCGCGTGACGCCGGATTCGGCGATGGCGCAATTAACCGCGCGCTCCCGCTCCAAATCGAGGTGTGACGTTCCCTCATCGATCACCAGCAGTTTAGGTCGTTTGTAGAAAGCACGGGCAAGAAGCAGGCGCTGCCGTTGGCCCCCGGAAAGGGTCGAGCCCATGTCGCCGACCAGAGTATCGTAGCCCATCGGCATAATCGCGATGTCGTCATGGAGCGTCGCGGCCTTGGCCGATGCTGTTACGCGGTCCTCGTCCGCGTTGTCGTCAAATAGCGTGATATTGTCGGACAGCGAACCGGCGAACAGGCTATCATCCTGCAGCACTGCACCGATCTGCTCGTGGTAATTCTTGTAGCCGAACTCCGCGAGAGGGACGCCATCGACCAAAACTTCCCCGGCGTCGGGCTCGATCAGCCCGAGCAGGATTTTGACTAGTGTCGATTTGCCGCCGCCGGACGGCCCGGTAATCGCGATATGCTCGCCGGGTTCCACCACTAAGTTGATGTCGCTAAGCACGACAGGATCGGTCGGGCTGTAGCGGAAGCTAACATTGCGCAGTTCGATCCTGCCATGAAGCGCTACCTCGGGGCGTAGACCCTCCGCATGGCTCTTGTCCTGGTCGGCGAGTGCAATATCTGAGAGCCGTTCCAAATGCAGGCCGAGCATTCGGAAGACCACGCCTTGATCGATCAGCGCCACCGCGCGCTGCTGGAATTGCGTTCGGTAAGCCAAGTAGGCAAACACCATGCCGACGCTGAATCCGCCGTCGATGACAAAACGGATTGCCAGCCAAATGGCGATCACCGTCTCCAGCCCGAAGATCAGCGTATTCGCCGTCGATTGCCAGATGTTGATACGTGCCAGCGAAAATCCGGCATTCATCGCGTCGGTGAGCCGCGTCTGCCATTGCGCGTGCCGGGCGGTTTCCCGGTTGAATAACCGCAACGTGACGATGCCCCGCAGCGATTCAATCATCGTGGACTGCTCGCGCCCGGCCGACACGATCGCCTCTTCCTGCGCCGCGCGCTGAGCGGAGAACGACATCGCCCGTACTGCGCCATAGAGTGCGAAGGCGACGACTGCGATCATCGCCAGCGTGGCGCTGTAGAAGAACATCAGCGTCAACGTGAAGACGGCGAGGCTACCGTCGATGATCGCGCTGACTGCGCCCTGCATCATGAATTGCTGGATCGGCGTGACGGATTGGAAGCGCGATAGCACGTCGCCTACATGCCGCCGCTCGAACCAGGCCACCGGAAGGCGGAAGAGCCTGCGCGCAACATTCGTCGCAATGCCGTAGCCCAGCGATGTGCCTGCCGTCAGCAGCACGAACGAGCGCAACAGCGAGGCGCCCGCGTTGATCAGAGCAAACAAACCGAAGCCCATCGCGAGCACAGTCAGCAGACTACGATCGAGCGCCGGCAGCGCGTCGTCGATCGCCACCTGCATGTAGTAGGGTGAGGCAAGCACGAAAGCCTCGAGCACAACGCTAAGGACAACCGTCTGAACGAGGGCACGCTTGAGCCCGGTGATGCGCCGCCAAAGCTGGGATAGCTTCAGTCGCTCGCGCTGACGCGATGGCTTGAAATCATCCGTTGGCCGCAGTTCCAGTGCCACGCCAGTGAAGTGAAGTGACACCTCGTCAATCGGCAACCAGCGAGAAAAACCCTCTGGATTGTGAACCAGCGCCCTATCGCCTGCCACCCGCTCTAGCACGACGTAGTGATTCATATCCCAATGTAGGACCGCCGGGGCATGCAGGGCGGCGAGCTTTTCGATAGGCAGTTTGACTGCGCGCGGGCCCAGTCCGAGCTGGTCCGCCGTGTCGATCAAAGATTGAAGGGAAGCGCCGCGCAGCGATGGTCGGAACCGTCGCCGCAATGTGCCAAGATCAATCTCAAGACCGTGATAGTTCGCGACCATCGCTAAGGATGCAAGCCCGCATTCGGCAACCTCTGTCTGCCGAACAAGGCGCACGCGATGGACCCGCCACATACCGAGATCGAGCACGCTCACCGGTTGCGCACCGCGAAGAGCGGTTCGAACAACCATTCGATCAGGCTGCGCTTCTGCGTGATGATCCTGGCAGAAAGCGTCATGCCGGGTAGCAGGGGCTGTCGCTGCCCGAAAGCCATCACCCAGGGCTCGGGAAGGGTTGCGGAGACGAGATACACTGGCATGGGCCCGTTCGGTCCCTGACGGGTGATTGCCGCCTGCGAGATCGTGGCGATCTGCGCCACGACCGTCCCGTAGGTTTGGTAAGGAAAGGCGTCGATCGACAACCGGACTTCCTGGCCCGGCTTCAAGAAAGCAGCCGCAGCGGTAGGAACAGACAACTCTACCCTAAGCTTAGCCCGCGCGGGAACGATCACCATCAATTGCTGGTCGGTCGCGGCTGGCTGGCCCAACCGGGCAACCAGCGCGGTGACAACGCCATCGACCGGCGAGGTGAGCACATAGCCGCGGGCGAGATCCGCTTGCGCCTGCTGCTGTGACAGCGATTCCCGGCTGGATTGCGTGTTCGCCATTTGCGCCTGCGCGGACATGACAGCCTGCGTCATCGCGCGCTGCGCCTGGGCGATCTCGGAACGTTTGGCTGAAAGCGATTGCTCAAGCTGCGCGAGTTGCTGCCGGCGCGTCAGGATGGTCGCTTGCCGATCGTCCATGTCCCGCTTGCTAATGTAACCGCGCTTCGCAACCGCTTGCGCCTCTCGATAGCTCGATTCCGCAGTGGCAATTAGTTCCTTCTGGTCGGCGATCTGTGCGTCGAGCGGCGCAATGGCGGCGAGATCGCCATCGATCTGCGCTTTCAATCGCTTTTGATCGGCATCCGCTGCGCCCAGCAGTAATCGCCGCTGTTCGGCGAGTTGAGCGTCTTCCCGGCGCAGCGCGTCACCAATCCGATCCGGCGCGGTTGCGCCCGCGATCATACTTTCTTCGGCGCGCACCACCGCCAATTTCTGTCCTGCGCGCACCCGCTCGCCTTCCGACACGGCAATGCCGTCAATGATGCCAGCACGCGACGGCATGATGGTGGCCACGCCCTTGTCGAGCGCGATCGACCCGGAAACCGTTTGAATACGGGCATAAGAGGCCAAGCTCAGGAAGGTGACGGTTGCAATCAGCGCGGCAAGCAACAGGAAACCGATGATCTGCCAGGCAACGGGCGTCGCGATTGTTACATTACCATGCAGCCGATCGGCGCGATGGTGTAGCGCCTCGCGCCGGAATAGGGGCGAACTGGCAGTGTCCATCCTCAGATGGTCGCCCTTTGACCGCTGTTCCCCCGGTCCGCGTCATGTAGAAAGGCAGCGTGAAACTTCACTCGGAACAAGCACCCAAATTCTCGTGAAACGCCCCGGCTGGAAGGTGGGTATGTTTCAGCCGAGGCGTCACCGAAGCTCAAAACTTCAGCGGCATCAGGCTAGGTAAGTCGTGTGCCGTGCTCAAGCAGTGCGGAGGGTATCGGTCCAAAATGGGCACGATTGTTGGGGCGGCACCGGCATGGATCGGCGATGGCCCGCCACTCGATCCCTCCGCTGAACCCTTATCCTTTCCCTCAGATTTATCTTTGAACGATCCGATACCGGTGCAACGCTGCGTGCATCGCAACTCATTGGGGAATCCCGTTGGCGATTTTAGAGGATAGGGGAATATTCTGGTGGAACGATGAAATTGTTCCAGAGACGCATTTTGCCCCGGAGTCATCTGTTGGTGGCAAACTCACGATCGAAGACGATGGCTCCATTCGGTTGGAGTTGGACGCCATCATGCCGAGTGATGATCACCCCTTCACTGCGCTACTCGACAATGGCCAGCCCATTGGACGAAACATACAGGGTCTCCTGAGCGAAGCCGGGAGCGTTCTTCTACTCAATGCGATCAGAAATGGTGGGACGTTCAGCACCAATAATATCGCCAAAGAGCGCTATTTTGTTCAGGAGTGCCTCGTCAGCCAGGAGCGCTTTAAACGCGACGGGAACGCACCGCTTAGCTATCGCTCGATGAAGGTCGAACTCACAGGGTTTGAGGACTGGCTTTGGCTCCAATCCATATCCGTTGCACGGCAACGCAATGGGCTCGTCGCAAAATACAAAGCTCCGAAGGATCGCCGCTTCGCCGTTCCTTTTGGAACCCTGTCGATCGAGTACGAGCTTACCGTGCCGTATTTCGGGACGAGTCGGCAAAAAAATCTGAAACTCGTGGAATCGGCAGCCGTAAAAGTCACGACAAAACGAACCATGTCTCTGAAAGAAGCTCAAGATTATCATAGAAATGTCGAAGAGCTTCTAATCCTCCTTACCGCGTCCAATTACAATCTGGATTGGCCGACGCTGTATCCGCGGGGTAGTAAGCAACGCGCGAAACTCTATTTTTCACGGTATCGATCTGGCGATAGCCCTCCCGGTGCGCATGAATGTCTTATCAATTTCCCGCGCATCGCCGAATCTTTCGGCGAACTGTTCGCAGCCTTTATCGAGAAGCGCCAGCAGTACGGGCCGGGAATTTACCTCTATCTAGGCACCCGCCGCGGTATGAAGATGTTCGTTGAGCATCGCTTCGTGAATCTGATCTGGGGATTGGAAGCGTTCGACAGGCGCGGAAGGGGCCAGGTGCAGGCCGGCACGGCACTCGACGAAAAAATAAACAGGATCGTAGCCCAGGTTTCACTCGCCAAAGATCGCTGCTGGCTCAAAGGCAGGCTCAAAAATGCTGCAGAGCCCAGCCTGTCGGAGCGCCTTGTTTCTATCTTCTCGGCGTTACCCTTGCCATTCGACCACAGCGAACTGAAAAAATTCTGCAAGGAATGTCAGGACCGCCGAAATGACATCTCACACTTCGGTGGGTTGCGTCACGAAGAGCAGCGGTATGACGAGTTCATGCAAGATCTCGATCGAAAATCGAACGCGCTATCCGCACTCTATCACCTGCACCTGCTGACGATCATCGGCGTGGATAACGAGCAACTCGATTTCACGAGGAACCAGAATCGGCCAATGTGGCGCATGGAATATGACCTTCGCGCCGTTGGGCTGCTGATGCCAAAGCAAGGCCTGCAATAGCTTAAACTGCTGCTCGACACTGAAGAGCAAATTGCAGGTTTCGATTTCGGCGCTGCCTCCGGCCCGCGCTCTAGGCGCTTTGCGCCCAAGTTGTTGCGCCTCATCTGACGGATAAGCCCAAATCGGCTCATTCTACCCATTTTCGACGCACCAGCATGACTGTAGTATCGCCCTTTGAGCTTCGGGGGGGAGCGCGATGAGATATGTGCGTCGTTCGGCGCTGGTTGGGTTAGGCTGCGCGCTTCTAATATTGACAGCGTGTGTTAGCTTTGGGACCGGCTCAAATTACCCTTTACCTTACCCTTTACCGCCGTCGGGCGATGGCCCGGGTCCGATCGACGCGGGCACGAGACTTCCAGCATTTCGGCTGCCGGCACCGATGCCATCATCAGTGGCCGTGCTGCCTCGCGCCAACTACATCAAAACAGGTGATACGCTGGGAGAGTTGGCCGATCGATTGGAGGCCATCCTCGACAATGCTGGCTATTCGGATCGAACTTTCTTCAGCGTTCCGCGGGGCTTTGCGATCGCCACTGCGATGGAAAGGATCCATAAGACCGGTGCGCCATTTCCAGGTGACGACCGATGGAAAGTGGGTCCGACCGGCCTCCTTAGGCTGGGTGAAGGTTTTTCCGTAGCAAGCTTGGCTTCCGGATTCGTCAATGCCGATCCTGGGCACTATCGCATTCTTGTCCTCGTGGTGACGGACGCAATGGTGACGAGCACGAGTACGGGAATGCCGTCCGATGAGGCGCAACAACTCGTGCTTCGTGGAAGCTCTACTTTGCCGGCAGGATTCAACAGCATTCCGGCCGGCCCCGGCTATAATATCTCCGTGCTTATCTATGAGTTCGAACGTCCGAGCTCCGGAAAACCGGCAAAGTTCTCGTCTCCCAGTGTCGTGCCAGGCCGCGTTCAGCTTTTAAGAACCGGCATCAAACCAGCCTTTTAAAAGAAGGAGCAGACATGACCAAGCAGATGAAGCTAACGGCGCTCTGGTGGATATGGGGAACCGTGCTCATCTTTATGCTGGTCTTCCTTTCTATGCAGCCCGCACTCTTTGGCGAGGACACTGCAAAGGTGTGGCAATGGTTTCTGCCAAACATCATCCCAACCATGACAATGGTGGGCGCTTCTGCTTATGCGAGCCAGCAGACCCTGGTACCGCAATCCAATGAAGCAGGCTTCTTAATAGTGGTCGTAGCGAGCGCGATTTACCTGAGTCTTTTGACGCTTTCCGTGATCAGCACTCCGTTTGTTGCGCAGCCGCTACAGGCGCTCCAGCAGGCGAATCTGTGGCTGGGTCCTGTGCAAGGGCTCGCGGCCTCAGGTTTAGCAATTTATTTTATAAAGCGCTGAGCGCGACGATCAGATTGACTGAGCGCGCATAGATAGGGGCGATAATGGCAGTAGCACCTCAGCTAGTCGGAACCGCCTATCTGCGGACGATCTTTCGTCGGAGATTCGTTGCCGAAGCTCGCCGCTACCACCTTCAGAATCCCGAACAGTTGTGGGCTACGGTTTATCGTCTGGTTGATGGCGCCGGAGTGGTGCGTTTCATCGGAAACCGAATCGTAGAGACTGCCGATAGGCAGCTACCTGCCGATGTTGGACCTCATCCACGATCCCCCAACGCCAGAGCCGCAAGGCGGAGCAACCTAGTTTCGAGAGAGGTGCGGGAGGCAACGATCGTTATTCATCATTTCGTGGAATTGTTGGCCGAGCAATCGATCCAAGGCCGATGGAGCCCTCAAAACATCCGATCGGTACAACTGCAGCTAAAAGAGTCCGCCTGCACGGTATATCCATGCAAGGCTGTCGACGATGACTGATGAGGCGCGAGTCCTCCGACAGAATGATGTATGCAAAACACTGATCACGATTGATCTTGCGGTCGTTGCCGCGACCGTTGCAATTGTAGGTTCGAGCAAACCCATATCATTTGGGCTGGGAGCCGGCGCGGTCGTTTTAACTATCGCTTCGATCGCATTCGTTGTGAGCATGGTCGATCTCATTAACACACCTGACACAAACCGGTGGCTGTCGCGCGGAGCATTTATCGGCGGGCTCGGGCTGTCGCTGATTGGATTTGTGCTCCTCATCACGTTCGTCGCTCTCGCCAGCGGCGCCGACGAAACCAGCGCAATAACGCTTGAGGCAGGGTCAAATGGAATGTCAGTACGCATTCCAAGATTGTGCAATTCTATTGTCCGGGCGAATACGAATGGTGCAATCGTAAAAATTGCGCCGCCTAGCGCGTCTCAACCCAGCGCCAAGCCAAACTCGGACTCCTGTGTGAAGGCTTGGCGCGTAGAAGCGGACCTGGGCCCGGGCAAGCAAATGACTCTCACACCGTTGTCAAATTAGCTATCTTTCCCCGAACCAAGAAAAACGGCGCTGCCTCCGGCCCGCGTCCTATGCGCTGCGCGCACCGAACCTGTAGTCTCGGCCTGGCGGTGACGGCCGACTAGCGCAGGCTGGGGCTACTGCCCCCAGCGCACTGCGAAGCGCCTTCCGCCCAGCTTCCTCCGCTGCGCTTCGTGCAGCCGGTTCCCCGCGAAGGCGCTTACTCCGTTTGCCCCCCGATGCTCGCCGCATGGGCAGGGTTTCAGCACGGCACTCTCGCTGCGCGTAAAACCCAGACCCAATGGAGACAGCAATGGGAGAAACCTACACCGCCGACCAACCCCGCATCTACGTGGCCTGCCTCGCGGCCTATAACAACGGCGTCCTTCACGGCGCATGGATCAATGCCGCACAGGAGGCATGGGCGCTCTATGACCAAGTAAAAGACATGCTGGCCGCATCCCCGGTGGCAAGTGCCGAGGAATGGGCCATCCACGATTACGAAGGCTTCGGTGGAGTTCGCCTTGAAGAATATACCGGTCTCGACAGGGTGGCCGAACTGGCGGCGTTCATCGCCGAGCATGGCGCGGTGGGCGCAGCCTTGCTGGACTATTACAGCGGCGACATGGACGAGGCGAGGGCAGCGATGGCCGAGCGCTATTGCGGCCCCTACGCCAGCCTTGCCGACTACGTGCAGGACGTGACCGAGGAAACAGCCGCTATCCCGACGACGCTGCGTTACTATATCGACTGGCAGGCGATGGCCCGTGATGCCGAACTGAGCGGCGACCTGTTCACTCTCACCACCGCATGGGACGTGGTGCATGTGTTTGCGGGATGCTGACGATGGAACAGCAACCGCAGACCTACCGGCTAATATGGCAAAGCATCGAAATCGAGGCCCGCTATTGGCCCCGCAAGTGGGGCGTCATCGCGCACCTCGAAATCGAGAGCATTTACCCGGAGCGGGCACCGTTGCCGATCACCAATACCGGCTACCGTTCGCACTTCCATCAACGGGGCACCGTAGAAGCCCTTGGCGGCGATGTAGTGGCGCAGGTCATCGCATGGCTGGAAGAGGAGGCGAAGGCCTCTGAATGGCAGGCGCATATCGCGGCGAGCCGACAGGGCGAGCTTTTTTAGCGCGAATCGCCCGCCCAAAGGTCGCTAAGTAGAAACGGGGATTTTCAGCGAATCCCAAACTTTTTCTGCACAGTTCCTACACAGGCCAAAAATGGCCATTTTTATCGTTATATTTCAACAAAATACAGGCAACCTGTATTTTGGTCGGGGAGACAGGATTCGAACCTGCGACCCTCTGGTCCCAAACCAGATGCGCTACCAGGCTGCGCCACTCCCCGACGCGGGCGATCCTCTAGGCGGCATTGATGCGGGCGGCAAGCCGGCAAAG